>Ga0209887_1000094_pt1 | contig 23735 bp, 25 predicted proteins | sample GWRWN1_30_40_FD_187230 | JGI IMG/M metagenome (GOLD analysis project Ga0209887, IMG submission 187230) | Riverbed sediment microbial communities from areas with no vegetation in Columbia River, Washington, USA - GW-RW N1_30_40 (SPAdes)... | ecosystem: Environmental > Aquatic > Freshwater > River...
CCGGAGGCGCGCCGCTCGCCCCGAGGCTGTGTCCTCGGTCGCCCCCGTATCTAAAGTCGATACGAGGGCTCCCTGCGTCCTTGCCTCGGAACGACCAGCCCGTCCCCGACGACGAGTGACGTTCCGCCAAACCCTCCTAGGTTGCGCCGCCCCTGGCGAGGGCGTCGCGGAGACCCGTGCCGAAGCCCGTCTCGACCTCGGCCTCGGCCTGCTCCTCCAGGGCGCGAGACAGCACGGGCGGGGAAACGACGCCGTGCTCGACGAGAATCTCTCCGATCAACTTCCCGCTCTTCGCCTGCTCCGCAAGGGCGCGGTTGATCTCCTCGTCGGTTACATGACCCTGGCGGACGAGGACCTGGCCGAGCGGGCGCCGGCGCCGGCGCTGGGCTCGTATGCGCTGCTGACGTTGCTCCTCGACCGCATCTCGCAGCCCGGCCCCGAACCCGCGCTCGGGCTTGAACCCGCTGGCCTGCTCGGCGAGCGTGCTATCGAGCGCTGCGGCCGAGATGAGGCCGCGGTCGAGGAGGATCTGCCCGAGCCGGCATTTGGTCCGCCGCTGCTCCGCGAGCGCGCTCGCGACGTCCTCATCGGCGAGCAGTCCGCGCATGACGAGCAATTCGCCCAATCGGCGCCGCCGTGCCTCGTTGACGAGCGCTTGACTCACGCGCCTCCCTGGTAGGGCCACTTAAACTCCGCAATCTTGTTCTACCCCCCTTGGGGGCGGCGTTGCTCCCTCGCCCGAGGGATCTTTCGTTCCTACTAGTGGCTACGGAGCGTCGACGTCAGGCTTCAGCACCGGGCACATGAAGCCGTAGTCGGGGTGCGGCTGGAACGATGCCGAGTCGACGGTGGGGCTGCCGAACCACTCGTTGCGCACCGGCGCCTTCACCTTCTTGCCGGTCAGCCCGCCGCTGCCGATCTTGAGCACGTCGACGCCGCGATACACATCGGCCGTGTAGACGATCTCTCCGTTCGGGTCAGTCGGCGACCAGTACGCCGCCCACGTCGACCCGTTGGCCGGGATGTAATAGCCGACCTGGGCGATGTCGGTTGGCGTCCGGTAGTCGAGGAAGCGGACTCCCTGCTCGTACCAACCGACCGCCGCGACGCCGTCCTTGGCGTCGAACCAGTGCGACGAGCAGTTGACGGTCACCGGCGCCTTCGAGTCGACTGCTCCGCCGGTGAACATGCCGTTCAGCTCCGTCTCCCACGTGCCGAGCGGGGTGATCGCGCCCCTGTTCAGCCGCGAGAGGTCCCAGGTCTCGAACTTCCCCTGGCCGCGGCAGCCGCCGGGCGGAACCTCGTCGGTGTCGATGTAGTCCTCCTCCGTGATGAGCAGCGTCTTCCCACGCCGCTGCGAGTTGTGGAGGATGAAGTCGTTGTAGGGCGAGGGGTTGCGCCCCGCCGTGCCGGTCGTGCCGACGAGCTGGGGCGCGAGCGGGTCGGCGGTCAGCCGGTAGCCGGCCGCACCGCCGCCCCCGACAGACCACAGCGTGCCGGTGCTGTCGAGCTCGGTGTCGTGCGAGACCTTGAAAGCATCGCTCAACGACGCGGCGGACTCGAACCTGCCGAGCGACCGCGGCGCGCTCGGGACGGTGAGATCGACGACCTCGACGTGGTCGCCGCCGTCGACCCAGGCTTGCGTGCAGTCCGACTTGACGAAGTTCGCGATGTGGCCGGATCCGCGCCCACTCCCCGTCAAACCGAGCGGAAGGACGGCGACCACGGTCGGCGCCGTCCGGTTCGCGATGCTGAGGACGTACATGATCGAGCCGAGATCCCTCGCCTCACGGTCGTTTACGACAACCAACGTGTTCCCGCAGAGGTCGATGTCCTCGTTCTCGAAGTGCGACAAGGGGAGGGCGCCGACGAGCTGCGGCGAGTCGGCCTGCGCGATGTCGAGCACCGTGATGCCGCCCCAGCCGCTGACGTAGGCGTAGTGATCCTTGAAGTTCATTCCGGCGGCGCTGCCGGGGATGTTCGCCAGGAGCTGCACGTTGCTCGACGCGGCAAGAGGCGGCGCGAGCGGAACGCCCTCGCCCGCGGCCGGCACCGCGTTCAACACGGCGACAAGGGTTGCCAGCGCGAGCAACGACGTGAGGCTCTTGAATCGCCGCGAACGCACGCGAAATCAGGACTACCCCTGGGGGCTGTTCCTGAAACCGCTAGGTGGGGCCTGCGCTGCCGTCCGGCCCCATGAACGGATAGCGGTAGTCGGTCGCAGGCAGGAAGGTCTCTTTGATCGTGCGCGGGCTCACCCAGCGGATCAGGTTCCACACGGACCCCGCCTTGTCGTTCGTCCCGGAGGCGCGCGAGCCGCCGAAGGGCTGCTGGGCGACGACCGCCCCGGTCGGCTTGTCGTTCACGTAGAGGTTCCCGGCCGCGTAGCGAAGCTTGTCCTCGGCCTCCACTACGGCCTGGCGATCGTCGGCGAAGATCGCTCCGGTGAGCCCGTACGGAGCGGTGCGGTCGATGAGCTCGAGCGTGTCGGTCCACTTGGCCTCGGGATAGACGTATGCCGTCACCACGGGGCCGAAGAGCTCGTCGCGCAGAAGGCGGAAATTGGGGTCGGCCGTCTCGATCACGGTCGGCTCCACGAAGTAGCCCTCGCTGTCATCGACGCCGCCGCCGACGAGCACCTTCGATTTCGCGTCGCTCTTCGCTTCCTCGATGGCCTCCTTCTGCGTCTTGAAGGAACTTGCGTCGATGACGGCTCCCATGAAGTTGGAGAAATCGGACACGTCGCCCATCTTGAGCCCCCCAACCTGCTCGACGAGCCGCTCGCGCAGTTCCGGCCAGAGGTTCGCCGGCGCGTACACGCGTGAAGCGGCGGAGCACTTCTGTCCTTGGTACTCGAAGGAGCCGCGCACGATCGCAGTGGCGACTTCCTCGGCGCTCGCCGTCGGGTGGGCGACGATGAAGTCCTTACCGCCCGTCTCGCCGACGATGCGCGGATAGTTGCGGTACGTCTCGATGTTGCGGCCGACGGTCTTCCACATGGACTGGAAGACAGGCGTCGAGCCGGTGAAATGGACACCGGCCAGATCCTGGCTCCCCAGCGCGGCGTCGCCGATCTCCTTGCCCGGCCCGTAGACCAGGTTGACGACGCCGTCGGGAAGACCCGCCTCCTGGAGCAGGCGCATGACGTAGTAGGCCGAGAGCATCGCGGTGCCCGCAGGCTTCCAGACGACCGTGTTGCCCAGGAGCGCCGGGGCCGTGGGGAGGTTCCCGCCGATGGCCGTGAAGTTGAACGGCGTCACGGCAAAGACGAAGCCTTCGAGCGGCCGGTATTCCATGCGGTTCCAGGCTCCCGGCGCGGACATCGGCTGCTCCTCGTACATCCGCGTCATCAGCCACGGGTTGAAGCGCCAGAAGTCCGTCAGCTCGCAGGCGGCGTCGATCTCGGCCTGGTGGGCGGTCTTCGACTGACCGAGCATCGTGGCCGCGTTCAGCGTGTCGCGCCACGGCCCCGCCAGGAGCTCTGCCGCCCGCAGGAAGACGGAGGCGCGCTCCTCCCACGGCAGCCGGTGCCAATCCTCCCAGGCCTCGCCCGCAGCTTCGATGGCTTTCTCGACCTCCGCGGCGCCGCCCTGGTGAACGTCGGCGAGCACGTGATCCTTGTCGTGGGGCATCACGGCCTGGCTCGTGGTTCCCGTCGTGACGTCCTTGCCCCCGATCACGAGCGGGATCTCCGGGCGCTCGTGCTTCATCTGCTCGAGGCGCACCTGGAGGCTTGCGCGCTCGGGCGAGCCGGGTGCGTAATCCCGAATCGGCTCGTTACGAGGGGGCGGAGGGCGAAAGATCCCTGGAGCGCTCATCCACGGGCATTGTATTGCCGTGGAAGTCGTTCAGTACGAGGTCGAAGGGTGGGGTGTGGGGGAGCTCTGGCTCGACGACGGGCGCGTTGTGAACCACGAGCTGCCGCGGGCTGGAAAACCCGTCCGTCCGGCGAGGCATCCGGTCGTCGAGCGCCTGCGGGCGTACTTCGCGGGCGAGCCAGTCTCCTTCGACGACGTCGACCTCGACTTCTCCTGGGCCACACCGTTCCAGACGGGCGTAGCAGACGCGCTTCGGGCGATTCCGTACGGGGAGACCGTCACGTACGGCGAGCTCGCAGCGCTGGCGGGCCACCCCAATGCCCAGCGGGCAGCTGGGACGTTCTGCGCCCGGAACCGCTTCCCCCTCTTCGTGCCGTGTCACCGCGTGGTGGCCGCGGACGGCCTCGGCTCGTACGGATCGCTCGGGCTCGAGTACAAGCGCCGGCTCCTGGAGCTCGAGAATGCTTTCTGAAGACGTTCGCGCGGAGCTCGCCGCCATCGAGCCGCGGAAGCCGTGCTGCTGCCTGGCCGAGCTTTCTGCGCTGATCCGCGGCGCAGGGAGCATTCACCTGCTTGGCCGGGGGCGGATCGCAGTTCATCTCGACCTTTCCAGCGCGGCTGTCGCGCGACGTGTCTTCACGCTCCTCAAGGGCTACGGGGTCGCCGGCGAGATCCACACTTTCCGCCGGCAGGCCTTCGAGCGGGCCACGCGCTTCCGGATCATCATCGAGGACGACGCGCGTGCGGTGCAGGCGCTGAACGAGATGGGCGTGGTCGATGCCCGGCTGGCTCCGCTCGAGCGGCCCCCGGCGAGGGTCGTGAGCCGGGCCTGCTGCCGCGCTGCCTACCTCAGAGGAGCTTTCCTCGCGGCGGGCTCCGTCAGCGGCCCGCGCAACCCTCATTTCGAGCTTCGGGCTGCCAGCGTGGAAGGCGCCGAGCTCGTGGCCGGGCTGGGGCGCGAGGAAGGGTTTGCGCTCGCCGTCCACGACCGCGGGCGTCACGCCGTCGCTTATCTCAAGGGCCGAGAGGCGATCGCCGAGCTGCTCGCTTTCGTTGGGGCGCAGGAGGCGGCTCTCGCGTTGGGGGAGAGCGCGGTCGTCGCCGCCACCAAAGCCCGCGCCAACAGGCTCGCCAACGCCGACCACGCGAACATCGTGCGCGCGAGCCGGGCCGCGGATGCGCAGCTCAGGGCGATCAAGCGGCTCGAGGCGGCCGGACGCCTCCAGAACCTGCCCGCCGATCTTCGCGAAGTCGCCGATCTCCGCTCCCGACACCCGACCCTCTCCCTCCGCGAGATCGCGCGCCGCCTGCGCCCGCCCGCGACGAAGGCTGCGGCGCACCGCCGCCTGACAAAGCTCCAGAAGCTCGCCGAGTGGTAGCTTCACACCGCGTCTCGGCTTTCTGGCTCGCCGCCAGCGGTGAAAAGCAGGCTCCGCCCGGCTCAAGTCCAGTCGGCCAGGAAGTCGAGCGGGCCGGAGGGGAAGCTCCGAGGACGACCTCCCCCTCCGGTTGAACCGCACTCCGGACCGTGATGCCGGACGGGGTCTGAATCCGACATCCGACGAGCGCGGACCCGCTCAGATTTCACCCTATCGCCGCATCGGTTCAAGTGGCAAGAGGCGTCCATCCAGGATCTTCCATTTCAGCGCGGATAGAATCGCGGCGCGGCGGGCACAGACCGGGAGGAGCGGATGAGCGTTCGCGTGGGAGTCAACGGTTTCGGGCGAATCGGGCGGAATTTCTTCCGCGCCGCTCGCAAACGCGGCGCGGATATCGAGGTCGTGGCCGTCAACGACCTCGGCGACGCGAAGACCATGGCGCACCTGCTCAAGTACGACTCGGTCCTGGGCCCGTTCGACGACGACGTCGAGGCGGTCGACGGGGGCATCCGCGCGGGCGACGTCGAGCTCAGCCTCCTGAACGAGAAGGATCCCGCGGCGCTGCCCTGGAAAGACCTCGGCGTTGAGGTCGTCCTCGAGTCCACCGGACTCTTCACGAAGCGCGACGACGCACAGAAGCATCTCGAGGCCGGGGCGGAGAAGGTCGTGATCTCCGCGCCGGCGACGGATCCGGACGTAACCATCGTGCTCGGCGTCAACGACGACGCCTACGACAAGGAACAGCACCGGATCATCTCCAACGCGTCCTGCACGACGAACTGCGTCGCCCCGCTGGCCAAGGTGCTGAACGACGCGTGGGGGATCGAGTCGGGGTTCATGACCACGATCCACGCGTACACGAACGACCAGCAGATCCTCGACCTCCCACACAAGGACCTCAGGCGCGCCCGTGCGGCCGCCATCAACCTGATCCCCACCTCTACGGGCGCCGCGAAGGCGATCGGGCTCGTCATCCCCGAGCTCCAGGGCAAGGTGGACGGCATCTCGATTCGCGCGCCGGTTGCGGACGGTTCGATCGTCGACCTCGTGGTCCACCTCGCGAGCGAGGTGGACGTGGAGCAGGTGAACGCAAAGTTCGCCGAAGTCGCAGACTCGGGCGCGCTCGAAGGCATTCTCAGATACACGGATGAGCCCCTCGTGTCGACGGACATCGTCGGGAATCCGTACTCGTGCACCTTCGACAGCGATCTGACGATGGCGAACGGCCACGAGGTCAAGGTCTTCGGCTGGTACGACAACGAGTGGGGCTACAGCTGCCGATTGGTCGATCTCGTGCAGCGTCTCCTATGACTAACTTCAAGGAGGGGGCTCATGGGGGAACCATGGGTTCCCCCATGCTGGACAACGAGTGGGGCTACAGCTGCCGCCTGGTCGACCTCGTCGGCCGCCCTTCTCTGAGTGCATAGGCCGAGGTCGGTCCGCGAAGCGGACGTCTCCGGCAGGCGCGTTCTCGTCCGGGTGGATTTCAACGTGCCGCTCGAGGACGGCCGCGTCGCCGACGACACGCGCATTCGCGCAGCGCTCCCGACGATCCGGCTGCTCCTCGAGCGGGAGGCGCAGGAGCTCGTTCTGGCGTCCCATCTGGGACGGCCGCAGGGCGAGGATCCGGCCTTCTCGATGGAGCCGGTGCGGCGGCGCCTGCGTGAGCTGCTGGACGACGGGCGGCTCCGCCTGCTCGAGAACACGCGCTTTCATGTGGGGGAGACGAAGAATGATCCGGAGTTCGCGCGCGTGCTGGCCGACGATTGCGACCTGTTCGTCAACGACGCGTTCGGTGCGGCGCACCGCGCGCACGCCTCGACGGTCGGCGTGGTGCAGCTCCTGCCCGCCTATGCCGGGCTTCTCCTGGAGCGCGAGCTCGAGGAGCTCGGGTCGTTGCTCGAGGATCCCGCCAGCCCGTTCGTGGCCGTCCTCGGGGGCGCGAAGGTCGAGGACAAGATCGGCGTCCTCGAATCCCTCTCCCAGCGGGCGGATTCCGTCCTCGTGGGCGGCAAGATGGCGGAGCAGCTTCGTGAGAACGAAAAGCATTCCCATCTGCAGCTCGAACTGCCGCAGGACGTAGTGGCGGCGGCGGCGTTCGAGCCCGACGCCGAGGCGAAGGTCGTGCCTGCGGACGACGTGCCGGACGGTTGGCTCGGCCTCGACATCGGGCCAGAGACCAGGGCCGCCTTCGCAGAGCGCATCGCGGAGGCCGGGACCGTCTTCTGGAACGGACCGATGGGCGTCTTCGAGTGGCCTCGCTTCGCGGGGGGGACGAAGGCGGTCGCCGAGGCGGTGGCATCCGCAGACGCGCACACAGTCGTCGGGGGTGGCGATTCCGTTCGCGCGGTCGAGGAGCTCGGGCTCGCAGACCGCATCGACTGGATCTCGACCGGAGGAGGCGCCGCGCTCGAGCTCCTCGAGGGCAAGGAGCTCCCCGGCGTGGCCGCGATCCCGGAAGATTGAGCCGGTGCTGATCGTAGGCAACTGGAAGATGTACAAGCGGGCGTCCGAGACGGCGGATTTCTGCCTGGGCCTGAGCCCGCCGCCCGGCGTCGACGTCGTCATCTGCCCGCCCTACACCTCACTCGCCATGGCCGCGGCGAGCGGGGTCACCGTCTACGCCCAGAACGTCCACTGGGCCTCCGAAGGCGCTTTCACAGGCGAGGTCTCCGCGGAGATGCTCCTCGACCTCGGCGTGAAGGGATCCATCGTCGGCCACTCGGAACGGCGCCAGCATTTCTGTGAGACGGACGAGACCGCCTGGAGCCGCGCCGAGCACGCTCTCGAGGCCGGCCTCGGGGTCATCTATTGCGTGGGCGAGCAGGAGGAGGAGCGTGAGGCCGGCCATACCGAAGAGGTCCTCCGCCGCCAGGTCTCCGTGCTCCAGCCCCGCGAGGGGCTCGTCGTCGCCTACGAACCTGTCTGGGCGATCGGCACCGGCAGGACAGCTACCGCGAAGCAAGCGCAGGACGCGCACGCTTTCATCAAGAGCCTCGTCAAGGTGCCGGTCCTCTACGGCGGCTCCGTCAAGCCCGAGAACGCCCAGGAGCTCCTCTCCCAGCAGGACATCGACGGCGCTCTCGTCGGCGGCGCCTCTCTCGAAGTCGAATCCTTCAGGGCGATTTGCGAGACGGCAGCACGACTCTCGTAGCGCTCGTCATCCTCGACGGCTGGGGCTGCGCGCCGCCGGGGCCGGGTAACGCCGTGGAGCTGGCGGAGACACCGATCTTCGACGGTCTCTGGGCGCGGTTTCCCCACACGACCCTCGAGGCCTCGGGCGAGGCGGTCGGCCTCCCTCCGGGCCAGATGGGCAACTCGGAGGTCGGTCACCTCACCATCGGGGCGGGCCGCGTCGTCTACCAGGACTTGGTGCGGATCAACAAGGCGATCGAAGACGGCTCCTTCTTCGAGAACGAGGCGCTCGTCGCCGCCTTCGAACGGGCGCGGGAGCGGGGAGGGGAAGTCCACCTCCTCGGACTTGTCAGCTACGGCGGCGTCCACTCCCACATCGACCACCTCCGCGCCCTGGTCGAGCTCGGCCGCAGACAGGGAATGGAGCAGCGGACGCACGTGCACGCCTTCACGGACGGCCGGGACGTGTCTCCGACCTCTGCGGCGAACGATCTCGCGGAGCTCGTCTCCGAGGGCGCCGACATCGTCACCGTCTGCGGCCGCTACTACGCCATGGACCGGGACGGCCGCTGGGAGCGGACGGAGCGTGCTTTCAACGCCATCTGCTCGGATGATGCCGAGCGCGCGGACGACCCGATCGCGGCGGTGCGGGCGAGCTACGAGCGAGGCGTCACGGACGAGTTCATCGAGCCGGTCGTCCTGCCCGGCCCTCGCCTCGGCTCGGAGGACGCCGCCGTCTTCTTCAACTTCCGGCCCGACCGGGCGCGCCAGCTCACGCAGCGCCTGCTCGGGGCCGGGTGCGATCTGACCACGATGACGCGTTACCGAGAGGATTTCGCTTGCCCGGTCGCCTTCGAGGAGCAGGACGTCCAGGGGACCATGGCTGAGGTGCTCGCGGAGCACGGCATTCGCCAACTGCACCTGGCCGAGACGGAGAAGTACGCGCACGTGACCTACTTCTTCAACGGGGGGCGGGAGGACGAGTGGCCGGGCGAGACGCGCATCCTCGTGCCGTCACCGCGTGACGTGCCCACCTACGACAAGAAGCCGGAGATGTCCGCGCACGAGGTGGCGAGCCGCTTCGAGGAGGAGATCGGCAACGGCTACGGCTTCGCGGTCGTGAACTTCGCCAACCCTGACATGGTCGGCCACACCGGCTCCATCCCGGCGGTGGTCGAGGCTGTGGAGACCGTGGACGGGTGCCTCGGACGGGTCGCGGCCGCAGTGGAAGGGCTCGGCGGCGTCTGCCTCGTGACCGCAGACCACGGGAACGCGGAGCAGATGCTCGAGGAGGACGGGGTCAGCCCGTTCACGGCCCACACCGTCAACCCGGTGCCTCTCGTCGTCACGATTCCCGGCGCGCAACTTGCCCCCGGGGGCTCTCTGGCCGACCTCGTTCCGACCTGCCTCGGCCTGCTGGGAATCCCCCCAGGGCGGGGGATGACCGGAAGGGAACTGGTTACTAGTTTGTAAAGGCGCGGCTATACTCGCCCCACCCGCGGCCCAGGCGACACAACTTTTAGTGCCACTTCCTCAGCCCGATCTCGAAGTCCTGCGCAAGGCACAGCGCGGGGACGAGCACGCGTTCCGGCTGATCCTCACCGCCTACGAGACGCCGGTCTACAACTACGTGCTCCGCATGGTCGGCGACCGGGCGCTGGCCGAGGATCTCTGCCAGGAGATCTTCTTGCGCATCTACCAGGGACTGCCGGGGTTCTCGCTCCGATGCATGTTTACGACCTGGCTCTTCCAAGTGGCGAAGAACCGCGTGCTCGACGAGCTCCGCGCGCGAGAGCGCAAGCCGCAGAGCGTGCTGACGCTGGACGACCTGCCGCCGCTCGAGGTCGTCGACGCGCCGCCGGAGCGTGTGGAGGCGATCGACGCCGTCTGGCGCGCCGTCGCGGCTCTGAACCCGGATCTGAAGATGGCGCTCCTTCTGCGCGACGTCGTCGGCCTCTCCTACAGCGAGATCGCCGACTCTCTCGAGATCACTCTCGCCACGGTCAAGTGGCGGATCTTCAAGGCTCGCGAGGAAGTTCAGCTCGCGCTCGTCCGCGAGGGCGTCGCCCTCGAATTCGGCGAGCAAGCGGTCTCCTAACGATTTCGTAACCCCTGTGGGGGATCCTGGGGCGCGGTGCGCAAGTTTTCTCGCGGACTTCCCTCTAGCTCTAGAGAGCACCCGCCGAAAGGAAGTCGCATGAAGAAGCTACTGCAGTCGAAGTTCGTCGTAATCGCGCTGATCGTCGCCGCACCGGCGGTAGCGGCAGGCACCGCCGCAACGGTCGGCTCCGCAGGGGACGAAAGCAGCCCGGCCGCCGTCCTTCCCGCCGACATTCAGCTGGCTGCCGATCGCGAGGACGACGTCGCCGGGGCCGCCGACGATGCCGCCGAGCAGCAGGCGAATGCCAATCAAGAGCAATCCGACCCGGCCGACACCCAGGAACAGGACAACGAGGTCGAGGACGTGGACGAAAACGAGGTCGAGCAGCCCGAGGCCGACGATCAGGATGACGAGGCCGAGGACGACGACCAGGGCGAGAACGACGATGATCAAGGCGAGAACGACGACGACCAGGGCGAGAGCGACGACGAGGGTGAGGACGACTGATCCAACACCCACGCAAGCCGGCCGTCTCTCTCCCGAGGCGGCCGGCGAGCGCCTGAGCCAGCTCTTCGAAGAGCACGGGCGCATGGTTTACGGCCTCTGCCGCGTCCTCTTGCGGAACGCCGCCGATGCCGAGGACGCGGCGCAGCAGGTCTTCCTCTCGGCGCACCAGAGCATGCTAGGCGGGACCGAGCCAAGAGACCCTTCCGCGTGGCTCGCGGCGATCGCTCGACACGAGTGCCACGCGCGCATCCGGGCGAGGATGGCGACGCCGCTCACCCTCGTGGTCGACGAGCGAGACGCCGTTGGCGCCGACATCGAGCAGGTCGCCGGCCAGCACGCCGAGGTCGAAGCGCTCTGCGCGGCGCTGGCCGAGCTCCCGCAGCAGCAGCGGGAAGCTATCGTGCTCCGCGAGTTCTACGGTCTCTCGTACGACGAGGTGCGGACTGCGCTGGGAGTGACCGACGGGGCTGTCGAATCCCTTCTCTTCCGAGCGCGCAAGCGCCTCCAGGCCGAGCTTCAACCCGCACGGGTCGCATCGGGCGCGCTCGCGCTGCCGCTCGCGTTGCGCGATTCTCTCGCCGCCGCGGTGCCGGGTTTCTCCGCAGCCTCGTCCGGAGGAGGTCTCGCCAAGCTGGCGTCGCTCCCCCTCTTCGCGAAGTTCGCCGGCGCTGCAGCCACGGTCACGGCTGCCGGCACGATCGGCTTCGTCGGGCTCGAGGACCGCGATCACGATCCGGCGTCGATGAGGCGCGCCGCGCGGCCGAGTCACTCGGACACCAGCCGGCCGGCGAGCGCCAGACCGATCCGGAACGAGCCTGCTTCGCTCGTCCAGCCTGCGATTACGGAGCCCACGCGGCGTGAGGAACAGCGCGAAGGCGAGTTCGGAGGCTCCGACGAGCCCGAGGCGGGGGACCAGGGTGAGAGAGGAGAAGTCGAGAACGAGGCCGAGGACCGCGACGTCGCCGCGCCGGAAGAGGACCATGACGATGGCGGATCCGGCGACTTCGAAGAGTCCGACGGCGAAGCCGAGGACTGATCAGATTCCCTGGGCGAGCCGCTCGGCGAGCGGCTCCGGGAGGCCGCGCTCGCGGATTTCCTCCTGCGTACGCTCCACGGGGTACTCGACTCGCCGGTACTCGGCGCGCCGCCCCTCCAGGTCGAGCAGCAGGTAGGCGGCGCGGGCGTCGCCGTCTCGCGGCTGGCCGACCGAGCCGGGGTTGAGGATCCAGCGGCTCTCGCCTGAGAGGTCGAGCCCGGTGCCGGCGGGCGCGATCGTCGTCTCCAAGCCCTTGTCCGCCAGGCCGAACGCGAGTGCGACGTGGCTGTGCCCGACGAGCAGGACGCGAGCCTCCGAAGCCGCAAACGAGGCGAGCGCGGCGAACGGAGTGAGGACGTACTCCCACACCGGGTCCCGCGCGCTCGCGTGGTACAGCGCTACGTCTTCCTGCACCGACTGAGGTTCGAGTGACTCCAGGAACCGGCGTGGCTCGTCCTCCAGAACGGTCGCCGTCCAGCGGGCACTTGCGGCCGCGTCCACAGAGAAGTCGTCGAGGTCGAGCCGCCCGAGGACGCCGAGGTCGTGGTTTCCTATCAGGCAGACATCGGCGCGTTCCGCGACGAGCGTGCAGCAGCGATTCGGGCGGGGCCCGTAGCCCACCAGATCGCCGAGGCACCAGACGGCGTCGGGCGCGTCGCCGGCGATCGAATCCAGGACAGCATCCAGCGCATGCAGATTTCCGTGAATGTCGGAAATGACGGCGATACGCACAGGAGCCGCGCAACGTTAGCGAAGCGGGGTGTCGTTCTCCTGGCGGCGGCCGTGTGGATCCTTTCCGGGGCGCTCCTCTGGCGCACCGAGGTGCCCTCCCTGCAGCTCGCCGAGCCCGACCCGCGTGCCTACTTCAGCGCCGAACAGCTGGCCCGGATTGCCGACTACCGGCGCATGACACGCGCCCTGCTCGTCGGCTCGCTCGTCGTGGAGGGGGCTGTCCTCGCCGTCTTCGCTTGGAAGGCTGCGGGTCTTGCCGAGGCGGTCAGCGGCTTCTTCCGGGGACGGATTCGGACCGGCGTCGCGCTGGGCGTCCTAGTCGCCCTGGCACTCTGGCTGGCCTTGCTTCCCCTCTCGGGCGTTTCGCACTGGTGGCGCCGCCGCTACGGCCTTTCGCACCAGGGGTACGCCGGCTGGTTCCGTGACGAGGCCGTCTCCCTCGCGGTCCAGCTCGTCCTCGTCACGCTGGCGGTCGCTACGTTCATGGCGCTAGCTACCTGGCTGGGGCGGTCGTGGTGGCTCGCGGGCGGGCCCGCCCTCGCCTTTGCGGGAACCGTCTACCTCCTTGCCTATCCGCTTGTCATCCAGCCGCTCTTCAACCGTTCCGAGCCGCTGGAGGACCGTGCGCTCGCCGCGAAGATCGAGGCACTCGCACGCGAGGAGGGCGTGACGGTGAAGTCGGTGGAGGTGACCGACGCGAGCCGGCAGACGACGGCGGCGAACGCCTACGTCGCAGGAATCGGCCCGACACGGCGCGTCATCCTCTTCGACACCCTGCTCGATGGCCGCTTCACCCAGCCCGAGATCCTTTCGGTCTCCGCGCACGAGCTCGCGCACGTGGGCCGCCGTCACCTCTGGAAGGGGCTCGGCTGGTTCGCGCTGATCGTCATCCCCTGCGTCGCCGTCCTCGCCCGGGTCACGGAGCGGGGTGGAGGCCTCGCCGAGCCAGCCGCCGTCCCGTTGGCGCTGGCCGTCGCGTTCGCTCTCTTCGTGGTGACGCTTCCGCTCTCGAATGTCGTGTCGCGCCGCTACGAGGCGGAAGCGGACTGGATCGCCCTACGAACCACGGACGATCCCGCCTCGTTCGTCCAGCTCGAGCGGAAGCTCGTCCTCTCCGGGCTGGTCGATCCTGCCCCGCCCGGCTGGTTCTCGTTCCCGTTCGCGACGCATCCGAGCGCGATGAAGCGGATCGCGATGGCCGAGGCCTTTAGAGCTCGTCCCACAATGAGAGCTGTGCCGCCGGAGCGCGCTGTGGGGCGCGAGGCGGCGTTCTCGGTCGCGCCCGTATCTCATTCGATACGAGCGCTCCCTGCGTCCTGGCCTCGCATCCGCCCATCGCACCCCGGCGACGAGCCCCATTCTGAAACGAGCTCTTAGGTATCGGTCTCGGGCAGGTTCCTGATCCCCTCGCGGGCCGTCCATTTCGACCAGCTGTCGTTCATCGCATCGATGAGCTCGCGCATGAAGCGTGGAGCCATGTTGACGCGAGTGACGACGACCCCTGGCACGTCTCCCTCCTCGACCTCGTGGTCGATGCGAGCGAACGTGACCGTGAACTCGTAGTCGGAGAAGCTGACGTTGGCGAAGTTCGCGTAGACGCCGGCGAGGTTGTCCGGATCCAAATGGATGTTGAGTTGGCGCTCCCGGCCCTCGTCTTCCACGGCCCTACGATATAGCCCGATGCCGGCCGAAGCGATTGCGCGAATCGAGCGGAGCCTTCAGAACCGCCTCGGCGTTCCGGTCGCCCTTGAGCGGCCGGGCCAGGCCGAGCATGGCGACTACGCCACGAACGCGGCCCTGCGCGCCGCACCGACGCTTCGCCGCGCGCCAGTGGAGATCGCGGAGGAGCTCCGGGCCGCTGCACTCGACATGGAGGGCGTGGCCGACGCTCAGGTCGCTCCGCCCGGCTTCCTCAACCTCTGGATGTCGCCGGCGTGGTACGGCGAGGCTCTGGGGGAGATCCTGGCGGCGGGCGAGGATTACGGCGCCGGCACGGCCTCGACGACCGAGCGCGTCCAGGTCGAGCTCGTCTCGCCCAATCCGACGGGGCCGCTGACCGTCGCGTCGGCACGGAACGGCGCCTATGGCGACTCGGTTGCCCGCTTGCTCCGGTTTGCGGGCCACACCGTCGCCCGCGAGTGCTACTTCAACGACGCCGGGGCCCAGGCCGACCTCTTCCGCGCCTCCGTCGAGGCGCGTGGGCGTGGGGAGGAGCCGCCCGAGGGCGGCTACGCGGGCGAGTACGTCACGCGGCTGGCGGGCGAGACCGGAGATCCGGTCGAGCGCATGATCGAGGAGATCAAGGAGACTCTCGCGCGCTTCCGCGTGCCCGTGGACGACTGGGTGCGCGAGACAGAACTCGACGCCGAAGCCGCCCTGAAGGCCCTGGAGGGCCACACGTTCGAACAGGACGGCGCTGTCTGGCTCCGCACGACTGCGTTTGGCGACGACAAGGATCGCGTACTCGTGCGGGCGGACGGGCGGCCGACCTACCTCGCCGGGGACGCGGCTCACACGCTGTGGAAGTACGAGCGCGGCTTCGAACGCCTCCTCTACGTCCTGGGCGCCGACCACCACGGGTACATCTCGCGCCTCAAGGCTCTCGCAGGCGCATTCGGCCACGATCCGGAGTCCGTCGAGGTGCTCATCTACCAGCTCGTGCACTTGACGGAGGGGGGCGAGGCCCGGCAGATGTCGAAGCGACGCGGCGACGTCGTCTTCCTCGACGAGCTCATCGACGAGATCGGTGTCGATGCAGCGCGGTGGTACCTCGTGCGGTCGAGCCACGAGCAGCCCATGGAGATCGACGTCGACCTGGCCCGGGAGAAGACGGACAAGAACCCCGTCTACTACGTCCAGTACGCGCACGCGCGCATCGCCGGCATCCTCCAAAAGGCCGGCTCGGCCCACCGTTCGCCGGAGCCGCTCGGCGAGCTCGCGCCCGAGGAGCGCGACCTCGTGAAAAGGCTCGCTGAGTTTCCTGAGACCGTCGCAGAGGCGACCGAGCGCCGCGGCCCGCACGCGCTGCCGGTCTACGCCATTCGCCTCGCGGACGACTTCCACCGCTTCTACCACGACCATCGCGTGCTCGAGAGCGAGGCCCAGGCATTCAGGCTCGCGCTGTGCGAGGCCGCGAAGATCGTCATCGCCTGCAGCCTCGATCTCATCGGCGTCGAAGCCCCCGAGCGCATGTGAGGCGGGCTCCCAACCGGTGGAATCTCGCCGTCGCCGGAATCGCGGCGTCGTGGGGTTTCGTGTCCGTGATCGCCGCCGGCGTCGACCTGCCCGCGGCTGCGCTTGTCTTCTGGCGCTGCGCTATAGCCGCCGTGACGGTTCCCGCACTGGTGCTCGTCGTCTGGCGCGTGCGACTCCTCGCCGTGGCTCAGCGGCGCCCTCAAGTGCTAGGGCTCGCTCTCCTCGTCGCCGTGCATTGGGCGCTCCTCTTCGAGACGCTGAAGCTCGCCTCGGTCGCAGTCGGGATCCTGACCGTCTATACGGCCCCCATCTTCCTGGCGGTGCTCGCGCCGCTCCTCCTGCCGGAAGCACGCAGCAGGATCGGCCTCATCGCGCTCGCCATCTCGGCTCCGGGCATCGCGTTGATCGCGCTCGGCGGAGAAGGAGGCGCCGCGGCCAACCCAGCCGCCGTGGGAACCGGCCTCGGCGCGGCGATCACCTACGCCCTCATCGTCATCTGGAGCAAGAGCCTAGTCCGGAATATCGCCCCCGTCGCCCTCGCCTTCTGGAGCTACGCGGCCGTCGCCCTGCTCCTCTTTCCGTTCGCCGTCGCCGGCGGGCGGTTCCTCCCGCACGGCGTCGAGTGGGTCTGGGTGATCGCGCTCGGCGCGTTCCTCACCGGGGCGGCGGGAGTCCTCTACATGCGAGCGCTCAGGGACGTTACCGCCCAGGCGGCCGGGCTGCTCGCTTACCTCGATCCGCTGTCCGCATCCCTCCTCGCGTGGGCGATCCTCGGCCAGGACCTCGGCTGGCAGGTCGTGGTCGGAGGTGTGGCGGTGCTCGTCGGGGGCGCGGTCGTGGTCCTGTACGACGACGCGGGCGAGCCGTCGCCGGAAGTCCCCGCCGTTTAGGATCGCAGCATGGCAGGCGGGAACGGCTCCGTCCCCGACCGGAACCTCGCGCTCGAGCTGGTGCGCGTCACAGAGGCCGCCGCGTTGGGGTGCGCGCGGTGGATCGGCCGCGGGGACAAAGAAGCGGCTGACCAGGGTGCGGTCGACGCCATGCGCGCGATGCTCGACACGGTGACGATGGCCGGCGTCGTCGTGATCGGAGAGGGCGAGAAGGACAAAGCGCCGATGCTCTTCAACGGCGAGGAGGTCGGGAACGGCGAGCCGCCCGAGGTGGACGTCGCCGTCGATCCCCTGGAGGGCACACGGCTGACTTCCGTGGGGCAGCCCAACGCGATCGCCGTGATTGCAGTCGCCGAGCGCGGGACGATGTTCTTCCCTGGAGCGGCGGTCTACATGGACAAGATCGCGGCCGGCGCGGAGATCGCTGGGGCGATCAGCATCGACGCCTCGCCCCAGGACAACGTCCGCCGGGCGGCTGAGCTCAAAGGCGGCAAGCCCACCGACATCACCGTGGTCGTCCTCGACCGCGAGCGCAACCAGAAGCTGATCGACGGGCTCCGTGACGTCGGGGCGAAGGTGAATCTCATCACCGACGGAGACGTCGCCCCCGCGATCGCGGCAGCCCGGCAGGGATCGACTGTCGATCTGATGATGGGCATCGGCGGCACGCCAGAGGGCGTGATCGCCGCGGCGGCGGTGAAGTGCCTGGGCGGAGCGGTGCAGGGGCGCCTGTGGCCCAGGGACGACGACGAGCGAGCGAAGCTCATCGAGGCCGGCTACGACCCGGATCGCGTGCTCACGACGGACGACCTCGTCGGCGGCGAGAACATCTTCGTCGCCGCGACCGGAGTCACGGACGGAGCGCTGCTCAACGGCGTCCGCTTCTCCAAGGACGGAGCCGTCACCGACTCGATCGTCATGCGTTCACGCTCGGGCACGGTGCGGCGCGTGGAGGCGTACCACCACCTGGAAAAGTTGTCTCGCCTTTCCGGACGCGAGTACCGCTAGACCGCTGCGAACTCCTTCTCGAGGTCGGGGGAGTATTCGCCGGAGCGCGCGAGGCCGTTCATTCTCGCGCGGTGGGCGAAGGCATCCTGAGCCGCCTGCACGTTCGCCTCTTCGCCGCGCCAGGCCTTCAGCGCTGCAGCCTGCAGCGCCCGTCCGTAGGAGAACGACAGCTCCCAGGGGTGCGGTCCCAGCGCGTTCATTGCGTTCAGGTGCACGGTCGCGTCCTCGTCCGTCTGGCCGCCGGAAAGGAACACGATTCCCGGGACCGCGGCGGGCACGTGCTTGTAGAGGACTTCGAGCGTCGCGTCCGCGACCTCGTCAACACCGGCGCGCGAGGACGCCGAGTAGCCGGAGAGCACCATGTTCGGCTTGAGCAGCGTGCCGCGATACTCGATGCGCTGGTCGTGCAGCTCCGTGTAGACGGCCTGAAGGACGCGGCCGGTCGCCTTCGCGCTCTCCTCGATCGAGTGCGTCCCATCTTGGAGCACCTCCGGCTCGACGATCGGGACGAGGCCCGCCTCCTCGCAGAGCGCGGCGTAGCGGGCGAGCGCGTGCGCGTTCGTCCAGATGCAGTACTCGGTCGGGAATTCCTCGCCGATCGAGTACGTCGCGCGCCACTTCGCGAAGCGCGCGCCGAGGTCGCGGTACTCGGCAAGCCGCTCCCGCAGTGCGTCGAGCCCCTCGGTGATCGTTTCGCCTTCCGCGAGTGCGAGCGGCTTGGCGCCCTTGTCCACCTTGATCCCCGGAATCACGCCCTTGCTCTCGAGGAGCTCCGGAAACGGAGTGCCGTCCGCCGAGCTTTGCCGGATCGTCTCGTCGTAGAGGATGACGCCGCTGATGTGCTCCTCCATGCCGGCCGTCGTGAAGAGCAGCTCGCGATACGCGCGGCGGCTCTCCTCGGTCGACTCGACCTGAATCGCGTCGAAGCGCTTCTTGATCGTCCCGTCGCTCTCGTCCGCGGCGAGGATTCCCTTACCCGGCGCGACAAGTGCGCGGGCGGTCTGTTCGAGGCCGTTTTCAGCCATGGCCAACTCCTTCCCTGAGCTCTCGCTAAGTATCTTCCATACCCGCGGAGGAGGGAGTAGGATCACCGATCTGAGGGGCGGCGCTGCGGCGGCCGTCCCTCGTTCTTACGGTGTTTGCCGGGCTACGTGATGATGGAGACGATCGCCTGGAAATGCTCGGCCATGGCGAAGGCGAGCAGGGCGATCACGCCGACGATTGCCGGCGTGATGACGGCGAGAATGACGCCGTATTCGGCCATCGTCTGTCCTTCTTCACTGCGCCATAAGTCTGGCCTGCGCATGCTCAAATGGTCGGCTGGAGGCGCTTTTGGCGCTATCCCCCGCATGAGCGACTGCGCTAATCTGACCGTGCGCGGACGTAGCTCAGTTGGTAGAGCATCAGCTTCCCAAGCTGGGGGTCGCGGGTTCGAGCCCCGTCGTCCGCTTTTGAAAGCCCTGCGCGAGGCGGGCTTTCGTTCTTTTAGGCGGCGGGGCTGGGAAAGCCGCCTCGTCGATGAGCAGGAGGCAGTGTTCGAGCGCCTCCGTGACCACCGAGGGCGACTTGACCGGACCTCTGCGCGATAAGCCGAAGCTCAGGGGGGTACTGCACCAAGCGGCATTCGTGATCGCGCTTGCCCTCGTCCCGTTCATGATCTTCGCTGCTGACGGGGAGCGCAGGCGCTTGGCCGCCGCTGTCTTCGCCGGGTCGGTCGCAGCTTGTTTCGGCGCCAGTGCGCTCTACCATCGGGTGACCTGGACGCCGCGCGTGCGTCTCTGGATGCGGCGGATCGATCATGCGGGCGTCTACCTTCTGATCGCCGGCACGTACACACCTGTTTCGCTGCTCGTGCTCGAGGGCGCCTGGCGACCCGTCGTGCTGGCGATCGTCTGGGCGGGCGCCGCTGCGGCGATCGTGCTCAAGTTTGTCTGGGTCGCGGCGCCCAAATGGCTCACAGCGGCGATCGGGATCGCGCTGGGCTGGGTGGCGGTCGTCGCGCTTCCACAATTGGTCACTCGGCTGAACCCGGCAGCCCTGATCTTGCTCGTGGTGGGGGGACTCGCCTATACCGCCGGCGCGGTGGTCTACGCGCGGCGACGTCCAGATCCGGCGCCAGCCGTGTTCGGCTATCACGAGCTCTTCCACGCGCTGACCATCGTCGGAGTCGCCTGCCAATACGTCGCGATCGCCTTCTTCATCGTCCGCGCCGGCTAATACTCGACCCCTGCGCTAGGTCGCATTCAATTACCTCCCGCATGAAAAGGGGGATGCGCCCGCTGCAGGGAGTCTCACCGCGGACTAGCCTTCGTCGCCGTGAACGTTGTCTTCGACGTCTCGGGCAAGCTTTACCCGCTCGACGAGCAGGCGGCGACGGTGACCGGCGAGAGTTTGCGCCGGAAGGCGGCCGGACAGCTCGGAGACGAAGGCGTCGAAGGGGCACGCGCCGTCGCCGATGAGATCGAGCGCGTCCTCGTCGGCATGAGTTCCGAACCAATTCAGCTCGCTCGTGAACGGGCCGACGCTGTTTACTACGTGCTCAACGTCAGCGTTCGGCCGAACGACCCTGAGGAGGCCGACGCGCTGGCCCTGTACGTCGCTGTTCGTGAGATCCACGACGAGCGTTTGCGCCGAGGCTAGTAGGCCGCCGCGCTGGATTTGCGCCCGCTTGCATCCCTGTCCGAGCACACAAAGCTGGGTCAACGGTTCTCCGGCGCCGCCGATCCATCGTGTCGCGAAACCAACGACGCTCCTGAGGCTCGCGATCGCCGAGATGGGGGTGCTTCGGTTGCCGGAGCAAGCGGATCGACACCACCATCGCCGTCACGATGATGATCAGACCGCCTCCGGCACTCACGATTTCCATGCCCGCTCGCACGTAGGGGCGCTTCGCCGAGGGTTTTGTCAAACCCTCTTGGGCGGGCTCTCGTCGTTCATACTCCGTCCTTCGTGCCGGAATGTCCGTTCGAAGTTGGAGGCCGCGTTCTCGTTGCTCTGATGAGCGGCGAGCCCGACGCCTGAAATGGCCGCTCGCGCTGAGTCACCCGACCGGACGATGTGGACGTCGCTTCTCCACTCTGGGCTCGCCGGTTCTTTCCTTGGTTTACCCCACGTCCTCCCCGAAACCGGGGCGCTTCGTGCGCAGGGCGCGCTCGCGGCCATCTACGGCATTCCGTTCGACGCGACGAACATCAGTCGGACGGGCGCGAACTATGGACCGCGCGGTATCCGCGAAGTCTCGTGCCAGTTCCTGACGTACAACGCGATGCTCGACTTCGACCTTGTGGAGGCTCTCCATCCGGTCGACTGCGGCGATTGCGACATTGCGCTCGCCAATCCTGCGCGCACGTTCGAGCGTGCTGAAAGGGACTTGTCCCAGATCCTCGACGCGGGAGCGCTGCCGCTGACGCTCGGCGGTGATCACTCGGTCACCATTCCGGCAGTTCGGGCGATTCGTAGTCGGTTCGACAATCCCGGGCTGGTCCTGATCGACACTCACTTGGACACGGCCCAGGATGTCGGTGGGGAGGTTCTGAATCACTGTTGCCCGATCACACGCGCAGTGGATGCGGGGTTCAACCCCGAGCGCATTGCGCTTGTCGGCATTTCCGGGTGGATGAACCCTCGCAGCGAAATGGCCTACTGCCGCGAGCGCGGCATCACGGTCATCTGGCTCGAGGAGATCTGGCAGCACGGGGCGGCCTGGGCGGTGGATCGCGCCCTCGAGGTCGCGGCCGCCGATACGGACGGGGTCTACCTGTCCTTTGATGTCGACTCGATGGACGGAGCCCACGCCGCCGGCACGTGTTGTCCTACACCCGGTGGGTTGACGAGTCGCGATGTCTTGGAACTCGTACGTGGGATCGCCGGCAACGGCCTGCTTGGCGCCGACGTCGTCGAGGCTGCTCCAAGTTTGGATCCCACCCCGGTGACTTCGTTGTTCGCGGGGCGAGTGGCTTTGGAAGCAATGGCGTTCCACGGGGGAGCGGGCCGCAAAAAGCCATAGCACGAGGGGCGTTCGCGTGGCCCGCCAGGTGCGCCGGTTGAAGTTGGACTCGTGCAGCGGCGTCCGGCGCGCCGTGGCGAAGATGAGCTCCTCGGGCGCGAGCGCCCGGCGTTCATCGCGACACTGACTCGCTTTGAGGGAACGGCCCTCTGGACGCTGCCTTGACAGTCGGGGAAAGCGGGGGAAGACTGCCGAGCGCAGGCAAAAGGGGAGACATGCCGGGTCCGGCGTCTCCTCGGGGATTCCTGGGGCTGTCGTCTCGGCATGAGCTCCCCGCACCGACCAGGGAGGTGTCCATGCGACGGCTCTTACGCTTCTTCGCCCTGAGCGCGTGCTTCATCGGGCTCTTGGCGTTTCCGCTCGCCGCGGCAGCGGACCACGCGACGCGACCGCATACGCAGAACATTCATGCGAAGGGGCATAGCCCCCACCCGGCTACGTTCTTCGGTGACCCGGACGGCGTGCGCCACATCAACTCCGACCTCGCCTTCTGGGGACATCTGGCCTTCAACGGGAACTACAACGGGTGGCGGGTCATCGATATCTCCGACCCGGACAACCCGGTCGAGATCGCGCATCCGGAGTGCAACGGCGACCAGGGTGATCTAGTCGTCTGGGAGAACATCCTCGTCCGCTCGTGGAACTCGAAGAAGTCCGTGCCGCGAACCTGCGCCGGGCAGACGGTGCCCGCGGGCTGGGAGGGCGTGCACGTCTTCGACATCAGCGACCAGGCCAACCCAGTGCTGAAGGCCTCCGTGGAGCTGCCGTGCGGCTCGCACACCGCGACGGTGGCGGGCATCTCGAGCGGCAACCTGATCGTCTACAGCAACAACTCGAGCGGGGGTGCCACCTGCATCGGCGGAGCCGCGGCCGGTGACTTCATGGACGTCATCGCCGTGCCGCTCGACAACCCGGCCGGTGCGAGCCTGATCCACCGGGAAGAGCTCGCCGGCCCGACCGACCCGACCGTCGCGCCAGGGTGCCACGACGCGGGCGTGATCCGCGGTGACGTCAATCTCGCGGTCTGTGCGAGCGCGGACACTACGAACGTCTTCAGCATCGGCGCCCCAGGCGGTGGATCGCTCGAGGATCCGCAGTTCCTCTACACGATCCAGGAGCCCGGCGTGGACGGCCATCGCGGCCGGTGGCACTCGGGCTCGTTCTCCTGGGACGGTGAGGTCATCATCCTCGGCTGGGAGCCGGGGGGCGGCGCGGCGCCTGAGTGCGAAGCCACCGACCCGCCGGTCACGAAGAGCATGTTCTTCTACAACTCGGTCACCGGCGCCAAACTGGGCCAGTGGACGCTGCCGCGACCGCAGTCCTCGGCGGAGAACTGCACGATCCACAACTACAACCTCGTGCCGCTTCGGAACGGCCGGGACGTGGCCGTGAGCGGGAACTACCAGGCAGGGACGTGGGTTACCGACCTCACCAACCGGGCGAACGCACAGACGGTTGCCTGGTCCGATCCGCCGCCGCTCGTCCCGGCCGATCTCGGCGGCGCCTGGTCCTCGTACTGGTACAACAACTTCGTCTACGAGAGCGAGATTACGAAGGGCGTGAACGTCTTCCGGGTCAGCGATCCGGTGACGAGTGGAGCCATGCGGCTCGGGCACCTGAATCCGCAGACGCAGGAGTTCACCATCCACTGAACGACGTCCGCTGACGACGGGGGCGGCGGCCAATCCCACCGCCTCCGTCATCACCTTGGGCATCGCGAGGAGATCGATGCCTTTACTCCTTCTCCCGGTCGTCGCGCTCGTTGTGCCCGTACTCCAAGAGGCGGAAGCGGATCGAAGCGTCGGTCGCCTGGACGGGGGGGAAACACTTGCAATCCGCGCTCTAATGCCGTTTCTCTAGCATCACGCTCGCCTAACCGTTCGGTCAGTTGAAAACGGACTGCGGCCGTCCTAGTGTTGAAACCTCCG
>Ga0209887_1000095_pt1 | contig 23606 bp, 21 predicted proteins | sample GWRWN1_30_40_FD_187230 | JGI IMG/M metagenome (GOLD analysis project Ga0209887, IMG submission 187230) | Riverbed sediment microbial communities from areas with no vegetation in Columbia River, Washington, USA - GW-RW N1_30_40 (SPAdes)... | ecosystem: Environmental > Aquatic > Freshwater > River...
ACAGGAACTCATCAAAGAGGGTTTTTTCGCGTCCCTGTGGGGCAAATAATCGAAATTTTCGCTTGAATTTCGGAGTACGGAATCGGGAATATCACTCGCGCGAAGACGCAAAGGACGCCAAGTGACGGGCCGAGGTCCGTCATCCCGAGCGAATGCGAGGGATCTAAGAAAGATTTCTCCCTTCGGTCGAAATGACAAAGCGCGTCACTTTGCGCTCTTGGCGTCCCTTCGGCGAAGCTCAGGACAGGCTTGGCGCGATAAACTTTGTTGAAGTGTTTCTATTGTCAGTCCTGGAGCAGAAACGCTGCCACTTCATTTTGCCTGCGGCGGTGCGTTGCATGGGAGAGATCCTGATACGGGTGGGCGAATTCATTGTCTTGCAAAACGCGTCCTCGCCTTGATCTTGCCACACGAATCAACTCATCCATTTGCGAGGGTCTGACAACTTCGTCCCGAGAGCCGGTAACAATCATCAGCCGGGAGCTGTCCTCCGGTAAATGGACCACGGGGTCATAGCGCTCGGGGCATCCGAAGTCCGAGATTCGGCTTGGCGACGAATCCACCACTAACCGCGTGTACGCCTGGCTGCGCCCCACGGCGTTGAGCAAGATGATCCCTCCCATGGATATCCCGTAGAGCAAGCGTTTAGCGTACCCGAGGGTATTCAAATACGAAACGATTTCCGCATAATCAGCAGCGATGGCAGCGAGCCGGCTTTTCCCTTTCGATATCCCGTAGCCACGGTAATCGAAAATGTAGACATCCAATCCCAGATCGCGGAAGCTCTGAAGATCGGCGACCAGTTGATCCGCGAGCATGGCATTGCCCTGCGCCACCAAAAGGTAACCCTTGGGGTTCGTAGTCGTGAGCTTGTAGCCGCCCAACTCTGTCGCGTCGCGGGTTTTGAAGTGGATCGGTTCCAGATCTTTTACATGTGTAACACGCTTCGGGTCGGGAGATCCGGCCATGCTGCGCCACAGCCAGAACATGAACGGCTCGCGAATGGCGCCGCAGACTGCGCTTTCAACATCGGCTTCCTGTGCCAAGGCCGCTCTCGCGCCGCTCACCGTTGATGTCATCCACACAAGAAATATCACCAGCAGCGATGCGACAGCCGGCAAGCGCGAAGTGTTACGCTGACAAAACATCTTGTCATTTGAAAGAAGCTCGAGGGGAGAGTCCCTTCTCGCGGATGCCACGCAAACTAGTTTTGCAACTCTCTGTTTACTTTTGGCCGATTTCACTTTCGCCCGAGCTCGCGGAGAAGTTTCTCCCAGCGCTCACTTTCCTTTTCGAGCTGATCGAGGGTCATCCCTCTTTCGATGTACCAGCGCTTGAAACCATACTCTTTCGCTGCGCTTCCATATTCATACTTTTCCAGGATCTTCTGTCCGTCGGGACTGAAGAGAAAATCCACGAACAGAACCGCGGCGTGAGGATGCGGCGCATAAGCTGAAAGCCCGGCACTTCCTGCGCTGGCAGGCACGACCTCCATGGGAACCCAGGCTACCGGCGCTTGCTTTTCGATGGCGACCAGAACGTGATTGCGAAAAATGGTCGGCGAAGCTTCGACCTCGCCGGATATCATTAAATCATTGAGCGCCTGCGCGGAGACCGAATGCAAAGTGATTTCCTGCCGGCGGAGCTTTTTGAGAAATTCTTCACCTTTGAATTTGAGCATGGCGCCGACGGTTCGAGAACCGGTATCGGTGGTAGTAAAAGCGAGTCTGCCTTTCAGCGCCGGGTTCAAAAGGTCATCGTAGCTCTTCGGCACGGCGTTGGCGGGGAGCTTTTCCTTGTTGTACGCAAAGCCCATGTAGGACTCTCGGTCGGTCGCCCAATAGACAGTTCCTTTCCCGGTCTCTTCCTTTGCTTCGGGGAGATATTTGGCCAGGTGTGGAACATAAAACGGCGTAAGTAGATTCCTGGAGCGCATCAGCATTAACAACGGCGGCGAGCTTTCCGCAACATCCATCAAGAATTTTTTCGCTTGAGCCTCCGCCAAAACCTTAGCGATGAGGTCTTTGCTGGCGCCCCGGTAAGCCTCGACGGGTATGCCGTACTTGGCTTCGAAGGCGCGCGCCAACTCCTTGTAAGAACCTCCCGCCAGTGCGGTATACCATACCAATTTGCCTTCTTTCTTTGCGCCTGCGGCTAACAGTTGCTCGCGATCCGCCCCGTTATAAACGGCGAGTTCGGGCAGCGTTGCCGGCTTGGAGGCTTGCGCCCATAACGTCAAAGGCTGTAGCAGAGCGGCGCAGCAAATGAGTATGCCAATCTGTTTCATGGTATAAACCTCATAGGACCGTTCGATCGTTTGGCGTCAAGTATCGAATTCTCATTATTGATTCAATTTCGAGAAAAATCTCGCGAGAGGAGAAGTCAGCAATGTGGTATATCATACTTTCACGCTCGCTACCGGAGAAAGAGGAAAGCAAACAACAGCATTATGAAGAGCACCGGCAATGGCTGGACGATCAGCACCGGTCGGGACGGCTGCTCTTTTCCGGACCGACATCCGATCGCGCCTATGGAATCTATATCATGCTCGCATCGAGCAAGAGCGAAGCCGAGCGCATCGCCGCTCAAGACCCGCACCATATGAGAGGCATCCGAACAATGGAAGTTTTGGAATGGAACGCCCACCGCGCCTTTCGGCTGAACGGCCCCACGATCGCGGACGTGGAGCGCGTCGCAGCGGGAAAAATAACGGGTCTACCGTAGCCGACGCCCGCGAATCACGAACATCTCCGTGTATCGCTTAGAAAATGGGCCACGGCTTAGTCGGGAACTCTGGGATGCTCGCGGCAGTTATAATTATCGTTCATAGTCACAGTAGAAGGAGAAAGATAATGAAGCTGAGAAAATTTCTTAACTTGGTATTGTCCATTGGTGTGATCTTGCTGTTGCCCGGAGGGGCAGCTTACGCCGCCAGCCAAAGCGGCGGACCTGCGGCAACCGCGAAAGCCACTTTTGCCGGCGGGTGCTTCTGGTGCATGGAACCGCCTTACGATGAGCTCGACGGGGTTATCTCAACGATCTCGGGTTACGCTGGCGGCAAAACGAAGAATCCGACCTATGAGCAGGTGTCGCGAGGCACTACCGGACACACCGAAGTGGTTCAAGTGACTTACGATCCGAAAAAGATAACCTACGAGAAGTTGCTCGACGTGTTCTGGCGCAATATCGATCCCCTCACGGCTAACCGGCAATTTTGCGACGTGGGCAGTCAATATCGCACGGCGATCTTTTACCACGATGAAACTCAAAAACGTTTGGCGGAAGAATCCAAAAAAGCGCTCGCCAAGCGTTTCAAAGAACCCATTGTGACGGAAATTGTTGCTGCTTCCGAGTTTTATCCGGCAGAGGATTACCACCAGGATTACTACACCAAAAACCCGCTCCGCTATAAGTATTATCGTTACAATTGCGGCCGCGATCAGCGCCTCGAAGCGCTTTGGGGACCAGCCGCTAAATAAGCTCTGCCGACCCGGCGCTTAGGATTTTTCTCGCGCCAAGACGCCAAGAACGCCAAGTTCGGAGTCATTTTTTTTCCTTTGCGGCCTTTGCGCCTTTGCGCGAGATATTCTGGCTTTGGTTGCGGCTCCGCCGCGCTATTTCAGGGCAGGCATAACCCAGCGCGCGAAGCGCTCCATGGATTTTAGGACTTTGTCTTGACTTAGGCCGCCGAAGTGAAACGTCAGACCGATGTGTGTGGTGCCGACGACTTCGATGATGCGCTTGAGAATGCGCGTGCAGGTCTCGGGACCCCCGAAGACCCCGCGATTGTCGCCTGCCATCGCGTCGTAGTCCAAGTGCTTGAAGACTCGTTCGTAAGCCTCTCCTTTGTTCGGATCGAGATTCAACGCTTCGAGAGCGAATACCCGCCAACGACACCAGTGTTCGAAAACCTCGGCCCGCACCTGCGCGTCGCTGTCGCCGACGTAGGCCGGATACATGACGAAGATATCCTTCGATTCCACTGTGTGGCCGCCTTCGCGTAACGCGTCGAAGTAAATCTCCACGCGAGTGCGCTGCAATTCGTTGGTGGCTACCCACGGCAAGGTCATCAGGTTATAGCCGCGCCGCCCGATCATTTGGAAGCTTTCTGGATCACGGTTAGCCGTGACGTAAATCGGCGGATGGGGCTGCTGGTGCGGTTTGGGATAGACGTTAAGTTTGGGATAGTGGTAATGCTCGCCGCTCCATTCAAACTCACCGCCCGTCCAAGCACGTACGACGATATCGAGGGCTTCGGGAAGTCTTAGTTGCGCTGTGCCCCAGTCCGCATTGAAAGTTGCATACTCCAGCGGATGCATGCCGCGCCCGGCGCCAAAGTTCAGACGGCCGTCGGAAAGGAGATCCAGCATGGCGAAATCCTCAGCGACTTGCAGCGGATGGTGCATGGGAAGCAAACATACGGCCGCACCGAGCCTCATGCGCTTCGTTCGCTGCGCAGCCGCGGTGAGAAGAAGCTGGGGGTTCGGCAGCATGCCGCCGAAATAGCGAAAGTGATGCTCGGTGGCCCACAGGGAGTCGAAGCCGAGGGCTTCGGCCGCGTCGATTTGTTCAAGCCAATGGGCGTAGAGCTCGGGACTGTCGCCATCCAGCTCTGGAACATAAGTGTTGAGAAAGTAATAACCAAATTTCACGGGTGCGCGATCTCCTTAGAGTTTTGTCTTGGGGTTCCTGAGGCACACGGTCTCTAGGACGTAGCATTTTTCGACGTCCAACGGCAACCGTGGCGGGCACGGAAGTTCAAAGTTCCAGGTTCAAAGTTCAAGGAGACCAACGGTTACCTCTTCGGTTGCAGTTTGGTCTTCTGAGAATTTAACGGAGCAAAAATACCAAAAAGGAAATTGGGCGTCGTCCCTTCACTCAGGCAAGGGAATGAATTCATCGTCGCCGGACACCGACGCAAAGCGTCCTGCACGCCAGTCAGTTTTTGCCGCTTCGATCCGTTCCTGCGAAGAGGAAACAAAATTCCACCAGACAATTCGCGGGCCGTCCAGCTTGGGTCCACCGATGAGAATGAAGTGTGTGGCGACATCCGTGGTCAAGACAATTTCGGCCTTCGGCGTGAAGACGGCGAGCGTGCCAGGGACGAAGCGTTGCTTGCCGATTTGAAGTTCTCCGGAGACGATCGACACTGCGCGCTCTTCGATTTCCGCCGGCAACGAAAATCGGGCACCCGCATCGAGACGACAATCGACATACAGAGGATCGCCATAGGTAACGACGGGAGCGGAGCGACCAAAGCACTGTCCTAAAATAATCCGGCTCCAAACCCCTTCCCCCTCCAACTCCGGCAGCTCGATACGCGCATGATGAGCAAAGGCGGGCTCAATCTCCTCGTGCGCCTTCGGCAAGGCAACCCAGGTCTGAATGCCGAACAACTCGGCTCCAGGCGGATTGCCGGCATCCGAGGTGCGTTCCGAGTGAACGATACCGCGCCCCGCGGTCATCCAATTGACTTCGCCCGGCTGGATCGGTTGCACCGTGCCGAGGCTGTCGCGATGCATGATCTTACCGGCGAACAGGTAGGTCACTGTTGCAAGGCCGACATGAGGATGCGGGCGCACTTCAAGGGATCGGCCTTGAATCAACTGCAGCGGCCCGAACTGATCAAAGAAAACGAATGGACCCACCGCTCTGCGCTCAGCCGATGGCAGTGCCCGCATGACGTCGAAACCGCCGACATCGCGGCGGCGCGGCACAATCACGCTATCGATGGGCGAGCCCGTTCGGTCAGTAACACATTCAGGGTCGGCTGTAGGTTGCCAGCTCACGGCGTCATATGCCTCCGGTCTCGTTCCATATAGTTCTCAAAAACCTATGCCTATGCCAACCCCTACTCCTCTTCCACGGGCCCATTCGAACTCCCGGTTCATGAACCGCTGCTCGTCCCGCCGGACCAGATCGATCTCCTCTTCCATCCTTTGCCCTATCCATTCAGCGCTGGAAATGAGCTGCTGCCGATCCGCATCCTTGCTGGAAAGCATCTCAAGATCTTTTTCGATTGCGGAGCGAATCTCACGACGCGGATCCCAGAACGCAGTATAGGGCATGGTGCGATTCATATACTCGAGCCAGTCATAGAGGCCCTTTAGGCCGCTTTCTAGCTCTTTCAAATCTCGCGAGTCTTCGCCGCTGCGTAGCAAGGTCAAACCCAGGTAGATCTTCGCCAAATACTCATCCGGATAGATCGAAAGGGCTTTCTCAAGAGACTGGCGCGCCTCCGGCAACCTGCCGAGACTGTATTGCGACCGCCCAACGTAGGTCCAAATTCCTTCTCGATACGATACGGACTGGAAGACGTAGTTAGGGTTAGTCTGCGCCACCTGTTGGAAATAGGCCAGGGCGTCTTCAGGTTTGTTGATCAACAAAGCCTGTCGTCCAGATTGAACCTGCCCCGCCGCTTGATAGGCGGCACATCCTGCCAGCATAAGAATTACGGAGAGCCAACCGAGTCGCATCCATAAAGGCTAGAATTGGCCTGAGTGGAAGTCAACTATCAGTTCATGTACAACAGCCACGAGCGGACCTTTTTCACACGCTGGCCAGCGGCGCAACTCTTCTCTCCGCTGCGGCCATCCCCTCCTGCTTCCGCCCGAGCCACAAACTATTGAGCAGCCATGCGATGGAAATCGGAACGGCGACGATGGAGATGCCGATCATGGCCAACCCCAGAAAGCCCAGAGCCGCATAGGACCAGGCCCCGACTTGATCGCCGGTTCGATAGATGACCGTGTCGATAAAGCTCTTGGCTTTGTACTTGTCTTCCCGCGGCACGACAGTGAAAAGAAGTTCGCGGGTCGGCCGGGCAAAGGCAAAATTCCCGGCGCGGCGCAGCACCTGATAGACCACCAGAACGGCGATGGTCGGCGTCATGGCAAGCGTGCCGAAACCTAAGATGCTCAACGCCGGCAGCATTGCTAAGGTAAGTCCAACACCGATCGCCCGAAGCACACGGCCGGTGAGAAAAAGCTGCGCACCGAGGGTGAGCATGTTCACCCATAGGTCGACGCGGGCAAAGAAAGCGGTGCGCGCGCCGCGTTCGGCAAAGCTTTGACGCGCGATCTCCGCCTGTTGAAAATAAAGAAACGTCGAGGTGATCGCGAAAAGCAAAATGTAAACACTCACGTTGATCAAATACGGCGACCTGAAGGCATGGGTCAGACCGGAAAGTACGTTACCGCCGATGAGCAACTCTCCGCTCTCCGCTGCGGGCCGCCGGTGCAAAACATCGGACAATTGCGACAAACGTCGCACGCTGAATACCGCCGCTTCCAGCAGTACCGCCGACCCCAACAGGAGATAAGTCGCCGGCACATCCTTGGCCAATGACGCCGTAATGCTCGACCCCGCGATGCCCCCCAGGGTTGCCCCGGCAGCGATAAATCCGAATAGACGCTTGCCCTGCTCGGAGTCAAAGACATCCACCATGAGGGCCCAAAAGACGGATACGACAAAGAGATTGAAGACCGACGTCCAGATGAAGAAGAGCCGACCGACCCAGATGTGCTGCTCGGCAGTCGCTAGGTGGAGAAGCAGAATAAAAATCAGCAGATTGACCATGAAAAATCTGTACGTAATAGCGATGAAGCCTACCCGCGGCAGTTTGGCCACCAGCGCCGCAAACGGCGGATTGACCACGATCATCCCGACGAGGGTGCCGGTGAAAAGCCACTGGAGATTTTCAACACCCCCGGCGACTCCCATGTCGTCGCGAATGGGACGCAAAATATAATAGGAAGAAAGGACGGAGAAGATATACAGCCAAGACCAGCCCAGCGCTTGCATCTCGGCGGGCCGCACGTCGATCATTCGTTTCAGCAGCCGGTAAACCGGCCCGGCGTTCACCTCTTGCGCGGCTTCAGATTCGCTCATGAATTTAATTCAATTATTAGATCGATGCGCTAGCGTCCTGTCCCAGAAGTCCGCTACATAATTCGCAGTTCATTCCGCTTGAAAATCTCCCCTTCCCCTCTTTTCCAAAGAGGGGTTAAAGCCCTCCCGAGCAAATTCCCCCTTTGAAAAAAGGGGGACAGAGGGGGATTTAAGTTCGAGTTCAGCCGCTGCCATCGTTTGGAGTTTTTAAAAGAATTTCTGAGACACCACGCTAGCGTCATACGCCATCGATAAACTGCTCCATGCGCTTGCGCATGGCGGCGTCGGGCAGGCGCCCGCGTGCCGCGCCGAGGTTATCGACGACGTATTCGGCTTTGGCCATACCGGGCACCGCGCAAGTGACAGCGGGGTGAGAGACAATGTATTTTAGAAAGAACTGCGCCCAAGTTTTACAATCAAACTCGCTGGCCCAGTCCGGCAATTTTTTTCCCTGCACTGCGTTAAAAAGTCGCCCACGCCCGAAGGGCAAGTTGATCATCACCGCCATGGCGCGATCCGCGGCCAGCGGAAGGATCCGTTCGCCGGCATTGCGGTTGTCGAGGGCGTAGTCAACTTGAATAAAGTCGAGGGTTTCTTTCTTCATGGTCTGCTCGAATTCGCTGTACTGGTTGTCGAAGGAAGTGGTAATGCCGACGTAGCGAATACGCCCAGCCTGCTTCATCTCGCGCAAGGTTTTGAGTTGGGTGTCGGTGTCGCGCAAATTGTGCACGGCAATGAGATCGATCTTGTTCGTGCGTAGACGCTTGAACGATTGCTCGATCTGTTTCAGGCCTTCGTCCCGGCCGTCTTTGCGCAGGCTCACCTTGGTGGCGATGAAAAGCGCGTCGCGGATCTTAAGTCCTTCGACGATTTCGCCCACAACCGCTTCCGCCGTGCCATAGGACGGCGACGAGTCGATGACCTTGAGCCCGACTTCTTTGAATTTGAGAATCGTTTCGCTCAGCGGCACTTTTTCGGCGTCGCTCGTAACCTCCTCATAGCGCCGAGCCGTGCCAAGGCCGATGACGGGAATCAGCTCGTCGCTCGACGGAATCTTCTTTTGAATGAGTGGCGCTCCCTGGGCGAACAGGTCAAATTCCGCCAGCGCCAGTGTGGCGCCTGCTGCGATCCCTGTTTTAATAAATTCCCGACGATTCATATTTTCCCTCCTAGCTCACTACCTATTTTTGCTTTTCTCTTGCAAGCTTTTTGACGTTCCTACTACGCCATCGGTTGTATCACAAGCCTCTCCTCGATCGCGCGACGCTTCGTTCAGTTCGAACGTCATAAACGTTTGGAACAGCTTGAGCGACTGGAACGCGGTAATCGTTGAACGTTGACCGCCCGAAGGGCGCTTGAACGATTGGAACTACTGGAACCATTGGAACGGAACTTCCCACCTTGAACTTTGAACCTGGAACTTTGAACTTGCGCGCCCGCCCGCGCCTTAGGGCGATTCCCACCCGCCGCCGAGGGCTTTATACAAAGCGACGAGATTCGACGCCATCGTCGCCTGGCTCTGTGTGAGTGCGCTCTCCGTGACGTAAAGCGAGCGCTGAGTGTCTAGGACGTTCAAAAAATCATTGAGTCCCCTCACATAAAGCTCATTGGCCATCGTGACCGCCCGGCGATTGGCGGCCACCGCTTCGGTGAGAGAACGATAGCGAGTCTGCTCATTGGCGTAGTTCACCAGCGCAGTTTCCACGTCGCCAAGAGCAGTCAAAACCGATTTCTCATACTGGGTCAGTGCTTGCTCCTGCTGGGCGTTGCGGATCTCGATGTTCGCACGAATTCTCCCGGCGTCAAACACGGGCCAGGTGATCCTGGGTCCGATGGACCAGAACCTGCTGCCGCCGTTAATCCAATCGCTGGCGCTGACGCTCTGGAGACCGGCAACCCCGGTTAGAAAAAACTTCGGGAACAAGTCTGCAGTCGCAGCGCCAACCAGCGCCGTCGCGGCCGCAAGTTGTCGTTCGGCGCGACGGATGTCCGGACGGCGCCGGAGTAGATCCGAGGGCAATCCCACCAGCACTTCCGGCGGCAGGCTGGGAATTTCCGCTTCTTTCGCCAGCTCGCCCCAAAGCGCGCCGGGCTGTGATCCAAGAAGAACATCGAGCGCGTAGGCCGCCTGCTTCAAACCACTTTCCAATGTAGGAATCTGCGATGCCGTTGTATTGACCTGAGCTTCTTGCTGCGCCACATCCAAGTCGCTGGCCAATCCCGCTTGAAAACGGACCTGCGTCAGTTCCAAGGTGTCCTGCTGCGTTTTTAGATTGGCGCGCGCCACCGCGAGCTGGCGTTGAAACCCGCGCAGATCGATATAATTTTTGGCCACCTCGCCGAGCAAAGTTACGAGAACGTCGCGCCGGCTTTCGACGGTCGCTTCAATAGTCGCATCCGCCGCCTCAACGCTCCGGCGCACGCCGCCAAACACATCAATTTCCCAATTGGCGTCGAAGCCGCTCCGGTAAAGGTTCTGATCCAGATTGGCGCCGCCACCGGAGGGCGCTACCACGGCCCCCTGGGCAGGCGCCCCTATGGCATTCTCGCTGGCGCGATTGCGCGTGTACGAGCCTGACACATCCACCGTCGGCCAAGCTCCGGAAGCGGTCACGGCTCGCGATGCGCGGGCCTCGCGTATGCGGGCTTCAGCCAAACGCAGATCCAAGTTCGAGCGAACCGCGCGCTCGACTAACGAGTCAAGCAAAAGATCGTTAAACGCGCTCCACCAACGGGCCAGCTCGGCGGAGCGCACATCGACGCCCTTTTGTTGCGCTTCCGTCCAGGCTGCAGAAACCGGAAGATCAGGCTTCTGATAGTTGGGCCCCACCGAGCAGCCAGCGGCCAGAAAAATCAAGGCTGCAGTGGCGACTCGAAACTTGTCGACTAACCTTTTACCGTTCATTCTCAGTTCCTCTCTTTGCAGAACTATAGTCCGACGCTCTAATGTTCAGTAGAACCACTTTCCAACAAAGTTTATCGCGCCAAGACGCCAAGTGCGCAAAGAAAAATATCTTTTCATTTGTCCAAACTTGGCGTCCTTTGCGTCTTCGCGCGAGCATTGTTTCCTCTGATTTCTGCCATTTTGTTACGTCAGCCGATGACGAAACATCCACGAGGCCGCCGACAGCATCACGACGGCGATCACCGCCAGCGGCCATAGCTCTGGAATGAGCAACCTAAGCCCGGCTCCTTCGAGATAGACCCGATGCGCGATATCGATCGCATATCGCAGCGGGTTGATGAGCGTGAAGTACTGAAGAATCTCCGGCATGCTGCTGATCGGCGTGGCTAATCCTGATAAGAGCGCGAACGGCATCATTATTAGAAACGAGAAGAGCATCGCCTGTTGCATGGTCGCTGCCACCGACGAGACCAGCAATCCAATTCCGGTCGACGCGAGCACGAATATGCTAAGCCCTGTATAGAGCGTGAAGAAGGACCCGGCGAACGGGATACGGAACCAGAGCTGTGCCACCAGCAGGATCAACGTCGCCTGCACAATGCCGACGAGCATAGATGGCAGCGCCTTGCCGGCCATGATTTCGACAGGGCGGAAGGGCGTGACGAGCAACTGATCGAAGGTGCCCTGTTCGCGTTCGCGGGCGACTGACAGAGCAGTCAGCAGCAGCGTCTGCAACAACGTAAGCGTGCCGATCAAGGCCGGAATCATATGCCAGCGGGTCTCCAGATTCGGGTTGTACCAGGCCCGGGTAGTGAGCCGGATGGGCGATCCGCTTTGACCGTGGGCCGTTCGCCAATCGGTGTTGAACGTATTGACGATGCTGTTGACGTAGCCCGTAGCTGTGCCTGCAGTGTTGGAGTTCCGGCCATCGGCAATCACTTGCACGTTGGCTTGCTGGCCGGAGAGAAGCCGGCGCTCGAAGTCCTGATCGATCTGAATCACCAGTAAAGCTTGCCGTTCGTTAATCATCTTCTTCACATCTTCTGCCTTATGTAAATTGGCCACGCGGCGGAACACTCCGGAGCCGTCTAGTCCGGCCAGCAGCTTCTGGGAAGCGGCGCTGCGATCCTGATCAAGCACAGCGTACGGAACATCGTTCAAGTCGTAAGTCGCCACGTATCCGTAAATCAGGCATTGGAGTATCGGCGGTATCAGAAGGCTGAAGCGACTCCGCGGATCCTTCAGGATCGCCAGCAGCTCCTTATGGGTGAGCGCGAGTATGCGGAAAATCGCTTCGAGCATAGTTTGCCTCAATCCAATTTCTTCTGAATCGCCCTTCGAGTCAGCAAGAGTAACACCGCCGCCATCCCGGCCAACACCGCTGCATTCGGCAGGATGACCGCCCAGATATCGCCGGCTAAAAAGATCGTCTGCAGCAGAGTGACGTAGTAGCGGGCGGGCAGCACATGAGTAATCAGACCGACTACGGCCGGCATGCTGCGTAAATCGAAGAGGAATCCCGAAAGCATCAGGGCGGGGAGGAAAGTAACCAGCAGAGCGATCTGGCTCGCCACGAATTGGCTCTTGAACCCAGATGAGATCAAGAGCCCGATAGCGAGCGCCACCAACAGGTAGAGCATCGAGACGCCGGTCAGAACAGCCACCGATCCGCGAAATGGGACATGAAAAAGAAACTTGGCAGCGAGAAGGCACAACACCAGGCCGATCATACCCAGCACGAAGTACGGTATAGTCTTGCCGAGCAAAATCTCATCGGGGCGGACGGGTGTTACAAACAGAGCCTCCATCGTCCCGCGTTCCCACTCCCGCGCCACTATCAATGATGTGAGAAAGGCACCAATCAGTGTCATGATCAAAACGATCAGACCGGGAACCAGAAAGTAGCGGCTCTCGTTGGCCTCGTTAAACCAGAGCCGACTCTGGACGACCACCGGCCCGCTCAAAACCTCTTGTCCTTGAGCGGTTCGTTTCGCGGCCCACTGGTTGACGGCCCCCTGGGCGTAACTCTGTATAATGCGGGCATGGTTGGCATCGACACCGTGGACAAGTAATTGAACCTCGGCATCTCCCATACTCAGTTGCCTGCCGAAATCCGGGCGGATACGGACAACGCCGTCTATTTTTCGGGCGAGCATGAGCTGCCGAGCCTCCGGCATCGATGTCATGAGTTGCACGTCGAAATAGGGAGAGAGCTGGAAGCTGGCAGCCAAGTCCGTCGCCGCAGGCGACGGATCTTCCAACACGACAGCCACCGGAACATGGGTCACGTCCAGCGAAAGCCCATAACCGAACAGCAGAATCAAAACCACGGGCAATACAATGCCGATCGCGATACTGCTGGGATCCCGGATGATCTGTCGGGTTTCCTTTCGCACGAGAGACCCGACGCGCCGCATTTTTTTAGACTGCTGAAAAAGACTCATATGCTTCGTTGCGTTGCGTAAAACTTCATAGGAGCCCTTCGACAAAGCTCAGGGCGAACGACTTAAGAACCAAATCTAGATGTTCGACCCGTTCATGGTGAGCTTGTCGAACCATCAATCGCCTCGCTCCAACGTATTGGAGGGATGGAGTAATGGAGTGATGCATTAAAAACCCAACACTCCAATACTCCCATACTCCAACACCCCATTCCGCTCGCGCGCCTGTTCGACGACAGCGATAAACGCATCCTCCATGGTCGGCTCTCTCTCTTCTTCGGAGAGTGCGCGGCTGCGGATCTCGGCGGGCGTTCCCTGAGCCAGCATTCGGCCGGCGTCCATGATCGCAACCCGGTCACAATATTCCGCTTCTTCCATGAAATGAGTCGTCACTACCGCCGTTACACCCTGCTCGGAAAGCGCAGTGATGCGTCGCCAAAACTCCCGGCGAGCCAAAGGATCGGCGCCGCTGGTGGGCTCGTCAAGGAAGAGGATTTCCGGCCCATGTAACAACGCCGCTGCCATCGCCAGCCGCTGCTTGAACCCGCCGGGCAAATTTCCACTCGGCAATCCAGCCAACGGGGCGAGATCAAACTGTTGCAAAGCCCAGTCGATGCGGTCTCGCTTGCGCGCGCCCCGCAGGTTATAGGCGCTGGCGAAAAATTCTAGATTCTCGGTTACCGAGAGCTGGCCGTAAAGCGAGAACTTCTGGGCGACGTAGCCGATCCGCTGGCGCGCTGAAGCGCGGGCGCGACGCAGGTCTACACCCGCCACTCGCAGTGTGCCGCTGGTCGCAGGCAGCAACCCGCACAGCATGCGAAACGTAGTTGTCTTACCCGCGCCGTTTGGACCAAGCAGGCCGAAGATTTCGCCCCGTTGCACGTCGAAACTGATATGGTTAACGGCGGCGAAGGTGCCAAACTGGCGCACCAGATCACGGACCTGAACGACGGCGTCACCTTCGGAAGACAAGGAGACGGGGAGACTAGGAGACAAGGAGCGGAAGTGTTCCGTCTCCCCTTCTCCTTTTCTCCTTGTCTCCTGGTCGATATCTTTGACTCCTTGTCTCCTTGTCTCCTTGTCTGTCCCCTGTTGTAAAAGCACCATAAATCCGTCTTCAAATCGCGGCGGCACGGGAGTCGCGACTACATCATCGAAAGAAATTTCTCTACGCGCTGAAGGGTCAGTGTCGGCGGCTCGCACGAACCGTACTCGACCGCCCTCCGGCACCGCATCGACTACGCCCGGATGGTCCAATAGCCGGGCCTGGAACTCCCTGGCCTTCCGACCGGCAGGCGGCGCGGCGACAAAAACCCGGCCTGCGGCCAACCCGCTCACGTCGCTTGGGTGTCCCTGCGCCAGCACCCTTCCCTGGTGGATTACAATCACGCGATCGCATCGCTCGGCTTCATCGAGATAGGAAGTGCTGAGCAATACGGTCAGACCTTGATCATTCACGAGCTGTCGAATGATCTCCCACAGCTCGCGACGCGAAAGCGGATCAACGCCCACCGTGGGCTCATCCAAGAGCAAAAGTTCCGGTGCGCGGACCAAGGTACAGGCAAGCCCGAGTTTCTGCTTCATTCCGCCCGATAACCTTCCGGCCAAGCGTTGCGTGAAGGGACCCAGCGCCGTCATCTCCATAAGTCGCGGGTAGCGTTCGCGACGTTCTTCGGCCGTGACACCGTGCAAATCCGCATAAAAGTCCAGATTCTCCTGAACGCTTAGGTCCTCGTAGAGCCCGAACTTCTGCGGCATGTAACCGATGCGATCTTGAACTTGCTGGGGATCGGCGGCTACGTCGACACCCAGAATTTTCAACTCCCCGCCATTCGCGGTCATCAACCCCGCCGCTAAACGAATGAGCGTAGTCTTACCCGCGCCGTCCGGTCCCACCAGGGCCGTGAGTGTGCCGTGTTCTACCTCAAGCGAAACACCGTCGAGAGCGTGCACGATTTCACCGGTATCGCGACGGAAGGATTTGCGTATGTCCCGACCGAGCAGGGCTTTTTCATACGCTGTGACGCTCATCGCCGGTCCTCTCCGCGTAGACAAGGAGACTTGGAGACCGGGAGACAAGGAGACACCGAGACTACAGGATGGGGAGACAGGGAGACTTGGAGACAAAGAGACCAGGAGCTCATCGCGAGATTACCCAAGATTGCGGTTTGTTGATCATTGCGACGAGCATTCGGAGGATCTCGTCGTAAGACTTATATAGCGGCACGCTCTCATCTCGTTCCAAGTAGCCGCACTTCATCGCGAATTCGATCCAGACCTGGGTTTCGGCAGCTTCGCTTTCGGCATCGGATAACTTGGAAATAAAAGCTGCATTATACCGACGCTTCCGCCACGCTTCAGCGAGATTCGCACAGACCGAACGCGAAGAACGCCGGATCTGATCAGTGAGCGAGCACGTTTCCTCTTTCGGAAAATTCTTCGATGCCCAAAAGAGCAACATCGCCGCGTCAAACCCCTTCCTGTACACCTCAAGGTCGGTATATTGTTGTATCTTCATCTCCGTGTCTCCCCTTCTGTCTTGTCTCCCTGTCTGCCCTTCTCCTTGTCCGTATTCAGGTAGACCGTCGCCGGCATGCCGAGACGCAACTCATCCGACGGATCTTTTACAAACACACGGATCTCATAAACTAGGCTTGTCCGGAGCTCCTCGGTCTGTACGGCTTTCGGCGTGAACTCAGCGACCGGCGAGATAAAACCGACCCAGCCGTCGAAGCGGCGTTTAGGAAAACTATCCACCCCAACCGCTGCAGCCATACCCTCATGAATTTTGCCCAGATCTGGCTCTGAGACATAGGCGCGCACCCATTTTGGGTCGGTGATCGCCAGCGAGAACACCGGCTTTTGTGGAGACGCCATGTCGCCGGGCTCCAATATACGCGTGCGCACAACGGCATCCACTGGCGCCAGCAGCTGAGCGTCCACTAATTGTTGCCGCAGCAACGCCACCTGCGCCTCGTTGGCCCGCAGCCGCGCCTCGGCTTCGGCAATGTCTTCTTTGCGCGGCCCGATTACGGCCAGCTCCAGCGCCCGCTCATTGACGGCAAGTTTTGCCTCAGCTACTTGCAAAGCGGCCTTGGCGCTATCGACATCCTGCTGCCGCACCGCCCGTCCAGCAGACATTTCGGCTGCGCTCTTGATGCGCTCGTACTGCTGGCGTGCGTTAACAGCATCAGCTTTGGCCGACTCGACGTTGGCCCGCGCCTGGGCGATTTCTTCGGGACGGCTGCCGCTACGGAGCCTTTGTACGACTTGCCGTTGAGCCGCGGCTTGTGCCTCGGCCTGGGACACCTGCGGTTCCAAACGTCGAGTGTCCAACCGGGCAACAAGCTGGCCTTGTCGGACGCGATCGCCTTCCTGCACCAGCACCGCGGCAATTCGCTCACTGTTGTTGAAAGAAAGCTGTACCTGCCGCAGGGCGACATTCCCATAGGCGACAAGCTCGCCCGGCGCGCTCTCGCGCCGATTGAGCCACCAAGCCAGGCCGGCCACCAGTCCGATCACGACGACCAACCCCACAACCCACACCGTGCGCCTCATACATCACCTCGCGCCGACGCGCGCGCGTTCCCGCGGCTCCTTTTCTCCCTATCTCCTCGCTCCTTATCTCCTTGTCTCCCCGTCTCCTCCTTGTCTCCCTGTCTCCTTGTCCGCTCCTTGTCTCCCCGTCTTCTTGTCTCCTCCTCCCCCTGTCTCTCTCTCGATCTGCCTTTTTCCGTCAGCACGCCCTCGAGGACAACGGTAATGATAGTTAAAAACCCGGTCTTTGGAGTTAGACCGAGCTCCGCCATCTTCGGCGGATTCATAATCGCCTCCGTTGCACCGAGAAGAATTTCGATCATCAATCGGGTTGAAATATCTTTACGAAAAATTCCTGCTCTTCGTCCTTCGTCAAGAATTTTGCCGAAGTAGCGTTGAATCACGTCCCGGCGGCGGCTCTGCACCAGCTGGAACATTTCCGGCGCCTCCCGGCGGATGTCGCGCACGAAGGGCGGCTGGATTTCCTCCGCGTGGCGCTGCACGCAGGCGAGCAGTTGATGCAGCGAATCAAGCACATCGGTTGAGGAAGCAGAGGCAATTCGCTCCAGGTCGGTCTCGATGCTGTGGAACTTATCCAGCAGCACCGCGCGCAAGAGATCCGTCTTGCCCGCAAAGGACGCGTACAGCGTCTTTTTGCTCATCCCCAGCTCTTCCGCCAGGTCATCCATGGTGACGCTGCGGAAGCCATGAGCAAAAAAATGGCGCCGCGCCGCAGTGACAATTCTGGGAGCAGCCGGGTTTGTCAGCGGCGGTTCTGGCGTAGCAGCTTTCTCCTGTTTGGCTAATCGAACCATATATACTGAAGAAACTTAAACAGTATTATCAGTTTCCAGTTATCACGGCAAGAACTCGAGGCTTGACGTTCAAATGGGCCTTTCTTCTTCCTCCATCTCCCTCAAGGGAGTCTTTCGTCGTGAGGTTCAACGAGGCAGAGGCGTGGGGTCCGCGATCTATCGCTCCATCGGGACGCCGCTGGGCGCAGCAGTGCGGTCCGAACGGAAGAAAGAAGTGCGGTCTAAGACTTTCTCTTGGAACTGCTCGAGGTAGAGATAAATCACCGGGGTGATGAACAGAGTAATGAACTGGGAAACGACCAGACCGCCGACGATCACCAAGCCCAGCGGTTGCCGCGAGGCGCCGTCGGCGCCGAAGCCAAGGGCGATCGGCAGCGCGCCAAAAACCGCAGCGAGGGTCGTCATCAGGATCGGGCGGAAACGGTCCATGCTGGCATCGTGAATCGCTTTCTCCGCGGACTCGCCGGCAGCCACCCGGTGAAGAGCGAAATCGACAATCATGATGCCGTTCTTTTTCACGATGCCCATGAGCATGAACATGCCGACAAAAGCGTAGAGCGATGCCTCTTGGCCGAATAAGTAAAGCGTCAGCAATCCTCCCACCAGCGCCGTGGGCAAGGTCGAGAGCACGGTCAAAGGATGGACGTAGCTTTCGTAGAGGATGGCCAGGATGACGTACATGACGAAGACAGCCAAAAACATGAGAATCGTCAAATCGCGAACGGTATTGCTGAACGTCAGCGCCTCACCCTGCAGGCTCGCGCGTACCGTTGGGGGCACGACCTCAGCTGCGGTCTTCGTGATGAAGTTGGTGGCATCACCGACGGCTACGCCCGGCTTGAGGTTGAAAAATAGGGTGACGCTGGTGAATTGGTTGAGATGGTTCACGGCCTGGGGGCCCAGTGATTCCTTCCAAGTGACCAGGGCGTTGAGCGGCACAAGATTTTTCCCATCGTCGGATTTGATGTACAGAAGCGAGAGGTCCCGGGGTTCTGACCGGGCGGCATCTTGGGCTTCTAAGATGACTTGATATTGATCCTCAGGCTTTTTGATCAGGTAGAGATAATTCTGGGAGTAGGCGTTTCTGAGGAGCGCCAGGATGCGCGTCTCCGATACGCCGTACATCTTAGCCTGGTCGCGCCGGATTTCGATATCGAGGTTGGGCGTGTTGTTGAAGTAGTCCGAAGAGATCGTGGCAAATCCAGGATAAGCACTGAGCCTCTCCATGAGCTTCGTTGCCACATCATACACTTGCCTTTGGTTCACCCCGGATACAGAGAAGGCGTATTGCCCCTGGTTCTGATTCGTCGCGCCAGTGCTGATCTCCAGCACTGGAAATGGCCGCAAGAATGGCAGAACGCCGGGAATCGCGCTGAGCTGGCCCATTAAATTGCCCGCCACCTCTTGAATAGGCGCTCGATTGCCGGGCGACTTGAGGAATGCGAGAAGCAGTCCCTGGTTCGACGAAAGAAACTGGCCGTTTCCCGTCATGGTGAAGGTTGCCCCAACGGCGGGATCCTGTCGCATCACCTCGTCGGCGCGGTCCTGGAGGGCGCGCATCTCCTTGGGCGACGAGCCTTCACGGCCGATCATAACTCCCCAGACAAAACTGCTGTCGCCCACGGGCAAGAACGCCTTGGGAACTACCATGAAAAGCCAGACAGTACCGAGGAGGCAGACAACCCAGATGAGCGCGGAGATCCAGCGAAAGCGCAGGAACCACCAGAGCGACCTGCCATAGGCGCCGAGTACGCGCTTCTCGGCGCCGCCGATGACCCGTTCCATCCAGGTTTTCTTCGCGCCTTCTCCCCGTTCTTTGAGCAGCCTTGCGCACATGAGCGGCGTCAACGTCAGCGACACCAAACCCGATGCGATGATCGCGATAACAATGGTGATCGCGAACTCTCGGAAGATGCGGCCCACCAAACCGGACATAAGGACCAACGGGAGGAAGACCGCCGCCAGAGAAATCGTCATGGACACAATGGTGAAGCTGATCTCCTTGGCGCTGTTGAGGGTCGCCTCCAACGCTTTCTCGCCGCGCTCCATCCGCCGCACGGTGTTCTCCAGAAACACGATGGCGTCGTCCACCAGGAAGCCGATGGCCAAAGTGAGGGCCATGAGCGATAGGTTGTCCAAACTGTATCCCAAAAAATCCATCGCTACGAAGGTGATGAGAAGAGAAAGCGGCAGAGCCACCGCTGGAATCAATGTATCCCTCGCCCGTCCGAGAAACATAAAGATCACAACCACCACGAGAACGAAGGCAATGGCGAGAGTCATTTCCACGTCGATTACGGAGTGAATAATGGTCTGCGAACGGTCGTAGATCGGTGTCACCCGCACCGATCCGGGCAGCTCAGCACTGATCAGCGGCAGCAGATCCCGAACGCTCTTGGCGACTTCCACCGCGTTAGCGCCGGCCCGGCGGTTAACCGCAACGACGACGGTGGCCGATGGCGGCGGGTAACCGCGCACCCAAAAGCGCATGTTGATGCGCTCATCCTGAACCGAATTTTCAACCCGAGCGACATCGCGCAGATAAACCGGCGAGCCGTTCTTGGTGCTGACGATTAGATCGCTGTATTGTTGGGCATCATCCAGTTGGCCCTGCGGCCGAAGCAGCAATGTGCCGGCCGAGGCGTCGAACTGTCCCGCGCCGACGGTGCTTGTGCCGTTCTTGACCGCGGCAGTCAAATCATCAACGGATATGCCGCGAGCCCACATGGCGGATGGATCGGCTTTGATCCGAATCGCTGATTTCGTGCCGAAGACGGCGACGCTGCTCACCCCGCGCAGGATGCTGATCCGCTGGCCGACCTGCGTGCTACCGTAGTCATAAAGCTGTCCCGGCGTAACCGAGTCGCTGGTCAGCGCGATGTACATAATCGGCTGGTCGTTGGGATTGGTCTTGGAAAAGGTCGGCGGCGATGGCAGGTCGATAGGCAAACTGCCGGTCGCCCGCGAGATCGCCGTCTGCACGTCCGTGGCCGCAGCGTCGATGCTCTTGTCGAGAGCGAATTGCAGGGTCATGCTCGCGTTCCCCTGGCTGCTCTTCGAAGTAACCAGCTCAAGCCCGTTGATCTGCATGAACTGCCGCTCCAGCGGCGTGGCGATGTTGTTCGCCACGGTGTCCGGGCTAGCACCCGGGTAGTCCACTTGCACCTGGATCACGGGATAGTCCACCGCCGGCAGATCGTTTACGGGCAGCCGCAAATAGCTAAGGATGCCGAAGAAAATGACGGAGACGGTCAAGACCGTCGTCATGACCGGCCGGCGAATGAAGGGCTCGGAGAAATTCATGACTTGGTTTCGGAGCTTGATGGGGCAGGCGTATTCTCGACCTTGGTCGGCTCTGCGATGCGGACTTTGCCGCCGGGCGTGACGCCGAGCTGGCCGACGGTCACCACCCGTTCGCCTGAGTTAATACCCTTAGTGACAACCACGAGATCCCCTTGGCGTTGCCCTATGGTGACCGGGCGCAATTCAGCAGTGGAGTCTTGTTTAATAACGTAGACGAAGGGTCCTTTAGCTGACATCTGCGGCGCTTCGGCGGAGATCAATACCGCATTCTGCTGCATGCCGAGAATCAAGCGGATATTGGCGAATCGGCCCGGCCAGAAGCGGCGATCGTTGTTGGCGATCGTCGCACGCAGTTTGATCGTTCCAGTGCCATCCTGCACGGAGTTATCAAGGAAGGTGAGTTTTCCATCACGCGCACGCGGTGTGTCGGGCTCGTCCGGCAGCCGCGCTTCGATGCTCAGCGTTCCGCGCGCCATGTTACTTTGCACCGCCGTAAGGTCTTTCTCGGTAATAGTGAAGTCGGCATAGATCGGGTCCAAGCGCTGGATAACCAACAAGGAGCCGCTGTTGGCCGTCACGACGTTGCCGAGGTCGACGAGCCGTTGCCCGGTCCGGCCGTTGATGGGTGAGCGAATCGTACAGTAGTCGAGGTTGAGACGGGCGCTGTCCAGCGCGGCTTGGTTTTGCTTGACCTGGGCTTCGGCCACTTCAACCGCGTTTTTCTTTGCGTCGTAATCTTGCCTGGAAACCGCTCTCTGATCGGTGACACTCGCCACGCGATCAAAATTGATCTTGGCTAGTTCAAGCGCCGCTTTCGCCTGGCCAAGATTGGCCTCTGCCATATTGAGCTGCGCCTGAAAGGGCCGTGGGTCGATGGTGAAGAGCACCTGTCCGACCTTGACGTCGGCTCCGTCAGCGAAATGGATTTGGGTAATCCGCCCGGACACCTGCGGCTGGATGGAAACCACTTCCCGGGCGACGAATTTGCCGATGGCATCAATATAATTGGGAACGTCTTGCGCAACCGCCGTGGCGACCGTCACCGGTGCCGGCGGCCGTTCGAAGGATGGCGGCGCTTTTCTCTCGCAGGCGGCGAAGGGGAACAAGCTGCCTAGAACTAACACCGCCCTGGCGGAAATAGAAATCCATCTCCGCGGAGTTTGTAAACCGCGAAACCTCACTTTTATGCCACGAGACGTTGGGGTACGGACCCAAAACCCCGCCGTTTCTTGCGCGTTCCACCGACGGCCCGCTCCTGCCATTGCCTGAGCCCGCGCCGGACATAACCTGGATCAAAACCGAGTAAGGCGCAGATCGAAGCGAACGAGAAAATCTCATTCGATTCATCGCTAAAAAGCCATGCTTCAGCCTCTTCGAACAAGATCTGCTTTTTTTTATCTCGAGGCAAGATGTTGTCCTGAAAACATCGGACGCCGTCTTCCAAAACCGCCAGCAGGAGGGCTTTTTCAGGCTCCAAAGGCGTTTTCCTGCGAAAATTCTCGATGTACTGTTCGGCCAGCAGCACGTCCGGCTGAAAGAGGGACGAAATTCTTTCGTCGCCGCCAGGGTTGGTTTGCACCGGTGTATTCTCGGCACGCTTTTTTTCGACTCTCATGTTTGTTATCTCCTGAAGCAAAGAGTTAGTGTGTCTTCACTAACTTACTATTGGGTTAATAACGACAGCGCCTTGGGATTGTAATAGCGCTTGACCGCCTGCTCCTTAAGGCCCACGCCCAATAACGCAAACCACACCGTTTGCTCAACCAAAGCTTGTCTTGAAACTTTATAATCCACCGCCGGCTGCTCGGGATGAAGATGGAGCATCAGAGCAAAAGCGATGTGATGCACCAACCAGGCCCTAAGATCATGGCGCAACGGAATTTCATGCATTTCTCCAGCCTTGGCCGCGGCTTTCAGGCAGGCCTCGAACTTGGCGAGCCACGCGGGAGCAAACTTCTTATGCGTTAGTCTTATGAAAGCCCCATCGTCTAGGAGGCTGCGCACGCTCAAGCGATCCATGACCTTCTTGTTAGGGTCGCCGGCCCATCCCTGGACGAAACGGGTGACGACGAAATGGACCATAAAAACTAGGGTCGAGGTGGACGGGTCCAAAGTCAAGATTCGCTTGAATTCCGCGAAGGTCGGACCTTTGACGCAGGCATCAAGCATCGCCGCATAAAGCGACTCTTTGCTGGGAAAGTGTTTGTAAAGTAAGGCCTCCGAGACTCCGGCGGCTTTGGCCAGCTCCCGTGTCGTGGTTCCGTCGAACCCTTTGTCCGCAAAAACCCCGCGAACGGCATCAGCAATGGCCTGCCGCCGCTCTTCAGCAGAAAGTCGCCCGTTATTGCTCATATGACGGTTAGTTAGCAATTACTCACTTAGTTGTCAACAGTTTTTTTGGAAAAGTTTCCTGCCGGTATTCTGTCCTAGAGAGCTTCTTCCGCCGCCATGCTTCTCCTCACGCTGTGTTTGCAAATCTCCCCTGGCCCCTCTTTTTTAAAGAGGGGTAATACTGTGAGACGTGAGGAATTAAGAACTGCGTGTTAGAATTTCCCCCTTTTAAAAAAGGGAGATAAAAGGGGATTTTGCAGATCCTGTCGAGTGTGAGATGTTCGTGCCAAGACGCCAAGAACGCCAAGTCCGGAAGTTTAATTTCTTTGCGACCTTTGCGCCTTTGCGGGAGATATTCCGAGTTTTGGTTGCGGCTCGACCGCC
>Ga0209887_1000096_pt1 | contig 23461 bp, 30 predicted proteins | sample GWRWN1_30_40_FD_187230 | JGI IMG/M metagenome (GOLD analysis project Ga0209887, IMG submission 187230) | Riverbed sediment microbial communities from areas with no vegetation in Columbia River, Washington, USA - GW-RW N1_30_40 (SPAdes)... | ecosystem: Environmental > Aquatic > Freshwater > River...
TATTTCGCAGAAAGCGCTCCTCAAATGCTCCTACGCGCCGTACGCGCGAATCATGAAGAAGATCTGCTGGGAGGAGTCGTTCCACATCCTCCACGGGCGCGACTGCATTCTCGCGCTCATGACCGGGACGGACGAGCAGCGCGAGCTCGTCCAGGAGGCGGTGACCCGTTGGTGGGGCCCCCTGATGCAGTTCCACGGAAACCCGATCGCCGCGGAGGACGATCCGATGTACCGCTGGCGGATCAAGAGCCAGGCCAACGAGGACGCACGCCAGCAGTTCCTCGACGGCTACGTCCCGCAGATCTGGGAGCTCGGGCTGACAGTGCCCGACCCGAAGCTCCGCAAGGGCGACGACGGCGTCTGGGAGTACTCGGAGCCCGACTGGGACGAGCTCAAGCACGTCGTGACAGGCCACGGGCCGAAGACGGAGGAGCGGCTGGGCTTCCGGCGCTGGTCGCGCGAGGAGACGGCCTGGGTGCGATCCGCCGTCCTCGCCGACGCGGCATGATTTTCGAAATCTTCCGGCAGGAGCGGGAGGGGCAGCCGTTTCAGCACGGCGGCTCGCTCGAGGCTCCGAACCTCGCTTTCGCCGAAACGTACGCACGCGAGCTCTACGGCCGCCGCGACGAGTCCTTCGCGCTCTGGATCGTCCCGCGTGAGTCCGTCGAGGAGATTCTGGATCCGTACGTGGCCGACGTGTTCGATCGCGACTACCGCCGCGTGGACGGCTACTCGTTGAAGGTCAAGCTGAAGGAGGCGCGTGAACTAGCCGCGAAAAATGCTCCGCATTTTCCGCGGGAAGAAACCTCAGCCATTTCTGATCTAGGGCCAGCGTGAGCGAAGAGGACCTCATCAGACCGGCCGGCTCTCGGAGCGAGGGTTCTGTTCCGGAATCCGCGCAGCGGATTCTGGAATTAGCGGACGACGAGCTGATCCTCGGCTGGCGCAATTCCGAGTGGACCGGGATCGCGCCCTTCCTCGAAGAGGACGTCGCCTTTTCGTCGATCGCCCAGACCGAGATCGGGCACGCGCGAGCGTGGTACGAGCTGGCAGCGCGTCAAACTGAACGCGGAGGCGTTGATGCCGATGCGCTCGCCTTCGACCGGGATCCGGACGAATACCGCTGCGCCCCCTTCGTCGAGACTCGGCTGGTCCCCGACTGGGCCCGGACCATTGCCCGCCATTGGCTCTACGAGACCGCGGACGCGATCCGGATCGAGGCGCTGAAGGCCTCGGGCGATCCCGAGGTGGCCGGCCTCGCAGAGAAGATCGACCGCGAGGAGACCTACCACCGAATGCACGCGGACATGTGGGCGGATCGGTTGCGCGATGAAGCCAGGTTTCGCGGAGCCGTCGACGAGCTTTGGCCGTCCGCGCTGGGCTTGCTCGAACCCGGGCAGCGCGATCGTCTGTGCGAGATCGTCGGTCGTGAGCCTGTCGAAGCGAACGAGCGTGGCGAGCACACCGAAGAGCTCCGGCCCCTCTGGGAGGAGATGACGATGGTGCGCCGCTCCGTGCCGGGCGCATCATGGTGACCGTGGAGCGCGTCTGGGAGGCACTCGGCGAGATCCCGGACCCCGAGATTCCCGCCGTCTCGCTCGTCGACCTCGGCGTCGTGCGGGCCGTGACCGTCGAGGGCGCCAGGGTGCGCGTGGAGTTCACGCCGACGTTCCTCGGCTGCCCGGCCGTCGACGTCATGCGCGAACAGATGGCCGAGCGGATCAACGAGCTTGGAGCAGAAGCCGAGATCGACCTCGCCGCGGAAGGCTGGTCGTCCGACCGGATCACGCCTGAAGGACGGCGGAAGCTCGAGGAATCCGGCTTCGCGCCCCCGGCTCCCGGCGCCGCTCCGACAACCCTGCTTCAGCTCCAGGAGATCGTCTCCCGCTGCCCCTACTGCGGCTCGGAAGATACCCGGCTCGAGAACCTCTTTGGTCCGACCCCGTGCCGCTCGATTCGCTACTGCGCGAGCTGCCGGCAGCCTTTCGAGCAGTTCAAGACGATCTAGTCCTCCACCGGCGCCGCGCCGCTCCAGCACTGACGCGCGTCAGGCGCCTCCGAGCGACGGCACCGCCACGAAGAGAGCCAGCGCGCTAGCCCACGCGATTGGCACCCACAGGACGGCAGCGAGCCAGGCTAGGGGTTGCAGGCCTCCGCGACCTTCCCGGCTTAGGAAGACGATGAGCGGCAACGCCCCCGACCAGGTCACGGCGGAGACCACCAGGGCGAGCGTCCGCAGGCACTCGTCTTCGCTGCAGCGAGGGCTTCGGATCAAGAGGACGAAGACGACAGCGCCTACGGCGATGTGCAGGACAATTGGGCCAGCGCTCTTGACACTCATCTCATCTCTGCTATATATAGCATAGTTGCGATATGAGTCAAGAAGGCAAAGAGAAGCGACGCGTCGCTCAGGAGACCCTCGAGCGCATCCGTGAGCGGCTCGCCCACGCCGACGACGGCTGGTTCTTCGCCCAGATCGCCGATCGCGTCGCGGAGCGCCGCAAGGAGCTCGGTCTCTCCCAGGCGGAACTGGCCCAGCTCGTCGACACAACCCAGTCGGCCATAGCGCGCCTCGAAAGCGGTGGCAGGCCGCCCCGCATCGACACGCTCCTCCGCATCGCCAACGCCCTCGACTGCGAGCTGGTCGTCGAGCTCAAGGCCCGTACAAAGACCAAGCGAGGTGACGCGTGAATTCGACTGTCGACATCGAAGAGATCCAGACCACCAAGAGCGAGAAGCTGCTCGCGGTCGTCCTCGCGGTCTTTCTCCTGATCGGCGGCATCTGGACCTACCAGAGGATCGACGACATCGCCCGCGACGCGACCAAAGTGACGCTCAGCCCTGCGGACCGCGCGGATCAGCAGCGCTTCGCCCAGGCGCAGTCCGGCGTCTTCCAGGCGCAGCAGGAAGAGCAAGCCGCCAGAAGCGACCTCGAGCTAAAGCGCGAGGCCTATCGGACTGCCCTCGACGCCGGCCAGCCTGCCGATGACCTCGAACAGGCCTACCAGCAGGCACAGAACCGATACTCAGCCGCGCAGGACGCGCGCTCAGCGGCCGAGCAAGGGGCAGAGCAGGCCAGGCCAGCTGCGGACGCGGCCTACCAGCGTCAGCAGCAAGGATCTCAGCGCAGCGGCCTGATCGCGTTTTTCGCTCGCCTCGCGTTCGTCCTGGCCGTGCTGGCTTTTGCCTACTGGCTACTCGGGAGGCTGCGTAAGCGCCGCTCGCGCTACTTCCCGCTCGCCTTTTCCGTCCTCGGCTTCGCCACCGTGCTCGCGGTCGTGATGGCAGGCGACTACGTCACGGACTACATGGACCCCAGGGACCTCGGGCCCCTCGTCCTCGCCGTCGTCGGGATCGCGTTGACAATCCTGTCGTTTGTCGCCCTTCAGCGCTACCTCGCTCGCCGGGTCCCGTTCAGGCGAGTTCGCAAGCGCGAGTGCCCCTTCTGCGGATTCCCAGTCGGGACGAACGACCACTGTGAGGGTTGCGGACGCGAGGTGATCGCCGAATGCGCGACGTGCGCAAAGCCACGACGGGTCGGGACGCTACACTGCGGCGCCTGCGGGCAAGCGTGACCGCAGCGAAAAAGGGGGGCGAATGGGCATCATCGCGTGGATCATTCTCGGGCTGGTGGCCGGCCTGATCGCGAAGGCGATCCTGAAGGGACCTAACCCCGGCGGACTGATCGTCACGACGCTGCTCGGGGTCGCCGGCGCACTCCTCGGCGGCTTCCTCGCCAGAGCGCTCGACATCGGCGACATCAAGGATTTCTGGGATCTCGAGACCTGGCTGATCGCAATCGGGGGCTCCATTCTCGTACTCGTTGTCTGGCGGGCTCTGACAGGCGGTCGGCGACGACGACTCGTCTAGTGCGCCTTGCGCTCGGGCTCGCGCTGTTCCTTGCTTGCCTCGCCGCCGGTTGCGGTGGCGGAGGGGGAGGCCGCCTCTCGCAGGAGGAGTTCCAGCAACAGGCCAACGCGATCTGCGACAAGTTCGACAAGAAGATCCAGGCTCTCGGAAGCCCGCAGTCGCCGGCTGACATTCCGGCCTACGTGCAGAAGGGCGTTCCTCTCCTCCGCCAGGGCATCGCCGAGCTCCGCGCGCTGAAACCGCCCGCCGACGTCGAGGACGATTACAACCGAATGCTGGACGAGACCGCCAAAGCGATCCCGGCGGCGGAGAAGCTTGCGGATGCAGCGGAGAAGAACGACGCCGCGGCCGTGCAGGACGCCATCAAGGAGGGCCAGGAGGCCGACAGCGCCTCCGACGAGCTCGCTATTAAGCTCAAACTGGACGGATGCGCGGCGGAATAGCGATTGTGGCGGGCGCCGCGGCCCTCTTCATCGCCGCGTGCGGCGGAGGGGGAAGCGGGGGCGGTGGCCAGAGCCTGACCGCGGACGAGTTCCGCCAGCAGGCGGACGCCATCTGCAAGCAGTACGAGGACGAGCTCAGCGAGCTCGGCTCGCCCAGCTCGCTGGACGACCTGGGCAACTTCGTCGACAAAGCGATTCCGATCATCGAGGAGGGCAACAACAAGCTTTCGGAGCTCGAGCCCCCGGACGACCTTTCAGGCGATTGGGACCGCGCGCTGGAGCTCCAAGGCCAGAGTCTCCAGGTCGCGCGCGACCTTCAGAAGGCGATTCACGGCAACGACACAGCGCGAGTCCAGGACCTCGTCTCCCAGCTCGCCGCCGCCGACGCCGAAAGCACTCGCCTGGCCCGCAACATCGGCCTCGAGAACTGCGGGCAGCAGAACTAACGCCCGCTGAAGCGCGGCTCGCGCTTCTCGAGGAACGCGTTCACGCCCTCGCGAAAATCCTCGCTCCGCGCGGCTTCGGCCTGGAACTCAGCCTCGAGCTCGAGTTGCTCCTCCAGGCTCGAGACCGCGGCACGCTCGAGTAGCCGCTTCGTCAGCCCGAGCGCACGCGTCGGCAACGCGGCCAAAGGCGCGGCGAGCTCCGCGGCTCGAGCGCTCAAGCGATCCTCGGCCACGACCTCGGCGACGAGTCCCCAAGCGTGCGCGTCGGCGGCGGAAAGGCGGCGGCCCGAGCAGAGCCATTCGAAAGCACGTGAATAGCCAAGCAGGCGCTCTACGAAGTAGGTCGCCCCGGTGTCGGGAACGAGGCCGATGCCGATGAAGGCAGGGACGAAGGTTGCTGAGGACGCGGCGAGCCGAAGGTCGCAAGCGCACGCGAGCGAGAGGCCGGCGCCGGCCGCCGGGCCATTCACCGCGGCGATGACGGGCTTCTCGAGCCCCCGGAGGGCAAGGACGTTCGGGTTGTAGGTGCTGCGGAGGCGCTGGCCGATGTCGCCGGCGGCGTCCTTGAACTCGTTCAGGTCCTGGCCGACGCAGAAACCGCGACCGGCGCCGGTGAGGACGACGGCGCGAACCTCCGGCTTCTGCGCCTCCTCGAGCGCGGCGCGAAAAGCCTCGTGCATCGCGCTGTCGAAGGCATTCAGGACCTCGGGACGATTGAGCGTGATCGTCATCACGCGGCCGTCGCTTTGGGTCTCGACCTCTGCCACTCGGTAGACCTTGCCGCCGCTGCTAGCGTGGAACGCGGTGGCTGATCTTACGTTTATCTCGTCCGGGGAGGTCGCCGACGAGGAAGCCTTGGACGCCTACTCGCGTGCGGTGATCGGCGTTGCCGAGCGGCTTACGCCGTCGGTGGCCAACCTCCGGATTTCCCGCCGGGTGCGCGGCGACCGGGTGGTCGCGGGCGGCGGCAGCGGGGTCGTCGTGACCCCGGACGGCTTCATGCTCACCTCCGCCCACGTCGTTGCGGCGTCAGACGGCACGGTGCGCGCCTCCTTCGTGGACGGAAGCGAGGTCGAGGCGAAGGTGGTCGGGACGGATCCGCTCTCCGACCTCGCGGTCCTGCGCGCGGAGAACGGTGGTCTCGCCGCAGCCGACCTGGGCGACGCCGAGGCTCTCCGCGTCGGACAGCTCGTGGTGGCCATCGGGAACCCGAACGGGTTTGCCGGATCCGTGACGGCCGGAGTCGTCTCGGCCCTCGGACGTTCCCTGCCGGTGCGCTCCCGCGCCGCGGGGAGGATCGTCGAGAACGTCATTCAGACGGACGCGGCTCTGAACCCCGGCAATTCCGGCGGAGCCCTCGCCGACGGAAGGGGCTGCGTGATCGGGATCAACACCGCCGTCGCCGGCGTCGGGCTCGGCTTGGCCGTCCCGATCAACGCGACGACCCGCAAGATCATCGGAGCTCTGATGAGCGAGGGACGCTTTCGCCGCTCCTACCTCGGCATCGCGGGTGGCTCGCGGCCGTTGCCGCCGCGCCTCGCCCGCGAGCTCGGCCGCGTCGAGTGCGTCGAGGTGGTGGAGGTCGTGGAAGGCAGCCCCGCCGCCGAGGCGGGTCTCCGCGCGGAGGATCTGATCGTCGACCTGAACGGCCAGCCGGTCGAGGGAGTGGACGATCTTCAGCGGATGATGGCCGGCGAGCTGATCGGGACGAAGGTCACCATGAGCACGGTCCGTAACGGCCGCCTGCAGTCCGTCGAGCTGGTGCCCGTCGAGCTCGCCGTCTAAGAGCTCGTTTCAGAATGGGGCTCGTTGTTCCGGCGGCTCAGCTCTCATTTGGAACGAGCTCTAGGGCTCAGCGGCCCTTGAAGTGGGGCTCGCGCTTCTCGGTGAACGCCTTCAGGCCCTCCTGAGCATCCTCGGAGGAGAGGGCGAGGTGGAAGGCCTTGCGCTCCGCCTCGAGGCCGGCCGCGAGTGGCGTCTCGAAGGCGTTCAGGACGGCTTCCTTCGCCAGCCGGACTCCCACCGGGCTCTTGGCCGCGATCGTCTGCGCGACGCGCTTCGCCTCCTCTAGCCAATCCTCCTCAGAGGCCACGCGGGCGACAAGCCCCGCCTGCTCGGCCTCGCCCGCGGAGAGGAACCGACCCGTGAGGATGACGTCCATCGCCTTCGATTTCCCTATCGCCCGCGTCAGCCGTTGCGTGCCCCCGGCTCCCGGGAGGACGCCGAGGTTCGTCTCGGGCTGGCCGAACTGGGCGCTTTCGGAAGCGACGATCAGGTCGCACGCCATCGCCAGCTCGCAGCCGCCGCCCAGGCAGTAGCCCGACACCGCAGCGACGATCGGCGTCCTGATCTTCCTGATCGCATCCCACTTGTCGATCCGTCCGCCGAAGTAGAGCTCGAGGTGAGTGGCGTCGGACAGCTCGTTGATGTCGGCGCCCGCGGCGAAGGCCTTGTCGTTCCCCGCGAGGACGATGCAGCGGATCGACTCGTCGTCGTCGAGGTTCTCCAACGCCCCCACGAGCTCGCCCATCAGCTGGTTCGAGAGCGCGTTCAGCTGTTCGGGACGATTGAGGCGGACAACCGCGATCGGCTCGTTCCGCTCGATCAGAACCGCGCTCATTGTCCTGGCCGCCTCCGGCTCAAGCCCGCCAGAGCCGGGCTCCGCCCGAGGCTGACGCCGCTGGCGGCAGGATGCTGCGCTCGCGGCGCTTGCCCGTGCTCCGTCGCACTGTCCTGCGCGCCGCTCGCTTGCCTCCTTTGCCAGCGCCGCCCCAGAAACATGAGCGTTCTCACTTCTTCTCCAGGAACTTCTTGATCGCCTCCTGCGGCTCCTCGGTCGCCATCGAGAGGGCCAGCCAGTCGCGCGCGTGGTTGATCGTCTGGTGCCAGGCGAAGTCGCGCCAGAAGTTGAGGTGCTGGCGCGCGTAGCGTGTCGTCTGTGGGAGCTTGCGCGCGAGATTCTCAACCACTCGGTCGACCTCGGAATCGAGCTCGGCGGCCGGAACGACCCAATTGACGAGCCCCCAGTCCTCGGCCTTGCGCGCCGGAATCTCGTCGCACATGAGGACGATCTCCCGGGCCCGCCGCTCGCCCACCATGATCGGCAGCCACTGCGTCGCCCCGCCGGCCGGCACCGAGCCATGCTCGGGTCCAACATGGCGGATGAACGTGTCCTCGACCATGACAGCGAGGTCGCAGGCCATCTGGAACTCGTTGCCGCCCCCGACGCAGATCCCGTTGATCCGCGCGAGCGTCGGCTTCCCGATCTCCCGCAGCCGGTCGTGGGCATCCTTGAAGGCCCCGAACCATTTCCAGTACTCGCCCGGATTGCCGAGGTAACCCTCGCTCCACGACTTGAGGTCGGCGCCGACGCAGAATGCACGGCCCGCGCCCGTCAGCACGACCACGCGGATGGAGTCGTCCCAGGAGGCGTCCTCGCACGCGCGCGCGAGCTCTCGCAGCATCCGGAAGTCGAAGGCGTTCAGCACCTCCGGCCGGTTGAGCGTAATCGTGGCGCGGGGCGGCGTCTTCTCGTAGACGATCCGCTCGAACCCGAGCTCGCTCGGATCGACCGGCGCCGGGCGGTCCGGCTCCGTCACCCCTCGACGTCCGCGAAGAAGACCTTGAACGGGACGCCGACGTCCTGAGCGTCCTCGGCTGCCTTCATGAGACCGTCCTGGGACCGCTTCATCGCGTCGCGGTCGGCGAACTCGTACTCGAAGTAGTACGCGTACTCAGGCTGCCCCGCCGGCGAGCCGAAGATGCGCCCGTGACGAATCGTCGCCTCTGGCACCTCTCGCCGGCTCAGCTCCACATGCTCCGCATACCGCTCCGCAGGCGGCTTCTCCGAGTAAAGGACGAAGACCCTCACCAATTCGTCAGTCCGCCCTCTGGGCTCCCTCGACAAGGGCTTCCTCGAGGATCTCGAGACCTCGGTCGAGATCCTCGTCGCTGATGACGAGGGGAACGAGAATTCGGATGACGTTCCCGTAGAGACCACACGAAAGGAGGATGAGCCCGCGGTCGCGAGCCGCGGTTGTCGTCTTCGTCGCCAGTGCCGCGGCGGGCTCCTTCGTCGCCCGGTTCTCGACCAGCTCGAGCGCGAGCATGGGACCCAGCCCTCGGACCTCACCGACGGCGTCCACGCGACCCGCTATGCCGTCGAGCGCTCCGCGCAGGCGGTCGCCGATCGCTTCAGCTCGGAGGCGGAAGCCGTCCGTGGCCACCTCGTCGAGGACCGCGAGCGCTGCAGCGCACGCGACCGGGTTCCCGCCGAAGGTGCCGCCCAGCCCGCCAGGGGGGACCGAGTCGACGATCTCCGCAGGTCCCGTCACCGCTGCCAGCGGCAGGCCACCACCGAGGGACTTTCCGGACACGACCAGGTCGGGCTCCACCCCGTAACGCTCGATCGCCCATACCGGCCCCGTGCGCCCGATGCCCGACTGCACCTCGTCGTCGACGTACAGGATCCCGTAGTGGTCGCAGAGCTCCTTCAGTCGCCGCGGAAAATCGTCCGGCATGGGAATGAAGCCGCCTTCGCCCTGTACCGGCTCGAGGACCACGCAGGCGACCGACTGGGGATCGACATCGCCCTTGAACAAACTCTCGAGCCCGTGAATCGCGTCGTCCGACGTGACACCCCGGTACGGGTACGGCGCCGGCGCGCGGTAGATCTCGGGCGCAAAGGGGCCGAAGCCGCGCTTGTACGGCACGACCTTGCTCGTCATGGTCATCGAGAGCAGCGTGCGTCCGTGGAACGCCCGGTCGAAGACGACGACAGCGGGGCGACCGGTCGCGGCGCGCGCGATCTTGACCGCATTCTCGATCGCTTCGGCGCCCGAGTTGACGAGCAGGCTCTTCTGTTCGTCCCCGCGGCAGGGCGAGAGCTCGGCCAGTCGGCGGCAGACCTCCACGTAGGGCTCGTACATCCCGACCATGAAGCACTGGTGCAGGTACCGGTCCACCTGCTCGTGGATCGCCGCTACGGCAGTCGGGAGGCCGTGGCCGGTGTTCTGACACCCAAGGCCGCCCGCGAAGTCGATGTACTCCCGGCCGTCGACGTCCCAGACGTGAGCGCCCACCGCGCGGTCGACGACGAGCTCGGGAGTCGCCACTCCGGCGGCGACATAACGTTGGCGCGCGGCTAGGACTCGGTCGGTCGCGCTGCGCTCTCGGAGCGACATTCGCCGAGTCTACAACGGCGCGCAGGGCCGTTCCTCGGCCGGGGCGGCCAGATCCGTGCGGTTATGCTCGCCGCCGTGTCCGCGAGCTCGACGGCGATCTTCATTTCCCTCGTCGCCGGCGTTGCCGGGTCCGTGCAGGTCGCGGTCAGTGGCGCTTTCGGCCGCCGGATCGGCGTGCTCGAAGCAACGGCGTTCGGCTCGCTCGGCGCCGCGCTGATCGTCTGCTCGCTCGTGCTCGTCGCCCGCCAGGGCTTCGGCGGCGTACTCGCAGGGGTCCGTGAGCCTCCTTGGCTCTGGCTCAATGCAGCTATGGGCGCGATCGTGGTCCTCTCCATCACCTTCGCCGCGCCGCGGATCGGGACCTTCGCCACCATCGGTCTGCTCATCGCCGGCCAGCTCGCCATGGGCGTGCTCATCGACGCGGTCGGCCTCTTCGGCCTGGAGCGGATTCCGCTGAACGCCGCCCGCCTCAGCGGCCTGCTCCTCCTCGCGGGCGGGGCGCTGCTCGTGCTGAAGCGTTGAGCGCTACTCGTCGGGCAGCACGAGGACGTCCGCGAGCGCGTCCCAGCGGGCGATCTCGCAGCCGTTCGTGCGCGAGAGGGAAGCCTGAACCCCGGCGCCGGTGATCGTGGCCACCTGGTCGCCGCCGTAGATCTGGGTGCAGGCGACATCGCCGGCGACGGGCTCCAGAGCGTCCTCGTTCTCGAGCAGCGTGTCGCAAGCGCCGTTGGGATCCGGATGGGTGCCGCCGTCGGGGTCGCACGTCAGGGTGGCCTGGAGGGACTCGCCGCTGGCGCCCGTCGGCCAGTAGACGATCGTGACGTCGTAGCGCGGAGCACGGTCGTCTCCGACAGCTTCAGTTCCACCACAGCCTGCCGCCAGGGCGAGCACCAGGAGAAGCCCGACGCGACCTACAAGCCCCACGGGTTGACGGGCTTGCCGCCCGTCGAGACAAAGATGGTCTTCGTCTCCAGATACATCTCGATCGTCTCGAGCGAGCCTTCGCGGCCGAACCCGGATTGCTTGTAACCGCCGAACGGCAGTCCCGGGAAAGCCGTGTTGGGGAGGTTGATGCCGATCACCCCGGACTTGATCTGACGCGCGAGCCGGTGGCCTCGGCCGGGGTCCGACGTCCAGACGGTCGCCGTAAGCCCGTACTTGACGTCGTTCGCGATCCGGACCGCCTCCGCCTCGTCCTCGAAGGGGATGACGGTGACCACGGGGCCGAAGATCTCCTCCTGCGCGACCGCCATGCGGTTCTCCACCCCCGCGAGCACCGTGGGGGGATAGAAGGCGCCGTCGCCGTCGGTCGGCTCACCGCCGGTGACCACCTCGGCGCCCTCCTTGCGCCCGGTCTCGACCAAGCCGTGCACCTTGTCGCGGTGGGCCTGCGAGATCAGTGAGCCCATCTGCGTCTCTGCGTCGAGAGGATCGCCGACCTTCATCCTCGCAGCAGTCTCCGAGAAGCTGTTCACGAACTCGTCGTAGAGTGATCGTTCCACGAGGACGCGCGAACGGGCGTCGCAGCTCTGTCCGGCCGCGTAGTAGATCGCGTAGACGGAGGAAGGCACCGCGTCCGCGAGGTTCGCGTCCGCGAAGACGAGGTTCGGGCTCTTGCCTCCAAGCTCGAGGGAGAGCCGCTTCACGGGCTCGGCGCAGAGCCGCATGATCTCCGAGCCAGTGGCCGTCGACCCAGTGAACGCGACCTTGTCCACTCCCGGGTGCCGCACCAGGTAGGAGCCGGTCGTCGGCCCATCCCCGGGGACGATGTTGACGACTCCGGCAGGGATCCCCACCTCGGCGGCCAGCTCGGCCAGACGGAGCACCGTTAGAGGAGTCGCGGGGTCCGGCTTGAGCACGACCGTGCAGCCGGCGGCGAGCGCGGGCGCCAGCTTCCACGCGGCCATCATGATCGGGTAGTTCCAGGGGACGATCTGCGCAGCGACGCCGACGGGCTCCTTGAGCGTGTACGCGAGGATGGACCCGCCGATGGGCGTCGTTCGCCCGGCGATGGACGCGATCGCAGATGCGTACCAGCGAAAGTTCTCTGCGGAGACCGCAACCTCGCCCTTCACGGAGGACACTGCCTTACCCACATTTCGCGTCTCGAGCTCGGTCAGCTCCTTGCGGTTGGCGACGATCGCATCGGCGAGCGCGTGCAAAAGGCGCGAGCGCTCGTTCGGAGGGGTCTTCCCCCAGAGACCCTCGAGAGCAGCCCTTGCAGCCTCGATCGCGCGGTCGACGTCGGCCTCGCCCGCCATCGCCGCCTTGGCCAGCGGCGCACCGGTCGCGGGCTCGGTGAGCTCACGGACCTCCCCGGATGCGGGCTCGACAGCCTCTCCGTCGATGAAGAGCCCGAACTCGCGCTGCGTGACAACCGCCATGGGGGGCAAGATACCGGCATGACGCAGGCGCGAGTGCTCTTCTTCGGGGTGACGGTTCTCTTTCTGCTCGGCGTCGTCGTGCAGTTCTTCCTCGCCGGCCTCTACGTCTTCGGCGGTACGTCGATCGATTCCCACCGGGTGCTCGGATTCATCCTTGCGGCGGCCGCGCTCCTCCTGATCATCCTCGCCCTCGTCGGCCGACTGCCGCGGAAGACGGTGCTGCTGACCGTCCTCCTGCTCGGCCTGAGCGTCCTCCAGAGCATCCTCGTTAGGGTCGACATCGACGAGGTGGGCGCGCTCCATCCCGTGAACGCCCTCGTGATCGCGTTCGTCGCGTATGGGCTGATGCAGCGCTCGCGCAACTATCTGGCTTCGAAGATGGCCGCCTGACCCTGGCCGACCCCGACGCAGAGGGTCGCGAGCCCGTAGCGCCCCTCCCGCCGCCGTAATTCGTGGAGCAGGCTCACGACGAGCCGCGCGCCGCTCATCCCAAGTGGGTGGCCGATTGCGATCGCGCCCCCGTTGACGTTCACGCGCTCCGGGTCGAGTCCCAGCTCGCGGATGACCTGGAGGCTCTGAGAGGCGAACGCCTCGTTGAGCTCGACGAGATCGAGGTCGTCCACGTCGAGGCCGACCCGCTCGAGCAGCTTGCGCACCGCGGGCACCGGCCCGATGCCCATGACCCGTGGATCGACGCCGGCGACGGCACTGCCGACGAACCGGCCGAGCGGTTGGGAACCGAGCTGCTCCGCCTTCTCCTCGCTGGCGACGACGAGCGCAGCGGCGCCGTCGTTGATCCCGCTGGAGTTTCCAGCAGTGAGGCTGCCGCCTTCGCGAAACGCAGGCTTGAGGGCCGCGAGCTTCTCGGCGTTCGTGTCCGGCCGGGGGTGCTCGTCGCGCTCGACGTCGCCGACCGGAACGAGCTCCTCGGCGAACCGGCCTGCTTCGTCGGCGGCCGCCCAGCGCCTTTGGCTCTCGAGCGCGAAGGCATCCTGATCCTCGCGAGAGATCGACCACCGCTCCGCCACGTTCTCGCCCGTCTCGCCCATCGACTCGAGCGGAAACATGGACTCCATGCGTGTGTTCGGGAAGCGCCAGCCGAGGGTCGTGTCCCAGACCGTCTGGTCGCCGTTCTCGGGCTTGGCCATGACGAGCGGGGCGCGGCTCATGGACTCCACGCCTCCGGCGACGAAGAGCTCACCGTCTCCGGCACGAATGGCGTGACACGCTCCGATCACCGCGCTGAGGCCTGAGGCACAGAGACGGTTGACCGTTACCCCGGCGACCTCCTCCGGCAGACCCGCGAGCAGCGCAGCCATGCGCGCGACGTTGCGATTGTCCTCCCCCGCCTGGTTCGCGGCGCCGAAATAGACGTCTTCGATCTGCTCGGGAGGGACGCCTGCGCGCTCGACGGCGGCCGAGATGGCCAGCGCAGCGAGATCGTCGGGGCGAACGCCTGCGAGGGCGCCGCCGTAGCGCCCGACAGGGGTGCGGACCGCAGAGAGGATGACCGCCTCGGCCACAACTCAAGTCTAGCCCTGCGTTTGACGATCACTTTCGCGTGAGGACCCTGCCCCTCCTCCTGGTCGCCTTGTTGCTCGCCGGCTGTGGATTCGGCGGCGAGAGCGCGCCCGAGGCCGTGGTCGGCGACGGGCTGACCCGCTACGAGATCTCCTCGGGCCGCTTCTCGATCGGCGTGCCGGAGACCTGGCAGGCGACAACCTCGACGCAGATGAAGAAGGCGAGCTTCAAGAGGTTCGCCGACCAGAATCCCGCCTTCGCGGCCTACGCCGGCGCGGTGGCGAGGAAGAACTCGCCCTTCAAGTTCTTCGCGTACGACCCGGTCGTGCGCAAGCGTTTCGCCACGAACCTGAACGTCATGGTGACGCCTGTGTCCGCAGGCGTAACCCCCGAGAAATACAAGCGCAGCGCGCTGGCGGAGGCGAAGTCGATCGCGGACTCGCGGCTCGACTCGAGCGAAGTCGACCTCCCGGCCGGCAAGGCGCTGCGAATCGAGTACCGCGCTCGCTTCCTCTTGAACGGCCGCCGGAAGGCGATCGTCACGACGCAATACGCACTCCTGCTCGACAACACGAGCTACGTCCTCACATACACGACTCTCCCGGCGCTCCGAAGCGACTACGCGGACTGGTTCAAGCTGTCGGCAGAGTCCTTCCAGCTCAACAGCCGCTAGCGCACCCTGGCCACGGCGGCTTCAGACGGGCGAAGCCCGGTTGCGCCCAACGCCGTCCCCAGGGCACGCTGATTGGTTTCAGGAGACGAAGTCGACGCGGACGGGCCGCTCGAAGGCGCCGATTTGCTCGCCGCGCTGGAGGAGCTCGCTGACCGCCTCCCGGCCCTCGTCGCCGTAGTCCTCGGTCAATCGGTTCACGTACATGCCGACGAAGCGGTCTGCGAGACGCGGATCGATGCCGCGCCCGTACTGCAACGCGTAGGAAAGCGCCTCCTCTCGGGACTCGAGCCCGGCCCCGATCGACTCCCGCAGCACCTCGGAGAGCTCGTGGAGCGTTTCCTCGCCCAGATCGCGCCGCGCCACGTTGATGCCGAGGGGGAGCGGCAGGCCGGTCTCCAGAAGCCACCATTCGCCGAGGTCGACGACGGCGTGAAGCCCGTACTGCTCGTACGTGAGCTGACCCTCGTGGATGAGGAGCCCGGCCTCGGCACGCCCGGACGTGACCTCCTCGATGATCTCGTCGAACGCAACCTCACGGAACCGGTACTCGCCGCCCAGATACATGCGGAGGACGAGAAAGGCGGTAGTCATGCTCCCGGGCACTGCGATCTCGACGTCGCACAGGTCCTTGCGGGTGAGCGGTTCGGAGGAGACGACCACCGGCCCGTAGCCGGAGCCCATGCTCGCTCCGTGGGGAAGGATGGCGTAGGAGTCCTGTACGAACGGGTAAGCGTGCAGTGAGATGGCGCTCACCTCGAGCCGCGCTTCGAGCGCCCACTCGTTGAGCGTCTGGATGTCCTTGAGGACGTGCTCGAACTCGAAGCCGCGTGGATCGACAACTCCTACCGCCAGCCCCCAGAACATGAACGCGTCGTCCGGATCGGGGCTATGTCCCAGTCGGATCTGCAGGCGCCGGACGCTAGCAACGTTGCGACGCGGTTGTTTCGGGAACCGCGGGTCTACAATTTGAGATGTGTCTAAACCTGACCTCTCGATCTCCATCCAGGACTACCTGAAGGAGATCTACAAGCTCCAGGGCTCGGGCCAGCGAGCGACGACCACGGCGATCGCAAGGGCGATGGGCGTCGCCCCTTCGTCGGCGACGTCGATGCTGAAGAAGCTCGCCGCCCTGGGCCTGGCAGAGCACGCGCCATACCGCGGCGTCGAGCTCTCGGAGGCAGGGACCAAGATCGCCCTCGAGGTCATCCGCCACCATCGGCTCCTCGAGAAGTACCTCGCCGAGACGCTCGGGCTCGGGATCGACGCCGTGCACGCGGAGGCCGACCGGCTCGAGCACGTCATCTCCGAGGAGCTCGAGGCAAGGATCGACGAGCAGCTCGGGTACCCGACGCACGACCCGCACGGCGATCCGATCCCCGACGCGGGCCTCAACGTCGACCGGACGGCGCTGCGCTCCCTCGAGGCGCTCGAGCTGGGCGAGGAGGCGACGGTCAGGCGGATCCCCGACGGCGACGCGGGATTGCTCCGCTACCTCGCCGAGCTGACACTACTCCCGGGCCGGAAGGTGACGATGCGCCGATCCGAGCCTTTCGGAGGCCCCCTCACTGTGGATGTAGACGGAAGTGAGCACGCCATCTCCCGGGAGCTGGCCGGCCAGATCGGAGTTTCCGGCTAGACCGGGCGATCCGTCCAGGCGTCACGCGCTCGGCGAGTGGCCAAAGAACCAGCGTTCGAGCGGCTTCAAGAGCTCTTCCTCGGTGAAAGGCCGGACGTCCTCGTTGACGCCCTCCTCGGCAGAGACCTCGAGATCGTCGGAGAGGGCTCTGTTGGCCGCCTCCAGCGCGTCACCCATCTCGTAGCCCTCGAAGACGAAGTCGTCGGCGCGCGGTCCCGGCACTGCGCGGTTCCGTGGGTTGATCGCCCGGCCCACAGCCCAGACGGCGCCCGGCCGTCGCTCGATCCAGATGACGATCTCGTCGCGCGTCCCGTCCTCGCCCACGGCGTGAACGACCCGTTCGGCGAAGCGAGTCTTCGCTGAATCGGGGGACACGGCTCAAGGATACAATCGGCCCGGTGTCCAATCTCGAAGACGACACACCACGCCAGGGCGGCGGGTTCTTCTCGCGGCTGTTCGGTAAGCGCGAGAAGACGGATTCCGGCCGCGGCTCCATGTCGAAGGAGGATTCTCTGGCTGCCTACGTCGTCCGTGAGCACCGCAGCGGTCGCTCGCTGGTGGACATTCTGGACGACCCCTACTTGAAGAACCGGGCCACGGACGAGCAGCGCCTGCGCCTGCTCGAGCGGCCGGAGGTCATCCGCGCCGTTGGCGAGGACACTGCCGCCATGGCCGCGGAACGAGTGCGGGGTTCGTAGGAAGGCTAGAGCTCGACGCCGATACCGCGCTCTCCGGCGCGGTCGTAGACCAGCTTGGCGACGGCAAGGTCCTCTGCCGCGATGCCGAGGCTCTTGAAGAGGACGATGTCGTCCTCTTTCCCGCGGCCGGCCGTCTCGCCGCTCACCACTTCGGCCAACTCGTGGACCTCCAGCCAGTCGAGGACGCCTCGTTCAACCGGTTCGACCAGGTCTCCCGCCTCGAGACGAGCCTGCTCCTTGGAGTCGCAGCACACGAAAACCGCCCGCTCCAGGACGGCGTTGTCGAGCTCGCGCGACTCGATCCTGTTCGCGCCCATCGCGCATACGAGCGCCCCGGGCTTGAGCCATTCGCCGCGGAGTACCGGATCCTTCGAGCTCGTAGCCGTGACGACCACGTCCTGCTCCGCCGCGTCGCGGTTGTACTCGCCTGGCTCGCAGTCGAAGCGTTCACAAAAAGCCGCGAGGCGCTCCGGGCTCCGCGAGTAGGCGACGACCCGCTCGAGCTTCGGGAGCACTACGCGCATGCAGGCGAGCTGCGACTCGGCTTGCCACCCGGTTCCGATCACGCCGAGCGTGGACGCTCCGGCTCGGGCGAGATGTCGCGCCGCGACGGCGCTCGCGGCGCCCGTGCGCAACTGCCCCAGCCGGTCAGCCTCGATCAGGGCCAGCACCTCCGGCTTGTCCGCGGCGAAGAGAACGACGACGAACCGCGCGCCGTCCGCCAAGCCGACGTAGCTCTTCAGCCCGGCGACTCCCAGCTCGAGGTCGGCCGCCGCCATGACGTTCAAGAGCCCCCCAGCGAGACCGATGCGAAAGCGGGGCCGGATTTCGGCGCGGCCGGCGGCCAGCCGCGCGAAGCACCCCTCGACGGCCTCGACGGCATCTTGTGGAGAGAGCAGCTCCTCGATTTCCGATTCCCGCAAGTAGAGCGGCATGGCGGGGTACTCTAGGCCGGTGGAGTGGCTTCGGGTCCCGCTCGCCGATCTCGATGCGGAGGGGCGGACGGTCGTCAACGGGAAGGGAGACGAGATCGCCGTCTTCCTCGTGGACGGAACGGCTCATGCGGTTGCCAATACCTGCCCTCACGAGGGCAACCCGCTGGTGGAGGGCGAGATCTTGGGCCCGACGCTCACGTGCGCCTACCACAGCTGGAAGTTCGACCTCGAGACCGGCGCCTGCCTCTTCGGCGATGAGCCCGTCCGAAGCTACCCCGCCGAGCTCCGTGACAGCGAAATCTGGATTCAGCTGGATTCCCTCGCGCCCTGAGGCGTCAAAGCCGCGCCGCTCAGGTGCGAGGGGGCTAGAGCCTGACGCGGCTCCAGGGAATGCCCGGATCCGAGTACGCCTCGGGATGGAGCAGGTAGGCGAGCAGCTCCACGCCGTCGACAAGTCGCGGTCCCGGCCGCGAGAAGTTGGCGTTCGCGTCGACGGCGAAGACGCGGCTCTCCTGGCGCGCGGCGGTCCCGAGCAGGCCCGCGGAGATGTCCAGCGTCACGATCTCCGACAGCGTCCTATCAAGGTCGAACCCGCACGGGGCAAGCACGACGATGTCCGGCTCCAGCGCCGCCACGTCCGTCCAGCGCATCCGGTGCGAGGGCTCGCCCGACATCCCAGCCACCTCGATTCCCCCGGCGACGGCGACCATGTCGGGAACCCAGTGCCCTGCCGCGAAAGGCGGGTCGAGCCACTCTGAGATGAAGACGCGTGGATGCGTTTCGACCTCGGCCAGCGCCGCGCGCACCCGGTCGAGCCGGCTGCGCATGCCACCGGTGAGCTCGTCGGCTGCGCCCTCGGCGCCGAAGCGGACTCCCAGTCCGACGATGCAGTTGAGCACGTGGTCGAGCGTCGAAGGAGAGAAGCCGACGACCTCGACCTCGAGCGAGCGGGCGCTGACGATCTCGTCGAGCTGGTCGGTCGAGACCGCGCAGACCTCGCAGAGCTCCTGGGCAATGACGACGTCCGCATCGATCTGCGCCCACGCCTCGGCGTCCACGGCGTAGAGCGGCTTGCCGTCGCCGGCCGCTTCGGCAACTGCCCGGTCGATCTCTGCACTGGTGAGCTCGGCTGTCTCGACGAGCGCTGCCGTGACGGCCGGCCGCTCCGTGGCCTCCGGCGGCCAGTCGCATTCATGCGTGACCCCGACGACCTGGTTTCCGAGGCCGAGCGCGAACAGGGTCTCCGTCGCGGCCGGGACGAGCGAGCAGATTCGCACGCGGCGTACGCTAGCTGCCGCTCTTCGGGATGAAGCTGATCTCGCCGATGGTTTCGAGGAGCCGGTCTTCGCGGCCGCTACACTCTTCCCGCGCGCCCGTAGCTCAGGGGATAGAGCGCTGCCCTGCGGAGGCAGAGGTCGCATGTTCGAATCATGCCGGGCGCATTCTCGCGTGCCGCGCCTCGGCGCCTCCGATGTCGAGCACCGCGTCCTCGGGAACCTCGGTGCGGACATACGCCAGGGCGCGACCGGGGGCGACGCTCGTCACGCGGCCTACGACCTTCCCGTCACGGACGATTTCCGCGCCGACCCGGGCGCCGTCCACCTCCAGCAGGCGCAGCCCCCGGTTCGCGTGCCCTCGGTAATGAAGCCTGGCGATCGGCTCCTGGCCGGGGAAGCAGCCCTTCGAGAGTGAGACCGCCCGGTCCACCAGACCTGCCTCGGCGGGCAGCACACGGTCATCGATCTCCTTGCCGAACCGTGGCGTGCCCGCCTCGACGCGCAGGCGCTCCAGGTCTTCGTCGCTCAGTGAGGGAAGGCCCTCCGGCGGATCCTGGTCGAGCACCTCCACGGCCGGAACGCCGTAATCGCCGTTCGGGACTCCGGCGCCGTTCTCCCCGAGGAGCAGGTACGAGCTGTGCTCTTCGAGCCCGATCTCCGCCTTGGCGGCGAACCGCATGCGAAGAAGCTCGTCGCGGAGAGTCTCGCCGAGCTCCGGCTCCGTCAGCAGCAGGAAATCGTCGTCTCCGCGCCGCAGCACGCGCATGAGCGCGATCACGCGCGCCTTCGGCGTCAGCAGGAGCGCCTCGCACGACTCCCCGGGCGGGAGAGCGGCAACAGCGTTCGAAAGCATGCGCTCCAGGAAGTCGGCGGCGTCCGGCCCGGCCACGCGTACGAACGCGCGTGAACGCCTGGCCACGGTAGGTTGGAACGCCGACGATGTCATTCCCCTCAGTCTAGGCATCCGGATGCAGGTTCCTTTCGTACTACCTATAGTCGGTGACCCTACGGGGAGCAGGGACAAGGGAAAGGGGAGGGAATGAGACGCTCTTTTCGATGGACCGCGCGACGCACGACTCTGTTCGTCGGGGTTGTCTTCGCAGCCGCCACACTCGCTGTGCCGGCCGCGATAGCCATTCATGGCGGCGACCGTGAGGTGACCGTCGGCAGCAACGACACGATCTTCTCGCAGAACAAGCAAAACGAGCCGGCGGTGGCGATCAATCCGGTCGACCCGAGAATCGTGGCGGCGGGGGCAAACGACAACATCGACATGGAGGCCTGTAACGCGGCCGCTGACAACACGTGTCCGTTCACGCCGGACGTCGGTGGCTCGGGCATTCAGTTCTCCTTCAACAGCGGCGACACCTGGACACAGCCGACCTATACGGGCATCTCGGCGCGCGGTTGCCTCGGGGCTCCAGGAGACGCCGATTCCGCCTGTGCGCCTGATCCGGACGGCCGTATCGGGACGCTACCTCGCTACGACGAGGTCAACCTCGTCTCGGACGGCGACCCCGCCCTCGCATGGGGACCGAAGCCCAACGGCAGCGGCGGCTTCACCTACGCAAACGGGGCGAGGCTCTACTTCGCCAACCTTGCCTCCAGCGTGAGCGCCAACTTCGGCGAGCCCGCGTTCAAGGGCTTCGAGGCCCTCGCCGTCTCTCGGACCGACGATCCGGCCGGCGCGGCAGCGGGCAACGAGTTGGCGTGGAAGCTGCCGGTGATCGTGAGCAAGCAGAGCTCGGCGACCTTCTCGGACAAGGAGCAGCTCTGGGCCGACAACGCCGAATCGAGCCCCTTCTTCGGCAATGTCTACGTGTGCTACGCGCGCTTCCAGGGCGCCGGCGCGGCGCCGCTCTTCGTCTCCACCTCTCGCGACGGCGGTAACACGTGGGCGAACAAGAAGGTCAGCCCGTCACACAACGTGGCCCAAAAGCACTTCGGCCAGTCCGGCTGCAGCGTCCGGACGGACAGCAGGGGCACGGCATACGTCTTCTACGAGGAATTCCAGAATCCGGTGAAGGTCGGCTTCCCCCCGACGGCGACGCACAAGCTCGTGCAGTCGTTCAACGGGGGCACGACGTGGACGAACCCGAGGACGATCCAGGTTGCGACCGACCCCTGCTTCCGTGTCGATCCGGTCATCGGCCGGTGCGTCATGGACGGAATCGCCGGCGCGCGCAGCGACCTCGCTGCGGCGCCGAGCATCGACATCGCCAACGGCGCGCCCACGGGTTCCGGCGCGACCGACTTCATCGCCGTCGCCTGGGTCGACGGGCGTGACGGCCTCAACAACGAAGACGCCATGGTCAGCTGGTCGCGGAACCGCGGTCAGAGCTTCTCGGCTCCGCAGCGCGTCTCGGCGGCGCCCGACCGTGGGTACTACGCCGCACCGGCGGTGTCGCCGGACGGCACGGACCTGTACGTCGTCTACAACGCGTTCAGGACTCCGTTCCAGGAGACGACGGCGACCCCTCGCACGCTCGTCGGTGTCGTCAAGCACGCGGACATCGGGGCGACCGGGGCCCCGTTCAACTGGACGGAGATCCACCGGGGAGCCTCCGGTGACCCGCGAGGTTCGAGCCAGAACGATCTCCAAGCGGAGTTCCTCGGCGATTACGTCTACGCCTCCGCAACGAACGCCTTCGCGGTCGCGGTCTGGAACGACGCACGCAACGCCGCCGACTGCGGAGCGATCGACACGTGGCGCCAGGCGCTGCGTACCAACCGGGCCGCGGCCGGGCCGGCACCCGCGCCACAGCTCGCGTGCGCGTCCAACTGGGGGAACACGGACATCTTCGGCTGGTCGGGCGCCGATCCGTCGCCGTAGTAGACGAGCGATAAGACCGGGGCGGCTTTCGAGCCGCCCCGGTCTCCTTCCGCCTCGATGCCGCAGTGAAAAGGGGCGCCTCGGCGCCCCTTTTCTCATCCCTGAGCCCGAGGGCTCGACTACATCATCCCGCCCATGTCGGGCATTCCGCCGCCCATGGCGGCAATCGACGCAGCGTTCTGGAGCTGAAATGGCTCGCCGTGCCGACCCACCGGCACGAGGAAGGCGGTCGCAAAGCCGGCCCCTGTCGTTGCGCTGAGATCAAAGAGAGGGATGTTCTTGACAACAGTCCCCATACGCGGATGCTGCGACTGCAGTCAAAAGCTCTTGGTCTCGGCGGTGATCGCGGCAGCGCTGGCCGTGCCGGCGGCGGGATCGGCGGGCACCGCGCCCGGCGGTGCCGACTACTGCACCGATTCCGAGGTCGGTTGTACGACTTCGATGACCGCCACGATCTGCGCAGGTCACGGCAGCTTCGGGGCGTTTGGAAAGAACTGGAACTTCGCCGGCGGTGCGAGCGGCGACCGAACCGCGTTCAACAACTCGACGCTGTGCGGCAATCCGCAAGGTGCGGCAGGCGAGTTGAACCCGTAACAAGAGAAGGCTGTTAAAGCGAAGAGGCCGGGTTGCCCGGCCTCTTCGCGTGCCAACTTCCAAAGAAGGGGGCTCATGGGGGAAACATGGTTTCCCCCATGCGACTTACATCATCCCGCCCATGTCGGGCATTCCGCCGCCCATGGCGGCCGGCTGCTTCTCCGGCGCCTCGGCGACGATCGCCTCGGTGGTGAGGATGTTCTTGGCAATCGACGCAGCGTTCTGGAGCGCCGAGCGCGTCACCATCGTGGGGTCGATGATCCCGGCCTTGACGAGGTCCTCGTACGCACCGGTCTCGACGTTGAGGCCATGGCCCTTGGTTCCGCGATGGATCGTGTCGACGACAACGGAGCCCTCGAGGCCCGCGTTGTTGGCGAGCTGGCGGATCGGCTCCTCGAGCGAGCGAGCGACGATGCTCGCGCCCGTGCGCTCGTCGCCTTCATAAGCCTCCAGCTTGATCGCCGAGACGGCGTTCAGGAGCGCGACGCCCCCGCCGGGGACGATGCCCTCCTCGAGGGCGGCCCGGGTGGCTTGCAGCGCGTCCTCGACGCGGTGCTTCTTCTCCTTCATCTCGGTCTCGGTGGCCGCGCCGACCTTGACGACCGCCACGCCGCCGGACAGCTTCGCGAGTCGCTCCTGGAGCTTCTCGCGGTCGAAGTCCGAGTCGGTGGTCTCGATCTCGGCCTTGAGCTGCTTGATGCGGCCCTTGATCGCCTCGGAGTCGCCACCGCCGTCGATGATCGTGGTCGTGTCCTTGTTGATGACGATCCGACGAGCCCGGCCGAGCTGCGAGAGCTTCGTGTTCTCGAGCTTGAGGCCCAGCTCCTCGGTGATGACCTCGCCGCCCGTGAGGATGGCGATGTCCTCGAGCATGCGCTTGCGCCGGTCGCCGAAGCCGGGAGCCTTGACCGCGACTGCGGTGAAGGTGCCCCGAAGCTTGTTCACGACGATCGTTGCGAGCGACTCGC
>Ga0209887_1000097_pt1 | contig 23452 bp, 21 predicted proteins | sample GWRWN1_30_40_FD_187230 | JGI IMG/M metagenome (GOLD analysis project Ga0209887, IMG submission 187230) | Riverbed sediment microbial communities from areas with no vegetation in Columbia River, Washington, USA - GW-RW N1_30_40 (SPAdes)... | ecosystem: Environmental > Aquatic > Freshwater > River...
CGACACCGAGGCGCTGAAGAAGGGTCCGGGGCACTATTCCGATACGGCGTACCCGTGGGAAGACACCGGGCGCGTGGGCATCGCGGGACACCGGACGACATACGGCGCGCCGTTCTGGTCTCTCAACGAGCTCCGGCCGGGGGACCGGATCGTGCTCGCGACCGAGTACGGGATCTTCGATTATCGGATCGCTCGAACGGTCGTCACGCCGCCGTCGGGGATCCTTCCGTCGGGCCTTTGGGTCCTGCGTCAGACAAGAGATCCGAGCCTCGTCCTGACCACCTGCAACCCGCGGTTCTCAGCGTCGACCCGGCTCGTGGTGATCGCCGAGCGCGTCGACTAGCTGTTGCGCTCCACATGACCAAGCTCCGGGGTGGGACTCGAATCCACAACTACGGATTAGCAGTCCGGGTTCGGCCGTACTGCTTCCTCCCGCAACGTCCCATGATCTGCGGTCGTGCTGGCCTAGTGGAGAGAATCAGTCTACGCGCGGCTCCATGTCTGCTGCCTGCTGCCTCGTCAGGATTACTTGCCTCGGCGGGCGCTCGTCAGTACGGTCATGGCATGGCCGCAAAGCCTCACGGTGATATCGATCCGTACATGCTGAAGGCGCTCCCAAACCCTGGCGGAGCCATCGAACTGAAGCACAAAGCTCCGGAGGTCACGTTCCTCGGGGCTCAGGATCAGCCCGACTTCGGCACGCTGTACGTGACCTTCTATCCCGGTGAGACCGTCATCGAACTGAAGTCGCTGAAGGAGTACCTGTACCAGTGGCGTGATACCGCCGTGTCATACGAACGATTCCTCGATGTTGTGTATGACCACCTGATGCAGGTGTACGAGCCACTCCGTGTGCGGTTGGTCTTTGAGACGCGTCCACGCGGCGGCATCTCGAGCAAGCTCACGATCGACTCCGACTGGGCGATTCGAGGCGGCAAGGAGCAATTCCGAGATTGGGTCGGCCCGGACGACACCTGGTAGTCAGTGGCTGGCTCGCCATGCGACGCGGGCTCCCCCGTTCGCCAATCATTCGGGAGACGCCGAGACCGCGCACGCGATGCCCGTCGAGGCCGCACTTCAAACAGTTGATGGAGACGTCCTCAAGCTCGCGTTCGAGATCGGGCTTCAGCTTGAGCGGTTCCAACCGGAGCATTTCGCGTGGGTGACGAGCGGATTCGGAGCGGCGGTGCTCGGACTCGATCGCTTCGTCGACAATATCGTTGGGCTTGGCGGCCTGCTCGGTGACCGGTGGACGGCGCGTTCGAGGACGCCGACTCTTCTTCCTCCGCTGCCGCTGCTGCTGTTAGGGCTATGACGGCATCGAAGACGCGGTTTTGCTCGGCAAGCTCGTAGAGCGAAGGACCCTGCAGTCGCCCCACCGAGGCTGGCCGCTCCTCGGAGGGATAGGCCGATATCCGCCAAGGTGCTCCTTATGTCTCTGCGTACGGACTGACGAGTGTCGGAGCATCAAGTTCGGGATGCAATCACAATTAGCCCTGGACTTATTGGCGTGTCCCATATTCGAGCAGTCGCGGTGGAAGCTGCTGCAAGTGTCGCCGTGGTCACTCGACGGGCTATTGGACGCCGCCAACCACGCTCGTAGAACTTGGCCTCTTCGACACGCATCCCGTGGGATGCCAGTAGTCGTCGGAACCCTCGGAGGCTCCAGGAGACTGCAACGTCCCCGATTTGTCGGTATTCTCCTTCGAGTTTGAGGAGACGGAGAACACGAATGAGAAGGTTGCGGTTAGTGACCCGGAACAGAATGCGCCCTTGACTGGTCAACAATTGCTCTGATTTCGCAATGGCTGCGTGCGGATCGTCGAAGTAGTAGAACGAGTCTACGAAAGCCACCAAGTCGTAGAGTCCCTCCGCCTCCATGAGGTCCGCCCAGCAAGGTACTCCGAGTTCTTCTCGGACACTGTCTCTCAGCTGGGGGACTACTTCAACCCCCGCAGCCTGCACGCCGCTATCTAGAGCGATCCTAAGAAGGTGGCCGTACGACGTACCCACGTCGAGCAAGGAACGCACCGGACCGTGTCGAGCGGCAAGGTTCAACAGGTAAGTAAAGAAGTCACGGCGACGCACCAACAGCGGCTCGCGATTCTCCTCCCACGCGTATCCGGCGGTCGCCGCGCGCTCACGAATCATCTCCTGCCGCATCTGGCGGATGAATAAGTCACACCCCCCGCACCAGGCGAGAGGGACCGGAATGCGTCCGGCCCCGACGCGCAGGGGCGCAATGCCCACGATAGGGATCCGGACGCCGCAGACTGGGCACGTTGCCAACTTGCGAAGGTTCTAATCGATTCCGTTGACAATGGGAAGGTGATTTCGCTCTATCCACAGTAACGTTGCGCCGGGCGGTCCGTCCGCGTGATTGTGGGCTCTCCCAAGACGCGCGGCGTCTCAGATCGTGTGTCGAACCGATCGCGTCTCGGTAAGGTCCAGTCATCTATGAAGGAGTTCGGGGTGTCAATTCGTCGCGGGCTCCCGTGCGCGCAGGGTTTGTGGTGCCTTCCACAACGCTGAGGTCGGGGATACGTAGAGATGAGCGGGGTGCCGACCCCCGTCGAGCCCGCGCCGACTAGCGTCACGTTGTGTCCCGACACGACAAGCCCCGCACCAAGCAGTCGCGGGCTCTCGGGCCATAGAAGGTTGCCTGCCCAGCCTCGCTGTCCCAATGAAGGCCATGTCCCGGTTCGCCGGCTAACCCTCGCGTCAACCTGTGGGATGGAACCTCATGAGGTGATTTTCATGCCGGTGCAACTTCCATCGACTCAATGGGGCCCTCGCGAGTCAGACGCCGTATGAGAGCTTCGGGAGAACACCAGGCCCGAGCCTGCAAGGACACCGTCAGCTGCACATCTAGCGGTCGAGTCCCACCCGGTCGACGCTCAGCAGGCGACCGCGCCCGGCCACAGGTGCTTGATCCACCGGACGCACACGTGGACGTTCGTCCACGGCACCCGCGTCAGATCGTCGGCGCGTTCGCCGCTCCAGGGGCACTCGTCGTCGATCGTCTCGAATCGGAGACCGTGCGTGGTCTTCTCGAATCGGTAGACGCCCTCGCCCTGCGGACAGTTCGGGTCGTTGAAGAGCATCACGCGATCGCCGTCGACCACGAAGCTCCCCTGCGTCTTGAAGTCCGACATCTGGTGATGCATGAACCACGCGCCGTGCCAGAACATGATCGTGCTCACACCGGCGTCGATCCGGTACGGCGGGCATCGAAGGCACCGGAACGGCAGACCGATCCGCGCTCCCCCCACGTCTCGCAGGGTGAGGACACGCAGGTACGTGCCGTCGAGCACCGTTCTCGTCGAGGGCGGGGGGGTCGGCGACAGGTACGGGTAGGGAAGCACTAGGGGGTCGACCGTTCGCTCGGGCTCGGCGCCCGGAGCCCCGCCGATCTTGAGCAGTGGGGACGGAGACGCGCCCGAGACCGCGGGGGTCACCGACGACGTCGCTCCGGACGCGGCTTCGGCGGGCGGTCCCGGTTCGGGATCGGAGCCGGCCACCGCGACGACCACCACGGTGGTCAGCACGCCCGCCGCAAACGCGAGCCCCAGCGAGCCGAACCGTTGCCAACCCGAATCCATGACCGGCATCCACGTTATGCTGGTCTCTCTCGAAAGGTCAAGTCACGCCATGGACGATCGGGACAAGCGTCGCGTCGGCGAGCAGATCGAGCCGGGCGGTCGACCCAAGGCGCCCGGACGGCTCGAGACGCTCCAGCGGTTCGTGAACACGTACAACAAGGACTTCCCGCCCGCGTGGGACCGGATCGGCACGCCGGCGAAGGCGCGGGACTGGCTGCTCCGGAAGCGGCTCGTCGCGCCGCCGGGACGGATCACGTACGACGACGTGGCCCGGCTGCGCGAGTTCCGCGAGGCGCTCCGGGCGCTCGCCGCCGCGAACCACGGAAGCGCCGTGGCGCGCGATGCCCTCGAGACGCTCCGCCGCGAGGGAGCGGGGGTCCGGCTTCGGGTGGGGTTTGGAGCGAGTGGCGCGACGGAGCTCGAGCCGGTCGGACGCGGGGCGGACGCCGCGGTGGCAACGGTCATGGACATCCTGCACGAGGCGCAGATCACCGGCGTGTGGCCGAGGCTCAAGACCTGCCGGCAGTGTGGATACGCCTTCTTCGACCGCTCGAAGAACCGCTCCGCCGCGTGGTGCGCGATGTCGATCTGCGGCAACCGAACCAAGAACCGCACGTACCGGCGGCGACGGGCTCGGATACACGCGACCTCGAGAAGCTGATCGGCGGAAGGTCCCAGCGTTCGGTTGGTCTGCCGACGCTACTCCCACTCGATCGTGCCGGGCGGCTTGCTCGTGACGTCGTAGACGACGCGGTTCACGCCGGGGACCTCGCGCACGATCCGGCTCGCGATCACGTCGAGCACCTCGTGCGGTAACCGAGCCCAGTCGGCCGTCATCGCGTCCTCGCTGGTCACCGCCCGGAGCACGACCGGATGCTCGTAGGACCGCCCGTCTCCCATCACCCCGACGCTCCGAACGTCGGAGAGCAACACGCAGAACGCCTGCCACGTCTCCCGGTCCAGCCCGGCGCGCCGGATCTCCTCCCCCACTACATGGTCAGCCGCCCGAACGATCGTCAGGTTCTCGCGGTCGACCTCGCCCACGATCCGGACCGCGAGCCCCGGGCCCGGGAACGGCTGGCGTTGCACGATCTCCTCGGGCAGGCCGAGCTCGGCTCCCACGGTTCGGACCTCGTCCTTGAACAGGTCGCGGAGCGGTTCGACGAGCTCGAGGTCCATGTCAGCCGGGAGACCGCCGACGTTGTGGTGGCTCTTGATCCGCGCCGCGGTGTCCGAACCACTCTCGATCACGTCGGGGTACAGCGTCCCCTGGACGAGGAATTTGGCGCCGCGGTGTTCGCGCGCCACCTCCTCGAAGACGCGGATGAACTCCTCGCCGATCCGGCGCCGCTTCTCCTCCGGGTCGGTCACGCCCACGAGCCGGCCCAGGAACCGATCCTCCGCCTTCACGTGTACCAACGGCACCCGGAAGTGGCGGCCGAACGTCTCCTCGACCTGCTCGGGCTCGCCCTCGCGGAGCAACCCGGTGTCGACGAACACGCACGTGAGCTGCTCGCCGATCGCCTTGTGGACGAGCAGCGCGGCCACGGCGGAGTCGACGCCGCCCGAGAGTGCGCAGAGCACCTCGGCGCGCCCGACCTGCGCGCGGATCGCGGCGACCGCGCGTTCGATCACGTTCGCCGGTGTCCAGTCCGGCAGGAGACCGCACCCGTCGTAGAGGAACCGCTTCATCACGGCCACTCCCTTGGGCGTGTGCGCGACCTCCGGGTGGAATTGCACCGCGAACAGGGACCGCTCGGGGTCCTCCATCGACGCGATGGGGATCGCGTCGGTCCGGGAGGTCACGCGGAACCCATCGGGTGCCCGCGTCACGGCGTCGCCGTGGCTCATCCACACCTGCTCGTCGGCCGCCAGATCCTCGAGCAGGACCCCCGGCTCGGTCACGTGCAGCCGCGTGCGTCCGTACTCGCGCTGTCCCGTCGCCGCGACCTCGCCCCCGAGGGTCTGCGCCATGAGCTGGTGCCCGTAGCAGATCCCGAGGACCGGGACCCCGAGCTCGAACACCCCCGGATCCAGCGCCGGCGCCCCGGCCTCGTACACCGACGCCGGGCCGCCCGAGAGCACGATGCCCGCCGGCCCGCGCGCAGCCAGCTCGGAGGCGGGGAGGTCGTGCGCCACGATCTCGGAGTACACGTGGCATTCGCGGATCCTGCGCGCGATCAGCTGCGCGTACTGCGCCCCGAGATCGACGACCAGGACCGGGCGCCGGGGGACCGAGGCCACGCTCCTAGTGACCCATCCCGACGCGCTGGGCGGTCTGGTACGTCTTGCCCTCGCTCTTGATCGACGGCGCCACGACGAGCTCGGCCTTCTGGAACTCGCGGATCGTGGCGTAGCCGGTGGTCGCCATCGAGGTGGCGAGCGCCCCGAACAGGTTGAACGTCCCGTCGTTCTCGTGCGCGGGCCCCGTGAGGATCTCCTCCAGCGTCGCGACCTGCTGGGTCTTGACGCGCGCGCCGCGCGGCAGCGTCGGATGGAACGTCGCCATCCCCCAGTGGTAGCCGCGACCCGGCGCCTCGTACGCGCGCGTGAGCGGCGAACCGATCATCACCGCATCCGCGCCGCAGGCGATGGCCTTCGCGATGTCGCCCCCGGTGCGCATGCCGCCATCGGCGATCACGTGGCAGTAGCGGCCGGTCTCGCGAAGATGCTCCATGCGCGCGGCCGCCGCATCCGCGATCGCCGTCGCCTGCGGCACGCCGACGCCGAGCACGCCACGCGTCGTGCACGCGTTCCCGGGACCCACGCCCACCAGCACGCCGACCGCGCCCGTCCGCATCAGGTGGAGCGCCGTCGTGTACGAGGCGCATCCGCCCACGATCACCGGGAGGTCGTAGGTGGCGATGAACTCCTTCAGGTTCAGCGGCTGGCTGTGGTTCGAGACATGCTCGGCCGAGACCACGGTGCCCTGGATCACGAGGATGTCCAGGCCGGCGCCGATGACCGCCTCGGCGTACCGCTCGACGCGCTGCGGGGTGAGCGAGGCGCACGAGACGACCCCGGCCTCCTTGATCTCGCGGATCCGCCGCTCCACGAGCTCGTCCTTGAGCGGCTCGCGGTACAGCTCCTGCATACGCGCGGTCGCCTTCTCGTCGGGCAGGGTGCCGATCTCCTCGTAGATGGGCTCCGGATCCTCGTAGCGGGTCCACAGGCCCTCGAGGTTCAAACACGCGAGGCCGCCGAGCTGCCCGATCCGGACGGCGGCCGCAGGCGAGACCCCCGCGTCCATCGCGGCCGCCATCATCGGCAGCTCGAACGTGTAGGCGTCGATCTGCCACGAGATGTCGACGTCGTCGGGATCTCGCGTTCGCCGGGATGGGACGATCGCCACCTCGTCGAAGCCGTAGGCCCGCCGGGCCATCTTCCCCTTGCCGATCTCGATCTCCATGCTCGTCCTCCGTGCTCGATCTCCTGGGCCCCGCCTCCCGGCCCGAGAGACCCGGATATGCAGCGGCGCCCACCCGCTCCGGGTGGACGCCGTCACTCCATGCCGGGAAGGTACCACGGCGGTGCGACCGGACCGGGTTGCGCGAGCGGGTCTCGAGGTCGAGACTCGAAGTCGATGACGACGTTCACCTCTGACGCACCCTCGCACGTGGCCCGCCGTGGCCGAGGGCCCCTCCGTGGCCCGCCCCTCAGCTCTCGTTGACGACGTGCCCCGTTTCGTGCACCCGCAGGTCGGTCAGCCCGGAATGCAGCCGGTCCCCCCCGACCAGGACCGAGTCGTTCTCCAGGTACTCGAGCTCCTTGAGCTTGGCCAGCGTCCGCCGGAGGGACTCCTCCGGTGACTCGACCATGGTGTCGAGGACGAGCTCGGGGCGCTCGGGCACCTCGTACGGGTCGTCGACGCCGGTGAACCCCTTGATCTCGCCGGCGAGCGCCTTCTTGTACAGACCCTTGGGGTCGCGGTTGCGCGAGAGCTCGTCGAGCGTGGCGTGCACGTAGACCTCGACGAACTCCCCGATCATTGCCCGCACCTGGTCTCGGGTCTCCTTGTACGGCGAGATGGGACAGCAGATCGTGGCCACGCCGTTTCGCGTCAGGAGCTCGGCGACGAACCCGATCCGAAGGATGTTCGTGTCTCGGTCCTCCTTGCTGAACCCCAGGCCCTTGGACAGGTTCTGACGGACCACGTCGCCGTCCAGGATCTCGGTCTTCATCTGCCGCGCCTGGAACTCGTGGTACAGCATCTCGGCGATCGTCGACTTGCCGGCGCCGGACAGGCCGGTGAACCAGACGGTGAACCCCTTCTGCTCGGGGTGATGGGTCACAGGAAGCTCCTTCCGACGGCGCCCTCGGGCGCGTCGATGCCGTACATCCACAGGATGGAGGGGCCGACGTCGACGAGGTTGAGGCCCGTGACCTCACCCGTTGCCTGCCCCGTGAGGCCGGCCATCGCCCACACGCCGTTGCGATCGTGGTTCGCCCCGTCGGGTCCGGTGTCGTTCTCGTAGGTATAGATGCTCCGGTTCCCTACCGACCCGACCGAACGCCACGCGAGATCCCCGAAGTACACGATCAGATCGGGCGCGACGCCGCGGACCTCCGTGTACACGTCCTGCGGCTTCAGGACCTTCGTGCCGAGGGGCGTCCCGTCGGGACCCGGTGCGGCCTCGAGTTTCGCGATCAGCTCGTCTCGCGTCTCCTCGTAGCGAGCCGGCTCGACGACCCCCTGGGGCTCGCGCCCCTTCACGTTCAGGAACAGGCGGCCGTAGTAGCCCCCGTCGCCCCAGGCGACCGTCCGGCTCCAGTCGATCGCCGCCTCTTTGATCGGGATCGCGTGGGAGGGCTGCGCCTCGAGCGAGAGGTAACCCTCCTGGATCAGCCAGTCGTTGAAGCAGAGGCCGCCCAGCATCGGGCGCGCGCCGTGGTCGCTCATCACGATCGTGATCGCGTCCTCGGGGAGCACCTCGAGGAGCCTGCCCACCTCGACGTCCAGGAACCGGTAGTAGTCCTGGAACGCCGTCTCGTACTTGTTGCCGGCCTCGTACAGCGGGTGGCTCGGATCCCAGTGTTGCCAGAACACGTGGTGGAGGCGGTCCGGCGCGATCTCGCACAGCATGAAGAAGTCCCAGGGCTTCTCCGACGCGAGCCTGCGTCCAACCTGGAACCGACGCTCGGTCATCCTGAACACCTGGTCGAGGGCGACGTCGTAGCCCGCGCGACGGAAGTCGGGGATGTCGAAGATGTAGTCGTTCCCGTCCCCGAGCTCGCCCACGATCTCGGTCTCGAGCTCGGCCGGGAACGCCCACGACCTCGCCGAGGGTGGGGTGAGGAAGCATCCGACCCGCCAGCCGGGGAAGTCCTTCGGCGGCGGGAACGACGGCGGCACGCCGATCAGCAGGGACCTGAGACCCTTGCCCCCCAAGGTATCCCAGACCGCGGGCTCCTTCACGGCGTCCGAGGTCGCGATCGACAGGCCGTCGTAGCTGGTGTCCTTGCGGTTGCGGAACCCGTAGATGCCAAGCTGCCCGGGCGTCTGTCCGGTCATCGCGCAGGCCCAGGCCGGGACCGTGATCGGCGGCGTGATGCTCGCGAGGTCGCCCCACATCCCGCGCTTCATCAGCGCGTGGATGTTCGGCGTCTCCGCTTCGAAGTCGCGGAACAGGAGCTGGGGGGTGCCGCAGTCCAGCCCGATGACCGCGACCCGGGGCGTGTCGATCATGCGCGTTCCTCGTGGTCAGGAAAAGGAGCCCGGGTCGGGCTCCGGGACGCATGCTATCAACGCCTCGACCCGGTTGACCTGGGATGATGGCCCGCCGTGGACCTCCTGAGGCGCGTGCTGGTTATCCAGGCTGTCGTCTGGGCGGCCTGCGGCGCGGTCATCGCGGTGGCGCCACGCTTCGTCCTCGTCACGATGTTCGACCTCGCGCCGATCCCCGACACGGGCTATGTCAGGATCGCGGGGGTCTTCTCGTTCAGCCTCTCGCTGCTCATGGTCCTGGTCGCGCGACGGCTCGAGCAGCTCTGGTGGTTCGCGTGGGCGTTCGTCCTTGCGGCCGTTGGCTCGGCGGTCGTGGCCGCGCTGAACGCGGCGTTCGGGCTCCCCGACGGGGCCTCGCCGCTCCTGTGGTGGCTGTTCGCCGCCGCGAGCGCGGCCTTTACCGTCGGCCTGCTCGCCGGGTTGGCGAAGACCGGCACCGAACGACCTCCCCTGTAGATCAATCGTTCCGCGGGCGGAACCAGGCGACCGTACGGCGGAGGCCTTCCTCGATGTCGACACCGGGCTCGTAGCCGATCAGCCGCCGGGCCAGCGAGATGTCGGCCTCCGTGCGACGGACGTCTCCCTGTCGGGGCGGCGTGTGGGCGGGCTCGGGGTCGGTGTCGGTCAGGTCGGCCACGATCTCGAGTATCCGGTTGACCGAGGTCGGCTCGCGGCCTCCCCCGACGTTGAGCACTCGCCCCCTTCCGCCCTCCGGCGCGCGCGCGGCAAGGAGGTTGGCCTCGACGACGTCGTCGATGAACGTGAAATCTCGAGACTGGTCCCCGTCGCCGTGGACCTCTGGCCGCGTACCGTCCAGACAAGCCATGACGAACCTCGGCACGACCGCCGCATACTCGTTGGCGGGGTCCTGGCCGGGACCATAGACGTTGAAATAGCGAAGCGAAACGGTCGGCACACCGAAGGAGAGCCACCAGGCCCGGCAGTACGCCTCACCGGCGAGCTTGCTCGCGGCATACGGCGATCGGAGCTGTGGAGCCATGTCCTCCTGCAGCGGGAACGTCTGCTGGTCTCCGTAGACCGAAGATGACGATGCGAAGACGACGACGGCGCCCTGATCCCGTGCGGCGAGCAGCACGTTGAGCGTGCCCCGAACGTTGACGTCGGTCGTCCTCTCGGGCTGTTCGATCGAGCGTGGCACCGAACGCATCGCCCCTTGATGGAACACCACCTCACATCCCGAGGCGGCGGCGGCGACCGCCTTCTCGTCTCGAAGGTCGGCCTCCACGAAGCGGATCGTGGGAACGTCGGCGAGGTTCTCGAGCTTGCCATCGGAGAGGTCGTCGACCGCTACGACATCGTGCCCCTCGGCAACGAGGCGGCGGCAGATGTGTGAACCGATGAATCCGGCGCCCCCGGTGACGATCGCTCTCATACGGTGACGGGAGCGTACTTGCTCGAAGGTTGCACGACCGCCGCCCAAGAGACCAACGCCGGCGCCTACCTCGTGCCGCGATGTCCTGACAATCGTTCTTTCCGCAGGTCACGACCCGTCCGTGCCATACCCGTATGACCCTTGTAGGGTTGCGCGATCCATACGGGCGAGACGGGAGGATCGAGAGGGGGAATGGAGGCGAGCGAGACCTAGCCGGTCACCGTTGAGACGACACATCCGCTGTAGGTGGATCAGGGTGACCGCAGTGCTCGGTCCGACGGACGCATCACGACCGAAAATGGTCCTTCGGGCCGACAGGGGCGATCCCGTCCTCGCGCCGATATTGACCGTGGAACCCGACCATGTGGAGGACTGACGTGCGGAGACTCCACCCATGAAGCGACTGATCTTGGCACTCACTGGGCTGCTCACCCTCGCCGTCGGAACGGCGCAGGCGCTCCCCGGTCCGGACCCCAGAGATGGGCACTCCTTCTTCAACATCGAGATCACTGCAAGCAACCATGGAGTAAGCGCGATGGACGTCTCGCACTTCAAGGACCGCATCGGCTGGGACTTCGGAGATCGAGCCGGATACCATTGCGCCTGGGTTGAGTTCTTTAGGTCGGGCACGAGGTTATTCGAGGTGCAGTACCACGCTGTTTCGGACTACCCCGGTGATTTCTTCGAGATCAACGATCGGTATGGGCTGGAGGCTGTCAACGACCTCCGCGGCTCAAGGGCCTTTGACAAGTGCTGGGGGACCGACAATCAAACCAATTTCGTCCACGATGGCTCGGACCATTTCCCTCACGGGACCAGCCTCGTATTCCGCAACAGCGCAACAAACAACGTGATCAAACGCATCGACTATCCGAACCAATGTGCCCGCTTGTACTGGACTCCTGGAGACCGGGCCGGCGAGGCATGGCTCTGGTGGGACGAGGACGGCCCCGAGGACAAGCTCGACCACGGCGATGGCCTCTGTGGTGGTGGACCCATAGAGCCAATAGCTGTTGTGCAGGCAAAGGCTCGAAAGCTTGCGCCGGGCATCACGGTCTGCGTAACCGACGCGATGGACGGAGACCTTTGCAAGACTCCTTCATGAGCCCAGAAGACCAGTGCGGTCGAGCAGGGTCGCGTTGCTCGACCATCAGGTTGACCAGGGCCCTCGCGACGCACCTGTGAGCGTACTTCTCGAACGGAGTAAAAGCGGTCCATCGGCGAGTCACTGGCTCCCCATCCGCGCTACCGAAGAAGTGCCTGGGCCAAGCGCGTCTAGGTCCTCAGTGCATGTGGCCGTGACCGCCCGCCGCCGACTCCTCCTCCTCTTCGGGCTTCTCGACCACCGCGCTCTCTGCGGTGAGAATGATCGCCGCGATCGAAGCCGCGTTCTGCAGCGCCGAGCGGGTGACCTTGGCCGGATCTAGGATCCCGGCCTTGAACATGTCGACCCACTCGTCGGTCAGCGCGTTGTACCCGCGGGCGTCACCCTCGGTCCGGATCCGCTCGACGATGACGGCGCCCTCCTCGCCGGCATTGTGGGCGATCAGGCGTGCCGGCTCGGCAAGGGAATCCCGTACGATCTTGGCTCCAGTAGCCTCGTCGTCGGTCAGGTCGACCTTGTCGACGGCGGCCTCGGCGCGGATCAGCGCGACGCCACCGCCGGGCACGATCCCCTCCTCGATCGCGGCGCGTGTGGCTGAAAGCGCGTCCTCGATGCGGTGCTTCTTCTCCTTCAGCTCCACCTCGGTGGCCGCCCCGACCTTGACGACCGCGACCCCTCCGGCGAGCTTGGCCAGACGCTCCTGGAGCTTCTCACGATCCCAGTCCGAGTCGGTCTTGTCGATCTCGGCCTTGATCTGGTTGATGCGGCCCTTGACCTCATCCTGGGAGCCGGCGCCCTCGACGATCGTGGTGTCGTCCTTCGTGACGACGACCTTGCGTGCGCCGCCCAGCAGGTCGAGCCCGACGTTCTCGAGCTTCAACCCGACCTCCTCGCTGATGACCTCGCCGCCCGCGAGGATCGCGATGTCCTGCAGCATCGCCTTGCGCCGGTCGCCGAACCCCGGCGCCTTGACCGCGACCACGTTGAACGTGCCGCGGATCTTGTTAACGACGAGCGTGGCAAGCGCCTCGCCCTCGACGTCTTCCGCGATGACCAGCAGCGGCCGCCCGGCCTGGAGCACCTTCTCGAGCAGCGGCAGGAGCTCCTGCACGCCCGCGATCTTCTTGTTGACGATTGCGACGTACGGCTCCTCCAGGACAGCCTCCATGCGCTCCTGATCGGTGACGAAGTACGGCGAGATGTATCCCTTGTCGAACTGCATCCCCTCGACGAACTCGAGCTCCATGCCGAACGTGTTCGACTCCTCGACCGTCACGACGCCGTCCTTGCCGACCTTGTCCAGGGCCTCGGCGAGCACGTCGCCGATCGCTGGATCGGCGGCCGAGATCGAGGCGACGTTGGATATGTCCTCGCGGGAACCGACGTCCTTGGCCTGATCCTTGATCGCGTCGACGGCGGCCACGACGGCCTTCTCGATGCCCCGTTTGAGGGCCATCGGGTTCGCGCCGGCCGCGACGTTTCGCATTCCGCGGTGCACCATGGCCTGCGCGAGCACGGTGGCGGTGGTCGTCCCGTCGCCCGCGACATCGTTGGTCTTGGTGGCGACCTCCTTGGCGAGCTGAGCACCCATGTTCTCCCACGGATCCTCGAGCTCGATCTCCTTGGCGATCGTGACACCGTCATTGGTGATCGTGGGCGCGCCCCACTTCTTGTCCAGGACCACGTTGTGACCCTTGGGACCGAGGGTGAGGGACACCGTATCGGCCAGCTTGTTCACACCGGCCTCCAACGAGCGACGGGCGTCCTCGCTGAACTTCAGCAGCTTCGAGGCCATCGAGCGATCTCCCTTCAGACGAGATCGGGGGCTTGCGCCACTGCGCGAGCCCCCGATCGAAGATCCTGTGATCCGGTTACTTGGTGATGACTGCGAGGACGTCACGGGCCGAAAGGATCAGGTACTCCTCGCCCTCGACCTTGACCTCGGTGCCGCCGTACTTCGAATAGATCACGGTGTCGCCCACCGCGACGTCCAGGGGGACGCGCGCGCCGTCCTCGAACCGGCCGGGCCCGACGGCCACCACGGAGCCCTCCTGCGGCTTCTCCTTGGCCGTGTCCGGGATCACGATGCCCGATGTCGTCGTCTCCTCCTCGTCTCCGGGCTTGACGACGATCCGGTCCTCGAGCGGCTTCAGATTGAAGTCCTTCTTTGCCATGCCTTCCCTCCTTGAGCGCCTTAGCACTCGGCCTTGGTGAGTGCTAACAGGATACTGAGGCGAGTGCCAGGGGTCAACGCGAGGAGAGAGCTCCTGTCCCAGGTTCAGGTTGAGCGGCTAGGAAGTGACGCGGAAGCTCCGGGTCACCTTCACGGTGGCGCCGGACCCGTCCTCGGCTATCACCACGACGGCGTAACGGCCCGGGTGGACCTTCCTTCCCCGACGGCCTTTCCCGTCCCAACTTGCGCTCACCGAGGTGGCCGCACTCATTTGTCGCGTGAGGAGACGGCGAACGACCTTGTCGGCGCGCATGATCATGACTTGGACGACCGCAGCCTTCGACACGAACCCCCGGACCCTCAGACCCCCCTCACGGCTCAGCCGGAGCGGGTTCGGTGCAGTCCTCAGGCCGGTGATCTCGAGGAGGGTTGAGCTGGACCCCCCACCTCCTCCACCCCCGCTTCCTTCTTCGAGTGGTGGCGCGATCTCTCCGCCGCCCTCGCCGATCCCGCCGATATCTCCTAAGTCGCTAGGCGGGTCCCCAGGTGGCGCCGATCCGGCAAGCGCAGCGGCGGCCCTGATGTCGACCGTCTGGATCAGAGGGATCGTCCAAGCAAGCGTCCCACCCACTCGGGCAGCCTGTCGCAGAAGAGCCCTTCGTGAGAGCCCTTCCCGCCCGCGATCTTCCACGCCCTCGGCCCTTCCCCCATTCGAGTCGCCTACCCCAAGGCGATTGGCTGCAGGGAGTATGGAAGGGTGCTGGACGGCTTGCCCATACGTTCGGAAGCGTACGTGTTGGACGCCCCAGCGGTGGGTTCACGGTGCTCCAGCGCCTAGTCAAGAGGGTCCCGGCAACAAACGCTACGAGGGATGACGTACATCCAGGCCTCGAACTCGATGACTTCGGAGTGTGCCTGGCTCGGTCAGTCGATGTATCCGAGGCTTCGAAGATGCTCTGCGATCTCATCGTCGGCCAGTGCGCCCTGACCGTTCGTCGTCCCGAGGCGTGACCACCGCTCCCGCCACGCCTCCCTGATGGGTGCGAAGTTCTCTGCCGCCTGCGGTCTCCAAGCAAGGATGTCGTGCTCCTCACCTGGATCGGCGGCAAGGTCGTAGACAGCTTCCTCGCCCGTGAGCGCGGCAACGTACTTCATGTTGCCTTGGCGAACAGCGATACCTGGGTGCTGCACTAATGGAGGAATCGGTTGACCTCGTTCCTCGAGCACCTCGACAACCCAGTCGCCGATACCCGTGTGCCGGATTGCCGACTCGTACTCACTCACTATAGGTCCGTGTCCCATGAAAGGCTCGACCTCCCCCCCAGCCACGGCCTGCAACCAGGGGGCAAGCTCGGCGAGCGACACTGGCTCGTTCACCGTTCCCTGCCCGATGTTCACCCCGCTGCCCCACAGAACGAGAGGGACGTGCAGGAGCGTTTGGCGCAATGAGGAGTTGTGCTTGAACTGGCCGCCCTCCCCAAGGTTTTCACCGTGGTCCGACAGGACCACCAGCATGCATGGGCGTTTGGCCTCTTCGATCACCCCGACGAATAGCCCCAGGAGCCAGTCCTCGTAACACGCCGCCGCCAGGTACAAGTCGCGGATGAGACGCACGTACTCGGGGGGAGGATCGCCGAACTCGAACGCCCGTCGGATCTTTCGCGATGCATCCGTGCCGCCCGATAGCATGCGCGTCCGTCGGCGACGCCAGAACGAGAATGGATAGCACGGCCTGGGGGGATCGTAGGGATCATGCATTTCCATCAGGTCGACGAACGCGAATAGTGGTGAGCGATCTTCGGCGAGCCACGCAGCCAGATGATCGACGGCCCTCTTCCCGCCCTTGTCGACCTTGCCGTAGAGACGCTGGACATGCCGCCCCCAGGTATGGAACGGTCCGTTGGAGGGCCCATCGAAATCGGACAGCTGGACGAACCGATCGAAGCCTCGATCGAAGCCTCCCCACCTGCTCACCCAAGCGTTGCAGCTCGCCGCGCGCGTCCGGTAGCCCGCCTCCTGAAGTACCTCCGGCAACCAGGTGCCTGTGACGTCGCGAATCACCGGCGCCTGGGAGGTAGGGCGGCCGTCCACCCACTGGAAGGCCTCTCCGCTCACTCCATGCTCTGTTGGTAGCCGCCCCGAGAAGATCGAAGCGATCGACGGGACCGTCCACGGCGCCGGTGCCGTTGCTGCGCGATAGTCAACACCCTGTCGGCACAGGCGTTCGATGTTCGGGGTGGGCTGCGGCCCACCCCAAGGGACGAACGCGTCTGCCCGAGCTGTATCAAAGAGCAGGATCACGATGTCCGGCGCACTCGAGATCACCTATCCCGCTCCTGCGATCGACTGCGGCGGGGTCGACGGTTGCCCTGGTCCGCGGCGTGGCCCGCGGACGATCCTCTTCAATCGCTCCTCCAGCGAACCGATGGTCCGCACGTTGGGCGAGGACCATGCGACCAGGGACTCCGCCGATCGTACATCCGTGGCGTACTCGAGCTTGTGGGCGTGGACGCCACGCATGAAGTCGAACTCCGTAAAGCGGGGGTCCTTGAGGACGCTGCCAAGTGCCTCAGAGTTCAGCAACGTGCCTGGTCCGAACTGACGCCATGCCGGATGGAAACGACTATCCCACTGCCGGTACACCGTGCCGTCGAGCAGGCCGATCTGGTAAGCGATGAGTTCGCCGGCGACCCGAAGGCCCGCCAATTCGACGTGCCCCTCCGCCGCCAGCTTCCGCAGCACCGTGTGCCGAAAGCGTAGGTACCTTTCGTCATCGAGCTTCGACCGCCGGGCGAGCGCCGTGTCTCGCGCTCGGCGAACCCCGTCCGCCTCAGGGAGGATCCGAACGATCTCATCGGACTCTCGCGTCCGAAAGAAAACTGGCGTGATGCCTTCGCGGCGCATCCGATTGGTCCGCGTGCGCATGTTGGCACGAACCTTGTGTGGGACGTAGTTCTCGAGCAAACGCCCCCTCTCAAACCGGACGGTCGGTGACCCATCGCCAGGACCGACCATTGACGTCCGGAGGTTCCGAGCCACCTCCTGGGCAACGGGATCCTTGGGCGGAAGCTGTCCAATGAAAAGCCTCCACGGCCCCCGGATCTTGGCAAGTTCACTGATCAGCGCGCTGCCAAGCGATCGAGCAGCATGCCGATTGCGTGCCGGAAATCGGGCGTAATCCGTAGCGCCGTCCCCCATCCGGACGACTTCCAGGATGCCGCGTCGCCTTCGCGTCGCGAGCAGGGCAACCGCCACCAAAGCATTCTGGCTGAGGCTCCGTACCTCAACCGCCAGCGGCTCGTGATCTGGGTAGCAAGAGATCCAGGTCTCCAACCATGTGCGCCGGGCCATGATCGGAGCTCCTGTCGCTTCGAAGAGATCGTCCAGACTCGGCCCAAGCGCATCGAATACGCCCGTGCCTCTCACGGAGCTTGTCTCCAGGCTAGGGGCAAACGCATGCACGTCTGCGCTGTTGTGCCTCTGACTACCCTTTGAAACACTCATCGTCGGACCCCTATGCGGATCGGAGCCTCAACCGACGCAGGCAAATCCGTCCGTCTCTTTGCTCGGTCACAAGCCGATAGGAAAGGAGCCACTCGCTCGCTGTGGCGCATTCACCTCGGTGATCCGCGCTGAAAGCGGCCAAGTGGCTGCTCCCCACTCAAGCTCCCATCACCCGGGACGACCGCGGGGACTGAAAGCGCAGCGTCGTAGGTCTCATACAAGTCGACGATCCTTGGGCCTTCTATCGGTATCCGTACGAAAGTGTGGCCTGAGCGTCTCCGGCCCGCATGCGGCCGGTGCTGTATCCGCCGTAAGGCGAACGCGGTATAGAGGATGGCCCAACTCCCGCAGCACGGCTCACTGACGCGTCAGGAGAAGACGGCCATCTTGCACGGGTCGTTACCCGGCCACGTTGTGGTGGATGCGCTCGATCGAGTCGGCCACCCGGTCGACCGCCCCGCGGGGCATCTCACTCCATATCGGAAGACTGAGAACTTTGGGAGCCAACCTCTCGGTAGTCGGCAGAGGTCCCCGGACGCCCAGCGATCGGTACGCACGCATGGCGTGGACGGGAGGATCGTAGTACCGGCGCGTCTGCACGCCGACGGCTTCGAGCCCTCCCGCGAGCCCGCTGGCGTCTACACCGAAGTCGTCGGCTTCGACCGTGATCGTGAAGTCCTTGAACGTGCTCCGATCGCCCTCGCGAACCCGTGCGAACCCGATCCCGGGCACCTCGCGCAGTCGCTCCCTGTATCGAGCCGCCAATGCATTTCGGTATAGGACCCGGTCCTCGAGGCTGTCAAGGGTCGCCAACGCCGTCGCCGCGTGGATCTCCGACATCCGTGCGTTCAATCCCACGAACTGGCAGTCGTAGTCTCCGGGGTTGGCGTAATCGCGCCCGATCCGGCATCGTTCCGCGAGGAGATCGTCGTTGGTAGAGATGATGCCTCCCTCGCCGGCGACGAGCAGCTTGGTGGGGGAAAGACTGAACACCTCCGCGTCCCCGAAGGCCCCGACCGGCATCCCCTGGTGGAGTGACCCGAACGCGTGCGCCGCGTCGAAGAACAGGCGGATCCCGTGGCTGCTCGCGAGGTCGGCCAAGCCCTCCACGTCGCAGGGAGCACCGTAGAGGTGCGTAGCGAGGATCGCCGACGTTCGTACGCCGAGGCTTCGCTCGACGGCTCCAGGAGCCAGGGTCAGGGTCTCCTCATCGACATCCGCGAAGACCGGGCGCAGCGCGTTCCACGCAACGGCGTGCGCGGTGGCCGCGAAGGTGAAGGAGGGAACGACCACGTCCCCCGACAGATCCGAGGCGCGGAGCACCAGCATGAGGCCGGCGGTGCACGATGAGACGGCCACGCAGTGACGAACGCGCAGGCGCTCGGCGGCGGCCCGCTCGAGCTGCTGCACGTACGGACCATTCGTCAAGACCCCGCTCGCCAGGATGACCGCGATGTCCGAGGCCAACCGGTCCGGATCGGGGACACTCGGCCTCGTCAGCGGGAGATCGCGAAGGTCCTCGGACCCCGCAGGCAGTCGGATTAGATCGGTCCGGCGCGCGGTCGTCATGTACTCCCTCCTTGCCGTCAAATGATGAGTGGGGGACGTGTGAGAGGCCTGCGGTACTAGGCTAGGCTCGGCTTGCGTCCGCCTTCTTCACGTGTTCGACGTAGATCCGTTATCGCGGAGAACGTAGGGCTGACGCCGCCAATCGGACCGGCACGGAAGATAGCCCCGCGAGGGATCCTGCGATCGACAGTGCGTTCCTCGTGTGGTCTGGTCGCGCTTCTTCAAGAGAGGGCGCGCCGATGACTCACCGCGAACGCCTCGTTTCCCGAGCGAGGCGCTTACGCACGCGCCGCTGCCCCGCGAACGCGCCGTCGAGCCAGCTCTTCCGACGGCTGCCGAACGTCCGCAGCATCTCTGGCACCGTGGTCAGCCGGTCCCGGAAACGTTCGAGATCCCGTGAGAACGTCGCGAGCTCGGCATCTCCCCATTTGTTGGGATGGAGGCAGACGGTCCACACGCCGATCGGGCGCTCGATGAATCGCCAGATCTGGACCGGGATCCACGTCATGCCCATCGCATCACGGTACGGATACAGGGCGATCCCGTCGCTCACGGTCCGGATCCCAAGCCGCTCCAGCGCGACCAGAGTGTTGCGGTCGAACGCGTGATTCGGTGCCACCCAGGCCTCCGGCTCGACCCCTTCGACTCGGAAGAGCGTCGTGGCCTGATCGAGCTTCTTCTCCTGCTCCGCGAGGGATAGGCCCGCGAACTCGCTCCTAGCGTTCCACCCCCACAATCCGGCTTCACTGGTCACGTACCGATGCTGATAGCCGTGTACAGCGATGGTCCAGCCCCGCGATTGCCAGTCCCGAACTCGCTCCCAGAAGTCCTCCGCAGGCGGGTCGATGTGTAGACTCGAGTCCTGATTGTCCGGGATAACGGCGAGGATGGGTCGCGCCCCCGATGCGTCCAGATGCTCCTCGACCTTGTCCCAAATTGACCAGTCCATCGTCGGACAGATATCGTCGAATCGAAGGAGATACCTGGCACCGGTTGACTCACGCATCCGGGGCCCTCAGGTTCGGCGACGGATTCGGGCCCGAGACAGCGCCCGGAGCCGCCAGGTTGGGGCCGAGCGCCCGCCGGTAGAACGACGCCATCTGGGTGGCGACGGCCTCGGTGGTGAAGTGATCAGTGAAGCGTTGGCGCGCTCGCCTCGCCGTCCGCGCAGCTGCTGCCGGTGCCCGAAGCGTCGCTAGGATCGCCTCAGCCAAGGCCGCCGGATCGCGGGGTGGCACTAATCGGGCGAGCTCCGACCCGCCGAGGATCTCGCGCATTACAGGGAGATCCGACGACACGACGGGCGCTTCCAAGGCAATCGCTTCGATGAGGACACCTGGGAAGCCTTCGGAGACCGACGGGAGCACGAAGAGGTCGGCGGCAGAGAGCAGGTCTGCTACGTCCGATCGAGCTCCGAGGAACCGCACGGAATCCTCAAGCCCGAGCCCGGACACAAGCCCGGCGAGCATCGGCCTCTGAGCACCCTCGCGCCCGGCCACAAGGAGCGTAGCGTTGGCGAAGGCCTGCAGCACCGCAGGCCAGGCACGCAGCAGGACGTCGAAGCCCTTCTTGTGTTCCTGCCTGCCCACTGCGACGAGTATTGGGTCACGCAAGCCAAGACCAAGCCCCGCCCGCACTTTCCGGTGCCGTTCCGGAGACCGAATGCCCAGAATCTCCGGGTCCCTTCCCCGATGGATCACCTCGATCCTTTGGCGGGGCACGTGGAGCCGGGCTGGCATGATCTGGGCCACGTGTTCCGAGACGGCATGGAATCGACGCACCCGCTGAGCAGTGATCACGTCGGCGAGCTGGGCCATACGCACTTTCCACCGGCGGAGGGTTGGATCCTGCAAGTGCTCTTGGTCGTACATCGTGGCTGGGAGTGTAGAGACCACCGGGATCCCGGTCGCGAGGGACGCGATCCGTCCGGCCAGATCGGCTTCGAGCAGCGCCGTATGGATTAGTTGCGGAACGCACTTCTTGACCAACCGAGCGACACGGTAGGCGTTTCCGGCACGACCGCCGCGGCCGTCCAGGCAGACCAGAGGGATGCCGGCGGACCTTAGCTCATCCTGGAGGCCAGGACCCGAGGAGAGGTAGCAGATGATGAGTGACACGCCATGCTCCCGATATCGCGGGGCCATCGCTGCGAGCGAGCGCTCAGCGCCGCCAGGAACCAAGCTGTCGATGACAAACAAGACGCGGAGCGCGGGATGGGACCCGGGACGAGTGGTGGCCCGATCCCTTCGCGGTCCCGAGCGCGGTCCCGAGACCGCTGATAGGGAGGAAGCCGTCATCTCCAAGCTTTCGACAGGCGATGCGTCACCCGACGGCCCTGGACCCGCAGCCACCGCAGGCCTGCGTCAGCTCTGTCATCCAGGGGGAGCTTCGGGAAGGCACGTTCGTAGCCCAGCTCGGACAGAAGGTCTCCGGCAAGCGCCTCGAACGTCTTGATGTCCACTTTGGACATCTGGGTCCGCCAGTCGCGCAGGCCCTTCGTGGGAGGCCTGCGCAGGTTCTGGTGCCCGGTTGCCCAGAGCTGACCCTCCATCTTACCCAGCACTGAGTCGGCCCGCTCGAAGTAGCTGAGCATCCCTTTCTCGAAATCCAGGTCCAGGAACTCGCAGAGAGACTTGATGTGGCGTTCAGGATCGTCCACGAGGGCCTCGTACCGCACTTCTCGGTACCGCTCATTCCCTAGCGAGCGGCCAGCGGCCCGGCCTTGGGCAACAAAGCGCTTCCAGTAGTAGGCTGATTCCTCGACGTCGCGGGGCCCCCACTCCAAGTCACGGTACGAGAGCGTCACGTCGCGGCCATCACGGATCATGTGGACGAACCGCGCCTCCGGGAACATCTCGGCCAGCAACGAGATATGCATGACGAACCCGGGTGACTTCTCTCCGTATCGGCTCTTGCCCACTCCGCGTGCGTATGCCGTGTATACGGAGCGCACCGCCTCGGGCAGGGCTTGAGGAAGTGTTGCCGCGAGCGCCGCGGTGACTTCGTCCCGGGTCATCCGCCACCTCTCGAAACCGTCCCAGGCGATCAGGTCCTCGATGAACCTGGCGCGATCGAAGCCGGACCGGCGCTCGTATCGCCTCCGGCGCAGTGCCATGCCGACCGTGAAGTGCGATTCGTACGCGACGGCCATCTCGGGGTGCGAGTCGAACAACGCGAGTAGGAGAGTCGTCCCTGACCGTCCGCGACCCACGAAGAACGGGAAGGCGGCCTGCGTAACGAACAACGAGCGTCCTCGATCGTCGGCGTGTGCTGGCCTCATGTCCCGACTCCCTTCGGGATCGACCGGGCGAGCCGACCGCGAAGACGCTTCTTTTCGATCAAGAGCAACCTCCGGTGTGGAGACGTATACCCCAGGACATGTTATTGAAAGACCTCTTGCAATACGTCCTAATGGCCGATCGTTCGCCCGCCGCGGCTCGACCCATGGAGGTCGCGAACCGAACGTATCCCAGCGCTGACCCGAGCACCCGTGGCCCGCGTAGGGCCGTCCTGCGGGCGGCGTAGGCGGAATACGCAAACTGGCGCGCGACGGTGGTAGATCGGTCACCGCACCGTGATGTCCCGCCTGACCTGATAGGACGGCTCAGAAGAGGGCTGAGATCGGTCCTGAGCTCGCGGGCATCGATCCATCCACGCAGCAGCTCGTAGCGACGCCACCGTCGCGGACCACGGGCTGATAGCGCAAACAAGGTCGTCTTCGAGGACGGCTCGCTCTGGCTGCGAATCCTGGACGACGGCCTGGTGCAGCGAGTAGCCCCGCCGGGCTAGACATCCCACGCCTCTAAGAAGTCAAGCCACGGCTTCGAGGCGGTTCGGTGACGCGACGTCCTCACGGTAGTGCTGTCGATGCGTGAGACAGCCGTGGAGGATGCCGACGAGTCGGTTGGAGAGCGCGCGCAGCACCTGGTGGTGCGTTGCTCCTCGAATCCGGCGAGCGTCGTAGTAGCGGCGGGCGCCAGGTGACCAGGTCAGCGCCGAGAACGCCCACAAGTAGCAGGCGTCGGCCAGGCGTCGGTTCCGCACTCCCCAGCCATCATCGAAGGATCTGCCGCATGAGGACGAACGCCTCGGCAGAACGACAGCCGGCAGCTGCTCCCCGGGTGCGCCCGAGGGACTCGATCGCTTCGAGGGAGCGCTCGTGCGGAAACGCCTTCAGCTGACTCCCGAATCGCTCCATCGCGGCCAGCTTGGCGGCGATGTGGCTCGAGATGTCGACGTACGTGTTCGGCTGGAAGGCGGGCGATACACCCGCGTTCCAGTTGGTCTCCGAGAGCACCTCGTAGGCCAAGACCGAGCGGATCCCGTGGTCGCGATTCGGCCGCGCGACCACCAACGCCGCCTCCGCCACCTTCCGGTGATC
>Ga0209887_1000099_pt1 | contig 23275 bp, 22 predicted proteins | sample GWRWN1_30_40_FD_187230 | JGI IMG/M metagenome (GOLD analysis project Ga0209887, IMG submission 187230) | Riverbed sediment microbial communities from areas with no vegetation in Columbia River, Washington, USA - GW-RW N1_30_40 (SPAdes)... | ecosystem: Environmental > Aquatic > Freshwater > River...
ACGTCCACCTCGCCCTCGTCCAGGAAGTAGTGCGCGTGCGAGCAGATCGAGTCGACCACCCGGAACCCCTCCTCGCCCAGGTTCACCACGGCGAACGGGCGATGGTCCACCTCGAACCGCCGGACCTCGCCGGCCGGCACGTCCGAGGTGCCGCACACGCGCACCCAACCCACTCATTCCTCCTTGGCCAGCTCCGCTTCGATGGCCCGCTCCAGGCCCGTCCGGATCTCCTCCAGGTCCACCCGGTCCAGGACCTCCCGGAAGAACCCGAACACGACGAAACGCTCGGCCTCCTCGCGCGAGATCCCCCGGCTCATCAGGTAGAACAGCTGGTCCTCGTCCACCGGCCCCACGCTCGCGGCGTGGCCGCACCGGGTGGGGTCGTTGGTCAGGATCTCCAGGTTCGGCACCGAGTGCGCCCGTGCGGTCTCCGAGAGCAGGATGTTGCGGTTGGTCTGGTAGGCGTCGCACCGGTGCGCGCCCTGCTCGATGATCACGGTGCCGGTGTTGATGGCGTTGGACCGGCCCTTCATGGCACCCTTGTACAGGAGGTCGCTCCGGGTCCTCGATCCCACGTGGTCCTGGAGCGAGCGGTGGTCGATGTGCTGCTCGCCGTGGCCGAAGTACAGGCCGAGCATCTCGCTCGTGCCGCCGTCCTCGGCCAGCAGGCTCTCGATCTCGGCCCGGGCCAGCGAGCCACCGAGCGCGACGCCGAGCCATCGCAGGTGCGCGTCGCGGGCCACCCTCGCCCGCTGCACGGCCAGGTGCGCGACCCCGTCGCCCCATTCCTGCAGGACCACGTAGCCAACGCGCGAGTTCGGTCCGGCGTAGATCTCGACCACGGCGTCGGAGAAGGCACGCCCCAGGTCCGGCGAGACGTAGCGGTCGATGAACGAGACCTCCGCGCCCTCCCCGGTGATGAGGAGCGTACGGGGGAACACGGCCGAGCCGTCGGCGTCGATCCACGTGAGCGTCTGGATGGGCGCGGCGATCTCCACGCCGGCCGGGACGTACAGGAACGTCCCACCGGTCCGGAACGCGGCGTGCAGGGCGGTGAACTTGCTCCGGTCCGTGGGGACCAGGCCGCTCAGGTGCCGCTCGACCAGGTCGGGGTGGTTGGCGATGGCCTGGTCCAGGTCGCAGAACACCACGCCCTTGTTCTCCAGCTCGGGATCCAAGTGGGTGACCATGGCCTCGGAGTTCCGCTGGATCTGGAGGCCGGCCCGCTCCCCCACCACGCCGGCGGCGTTCAGGATCTCCTCCGGCACGTCGTCCAGGTTGGCCGCTTTCCCGCCCTCAGTGAACGGCCGGAAGTCGAACTCGAACTCCGACAGGTCCGTGTAGCGCCACTCCTCGGTCTCCTGGGATGGGATGGGCTGGGTCAGGAACTCCTGGAAGGCCTGCTTGCGGATGGACTCGACGAACGGCGCGGTCGGGGGAAGCGCCGAGAGCGCCTCCTCGTCGAACCCCGTCTTCGTCGCCTGCTCGATCACGTCGTTCATCTCCGTCCATGCAAGAGGGCAGACCGCGCGGCCTGCCCTCGTTCAAGCCTGCGGCCCTCGCGCCGCTAGCCGATCGCGCCTTCCATCTGGAGCTCGATCAGGCGGTTCAGCTCGACCGCGTACTCCATGGGCAGCTCGCGGGTGATGGGCTCGATGAACCCGTTGACGATCATGGCGGAGGCCTCGGCCTCGGTCAGGCCCCGGCTCATCAGGTAGAACAGCTGGTCCTCGCCGATCCGGGCCACGCTGGCCTCGTGTCCGAGCTGCGCTGTCTCCTCCTCGACCTCGACGTACGGGTAGGTGTCGGACCGGGACTTCTCGTCCAGGATCAGCGCGTCACAGCGGACCATGGACTTCGCGTGGTCGGCACCCGGTTCCACCCGGACCAGGCCTCGGTACCCGGTGCGGCCGCCATCCTTCGACACCGACTTCGAGTTGATGATGCTGGTCGTGTAGGGCGCGGCGTGGATGGCCTTGCCGCCGGCGTCGGTGTGCATGCCCTTGCCGGCGAACGCCACCGAGAGCACCTCGCCCCGCGCGCCCTTGCCCAGGAGGTAGATCGACGGGTACTTCATCGTGACCTTGGAGCCGATGTTGCCGTCGATCCACTCCATCACGGAGTCCTCGTACGCGGCTGCCCGCTTGGTCACCAGGTTGTAGACGTTCGTCGACCAGTTCTGGATGGTCGTGTACCGAACCCGCGCGCCCTTCTTGGCGATGATCTCGACCACCGCCGAGTGCAGCGAGTCGCTGGTGTAGATGGGTGCCGAGCACCCCTCGACGTAGTGCACGTACGAGCCCTCGTCGGCGATGATCAGCGTTCGCTCGAACTGGCCCATGTTCTCCGCGTTGATGCGGAAGTAGGCCTGGAGAGGGATGTCCACATGCACGCCCGGCGGCACGTAGATGAATGACCCGCCCGACCACACCGCCGAGTTCAGCGCGGCGAACTTGTTGTCGTTCGGCGGAATGATCGTGCCGAAGTACTCCTTCACGATGTCCGGGTGCTCGCGGAGGGCCGTGTCCATGTCGGTGAACAGCACGCCCATCTGATCGAGCTCGTCCTTGATCTTGTGGTACACGACTTCGGATTCATACTGGGCACTGACCCCGCCCAGGTACTTCTTCTCCGCCTCGGGGATCCCCAGCTTGTCCCAGGTGCCCCGGATGTCCTCGGGAAGGTCGTCCCACGTCTGGGCCTGCTTCTCCGTCGAGCGGATGAAGTAGTAGATGTTGTCGAAGTCGATGTCGGACAGGTCGGCGCCCCACCACGGCATCGGACGCTTCTCGAAGTGCTTCAGGGCCTTCAGGCGGAACTTCCGCATCCAGTCCGGCTCGGACTTCAACTCGGAGATCTCCTCGACCACGGCCTCCGACAGCCCCCTCTTGGGCTGGAAGACGGAGTGGTCGGGGTCCTTCCAGTCGAACCGGTAGCCCTTGGAAAGCTCCTTGAGGTGCTCTTCCTGTGTGATGGCCACGTTCGCTTCCCCCGATCCTCGGTGCCGGGCTCGTTCAGCCTTCACCGGCCCGGGCACATACAGGATAGCCTCGCCGGAGCACCAAAGTCCACCTCACAGGTCGGATTTCGTGCTCGGCGAGCCAGCACCTGCTGTTGGGCACGGAACGGGGCGGGCCGGGACCCCGCGGGGCCCCGGCCCGCCTTGGAGAGAGGGGGGCTAACCCTTCTCCACCGGCGCGCCGACCAGGGAGCCGTACTCGGTCCAGGATCCGTCGTAGTTCTTCACGGCCCCGTACCCGAGCAGCTCGGTCAGCGCGAACCACGTGTGGCTGGAGCGCTCGCCGATCCGGCAGTAGGCGATCACCTCCTTGTCGTGGGTCACGCCCTCGCCCTCGTAGAGCGCCTTGAGCTCGTCGGCGGACTTGAACGTGCCGTCCTCCTTCGCCGCCTTGACCCACGGGATGTTCGCGGCGGCCGGGATGTGGCCCGGCACCTGCGACTGCTCCTGCGGCAGGTGGTCGGGGGCCAGCTTCTCGCCCCGGTACTCCTCCGGCGAGCGGACGTCGATGAAGGTAGTCCTGCCCACCTTGGCCAGGACCTCGTCACGGAGGGCCCGGATCTCGGCGCGCTCCTTCCCTTCGATCCTGAACCCCGTGGCCTTGTGGGCGGGCGCCTCCTGCGTGAGCTCGCGGCTCTCCAGCTCCCACTTCTTGCGCCCACCGTTCAGGAGCTTCACGTCGTCGAAGCCCCGGAGCTTCAGGAGCCAGTAGGCGTACGCGGCGAACCAGTTGTTGTTGCCGCCGTACACCACCACCGTCGTGCCCTTGTCCACGCCGGCGCGGGACAGCAGGTCGGAGAACTCCGCCTGCGAGGCGTACTCCCGGCCCACTTTGGCATGCAGGTCGATGATCCAGTTCCAGGCCACGGACCCGGGGATGTGCCCCTTCTCGTAGGCCTGCGTGTCCTCGTCCACCTCGATCACCCGGATGCCGGGGTCGTTCAGGTGCTCCTCGAGCCAGTCGGTCTCGACCAGCGCGTCGGGATTCGCGTACGTGCCCATGGATCCTCCTTCCTCTTTCATGACAGCCGTCGGCGAAGCCGCTGATGGGTCGTTCCCGGAGCGTTCCCCGCGGGATCAGGCCGGCGGGGAGTGGAGGTGCGCCCCCGAGCGGGGGCCGGCGCTGGTACAGCACAACCGGGAGGGGATCATGGCCCCGACCAGCCCGTAGCAGCGCGTTCGAATCACGGAATTCCGACTCCCAACTCGGATTCGAGCGCGATTCTCGCCGTGTTGCAGGTGCACTGTCAAGGGGAGCCTGGCCCGTGTGGGGAGCGGCCTGGCCCGGGCCGCCTAGAAGACGCCCAGGGCCGCCTTGGCCTCCTCGGACATCATCTCCGGGCTCCACGGTGGGCGGAGCACCATCTCGGCATCCACCCCGTGGACCCCGGGGACCGAGGCCAGCAGCTGTTGCATTTGCTGCTCGATGAGCGGCCCGATGGGACAGCCCATGGTGGTCAGGGTGTACTCGATGTGCACAACGCCCTCCTCGATCTTCACCGAGTAGACCAGGCCGAGATCGACGATGTTGATCCCCAGCTCGGGGTCGAAGACGTTGCGCAGGGCGTCGAGGACCTGGTCCTCGGTCAGCCCATCCGGCTGCACCATCGGTTCGTTCTGCTCCATGCTTCCGTCCTATCGGCCGATTCACCCTCTATCCTAGAGCCGCCATCGACAACCGACCTGCAAAGGCTGGCATGCCCGGCATCAGGATCCTGATCGTCGACGACCACCCGGTGACCCGGGAGGGGCTGCACTCCGCCCTTGACCTGGAAGATGGCGTCGAGGTGATCGGGGAGGCGGCCAGCGGCGAGGAGGCGGTGACCTCGGCCGGCGACCTGCGGCCCGAGGTCGTGTTCATGGACGTCCGGATGCCGGGGATGGGCGGGATCGAGGCCACCAGGGCCATCAAGCAGGCATCCCCGGACACCAAGGTCATCCTGTTCACCGTGGACGAGTCGCGCGCCTCGATCTCCGAAGCCATCCAGGCGGGCGTGTCCGGCTACCTGCTGAAGGACGCGTCGGCCGATGAGCTGGTGAACGCGGCCCGGCTGGCCGTGGAAGGCAAGGCCGTCATCCACCCCCAGCTCACCAGGGCCTTCATCGAGGAGGTCCAGCTCGCGGACAAGCGTCCGGACGTCCCGGGGCTCTCCAACCGGGAGAAGGAGATCCTCCAGAAGGTGGCCTACGGGGCCACCACCAAGGAGGTCGCTCACGACCTCGGGATCTCCCCCCATACGGTGAAGACCCACCTGGAGCGGATCTTCGAGAAGCTGGGGGCGAACGATCGGGCCCAGGCCGTGGCCATCGCCATCCGAAGCGGCCTGGTCGAGTAGCCGCCCGCCCCGCCGGGGGGCTCCCCCGGCCTGCGGGGGCGGGTGCCTTCCTCAATCGCCCTAGAGCCCAACCGATACCAATGGTGATGCCCACCAAGCTGCTGTTGTGCGACACCGCGGACGGGCTGGCCCAGCTGCAGTACGCCCTGCTCAAGTCGAGCACAGGCGTGGAGACCGAGGCCGTGACCGACGGGTTCCGCGCGGTCGACGTGGCGGCCCGGATCCAACCCGACGTGGTCGTGGTGGAAGCCGGCCTAACCGGCCTGTCGGGAGCAGAGCTGGTCCGGCGTATCATCGCCACCGTCCCGGAGACCAAGGTCATCTGCTGGACGTCCCTAGACTCCCCGTTCACCGCCGCGGAGATGATCGCCGCCGGGACCTCGGGGTACCTGTTGAAGTCCGACGGCCCCGAGGTGGTCGTCCGAGCCATCCGCTCGGTGCTCGACGGCAACGTCAGCATCAGCCCACGGGTCGCCGAGTTGCTGGCCGAGGGCTTCGCCGATCCCGCCCGGGCCTACCGGGAGCTGAACACCGCGGCCGTCCAGGACTCGGCCAAGCCCGATGAGCAGGTGACGTCGGCCAAGACCGATTTCCTGGCCAATGTCTCGCACGAGCTCCGCACCCCGATCACCGTGGCCAAGGGCATCGCCTACGTGCTTCGAAATCGCGGGATCTCCGAGGAGGAGCGGGAGGAGTTCCTGGACAAGCTGAACGACTCACTGGAGAAGCTGATGATGATCGTCGACGAGATGTTGACGATCGCCGAGCTCGAGCAGGGAACGCTCTCGCTGAAGCTCACGGAGGTCGATCTGGCACCGCTCATCCGTCACGCCGCCGACGAGGCCCACCGCTACTATCCGATCATCGAGATCCAACGGCTGATCCCCGAACGCCTCCCGGCCCTGGCGGACCCGGTGCGGATCTCCGAGGTCATCCGTCAGCTCCTGGACAACGCGTGCCGGTACTCACCCGAGGACCGGCCGGTCAGCATCCGGGCCCGGACCGTGGACGAGGGCGTGGTCCTGTCGGTGACCGACCGTGGCGTGGGCATGGCTCGCGAGGTCGTGGCTCAAGCGTTCAACGAGGCCTTCACCACCGGCGAGGACATCCTTCGAAAGGAGCGGTCCGGGATCGGCATCGGGCTGCACATGGCCAGGCGCCTGGTGATCCAGCACGGCGGCATCATCTGGGCCGACCCGGTCCCCGCCGGCGGCACGCGGGTCTCCTTCTGCCTCCCGGCCCACCGCGGCGAGAAGATCCTCACGCCGCCCAAACTGTCCAACGAGGACATGGGGCCTCCGGAGGACCGGTTCGATCACCCCACGATTCCCTGGTCGTAGCGGTCCGCCGCTCACCCCACGACGACCTGGTCGTAGCGGTCCACCACCTCGCAGATCTCCCGGAGCGCGTTCCAGAGCTCGGTGGCCCGACCGCCGGTGAAGTCTCGCTCGGCCATGGGCATCTGCTCGAACAGGACCGTGGGCGTCCCCCCTCGCGCGGCCTCCAGCGCGATCCGAAGGTTCGGCAGGTTGCCGGGACCGTACGGCGCGTCGCACACCACAAGGAGGTCCGCCCCGCGGATCATGGCCCTGCCCTCCTCGGCCGATCCGTCGTCGATCTCCGAGAACGGTGGCACCGTCACGCGCAGCAGGTTCATCCGTTCGGCCACCACGGCGTCTGTGTCGGTGGCGTGCAGGACGCCCACGCTGACGTCGTAGCCCGCCGCGGCGAGCCGCCGGAGGAGCGGCGCGGCGCGGCCCGCGCCCCCGATCACGTGCGCCCGGCGGCCGAGGGGGGTCGGGACGGCCCGAGGGGGTCCCACGCGGACGGCCGGCCGTCCAGTGAGCTCGTCCTGGACGACCTCTCCCTCGACGCCGTAGACGGCGCGGAGCAGATCGGCGGTCACCACCCGTTCGGGCGGGCCCTCTGCGACGACCCGGCCGCGATGGAGCGCGATCATCCGGTCGCAGGTGGCGGAGGCCACGTTCAGGTCGTGGAAGATCGCCAGCACCGCGGTCCCCTCCCGCTCGGCCAACCCGCGAACGATCGACAACAGGTCGAGGACATGGCGGATGTCGAGGTGGGTGGTGGGCTCGTCCATGAGCAGCGCCGGGGCGTCCTGGGCCAGGGCTTGGGCCAGGACGACCCGGCGCTGCTCCCCTCCGGACAGCTCCTCCACCGGCCGGTCCGCCATGTGCTGCACCGAGGTCGCCACCATCGCCTCCCGGACCCGGGCCCAGTCCCGGGGACTTCCCCCTCCCCATGCCGAGAGGTAGGGAGTCCGACCCATGAGGACCATCTCGAGCGCCGTGAACGAGAACGCCGGGGCAACGTCCTGGGGCACCACGGCCACCAGCCTGGCCGCTTCCCTGGCCCGCAGCCGGTACGGGTCTCGGCCCGAGAGCAGGACGGTCCCCGCACCCGGCCGAAGGGCCCGGGATGCCACGCGGATCAGCGTGGTCTTGCCCGAGCCGTTCGGGCCGACCAGCCCGACGACTTCGCCCGGCCTCACGGTGAGGCTCACGCCGTCCACGATGGGTGCGCCGCCGTAGCCGGCGGTAACCCCTTCCAGGACGAGGGCGGGATCACGCGCGGGCACCGGCCCCCCTTCCCTCCCGGCGAAGCAGGTAGAGGAAGAACGGGCCGCCGAGGAGCGCGGTCACGATGCCGACGGGGAGCTCCTGCGGGGTGAGTACGGTCCGGGCCACGAGATCGGCCAGGATCAGCAGCATCGGCCCCGCGAGCAGCACCGCCGGGAGCAGGCGCCGGTGGTCGGCCCCCACGAACAGCCTGAGCAGGTGGGGGGTCATGAGGCCCACGAACCCGATCACGCCGGCGATCGACACGGCGCACGCGGCAAGGAGAGCCCCGATCCCGATCGTCCGCCGTTTGAGGCGCGAGACGTCCACGCCGAGCTGGGCGGCTCGCTCCTCCCCCAGCGAGAGCAGGTTCAGGTCGTGGGCGGTCAGCGCGGCCGCTGCCAGGCCCAGCGCGACGAGCGGGACCACCGCCCCGATCGCGCCCCATCCCTGGCCCACCAGGCCGCCCAGCAGCCAGGCGTAGATGTCGCGGACCTGCTCTCCGGAGAACGACATCACGAGGGACATCGCGCTCGAGATCACGGCGGCCACGGCGATCCCGGCCAGCAGCAACGTGGCCACGTGCACGGTGGGCCCGATCCTGGCCAACCGGTACACCAGGAACGCCGTGACGATCGCTCCGGCGAAGGCGGCCAGCGGAACGCCGAAGGACGCAAGCGCCCCGGAACCGGCGAACACGATGACCGCGATCGCCCCCAGCGCAGCACCGGAGGAGACCCCGATGACGGCCGGGTCGGCCAGGGGGTTTCGGAACAGGCCCTGGAACACGGCGCCCGACGCAGCCAGGGCAGCCCCCACCACCGCGGCGAGCACGACCCGCGGCAGGCGAAGCTGGAGCAGGATCACCTCGGTCGATACGGGCACGCCGGTGGGCCGATCGGTGATCCCGAGCTTCCACCCGATGACCCGGAGGCTCGTCCACGGCGAGATCCACACCGTGCCCACCGCCACGGCGAGGAGGAACGACGCCATGAGCGCCCCCACGAGCACGACGAGGATCCGGCCGTACCGCCGAGGCGCGATCATCCGAACGCCTCGGGGTGGAGCGCTCGCGCGAGCAGACGGAGCCCGTCCACAACCCTCGGCCCCGGCCTGCTCACGAGGTCCGCGTCGATGGGAACCACGCGTCCGGCAGCGATCGCGGCCACGGCGGCGAAGCCGGGACGGGAGGCCACGGCCCTCGGGCTGGCCCCCGATTCGGAGGACACCAGATACACCTGGGGGTCCTGGCGGACCAGGTCCTCGACCGACCACTGCGGGTAGTCGCTCTTGGCCCGGGCCGAGACCGACCGGCAGCCCGCCCGAGCGAGGAGATCCCCGATGAACGTGTCCGGACCGACGGTGGTGAGCGGCGGATAATACACCTCGTAGAAGCAGGGCATGGCTGGAGCGCCGGCGACGCGCCCTTCGACGTCCGCCGCCTCCCCCCGCATCTTGGACACCTCCGCCTCCGCGGCACCGGCCGTTCCGGTCAGGCGGCCCACGGTCTCGATGTCGTGGAACACGTCCGCCAGGTCGGTGGAGTCGGTGGTGAACACTGGCACGCCGAGGTCACGCAGCCGCTTCTTCCACTGGTCGCCGCCGGAGATCGTGAGGAACAGGTCGGGCCGAAGCGACACGACCTTCTCGATGTTGGGGTCGACACCGAAATCGCCCGCTCCGCCGATCTCCTCGATCCTCTTCGCCGCCGCGGGATAGTCGTCGAAGGCCCCGGACACCCCGACCAGCCGGTCGCCGAGCCCCAGGGCGAACACGATCTCGGTGGCCGAGGGGGCGAACGTCACGATCCGCTCGGGCGGCGCATTCAGCGTGACCCGAACACCGTCGTCGTCGGTGATCGTGAGGGGGAACGAGCCGCCGGCGGACGCCGGCGTCTCGGACGCGCGCGGCGCGGTGCCCGCGCCGCGCGCACACCCCGCCATCAACACGGCCAGGGCAAGGACGATGAAACGGTGGGGGCGGGACCGGGTGAGTCTCATCGCGCGTCTCCTTTCGTGCGAAGGACGACACTCGCTCGCCTCGGGGCAGGTCTCCTGACTTCCGGATCACCGCTCCCCCGACCCTTCCCGGGTTCCCCTTGCTGGGACCCAGTGGTCTCGTCGGGATCGCTCCCCGGTCACAGTGGCGCGACCGTGCCGGACTCACACCGGCTTCCCTCTTCGCGGGGACGGGATTGGCCCGCCCCGCTTCCGGCCCCCGCCGGAAACCGCCGGCCGGGGCCGCCTCGAGGACAGAACTCTGCAGTTGTGCGGCGGAGTCTACCCCTTCGGACCAGGCCCAAGGAAACGCTCGATGCGGGGCTGCGGCCTACGACCTTCCGCGCTAGCAAGGATGCGAAACCCGGTCTATGCTCGGTTCGGGAATCGAGGTTGCGCAAGATTGTCGGCTGCCTGGTCATCGCCCTGGTCGCCGCGGGTTGCCGCGACGCGGCCGCGCCTTCGACGTCCCCGCTCGGCCCCTCGGTCCTGCGGATCCACAAGTCCCCCAGCCCGTTCACGGAGGTCGAGGCCGGATGGGTGACGGCCATGATCCCCGATCGCTGGCACCCTCAGCTCTTCGCCGGAGCGAGCGACGCCCAACAGGGGTTCATCGCCTCTCCCAGGCCCGGGGGTTGGGACGGGGGCCGCGCTCCGATCGAGGGGATGGCCGCGATGTGGGTGGACGGCGCGCGGGTCGGCGTCCCGTCCGACTACTACTACCTGGCGGCGACCGGACCCGCCCTCGACGCGTTGACCAGATCCCCCGAGTGCAGCGCGACCAAGCATCTGATCGTGGTCAACCACCGGCCGTCCTTCGCGGACGGTCCCCCCGACTCTGCGGGTGACTACGTGGCGATCGGCCAGGGCGTGTGCCAGACCAGCGACACGGCCACCCTGTGGGCCTACTTCGTCGCCGCGCCGGGGTACGGTCCGGTCCGCACCGTCGGCATCCCGAGCTCCGGGCTGTACATGGTCGTGGCCGTCATGAGGGACGAGCCGGGGGCGGCGGCGGCGCTGGACACCCTCCTTCGCGGAACCGAGTTCGGCGGGGACAGCGTGTCGGACTTCATCGCAGCCGCGCGCGCGGCATAAGCCCTAGCGCCCTCGCGGGTTCCGGTCGACGAACGGCGGCTTCACGACGCGCGCCGGGCCGATCCGCCCCCGCACGTCGATGTGGACCTCGGCACCGGGCTCGAACCGCTCGGCCGGCGACAGATACGCGAGCGCGATGCCGCGCCCGATGGTCGGGGAGAACGTCCCGCTCGTTACCTCCCCGATCTGAACCCCGTCCGACAGCACCGCGCAATGGGCCCGAGGGATGTGGCGGCGGCCTTCCGTCACCAATCCGCGCAGCCGGGGGGTGGTGACGCCCTCTTGATTCGGCCGCTCCAGCGCATCACCGCCCCGGAACGGTCCCTTGTCGAACGACACCGCCCACGACAGCCCGGCCTCGAGGGGCGTCCGCTCCGGGAGCAGATCCTGGCCGTACAGCGGATAGCCCATCTCCAGCCGGAGCACGTCGCGGGCACCGAGGCCGCAGGGCTCGATCTGGAACGGTTCCCCCGCCTCCATCAGCTCTACCCATAGGTCTCTCGCCGATGACCCTTCGGTGAACAGCTCGAACCCCACCTCTCCCGTGTATCCGGAACGGGTCAGCACGAGTCGCCGTCCCCGGTACTCGCTCTCCGTGCAGCCCATGAAGGGCAGGTCGGCGGCTTCCGGGAACAACGCTCCGACGACCTCGATGGACCGGGGGCCCTGCACCCCCAGGAAGCACCATCCCTGTTGCTCGACCACCTCGGCTCCCGAGGCCTCCTCCCGTAGCATCGTCACGACCTTGGCCGTGTTCGACGCGTTCGGCACGAGGAAGAAGCGGTCCGGTCCCAACCGGTAGGCGATCAAGTCCTCCTCCACGCCCCCCCGGTCGTTCAGGATCAGGTTGTACAGGGCCCGGCCCACCGCGAGCTTCGACTGGTCATTGGTCAGGGTCCGCTGCAGGAGTGGCAAGGCCCGCGGACCGGCCACGTCCACCTTGCCGAGGTGGCTGAGGTCGAACAGTCCCACCCGCTCGCGGACGGCCCGGTGCTCGGACACCGCCCCCTCGTACTCGATGGGCATGGCCCATCCGGCGAACGAGCCGATCTTCGCCCCGAGCTCACGGTGGACCTCATCCAGCGGGGTCCGGTAAAGCTCCGCCCGGTGCATGGGTGCATCCTACGGATGCGACGGCGGCGGTAACATGGCCGTTCGGATGGCTGACGGCTACGACGTAGTTGTGATCGGCTCGGGGACGGGAGGCTACTCCTGTGCCCTGCGGTCGGCACAACTGGGCAAGCGCGTGGCCCTCGTCGAACGCGATGGCAGGCTGGGCGGGACCTGCCTGCTCCGAGGATGCATCCCCACGAAGGCGCTGCTCCGATCGGCCGAGGTCCTCGACATCGTGAACCGCGCCGAGGAGTGGGGGGTCAAGGCCAGCGGCTCCCCGGACTGGGACGCGGTGAAGGCCTTCGAGGAGCGGATGGTCGACAAGCTGGTGGCGGGCCTCACCGGCCTGATCAAGGTGCGCTCGATCGACGTGATCCAGGGGACGGCGGTCCTTCGCTCGGGACCCTCCGTATCCGTGAACGGCAGGGATCTGTCCGGGACCGACATCGTCGTCGCCACCGGCTCTTCCCCCAAGCTGCTGCCCGGGGTGTCCGTCACCGACCGGATCATCACGAGCGATCAGGCGCTGAAGTACCCGTCGATCCCCGCGTCCGCGGTGGTCATCGGAGCCGGCGCCGTGGGCCTGGAGTTCGCCTCCCTGTACCGATCGTTCGGGGCGGACGTGACGGCGCTCGAGGCCCTCCCCCGCATCGCTCCGCTCGAGGACGAGGAGATCTCGAAGGAGCTCGGCCGGGCGTTACGGAAGCGCGGCATCCAGGCCTTCGCCGACGCGCGCGTCCAGGGGATCGACGAGGTCGGCGACAGCGTGAAGGTGGTCTACGAGGTCGGCGGGGAGAGCAAGGCGGTCACCGCCGACGTGTGCCTGGTGGCCGTGGGCCGCGGTCCGGTCACGGACGGCCTGGGGGTGGAGCAGGCCGGCGTCGAGCTCGACCGAGGGTTCGTCAAGGTGGACGGCCAGCTCCAGACCACGGCCCCCCACGTGTGGGCCGTGGGCGACGTCGCCGCCACGCCGCTCCAGCTCGCCCACGTCGCCTTCACCGAGGGGATCGCCGTCGCCGAGCGGATCTCCGGGATCCAGGTCCCGGATATCGACTACGCCGGGATCCCACGGGTCACCTACTGCACGCCGGAGGTCGCCTCCGTGGGCCTGACCGAGGCCCAGGCGGTGGAGCGAGGGCACGAGGTCGACGTGGAGAAGCTCAACTTCCAGGCCATCGGCAAGGCCAACATCGTCGGCGAGGGCGGCATCGTGAAGCTGGTCGCCGACAAGGGAGGAGGCCCGGTGCTCGGCGTCCACATGGTGGGGCCCCACGTCACCGACCTCATCTCCGAGGCCATGCTCATCACCAACTGGGAGGCGGTCCCCGCGGAGGTGGCCGCCCTGATCCATCCGCACCCGACACTGTCCGAGGCCATCGGCGAGGCCCACCTCGCGCTGGCCGGCAAGCCGTTGCACACCGCCTGAGGGGGCGCCCATGGCGACCGACGTATCCGAGAAGCAGGCCGAAGCGGACTGGCGGGTCGGGCTGTCCGACGATCAGTTGAAGGACATCCTGTACAAGCTCAAGCTGTGCCGGTACTTCGACGAACGGATCGAGGCCCTATACCGGCAGGGCCGGCTCCCAGGCGCGATCTACTCCGGCCGCGGCCAGGAGGGGACGCACGTCGGGGTGGCCTACACCCTCCGCGAGGACGACTCCCTGTTCCCCACCCACCGGGACCTCTCGGCACAGCTCACGAAGGGCCTGGACCTGAAGCGCGTGATGGCCCAGTTCTGGGGCCGGATCGACGGGTTCACCCGAGGACGGGACGGCAACAGCCACGTGGGCGACTGGTTCGGCAAACGAACATGGACCCCGGTCTCGCATCTGCCGCTCGCCTACCCTGTGGCGTGCGGCGCGGCCCTCGCGTACAAGCGGCGCAGCGAGCCCCGGGTGGCCATGGCCATCTGCGGGGAGGGGGCCACGTCGAACGGCCGGTGGCATGAGTCGCTGAACGTCTCGGCCGTCCACCGGCTCCCCGTGGTGTGGGTGGTGAACAACAACCAGTGGGCCTACTCCACGCCGAACCCGCTCGAGTTCGCCGTCCCCACCGTCGCCGAACGGGCGGTGGCGTACGGGTTCCCGGGGATCCGCGTAGACGGGGCCGACGTGCTCGACGTGTACCGCGTGGCCCAGCAGGCGGTGGACCGGGCCCGGGCCGGAGAGGGGCCGACCCTGATCGAATCGGTGTCCCTCCGGTGGCGAGGCCACGCCGGGCACGACCCGGCGAAGTACGTCCCCAAGGAGATGCTCGAGGAGTACATGGAGAACAAGGATCCGGTAAAGCGGTTCGAGGAGCTCCTCCTGTCCCACGAGGTCGTGGACGCGGAGGCGGTCAAGCGGATCCAGGAGGGCATCGAGCGCGAGTTCGACGAGGGGTACGAGTTCGCGCAGGCGTCGCCGTTCCCCGTGCCCTCGGACGTGACCAAGGGCCTGTGGGTGGAGGACGGGTACTGGCAGGGCGAACCATCGCACGAGGGGGGAACGGGCTGATGGCGACGGCACAGGTCGAATCGGGAGCAGCCGGGCACGGGGCCGAGCCGCGCGGGAAGCGGACCGAGGCCGGCGAGGCCACCTACCTCATCGCCATCGCCGAAGCGTTGTGGGAGGAGATGGAAAGCGACGAGCGCGTGTTCCTCCTGGGGGAGGACATCGGCGCGTATGGCGGCGCGTTCAAGGTGACCGAGGGGTTCATCGATCGATTCGGCCCCGAGCGCGTGATGGACACGCCGATCGCCGAGGAGACCATCGTCGGGATGGCCATCGGCTCGGCCATGGAGGGGTTCCGCCCGGTCGCCGAGTTCCAGTACGCCGACTTCATGACCTCCGGCTTCGACGAGATCGTGACGGCGGCCGCCAAGTACCACTACCGCTCCGGCGTGCCGCTGCCGATGGTGCTCCGCGGGCCATCCGGCGGCGGCGTGCGCGCGAGTGCCTTCCACTCGAGCAACCCGGAGCCGTGGTTCGCCCACGCTCCCGGCCTGAAGGTGATCTGCCCGGCCTTCCCTTCCGACGCGAAGGGGTTGCTGAAATCGGCCGTGCGTGACGACAACCCCTGCGTGTTCTTCGAGCACAAGTGGATCTACCGGCGGATCAAGGAGGTCGTCCCGGACGACCCCGACTTCCTGGTCCCCATCGGGCAGGCGAGGGTGCAGCGCGAGGGCACCGACGTGTCGATCGTGACCTACGGGGCGATGGTGCATCTGGCGCTCGAGGCGGCCGAGGACCTCTCGCAGAAGGGCGTCTCCGCCGAGGTGGTGGACCTTCGCACGGTGCACCCACTCGACACGCAAACCGTGCTGACGTCGGTGGAGAAGACCAGCCGGGCGCTGGTCCTGTACGAGAGCCACCGGTTCCTGGGGGTCGGCGCCGAGGTCGCCGCGATGATCGCGGAGGAGGGCTTCCAGCACCTGGATGCACCGGTTATGCGACTCGCGCCGCCGAACGTGCCGGTGCCGTTCTCGCCGCCGCTCGAGGACGCCTACCTGCCGCAGGTCGCCGACATCGAGGCCGTGGTGGAGAAGCTGTCCGCGTGGTGACCATCTCCCGGGAGGACTCATGACCACCGTGACCATGCCGCAGCTCGGCGAGACCGTCGTCGAGGGGACCATCACCAAGTGGCTGAAAGAGGAGGGCGACCACGTCGAACAGGACGAGCCCCTCTTCGAGATCTCCACGGACAAGGTGGACACCGAGGTTCCGTCCCCCGCCTCCGGGACGCTGACGAAGATCCTGGTGCAGGAGGGACAGACCGTCTCCGTGAAGACGCCGATCGCCGAGATCGACGGTGTGGGGGAGGCGGCGGGGGCCGCCGCTCCGCCCGACTCTGCCCAACAGCCGGCGCAACCTGAATCCGTCGCCGCCACCGGCGGGGCTCCGCCGGACTCTGCCCAGCCACCGGCCCCACCTCCCGCGGTCGCGGCACCTGAATCTGCACCCGAGCGTGGGGCAGGGCCCGGCTCCGCCCCGCCAGCCGCTGCACCCCCTCCGGCTGCCCCCACCGCCCTGGTGGCGCCGGCCGTGCCCGCTGCGGCCGCGCAACTCCCCGACCGGGGCCCGGGGAGCAAGATCATCTCGCCCCTGGTCCGCCGGCTTGCCGAGGAGAACGGCGTCGACCTCTCGCGGGTGATCGGCACCGGGACCGGCGGCAGGATCACGAAGAACGACGTGCTGGCGTTCGCAGCGTCACGGGAGACGGCGGCGGCGGGGGCGGCCGCGCCGGCAGCGGTGCCCGAGCCGCAGCTCGCTCCCGCTCCTGGCGTGGCCGGTGGCGGCGAGGAAGTTGTGCCAATGACGGTCGTTCGAAAGGCCATCGCCGAGCACATGACCCGGAGCCTCCAGGTCTCGGCCAGGGCCTGGAACATGGTCGAGGTCGACATGGAGAGGATCGCCCGCCTGCGTTCGTCGGCCAAGGAGGCGTTCACCGCCCGGGAGGGCTTCAACCTGACCTACATGCCGTTCCTGGCCCGGGCCGTTGTCGATGCATTGCTCGCGCACCCCCTGGTGAACAGCGAGCTCCGGGGCGAGGAGATCATCGTCAAGCACTACGTCAACCTGGGCATCGCCGTCTCGTACGACCAGGGCCTGATCGTTCCCGTGGTGAAGGGGGCCGACGGGATGAACCTCATAGGACTGGCCCGGGCCATCAACGACCTCGCGACGCGGGCCCGGGCCCATCAGCTAAAGCCCGACGAGGTCCACGGGGGGACGTTCACCATCACGAACCCCGGCCCGTTCGGCTCCATCCTGTCGGTCCCGATCATCAACCAGCCGCAGACCGGCATCCTCGCGTTCGACGCCGTGGTGAAGCGGCCGGTGGTCATCGACGACGCCATCGCAGTCCGTCACACGGTGTACGTGTCGATGTCGTGGGATCACCGGGTGATCGACGGCGCCGTCGCCTCCCAGTTCCTGGCCCGGATCAAGGAGAACATGGAGACCTGGGACTGGAACGAGGACCTGGGCCTGTAGCGATGCCTCAGTCGGGATTGCTCATTCGGCCAGCTGAGCCTGTCCCGTACGCCACGGCGAACGAGGCGATGCACGACCTGGCCGAGCGGCGCCTTGCCGGGGAGATCCCCGACACGCTGATCCTGGTGGAACATCCCCCCGTGTACACCGCAGGGCGTCGATGGAAGCCCGAGCACATCGTGTGGACCGAGGACCGCATCCGTGCCGCCGGGGCCGAGCTGCACTTCATCGACCGGGGCGGCAGCCTCACGTTCCACGGCCCCGGCCAGCTCGTGGGCTATCCGATCGTGGACCTCGGCGGGAAACCGGACGCGCTGAGATATGTCCGGCGGCTGGAGGAGGTCGTGATCCGGGCCGCCGCCGACATCGGCGTCGAGTTGCACCGGAACGAGGTCCAGACCGGCGTCTGGTCGGGCCAGCGCAAGGTATGCGCGATCGGCGTTCGCCTGATGCGCGCCCGGGTCACGCTGCACGGGTTCGCCCTGAACTGCACCACGGATCTGTCGTGGTACGAGGCCATCGTGCCGTGTGGGTTGGCGGACGAGGGCGTCGTCTCACTCTCGCAGCTCGCCGGCCACGACATCAACGTGGCGGACATGACGGTCCCGATCCTCCGCCACTTCGAGCGGATGTTCGGTCTCGAGCTCTCGTCGTCCGCAGCGGAGGCCGACGCGTTCGAGCCACTCCGTACTCAGGCGTCGGCGACGATCGCGTAGCGGGGGACGCGCTCCAGCCATCCCAGGACCGGCGGTGAGCCTGCCCGCTGGGCCCACTCCACGTCGCGCAGGCGGTACAGCCGGACGGCACGCCAGCCCGCCTCGAACGCGGCCTCGATGATCGGTCTCGGCGAGTCGAGCCGGGCGAGCGGCAGCGCCGACAGGATCTCCGGGTCGTACGGCGCGTGGTGGTCCGGCGGCATCCCGTGGATGCGTCGAACGACTCCGACGGCCGCCTCCCTCGCTCGGGCGGCCGGGCCGGCGGAGCCCCACGTGCCCTCGAACAGGACCACGCGTCCTCCGGGCGCCACCTCGCGCCAGGCGCGAAGCGACGCGATGGGGTCGGGCGCCGTCCACAGCACGTGGCGCTCGATCACTGCGTCGACGGGGCCGGGAGGCGGGTCCTCGGCCGGCCCCACGACGAATTCGATGTCGAGGCTTTGGGCTTCCGCTTTGGCCCGGGCTCGGTCCAGCATGCCCGGCGAGAGGTCCAGCGACGTCACCCGGTGCCCGAGCTCCGCGGCGAGCAGGCTCAACGCGCCGGTCCCCGCCCCGACGTCGAGGACCCGGGCCGGCGGTTCCGGCAGGAACCGCTGGAGCGCGGCCCGCCAGGCCGCCGCCTCCACCGGGTCGGTCATGGCATGCGAGGCCGAGCGGTCGTACGTGCGAGCGTCGCGGTCCCACCAGTCGCGGATGCGGTCGTGGACCTGGGCCACGCGCTTCTCCTTAGAAGAGGGCGTTCGCCAGTCTGCGGCGGTAGTCCGCGACGAGCGGATCGTCGTCGCTGAGTACCGCGAAGACGTCGAGCATCGCTTCGCGGGCCTCGGGGTCGTCGCGAAGGGCTCCGATCATCCCGTCGAGTGCCTCCCGCCACTTGGCCTGCGCCGCGAGGCGCTTCGCAGAGGCCAACGTGCCCGCATCTTCCAGCGCGGCCCACTCGGCCACGCGGAGCCCGGCCAGCACCCGCTCGGCCTCGGGATCGGGAAGCAGCCGGGTCAGCGTCTCCTTCGCCCCCCCGGCCTCGCCTCGTTCGGCCAGGATCCGCCCCAGCCCCAGCCGGGCGGCCCGATTGTCCGGATCGGTCCCCAGGACCTCGCGGTACCGGTGCTCGGCATCGGCCATGTCGCCCGACTGCTCCTCGTCGAACGCCTCCGCCGCCGCGACGTCGGCCTCCGATGGGACCAACCGGTCGACGAACTCGTTCACCATGGGCTCGGGGATAGCGCCGACGAACCCGTCCACCGGGCGCCCGTCCCGGAAGGCGATCACGGTGGGGATGCTCTGCACACCGAACTGCCCGGCGGTGTACGGGTTTGCGTCCACGTCGATCTTGGCCAGCAGGACCTGGCCCCCGCGCTGCTCCGCCACCCGTTCCAGGATTGGGCTGAGGGTCCGGCACGGGCCGCACCATGACGCCCACAGGTCGACCACGACCGGGCGCCGCTTCGATTCCTCGATCACCTGCTCCATGAAGTCGGCGTCGGTCACGTCCACCACGACCGGCTGCCGCTCCACCACCTGTTCCGCCATCTGTTCCATGTCCATATCTCTCAGGTTACCTTCGCTCGCCTCAACAGCAGGGCGTTGACCGCCACCAGCACGCTCGACCCCGACATCGACAGGGCCGCGATCTCGGGCCGGAGCGTAAGCCCGGCGAAGGCGAAGGCCCCACCCGCGATCGGGAGGGCCAGAGCGTTGTACCCCACGGCCCAGCCCAGGTTCTGCCGCATCTTGCGCACCGTGGCCCGTGACAGAGACATCGCGGTGGCGACGTCGCCGGGATCCGCTCGCATCAGCACCACGTCGGCCGTCTCCATCGCCACGTCGGTCCCCGTGCCGATGGCGATCCCCACGTCCGCGGCGGGCGCGTCGTTCACGCCGTCGCCGACCATGCCCACCCTCCGGCCCTCGCCCTGGAGCGCGGCCACCTGCCGTTCCTTGTCCTCCGGGCGGACCTCAGCCAGGACGCGGTCGATCCCGAGCTCAGCAGCCACGCGCTCGGCGGTGGCCCGATTGTCGCCGGTCAGCATCACCACCTCCACGCCCTCGGTCCGAAGCCGCGACACGGCTTCCCTGGCGGTGTGGCGGACGGTGTCGGCCAGGGCCAGAACGCCCACGGCTCGCCCATCGACGCCCACGAAGGCCACCGTTCGCCCGGCCCCCTGGAGCGCCGCCCCGGCGTCGCCCACCCGTCCAGGGACACCCCTCCTGCGCCAGGAGCCGGCGGCTCCCCACCGACACGCGGCGGCCCTCCACCTCGGCCACCGCACCGGCCCCCGCGACCGCATGGAACGCCGCCGCCGAGGGCGCTTGGATGTCGCGCTCCGCAGCCGCCGCCACGATGGCCCGGGCGAGCGGGTGCTCGCTCTCGTGTTCCACGGCCGCCGCCAGCCGGAGGAGCTCGTCCTCAGGGACCCCGTCGGCGCGGATCTCGGCGACCCGCGGCTCACCGATCGTGAGCGTGCCGGTCTTGTCGAAGACGATCGTCGTGAGGGCCGACGCCTGCTCCAGCGCCCCCGCGTCCTTGAACAGGATGCCGCGCTTGGCCCCCATGCCGGTCCCGACCATGATGGCGGTCGGAGTGGCCAGGCCCAGGGCGTCGGGGCAAGCGATCACGACGACGGTGATGGCGAACTGGAGGGCCGTGGCGAACGACACGTCGCTCAGCACGAACCACACGCCGAACGTGAGCAGGCCGCCGCCCAGGGCCACCAGCACCAGCCAGAACGCGGCCCGGTCCGCGAGGCGCTGCGCCGGCGCCTTCGAGTCCTGCGCCACCCGGACCAGATCGACGATCTGGGCCAGTGCGGTATCGGACCCCACCTTCGTGGCCCTGGCCCGGAGCGCGCCCTCGTTGTTGATCGTGCCCCCGATCAGCTCGTCCCCGGGTCGCTTCGTGACCGGCAGGCTCTCGCCCGTGATCATCGACTCGTCGACCGAGGACTCGCCCGCCTCCACGACCGCGTCCACGGGAACCCGGGATCCGGGACGGATGAGCAGGAGGTGGCCGACGTGCACGTCCGACGTCGGGACCTCCACGGGCACGCCATCACGGATCACCACGGCCATCGGCGGCGCCAGATCGAGCAGGGCCCGAACGGCGTCGCTCGCCCCGGCCCGGGCGCTCATCTCCATCCAGTGGCCGAACAGGACGAACGCGGCCAACAGGGTGATGGCCTCGAAGAAGTGCTCCCCCGGAAGGCTGAGGACGGTCAGGACCGAGTACGTCCAGCCCACGCCGATCGACGTGGCGACGAGCACCATCATGTCGAGGGTCCGGTTCCGGAGCGCGGCCACCGCGCCGCGGAAGAACACCGCCGACGAGTAGAGGACGACCGGCAGCGAGAGGAGGAGCGACAGCACATCGGTCCGGACGCCGAACGGCGCGGCCGGTCGCAGCCCGAACACCTCGGTCGCGATGGGCGAGTACACGAAGATTGGGATGGAGAAGATCAGCGCAACGAGGAACCTGCGGCGCATGTCCGCGACCATCTCTGCCATCGACATCCCGCCGCGGTGGCCGTGGCCGGAGTCCATGCCGTCGGCCCCACGTTCAGGGCCCGCGTCGTGGCCCGCGTGAGCGCCGGGGTCATGGCCGGTGTGATGGCCGGCGTGATTCGCGACGTGGTCCATCGACTCGATGCCTTCCCCTCGGCCACGACTATCGGCCCACGAACCGGGCCACGGCCGCCAGCAGCTCCTCGACCTTCTCCTCGCCGCCACCCTGCTCGATGCTCTCCTTCACGCAGTGGCGGACGTGCTCGTCGAGGAGCCCCATCCCCACTGCCTTCAACGCCGCGGTGGCCGAGTTCACCTGGGTCAGGACGTCGATGCAGTACTGGTCCTCCTGGACCATCCGCTGGATGCCGCGGACCTGGCCCTCGACCTTTCGCAGCCGGTCCAACAGGTCCTTTCGGTTGACCGAATAGCCGACCATCGCGCCTCCTGGATCGATGCCGTCGCCCTCCAATATACCCTGGGGGGGTATCCCTGGATCCCCGCGCGGAGGACCCCGCCACCAGCGACCGCCGGTCGACGCGATCGAGGCCGGCCCTTCGTCCACGTGTTGGGGAAGGACGGGGTTAGGCCGATGCTAGACTCGCTGTTCGAGGAGGATCGTGGCGACCCGGTTGAGCGACACCTCGCACGAGGCCCTTGGCCTCACCCCCGACGAACTCCTGTCGATGTACCGCACGATGCTCACGGCGCGCCTGGTGGACGAGGCCGCGTTCCGGCTGAACCGCCAGGGCAAGGCGCCGTTCGTCGTCCCCGTCTCGGGCCACGAGGGCTGTCAGGTCGGCACGGCCTGGGCCCTGGAGCGAGGCCGGGACGTCTGGCTGCCCTACTACCGCGACCTCGCCGTGGTGCTCGTGGCGGGCATGACGCCCTACGAGGTCTTCCTGGGACTGTTTGCCAAGGCCGACGACCCCGCCTCCGGCGGCAGGCAGATGCCCGCCCACTGGAGCTCGCGACGGCTGGGGATCATCTCCGGCTCCTCGCCCATCGGGACCCAGGTCCCCCACGCCGCGGGGATCGCTTACGCCGTGAAGTATCGGGGGGAAGACGCGGTCGTGGCCACCTGGTTCGGCGAGGGCGCCACCAGTGAGGGCGACTGGCACGAGGGGCTGAACTTCGCCGGCATCCACCGGCTCCCCGTCGTCTTCATCTGCGAGAACAACCGGTATGCCATCTCGGTCGAGCAGTCCAAGCAGATGGCCGTGGCGAACGTGGCCGACCGGGCCGCCGCCTACGGGTTCCCCGGCGTGGTGGTCGACGGCAACGACGTCCTGGCCTGCTTCGCGGCGATGAAGGAGGCCGTGGGCCGGGCCAGGTCGGGCCAGGGTCCAACCCTGATCGAGTGCAAGACCTACCGGTTCCAGCCCCACACCTCCGACGACGACGACCGGACCTATCGCAGCCGGGAAGAGGTCGAGGAGGCCCGCCTCCACGATCCCGTGTCGCTGTTCGCCACCTACCTCACGGGGCAGGGCCTGGCCCGAGAGGAGGAGATCGCGTCGATGGCCGAGGAGGTCAAGGCCGACCTCGACGCCGACATCGACAAGGCGTGGAACGCGGCCGATCCCGACCCCGCCATGCTCACCCGCCACGTCTTCTTCCGCGAAGATTCGTGAGATGACCGAGAAGAACGTCGTCACGGCGATCCACGACGCCCTCCACGACGAGATGGCGGCGGACGAGCGCCTGGTCGTCTTGGGAGAGGACGTGGGCGCGCGAGGCGGAGTGTTCCGGGTGACGAAGGGGTTCCTGGATGAGTTCGGCGAGCGGCGTGTCATCGATACGCCGCTCGCCGAATCCCTCATCGTGGGGCTGGCCATCGGCATGTCGCTGCACGGCCTGGTCCCGGTGGCCGAGATCGAGTTCGCCGACTTCATCCACCCGGCGTTCGACCAGCTCGTCTCGGAGGCCGCCCGCATGCGCTACCGGAC
>Ga0209887_1000100_pt1 | contig 23221 bp, 19 predicted proteins | sample GWRWN1_30_40_FD_187230 | JGI IMG/M metagenome (GOLD analysis project Ga0209887, IMG submission 187230) | Riverbed sediment microbial communities from areas with no vegetation in Columbia River, Washington, USA - GW-RW N1_30_40 (SPAdes)... | ecosystem: Environmental > Aquatic > Freshwater > River...
CGGATGTGCCCGTACGAAGCCCGGACGGCGTAGTCGCCGCCCAGGTACTTCTCGATCGTCTTGGCCTTGGCCGGAGACTCGACCACGACCAGTGTCTTGCTCATGACCTGCTACTTCCCATCGTCGTTGGCCGTCGTCGTTGGGGATGGCGGCCCCGCGAGCCTGGTGGGGGCCTCCGCGCGGCAGGGTACCAGCCCTTTCCTCGCGGACCGGGACATCCGATCCCCGGATGCCCGGCTCGCTCACCGAGCCAGGGACGCGGCCGTGCCGGGTCGGGTCGCTTCTGGCGGGCCGGAAACGAGACGGCCTCGCGCGGTCGTCCCGGTCACCCACTAACGCGGTGTTAGGCTCGGTTCATTCCCGCTGGGGCCGTTCGCTCGGCCCGCCCGACCCTGGAGACCGGCCCTGCTCGCCCTGTTCACCGACTTCGTGACCGGAGAGATCGCCCGGTACGGGTACCTGGCGATCTTCGTCCTGATGCTGCTCGAATCCGCCTGCATCCCGATCCCCTCGGAGGTCACGATGCTGTTCGGCGGGGCGCTGGTCACCGCCCCCTTCCTCGCGCCCGAGCAGCAGCTCGAGTTCTGGCTGGTCGTGCTCGCGGGCACGCTCGGCAACCTCGTGGGGTCGTGGCTCGCCTACTGGGCCGGCTACTCGGGCGGCCGGCCGCTGATCGACCGGTGGGGTCGATACCTGTTGATACGGCCCCACGAGGTGGACCGGGCCCACGCGTGGTTCGAGCGCCACGGGCAGGCCGCCGTCTTCTTCGGTCGCCTCCTCCCGGTGATCCGCACCTTCATCAGCCTGCCGGCCGGCGTGGTCCGGATGCGGTTCTGGCGCTTCACCGTCTACACGGTGCTGGGCTGCCTCCCCTGGGTGATCGCGCTGACCTGGATCGGCGCCCTGCTCGGCGAGCGGTGGGACCGGGCGGAGGCGATCATCCGGCCGTTCGCCTGGGCGATCGCCGGGGCCCTCGTGGTCGGGCTCGTGTGGTTCGTGTGGAACCGGATCCGCCAGATCCGGCGCGAGGAGGCGGCGAGGGTCCCTCGTCCGCCGCCGGACGTCCCCGGGCGAGCGGTCCCCTCGCCGAGCGAACCGGACACAAGCGTGTCGCCGCTCGAGGGGACGACGCCCACCGGCATCGTGGAGCCGGTCGACGAGACCTGAGCCCTCGACCCGGCGGTCCGATCAGCCGAGCTCGGCGCGCATCACCCAGGACTCGCCCTCGGCCTCCCCGCGGACGGGTTCGAACCCCGCGCGCTCGTACATCATCCGCGACCGGTTGTGCACCGCGACCGAGAGCGACAGCGCCTGGTACCCCTCCTCGCGCGCCTGGACCATCAGGGCTCGCAGGAGGGTCTCGCCGATCCCCTTGCGACGGTGGAGCGGGACGACCGCGATGCCGAGCTCCGGCGTCTTCTCGTCGACGAACCCGTACCCCGGCTGCTCGGCCGTGAACAGCCGGTACCAGGCCGCGCCCACCGGTTGCCGGTCGAGCTCGGCGATGACCCCGGCGTCGCCCTCGCGGCCCCAGTCGTGGTGGTACCGCTCGAGCATCGGGTCGGCGAGCGCGGCGATCATCCGCTCGCGCGGCCAGTCGGGGTTCCACGCCGCCGCCTCGTACAGCATCTCGCGAAGGAAGCCGTCGTCCTCGTGCGTCGCGGGCCGGATGTTCACGATGCCCCCCGTGCCATGCTTCCGAGGATGGCCACCCTAGCGCAGTCGCGGTCGCTGGCGCTGGTCCGAGCCATCGGCGCGCGCTCCCGGACGGACGACGTGAGCACCCACGCGGACGCGCTCGCGTACCAGCTGTTCCTGTCCACCCTCGCGCTCTCGCTCGTAGGCCTCGCGCTGATCGGGCTCGCGGAGGACCTGCTGCCGTTCGAGCTCCAGGATGGGATCGGGGAGCAGTTCGCGAACCTCACCGACGCGAGCGCCACTCTCGGCGTCGCCAGCCTCCTTGCGCTGCTGTGGACCGCGTCGGGGCTGTCGCGTCGTGCGAGCCGTGCGTTGGCGGTCATCTTCCGCACCGGCCCGGAGGGCGCGGTGCGAGGAGGCCTCCGCGCGCTCGGGACGACCCTCGTCCTCATCCTGCTCGTCGGCGCGTTGCCCGTCGTCACCGGGGTCGTCTCCGCGGTTCGGGTCTCCTCGGGCCTCGAGATCCCGTTCCGTGTGCTCGGGTTCGCGGCGACCGCGGCGTTGGAGTTCGGCCTGTTCCTCCTCGCGTACACGGTGCTCACGCCCGGCTCGATCGGCTGGAGGTCCCATCTGCCCGGGGCGCTCGTGATGACCGCCGGGTGGGAGCTGTTCAAGCTCGCCGGCGGGATGCTCCTCGCCTACTACGTCTCGCGGGCGACGCTGCTGTACGGCACGATCGGGGCCGTGGTCGGCCTCCTCCTGTTCCTGCGCCTCGCGAGCGGGCTGTTCGTGTTCGGCGCCGAGGTGTCGGCGGTCGTACTCGATCGCCGGTCCGGTCCGTCGCCGATCGACTGAGCCTTGATGGCGAGGCCCGGCTCCCGCTCGGACGCGCTAGTCCGCGAACGACAGGGCGGCCGACAGCGCGAACCCGAACGCCACCGCGAGCCCCACCGTCTTGGTGCGGTCCGTGTACTCGAACGCCTCCGGCATCATCTCGTCCGCGAGCATCGTCAGGATGGCGCCGGCCGCGAACGCCTGGATCCCCGCGATCCACGAGCCCGAGGCGCCCTCGAGCGCCACGTACCCGAGACCGGCCGCGAGCGTGCTCGCCACCACGACGACCACCCAGAGCAGCAGCACCCTCCACCGCGACCATCCCCCGCGGACGAGATCGCTCGAGGCCGAGATCGACTCGGGGATGTTGGACAGGAACACCGCCACGATCACGGCCACGCTCGCGCTCTCCCCGGTGAGCAGTGAGGCGCCGATCACGACGGACTCGGGGATGCCGTCCAGGACGGCACCCAGCACGATCCCCAGGCCTCCTCCCGAGGACCCCCTCAGCCATCGATCGATCGCGACGTCGCCGACGAAGAAGACGAGCGCGCCCGCCACGAAGCCGAGCCCGACCGCGTACGAGTTCGCCGAGACGGTGACCGCCTCCTCGACCAGCTCGTAGGCGACGGCGCTGGTCAACACGCCCGACCCGAACGCCAGGACGAACCCCAACAGCTTCCGAGGGATCGGGACCGCGAACGCGACGAGCGCCCCGATGAGCAGCGACGAGGCCCCGAGGAGGGCCCACCCCATCGCCTCGGTCACGTGCCGCTACAGACCGATCTCGGGCGCCACCAGCTGCAGCCCCTCGATCGAGACCGAGAGGAACTCGTCGAGCGGGACCCCGATGCTCGCCTCGACGACGGTGACCTCGTCCCGGTTGACGCCGGGCGCGAACGCCTTCTCCTTCAACTTCTTCTTCATCGACGAGACCTTCATGCCCGCGCTCCGCTCCGGCCGGACCAGGGCGGCCGCCACCAGCAGCCCGGCCACCGCGTCGGCGTGCACAACGGCCCTGGACATGAGGTCGGTTCGGTACTCCACGTATGCGTGCGCGAGCACGCCGTTGATCACGCGTTCGTCGACGGCGGCCTCGCGGAGCCACTCGGCGGCGAGCCGGGCGTGGTTCGCCGCGTCGTCGCCCGTGTGGTCCTGGTCCAGGTCGTGGAACAGCCCGGTCAGCCCCCACAGGTCCTCGTCCTGCTCGAAGCGCCGGGCGAGCGCGCGCATCACGCCCTCGACCGAGATCAGGTGGCGGACCGTGGTTTCCCTCAGGCACTTCTCGCGGCAGAGCGCGACGGCGGCCTCTCGATCCATCACTCCGCCGGTTCCGCCGCCGGTTCGCGATCGTGACCGAGCACGTAGGGCACGCTCGACAGGATGACGTTCGGCTCGAACAGGAACAAGCGCTTGACGAACAGCGCGTTCTGGTTGTGGAGCAGAACGTGCCACCGCTTCGACACGATCAGCTCCGACATGACCACGATCACCAGGGTCCCCGGTTTCGATGTGAACCGCCGGACCTCTTCCACCATCGGCCCGCTCAGATCCCGGAACGGAGCTTCGACGATGTCGAGGGGGATGCGCATCCGTTCCTCCACCCAGGTCTCCTGGATCTTGCTCGCCTCGTCCGGATCGAGCTCGAAGTAGACCGCGCGCGTCTCGGACGCCTCGAGCGTCTCGGCGTAGTTCAGCGCGCGCTTGGTCGCGTCGTTCACGCTCGAGACGAAGGAGAGGGCGACGGTCCGTGCCGGGATCAGGGGTCGGACCTCCCTGGGCGCGGGCTCGTCCTCGGAGACCACGATCGGCACGTCGGTGACCACGATGTTGGGCTCGCGGAGCAGCCCCGCCTTGAGGCGAACGAGCTGCGTCCGGCCGAGGAGGTAGCGGATCAGGGAGCCCCGGACGATCTCGGGGATCACCACGTTGACGAAGTCCTCGGGGGCGCGGTCCATCCTGCCGAGGTAGTTCCGTAGCGCATCCAGCAGGCCTTCGGTCCCGAGCGGCAACGCCTCGAGCCGCGCGATCCCGCCGGAGAAGGCTCGCCACCGCTCCTGCAGGTCGAACGGGACGTCGTCGTCGCCCTCTTCGATCGGATAGACGACTCGAAGCTCGGTCGGGCGGATCGATCGGATCGCGCCAAGGGCCACCGCGGCCGCGGCATCCAGATCGCGGACGACGAGCACCATGTGGTTGACGCCGAACTCCCCGGGACGGACGGCGTTCCGCCGCAGCTGCCGCATCACGACGGTGTAGTGGCGGTGGATCGACAGGAACGTCGCGACGAGGATGCCCATGAACAGCACCGAGAGCCAGCCTCCGGCGGTGAACTTCGAGATCATGACGACCACGAGCACGATGCCTGTGGCGGCGGCGCCGATCACGTTGATCACGATCGAGCGGCGCCAGACGCGGCGCGGCGTGGTGCCCGAGCGCCGCTCGCGCGACCAGTGCACGACCATCCCGCTCTGCGAGAGGGTGAACGACATGAACACGCCGATCACGTAGAGCTGGATCAGCCGTGTGAGGTCGGCGTCGAACGCGAGGATGATGATCGAGGCCGCGATCGCCAGCACGACGATGCCGTTGGAGAAGACGAGCCGGTCCCCACGGTTCATGAACTGCCGCGGCATGTAGCGGTCGCGTGCGAGGATCGACGACAGCCTCGGGAAGTCCTGGTAGGCGGTGTTCGCGGCCAGGATCAGGATCGCCGCCGTGAAGAACTGCACGAGGTAGAAGCCGACACCCCCGTCGTAGACCGCGTGGGCGATCTGCGCCGGGATCGAGCGGACGTCGCTCGCCACCGTCCCGGGGATGTGGACCGCCAGCCACGAGATCCCCAGGAACATCGTGATCGCGATGACACCCATGATCGCCAGCGTCTCAGCCGCATTGGTCGCCTGCGGTCTGCGGAATGCCGGCACGCCGTTCGATATCGCCTCGACGCCTGTGAGCGCGGTCGCGCCCGAGGAGAAGGCCTTGAGCACGGCGAAGACCCCGATCGCGGTCGCCACGGTCGCGGCGTTCGCGATCGGCTCCACCGGGGCCGTGGCCGGGCAGCCACCGATGCACTGATAGGTGCCGATCGCGATGGTCGCGAGGATGGCCGCCACGAACCCGTACGTGGGGATCGCGAACAGCGTGCCGGACTCGCGCGTGCCGCGCAGGTTGGCGATCGTGACCAGCCAGACGAACCCGATCGAGAGCAGCACCTTGTGATCGTTGGCCACCGGGAACGCGGACCCGATCGCGAAGACCCCGGCGACGATCGAGACGACGACCGTCATCGTGTAGTCGACGAGCAGCGCGGCTGCCGCGATGAGTGCGGCCCACGTGCCGAGGTTCTCCTTGCTCACGATGTACGCGCCGCCGCCCGAGGGATACGCGCGCACGGTCTGCCGGTACGAGATCACGACGATCGCCATCAACGCGGCGATCGCGCCGGCGATCGGCATCACGAGCCCCTTGAAGACGGCGCTCACGATCGCGAGCTGGATGAAGATCTCGCCGGTCGCGTACGCCACCGACGACAGCGCGTCCGACGCGAACACCGGCAGGGCGAGGGCCTTCGGCAGCAGCGTGTGCTCGAGGTGGGCGCTCGAGAACGCGCGGCCGACCAGGATACGCTTGAGGACGGTCCCCGTGGGCCTCGGAGCGGTCCGGGCGCTCATCGATCCCGCCACCTGTGTGCCAGGAGGCCCTCACTCAGATGTGCGCGGGGACCTCGATCGGCGCCGTCCGCAGGTGGAACGGCACGCTCGTGACCACCACCTCCGGCTCGAACAGCAGGAGGCGTTTGATGTAAAACGCGGTCTGGTTGTGCAGGAGGTTCTCCCACCAATGGGCGGGGATGAGCTCGGGGAGCACGACCGTCACGATCGTGTCCCCACGGTCCGTCTGCTTCCGGATCTCGTCCAGCAACGGGATGCCCAGGTCGCGGAAGGGCGCCTCCACCATCACGAGCGGCACGTCCATGCCGCGCTCGTGCCACGCCTCGACCACCTCCTCGGCCTCCTCCGGGTCGCCCATGAAGTACAGCCCTTCTACGTGGGTCGGTCGGAGCGCCTTCGCGTAGACCACGGCCCGGACCGTGGCGTCGTGCACGCCGGCGACCGGGACGAGGACGACGTGCCGCACGACGTCGGTCGGATGCTCGGCGTGCGAACCGGCCGAACGCTCCAGCTCCTCCGGCACCAGCGGCACGTCCGTGACGACGACCCCCGGCTCGAACAGCAGCGCGCTCTTGAGGAACAGCGCCCGGCGCCGACGGAGGAACTGGATCCACGAATGCGAGACGAGCACCTCGGGGATCACGACGGTCACGAAGTCGCCCTCGTCCCGCGGCAGGAGCCTGATGCGGCGCTTCACGGCCCGGCCCGGCCGGTCGTCCCCGCCCTCGAGCACTTCCAGCTCTCCGAGTCTGGGGGCGACGTCGCGCCATGCCGCGGCCGTCTCGCGGAATCGGTCCGGCGGACCCACGAAGAGCGGGACGACGTCCTCCGCCCGCACCGCCCGCAGGTAGCGCACAGCATCCAAGATCGCAGGGCCGAGGTCGTCGACCACCACGAGGAACGCGTTGCGCGGCTCCGCGCTCGCGTCCAGCCGGCGTTCGCGCAGGATCCGGCCGACCTTCTCGTAGTGGTGGTGCACCGCGTCGAAGAAGCCGACGATGATCGGGATCGCGAGGATCACGATCCACGCCCCGCGGGAGAACTTCGTGAGCGTGACGATCACCAGGACGATGCCGGTCGTCACCGCGCCGACCCCGTTGATGAACGCGTACCGCTGCCAGTTCGGGCCCTTGAGTCTGATCCACCGGCGCACCATGCCCGTCTGGGACAAGGTGAACGCGGTGAACACACCCACCACGTACAGCTGGATCAGGTGCGTCAGCTCGGCGTCGAACACCCACACCAACAGCGACGCGAGGGCCGCCAGCACGATCACCCCGTTCGAGAAGACCAAGCGGTCGCCGCGGTTGCGGAACTGCGACGGCATGAACCGGTCGCGCGCCAAGATCGCCGAGAGCCGGGGGAAGTCCTGGTATGCCGTGTTCGCCGCGAGGATCAAGATCCCTACGGTGAACGCCTGCAGCACGTAGAAGAGGAGTCCGCCCGAGAATACGGTCTCGCCGATCTGCGCGAGCACCGACGGCCCCGGGAACTCCTCGCCCACGCGGATCCCGAGTGCGTGGCTCAGGAACGTGATACCCAGGAACATCGTGATGCTGATGACGCCCAGGGTCGCGAGGGTCATCGCGGCGTTCTTCGACTGCGGCCGACGGAACGCCTGGACTCCGTCCGCGATCGCCTCGACTCCCGTCAGCGCGGTCGCCCCGGACGCGAACGCGCGGAGCAGGACGAACAGGCTCAGCGCCTGCACCACCGGGAGTTCCAGGTCTGCCGACGCGGCGACGGGACATCCGCCGAGGCACCGAACGGCCCCGACCGCGAGCGTGAGGAAGACCATGATCACGAACCCGTACGTCGGGACGGCGAACAACGTCCCCGCCTCCTTGACGCCACGGAGATTCAGAACCGTGATCAGCAGGATGAACGAGATCGCGATCTCGACCCGGTACGGCTCGATCGAGGGCGCGGCGGAGACGACCGCGACGGTGCCCGCGGTCACGCTCACGGCGACGGTGAGCACGTAGTCGGTCAGGATCGCGGCCGCGGCAATCAGCCCCGGCACCGTCCCGAGGTTCTCCTTGGAGACGATGTACGAACCGCCGCCACGTGGGTACGCGCGCACCGTCTGCCGGTACGACGTGACCACGATCGCGAGCAAGAGCGCGATCGCCCCGCCGATCGGGATCATCGCGCCGAGCGCCACCGCGCCCGCCAGGGCGAGGACGAGCATCATCTCCTCGGTGGCGTAGGCGACCGAGGACAGCGCGTCCGACGACAGGATCGGGAGCGCGAGCAGCTTGGGGAGCAGCTGGTGCTCCTGTTTGTTCGTGGCCAGGGCGCGGCCCAGCAGGAGTCGCTTGACCACGCCGCGGGGAGCCTGGGTCCGTTGCGCCGTCGCCATCGCGCGGGATTCTAGGCTGCGGGGTGGGCGTCATGGGGACGGCGGCGTCTCGGCGGGCTGGGGAGACTCGTCGCCGATCCACCGGTACCCGACGCCGGGCTCGGTGAGGATGAGCCGTGGGGCGCTCGCGGCGTCGCCGAGCTTTCGGCGGATCGCCCGGACGTACACGCGGAGGTAGTGGCTCTCGTTCGCGTAGCCCTGACCCCAGACGCGGCGCAGCAACCACTGGTGGGTCAGGAGCTTCCCGGGGTTGGTCACGAGCGCCTCGAGCAGGGCGTACTCGGTCTTGGTCAGGTGGATCCGCTCGCCGTCCACAGTGACCAGGCGCCTGCCGAGGTCGACCGCGAGCGTTCCGAACGTCAGGGTCGCCGGCTCGGCCTGGTCGGCAGGGCTGCGCCGCAGCGCGGCGCGCAGCCGGGCGAGGACCTCCTCCATCCCGAACGGCTTGGTGACGTAGTCGTCGGCCCCGGCGTCGAGCGCGGCCACCTTGTCGGCTTGCCGGTCGCGAACGGACAGCACGATCACGGGCACGTCCGAGAACGAGCGGACGCGACGGATCACGTCGGTGCCGTCCAGGTCCGGCAGGCCGAGGTCGAGGAAGACGAGATCGAGCGCCGCCTCGGCCGCCGCGACGATCGCCTCCTCGCCGTTCGACGCGGTCCGGACCTCGTACCCGTGGGCCTCGAGGCTGGTCCGCAGCGCGCGCCGGATCTGCGATTCGTCGTCGACGACGAGCACCTGGGTCACGCGCCTCGCTCGGTGGCTCCCCGAGCGGCCTCCACGGACCCGGAGCGGTCGGGGGCGCCGGTCTTGCCGGCAGGACCCTCGAGCGCGGGCAGCTCGAACACGACCGATACGCCGCCGGTCGGTGACCCCTCGATCCGGATCCGGCCCCCGTGCGCCAGGACGATCGCCCGAGCGATCGTGAGCCCGAGCCCGCTGCCGTGTCCGCCGGCATCACCCTGGTAGAAGGCCTCGAACACGCGCTCGCGCTCCTCGGGCGGGATGCCTTTGCCCTGATCCGAGATCCGGACCTGGACGGCGCGCTTCCACGGCGAGACGGCGATCGAGATCTCGCCGTGCGGCGGGGAGAAACGGGCGGCGTTCTCGAGCAGGTTGGTGAGCACCTGGTCGAGCTGCACCGGGTCGGCGGCGATCTCGGGCGTATCGCGGATCACCGTCCGGACCCGGAACCCGGACAACCTTGGCTGCAACCGGTGCAGAACGGATTCAAGGATCTCGTCCATCGCCACCGGCTGCTTCGACGGGGTGAGCGCGCCGGCCTCGAAGCGGGCGAGGTCGAGCAGGTTGCCGAGGAGACGGTTGAGCCGGTCGGTCTCCTCCAGCACCGTCTGGAGCAGGTCGCGGCGCTGCGCGTCGTCGTGCGCGGCGTCGTCTTCGAGCAGACTCGTGACCGCCGCCTTGATCGACGCGAGCGGCGTCCGCAGGTCATGCGTGACCGCGGAGAACAGGGCGGCCCGAGCCTGGTTGGTCTCTGCGTCGAGCCGCGCCATGTTCACCTGGGCGTCGAGACCGGCCCGCTCCAACGCGATCGCGATCTGTCGCGCGGCCGCTTCGAGCAGCCGCAGGTCCTCACGGCCGATCGCCGGCTGTCCCTCGGCGCGGACCACGACCAGGGTCCCGAACACCTCGCCGCCCACGTCGAGGGGGAGCCTGCGCTCCTCGCCGGGCGGCGTGCGGTCGCGGGACTGGACGATCTCGTACGTGCCGCTCCCGGTCCGCGCCCGGATCTCGCACCGCGCCAAGTGCAGCGGTCCGAGCAGCGAGCCGGCGAAGTCCTCCAGGACCCGTTCGAGGCGCTCGCCCGAGAGGACCTTGGTGGCCAGGTAGCTGAGCAGCCGCGACTCACGCTCGCCACGGGCCGCCCTCGCCCGCTCCTCGAGCGCCCGCGCGACGAGGGAGCCGACGATCGTCGCGACCACGAGGAACGCGACCAGCGCGACGGCGTCCTCGGAGTCGGTTACGCGCAACGTGTGCAGGGGCTCGGTGAAGAAGAAGTTGATGCAGAGGAGGCTGAGGACCGAGGCCACCAACCCGCTCCACAGACCGCCGACGGCCGCGGCGACGACGACCCCCAGCAAGTAGATCGAGATCGCCCCGAGCGCCCGCCCCGGCTGCAGGACGAGTCCGAGACCGGTCGCGACGGCGGGCGCGAGCACCGCGGTCCCCACCGTCCGCACCTTCGAAGATCTCCGGAGTCGCCCGAACACGCTCACGGCTTCACGCTACGGCTTCGCTACGGGTTCTTCACGCCCTGGCGGGCCGCTTTCACACGACGTTTACGCGCTCGGGCGCACGCTCATGGTGTGAGCACCAACCTGCGGCCCGAGACGACCGAACCCGCCCCGACCGGGCGTGCCCCCGGGCCGCCACCGCCGGGTCGGCCGCGGGGCACCGCCGTCGACCCCCTGCCGCCCGGACCCGCTCACGCGCTCAAACGCCTGTTCCTCGGGCCGGCGCTCCCGACGGCACAACTGCAACACGAGCGTCTCGGCAAGCCGACCGCCCTCGCCGTGTTCGCGAGCGACAACCTGTCCTCGGTGGCCTACGCGACCGAGGAGATCCTGAAGGTCGCCGTTCCAGCGATCGGCATCCTGGCTTTCTCCGTCGTGATGCCCGTCACCTTCGGCATCCTGGCCGTGCTGGCGATCCTGCTCTTCTCCTACCGGCAGACGATCAAGGCCTATCCGAGCGCGGGTGGCGCGTACATCGTGACGAAGGACAACTTCGGGCTCCTCGCGGCCCAACTGGCCGGGGTTGCCCTCCTCACCGACTACGTGCTGACCGTCTCCGTGTCCATCGCCGCGGGCGTCGCGGCCATCACCTCCGCGGCACCCGAGCTCTACACCTACCGGGTCTGGCTCTCGGTCGCGTTCATCTGGTTCATCGCTTGGGGCAACCTGCGAGGCGTGCGGGAGTCCGGTCGGATGTTCGCGGTGCCCACCTATTTCTTCATCGTGATGATGTTCCTGCTCCTAGGCGTCGGGCTGGCGAAGTCGCTCGCCGGCGACCTCCACCCACTGCCGGCGCCCGCGGACGTAGCCGAGACCACGGGCGCGATCAGCCTGTTCCTGATCTTGCATGCGTTCGCCTCCGGCGGCGCGGCCGTCACCGGGGTCGAGGCGATCTCCAACGGCGTCCCGGCCTTCAAGCCCCCAGCGTGGCTGAACGCCCGGACGACGCTGATGTGGATGGGCAGCCTGCTCGGCGTGATGTTCCTCGGACTGTCCTACCTCGCGGTACAGCTCCAGGTGGTGCCGACGGAGACGAAGACCGTGATCTCCAACGTCGGGCGGGCGGTGTTCGGCAGCGGATCGCTCGGCACGGCGCTGTTCCTCATGCTGCAGGTTGCAACGACCCTCATCCTGATCCTCGCCGCCAATACCTCCTTCGCCGACTTCCCCCGTCTGGCGAACTTCCACGCCAAGGACAACTTCATGCCACGCCCGCTCACCAAACGCGGACACCGGCTGGTCTTCTCGAATGGGGTCATCGGGCTCGCGATCGCCTCGACGGTGCTCGTGATCCTGTTCCGGGCGGACGTCCATAAGTTGATCCCGTTGTACGCGATCGGAGTCTTCACGTCGTTCACGCTCTCGCAGGCCGGTATGGCCAAGCGCCACCTCCGCCTGCGCGAGGAGGGGTGGAGGCACGGTCTGTTCATCAACGGGCTCGGCGCGATCACGACCGCGGTCGTCACGGTCGTGATCGCGATCACCAAGTTCGCGCACGGCGCGTGGGCGGTCATGGTGTTCGTACCGGTGATGGTCTGGATCCTGGTCCGCATGAACCATCTGTACGAGCGCGAGCACGAGGAGCTCGACGAAGGGCTCGATGCCTTCGTGCGCGGCGACAGGCGCCATCCGGTGGCCGTCGTCCTGGTGGAGGATCTGGACCGCAAGACGATGCACGCCCTCCAGTACGCGAAGACGATCCGCTCGAGCGCCACGCATGCGGTGCATGTCGAGCGCGAGCCCGCCGAGTCCGAGCGCCTGCGCGCTCGTTGGGCCGAGCTGGGGATCGGCGTGCCGCTCCACATCGTTGCTCGAGACGGCGATCTCGCAACGACGATCGCGAGGTACACGGCATCGCTGAGCGGCGATGCGGACGTCACCGTGATCGTTCCGGGGCCCGCCCGGATGGGTCGTCTCGAGCGGCTGCGTCGAGGGCGCACGGGCGCCCGGCTGGCGAGGGCGCTCGCGTCGGATCCGCACGTACGTGTGACGCTGGTCCGCGACCATCTCGAGCCGCACCCGACGATCGCCGGACCCGGCGGCGTCCGCATGCTCCCCCGCGCGAGCCATCGTGTCGTGGTCCTCGTCGACCGCGCCGACCGAGCTGCGCTCCAGGCCGTGCGCTACGCGCTGTCCCTCGGCGCGGAGGAGGTGGTGGCGGTCCACGCGGCCGTCGACCCCGAGGTCCAGGACGAGCTGATCTCGCGCTGGATGGAGCTCCGGCTCCCGATTGCCCTGGACCTGGTGGAGTGCTGGGATCGCGACGTCGCGAGGTCGGTCGAGCGGTACGTCGTCGACCTCATGGGACCGCGCACCGAGGTGACCGTCGTGCTCCCGAGGCGCGACTTCGCCCGGGTGACCCAACGGCTCCTGCACGACCGGACCAGCCGCGGCATCGCCCGCGCCCTGGGCCGGTACGAGCACGTCGACGTGGCGGTGGTGCCCTACTTCTTCGGGAGGAAGGCGCCGTCCCCTCCCCCACGGGAGCCGCCGGTGGACCTGGCGACTGCGGGTGCGGGCCAAGCAGGCTAAGGTAGCCAGCCGTGCGCGTGATCATCATGGGCTGCGGTCGTGTCGGCATCCTGCTCACCCAGGAGCTCTCTAAGGCCGGGCACGAGATCACCGTGATCGACAAGAATGCCGCGGCCTTCGCGCGCCTGCCCCCGGGGTTCGAGGCCCGAACGATCGTCGGGCTCGGGTTCGACCGGGACGTGCTCGAGGACGCCGGCATCAAGGAGGCGGATGCGTTCCTGGCGGTCTCGAGCGGCGACAACTCGAACATCGTGTCCGCTCGCGTCGCCCGAGAGCACTACCACGTGCCGAAGGTCATCGCGCGTATCTACGACCCGATGCGCGCGGACATCTACGAGCGTCTGAACATCCCGACGGTCTCGACCACCCGATGGGGCGTCAAGCAGATGATCCTGATGCTCACGCACCCCGGCGAGGAGATCAAGGAGACACTCGCGGCCGGGGACCTGTTCCGGATGCGCGTGGAGATCCCTCCGCACCTCGTCGGCAAGCCGGTCTCCTCGCTCAACCTGGAGGGCAAGATCCTCGTCGCCGGGGTCGACCGAGGGGGCAAGGGCTTCATCCCGGTCGCGTCGAGCACGTTCCAGGAGGGCGATTACGCCGCCGTAATCGTGCAGAAGGACGCGCTCGAGACCCTCGAGGAGCTCATGCAACCGATCGGGGAGCATTGAGATGCGCGTCGTGATCAGCGGTGCCGGCGCGGTCGGGCGACATCTCGCGTCGGACCTGGCCAAACGCGGTCACGACGTCACGCTGATCGAACAGGACCCGGCGGTGCTCGAGATCGCCAGGGAGTGGGCCCCGCAGGTCGATCACATGATCGGGGATGCATGCGAGCCGTGGGTGCTGGAGAAGGCTCAGCTCAACACCGCGGACGTGGTCGTCGCGTCGACGGGGGATGACGAGGACAACCTCGTGACGGCGCTGTTGGCCAAGCAGGAATTCGGGGTCCCCCGGGTGCTCGCTCGCGTGAACCATCCCGACAACGAGTGGCTCTTCACGGAGCAGTGGGGAGTGGACGCCGCCGTCTCGCCCCCGCACATCCTCACCGCGATGGTCGAGGAGGAGGTGACGGTCGGCGACCTCGTCCGCCTGCTCCCGCTCGAACGCGGTGGGATCTCGATCGTCGAGCTCAGGATCCCCGCCGACTCGCCATCGGCCGGCCGCCCGTTGTACGAGATGCGTCTTCCCCCCGACGCCACCATCGTCGCGATCATCCGGGAGGGCCACGTCGTGATCCCGCAGCCGGAAACCGTGATCACCGACGGCGACGAGGTGCTCGCCCTCACCGTGCCCGACGCCGAGGCCGCGCTCAGGGCCGCGGTCCTGGGAGAGGAAGCGGTCTCGGGCTAGCTTCAGGTCGGCGGAGATGATGCCTGACGCGGCGCACCGTCGCTCGCCGACGGTCCGGTGTGCCCTGAGATCGATCGAGGTTCGCTAGTGGCCCTTGCCGTTGCCGTTGCCGCCAGCGTTCCCCTGGCCGTGACCGCCGGCGTTCCCGTGGCCGTTGCCGCCGGCGTTTCCGTGGGACTCGCCGCTCTGACCGTGATCGTTGGACGAGGAGGACGGGGAGCCGCCCTCGGGCGGAACGTGGCCAGCGTGTTTCTCGTCGGCCTTCGCCTCGTGCTCGGCCTTGGTCTCCAGCAGGTGTGTGAGCGAGTTCTGCAGGCCCTGGTTGTCCGGGTGGACCTCGAGCAGCGCCTCGTGGCGGCAGATCGAGTTGTCGAGGCCGGTCAGGCCCTCGCAGGCCGTGAAATCGACGCCGTCCGACGGCGACACGCCCTCCACGGCGGGCTCGGTCTCGTGGCCGTTCCCGGCGGCCGGACCGACGGCCCCCGTGGACACGGTGACCAGGGACTCATGCGGGCCCCGCGGCGCCCGCAGGGACGGGTTGGCCGACGCGAGCGAACCGATCGCGATGACTGCGGCGACCGCGATGATCGTGTCCCGCCAGGCCTTCCACGCATGGTGCCGTTGTCCCCGCTGCACGTAGAAGGTATCGGCGGGCGGTCTCGTGGAACTTGACGGGCCGCTCGACGTCCCCGGGTCGCCTACGCACGGAACTCGAAGCTCGGGTTCACCATCCGCTTCTCGCCCCGCTGGTCGGCAAGCAGGCCCTCGACCACGAGACGAGTGCCGAGGCTCAACCCGCGGATCGTCCGACGGCCCATCCACATCACCGTGACCTCTCCGGTCCCGTCGGACAGGATCGCCTCGAGCGACTCGTGGCCCTCGAGCGGCCGGACCGTGATCCGTCGAACCACGCCGGCGAGCTTGACGCGCGAGCGCGTGGACGCCTCGGCGATCCGAACGCTGCCGGGGACGCTCTCCGCCCACGCCCGGATCTCCTCCGCGTATCGCTGCTCGTCGCTCTCCGCCATCCGGCGGAGGAACCGCCGGAACGGATCGAGGAGTCCCATCGGCGTGGCCGTCCCTCCCTTCCCGAGGTCCGGGAAGCCTATCCCGCGCGCACCGCGGGCTCGGACGCCTCGACCATGAGCTCGGACCTGCGGGACTTGGAGACCCAGATGGCGGCCGCGACCACCGCGACCGCGAGCACGACGACGACGACGCGGACCACCTCGTTGTCGGTCTGCTCGACGATCACCGGCGCGAAGAGCAGCGCGACCAGGTTCATCACTTTGATGAGCGGGTTGAGCGCCGGGCCGGCCGTGTCCTTGAACGGATCGCCGACCGTGTCGCCGATCACCGCGGCCTTGTGCGACTCGCTGCCCTTGCCACCGTAGTGGCCCTCCTCGATGTACTTCTTGGCGTTGTCCCACGCGCCGCCCGAGTTCGAGAGCATCACGGCGAGCAGCTGGCCCGTGAGGATCGAGCCCGCGAGGAAGGCACCGAGCGCCTCCGCGCCGAGCGCGAAGCCCGCGATGATCGGCGACAGGACGGCGAGCAGCCCCGGCGTCATGAGCTCGCGGAGCGACGTCTTGGTGCAGATGTCCACGACGCGCGCATAGTCCGGCTGTTCCTCGTACGTCATGATCCCCGGATGGTCGCGGAACTGGTTCCGCACCTCGACCACGACCTGAGACGCGGCCCGACCCACGGCGCGGATCGCGAGCGACGAGAACAGGAACGCGATCGAACCGCCGATCAACAGACCGACGAGGACGCTCGGATCGTCCACGCGGATCCCCTCGAACGGGAACCCCGCCAGACGCAGTGCCTCCTCGAAGGAACCGAACAGCGACGTCGCGGCGATCACCGCGGTGGCGATCGCCATGCCCTTGGTGATGGCCTTCGTCGAGTTCCCGACGGCGTCCAGACCGGTGAGCACCTGCGCCGGACGACCCTCGAACTCGCCCGACATCTCGGCGATCCCCTGTGCGTTGTCCGACACCGGCCCGTAGGTGTCCATCGACACGATCACGCCCACCGTCGTGAGCATGCCCATCCCCGTGAGCGAGATGAAGTACAGGGCCTCCCTTGCGTTGTCGCCGAGGACGTAGGCACCGGAGATGACGGCGGCGATCACCAGGACGGCCCACACCGTCGATTCGAGGCCGATCGAGAAGCCCGACAGGATCGTCGTAGCCGGGCCCGTCTGTGTGGACTCCGCGATCTCCTGCACGGGCTTGAACTTCGTGTCCGTGAAGTACTGGGTGAGGATCTGGATGATGCTCGCGAGGATCAGACCGAGCAGCACGGCCACCGCCGGACGCAGGTCGTCCATGTAGATCGCGCTGATCACGAACACCGCGGCGGCCGAGATCGCGGCCGAGATGAAGAAGCCGCGGTTGATCGCCCGCATACCGTGCTCGTCCTCGCTCCGCGGCGTCACGGCCAGGATCCCGATGATCGACGTGATCACCCCGACGGCGCGAACGAACAGCGGGAACATCACGCCGGCGATCGCCCCCACCTCGGAGCCGGCGAACGCGGCCGCGCCCAGGATCAGCGACGCGACCAGCGTCACCTCGTAGGACTCGAACAGGTCCGCCGCCATCCCCGCGCAGTCGCCGACGTTGTCGCCCACGTTGTCGGCGATCGTCGCCGCGTTGCGCGGGTCGTCCTCGGGGATCCCGACCTCGACCTTGCCCACCAGGTCCGCGCCCACGTCCGCCGCCTTGGTGAAGATGCCGCCACCCACCCGCATGAACATCGCCAGCAGCGCCCCGCCGAATCCGAACCCGACCAGGACGGCCGTCGCATCCTGCTGGTAGATGAGCAGGATCACGGTGGCGCCCAGCAACCCGAGCCCGACGGTGAACATCCCCGCCACCCCGCCGGCCCGGAACGCGATCCGCAACGCCCGTCGCAGGCCCGACTCCTTCGCGGCGTTCGCGGTGCGCACGTTGGCGCGGACCGCGAGCCACATCCCCGTGTACCCGGTGATCGCACTGAACGCGGCCCCGAGGATGAACGCGACCGAGCGGCCGAACCGCAGCGCGAACTCGCTGTGCGCGGCGTTCTCGGGCACCGGGAGCGCGAAGAACAGCAGGACCGTGAGGATCGCCATGAAGACCGCGACGGTGCGGAACTGGCGGTTCAGGTAGGCCTTCGCGCCGATCTGGATCGACCGGGCGATCTCCCGCATCTTCGGGCTCCCCTCGGGAGCGGCCAGCACCTCGCGGACCAGGTAGTACGCGAACGCGAGGGCGACGAGCGAGATGAGCAGGATCACCCACAACGCGTTGGTCTCGAACGACCCGAAGACGGCGTTAATCGGACCGCCTTCCTGAGCCAGGACACCGCGCAGCACGTTGCGACCTCCTCGGGTTTCCGGACGCCCGGACCCGGTGGGGGCGGCCGGGGCCCGGCAAGTATAGGGAGTCGACCGTCAGCTGACCTGCGACGGAGCGTCCGCCGGCGCCGGCTCCGCGCGTCCACCGATCCGCCGCAGCAGGACGAACCCGAGCAGGCCGGTCGCGGCGGCCGCCAGCATGATCGCGACCGTCGCCGGTTCGACGAGCCGGTGCGGGAGCGCCAGCTCGGCGACGAACAGCGAGACCGTGAACGGGATCCCTGCCACCACGCCGGCGACCACGACGTGGCCCCGGTCGACCCCCTCGGGGAGGCGCCCCAGCCCCCATCGCAGGGTGAGCAGCACCGCGATCGCGATCCCGAGGGGCTTCCCGACGATCCTGGACGCGAGGATGCCGAGCCCCAGACGGCCGGTGGCCGCCTCTGCGAACGCGTGCCCCGACAGTTGGACGCCGGCGTTGGCAAGCGCGAAGAGCGGGACGACGACGTAGCTCGACCACGGCAGCAGGAGCGCCTCGGCTCGGGCGAGCGGCGAGACGGTCTCCCGCGACAGGCGGGCGAGGTCCAACCACTGCGCGGCGTCGGCGTCCGGCGGATCCGGCTCGTCGACGGTCAGATCGGCGACCCGATGCGCCTCGATGCTCACGTGCCGAGGACGCTGGAACGCAACGGCGGGGGTCAGGAACGCGATGACCACCCCGGCGATCGTGGGCGACACCCCGGATGCGTCGAGCGCCACCCAGGCTCCGATCCCCAGGGCCACGTACACCACGACGGCCCTGACCCCGATCCGCCAGAAGAGCGCGTACGCCACGAAGATGCCCACCGCGCTCACGAGCGCCGCCGCCTCGATCCCTTCGGAGTAGAAGGCGGCAACGATCACGATGCTCCCGAGGTCGTCCACGATGGCCAGGGCGAGCAGGAGCGCCTTCAACCCCGGGGGGGCGGTCCGTGCCAGGGACAGGACGGCGAGGACGAAGACGATGTCGGTCGGCATCGCGATCCCGAACCCATCGGCCGCGGCGCTGCCCCAGGTGATCGCGAGGTAGACGCCGGCCGGCACCAGCATGCCCCCGAGCGCGGCGATCACGGGCAGCGAGGCTCGCCCGCGTTGCCGGAGCTCCCCCGTCACGAGTTCCCGCTTGATCTCCAGACCCACGACCAGGAAGAACAGGGTCATCAGCCCGTCGGAAACCCAGCTCCGAAGGTCGCCGGTCAACGCCCGAGTGCCGAGACGGATCGTGAGCTCCGTGTCCCAAACGCGCTGGTAGGAGTCGCCCGGCAGATTCGCCCAGACCAGCGCGATGGCGGTCCCGGCGAGCACGAGGATCGCCGAGGAGGTCTCCGTCTGCAGGAACGCCTGCAGGGGCTGCACAACCTTGCGGGGCAAGCGCCGACCCGAGCGAGACCACGTCGGCCGGAGACCGTCCGATGGGCCGGGATCGTCGTCGCGTTCGGTCCGGTCGGTCATGCGGAACCCTCTGCCGACCAGTCTTCCCGGCGCACCTTCAGAACATCTCCATCCTATCTGTGTTGCGAGGGGTCCCGGGCACGGGTAGCCTTCACGCGTTTTGACCACCAGCACCGAACCCCCCTCCGTGAGCCCCAACCGGGCGCAGCGCGGCGCGAGCAAGAAGCGCCGTCTGCCGCTCGCATTGCTCATCGCCCCCGTCGTGCTCGCCGCGATCGGCGTGGGGATCGTGCTCCTGCTGCGGGGCGGGGCGGACTCGATCATCGGCGGGGGCGACGAGCCGGCGCCGCCGTTCGACTTCATCGTCAAGCCCGCCACGGCGATCCCGACCGCACCCGACGTGGACGAGGCAGCGCTCTCGGCGAGCGCCGGCGAGGTGGCGCAGGAGATCACGCCGTCGATCGACGACCTGTACACGAAGGCGTTCCTGGACCCGAGCAACTGGCGCCACGATGACTACGAGGAGGTCTTCGCGGCGTTCGCGCCCCATGCGGCCGCGACGGCCGAGCAGAGCGTGGAGACCCTCACGCTGGGCGCCACCGCCGGCAACGTGTTCGACACCGTCGACCCCGGCAAGAGCAAGCTCTCGTACCAGGTGCTGTTCGACCCCGACGGCGAGCCGGAGACCGCCGTCGTGTCCGTGATCTTCCGGGCCACGGCGGAACGCAAGGCCGGCACGTATCTGGCGATCGTGAGCGAGGGGGAGTTCTTCCTTCGTCAGATCGACGGCCAGGAGGGATGGACGATCACGGCGTTCGACGTGACGCGAGACGACCACGAGACGCATCCGCCCTCGCCCTCGGCCTCGGCCTCCCCCTCCACATGAGCGTGCTCCCCGCCCGCCGCCGAGTCGCGCTCGTGGTCGCCCTCGTTGCGGCCTGGGTCGCCGGCTCCGCGCTCGGTGCGACCCGGCCGGCCGGACACGCCTCCGCGGCGCCGCTGTTCCAGCTCGAGCCGGCCCACGCCGAGTACGTCCCCGTGCTCGATGGAAGCAAGCCCATCTACGTCCTGGTCATCGGCTCGGACGCCCGGCCCGACCAGGCGATCGAGAGCCAGCGCGCCGACTCGATCCACATCCTGTCCATCAACCCCGCCGAGCACAGGGCGTCGATCGTCGGGATCCCCCGCGACTCCTACGTCGATATCCCCGGCGTCGGGCAGAACAAGATCGACGCCGCCCTGTTCTACGGGGGGCCCGACCTGGTCGTGCAGACGGTGGAACAGCTCACCGGCCTGAAGATGGACTACTGGGCGATGACGGGGTTCGCGAGCTTCGAGCAGATGGTGGACGACGTCGACGGGCTGGTGGTCGACGTGCCGTTCGCGATGAGCGACGACGCCTCCCGGGCGTTCTTCGACCCGGGCGTGCAGCGGCTCGACGGCGACAACGCCCTGGCGTTCGCGAGGAACCGGCACGACCTGCCGGCCGGCGACTTCGGGCGCTCGGAGAACCAGGGCCGGCTGATGGTCGCGGCGCTGGCCCAGCTCAAGAAGGAGTTCAACAAAGACCCGGCCAGGATGCTGATCTGGGTGGCGTCGTTCATACGGAACGGCACGACCACGCTCGCGCTGGACGAGGTGCTCGACCTCGCCTTCACCGGCACGGCGATCAACGCGAACAAGGTCGAGAACGTCGTCCTGCCGGGCGGCACGGGGATGGTCGGCGGCCTGTCCGTCGTGACCCTCAACCAGGAATCGCTCGAGAAGATCTCGAAGGACCTCGCCGACGACGGCCTCCTGAAGAAGGCGAACCTGCCGCCGTCGCCGAACGAGCCGCTGCTCGGCGGCTGAGGACCGGGCCAAAGGACGAGGCAGGACGGCGGCGGGGGCTGTTACCCTTCGCCGCCGGAGAAGGGGAGTAGTCCGCAAGCGGACCCGCCGTCATGACGGCCGCGCGTCGCGGCCCGGTGGATCCCTCGCCTCGCGGGGACGAGACCTTCGGCCGGAGAGGAAGGGCCGTGGGTTCCGATCTCGGGCAGACCGGTGTTCATCCGGGCGGTGACGTTCCTGCGGGCCGCTCGCTCACGTCGCTCGCCATGGCGGTCGGTATCACCATCCCGGCGATCGTGCTGCGGTTCTCGAACACGTCGCTCGAGAACTGGGTGGAAGCGCTGCTGTTCGGGCTCGCGATCGTCGGCGCCGCGTTCATCCTGTCGTGGGCCGCCGAGGTGGCCCAGCTCGACATCTCGGCGGGTCTGGCGATCGCGGTCCTCGCGTTCATCGCCGTCCTGCCCGAGTACGCCGTCGACATGGTCCTGGCCTGGGACGGCGGGAACGCGTTCGAGCAGTACGGGGAGGCATGCCATCCGCCCGGCGTCGCGGGCGAGGACGCGTGCTCGCTGGCGCTCGCCAACATGACCGGCGCCAACCGGCTGCTGATCGGGATCGGGTGGTCGATGGTCGTGTTCATCGCCGCGTACCGCTCGCGGAAGAGCCCTCCGGTCCTGCGCGAGGTGGTGCTCGACCGTCCGCACTCGGTCGAGGTCGCGTTCCTGGGACTCGCCACCGTGTACTCGCTCACGCTGCCGATGAAGTCCCAGATCACGCTGGTGGACTCCCTGATCCTCGTGTCGATCTTCGCCGCGTACACCTGGCGGATCTCGAAGGCCCCCGCCGAGGAACCGCACCTCGTCGGGCCGGCCCGCTGGGTCGGGACGTTCCGAGCGCCCAACCGGCGGGCGACCGTGATCGGGATGTTCGTGTTCGCGGCCGTGGTGATCCTGCTGTCCGCCGAGCACTTCGCCGAGGCGCTCGTCGCGACCGGGCAGGAGTTCAACATCAACGAGTTCCTGCTGATCCAGTGGCTCGCTCCCCTGGCGTCCGAGGCTCCCGAGTTGCTCGTCGCCGGTCTCTACGCCTGGCGGCTGAACACCAATGCGGCTCTGGGCACGCTGGTGTCCTCGAAGGTGAACCAGTGGACCCTGCTGGTCGGCACCCTGCCTATCGTGTTCGCGATCGCGGCGGGCGGTCTGCACGGCCTGCCGGTCGACGCGCACCAGCGCGAGGAGCTGTTCCTCACGGCCGCGCAGTCGTTCTTCGCGGTCGCCGTGCTCGTCACGCTCTCGATCAGCGTGCGCGAGGCCTGGTTGTTGTTCACGCTGTTCTGGGCCCAGTTCATCATCGGAGGGCTCGCGCCGGAATCCATCGCGGGGCTCGAACGGATCTTCGTCGGCGGCGTGTACATCGTGCTCGGCCTCGTGATCTTCACCCGCCAGCGGATCCTGATCCGCCCCCTCATCCGCGACGGCTTCAAGACGTCCTACCGGGACCTGAACCGCCGCGAGATCCCCGGAGAGTGACCCGGCGGTCCCGCCGAGCACGGCTACCATCGCCGAGTGGATCCACGCGCGTTCCTCGAGCGGCTGAGCGCCGAGGGCGAGGTCGTCCACGTCCGCGACCTGCCGGCCCGCACCACCGAGCCCGGCTCGTTCCCCGCCGAGGTCCCCGAGCTGATCCGCCAGCGGCTCGCCCTGGTGGGCGTGACCGGCCTGTACGAGCATCAACGGGCGGCGTTCGAGATCGCGCGCTCGGGCGGGAACGTGATCGTCGCGACCGGCACGGCCTCGGGCAAGACGCTCGTCTACAACCTCGCGTTCGCCGCGGCGGCGGTTCCGGACCCCAAGCGCACCGCGCTGTACCTGTTCCCCACCAAGGCGCTGGCGCGCGACCAGCTCCGTCAGGTCCGCGAGCTCAGGCTGCCCCAGCTCCGAGCGGGGGTCTACGACGGCGACACGCC
>Ga0209887_1000101_pt1 | contig 23188 bp, 17 predicted proteins | sample GWRWN1_30_40_FD_187230 | JGI IMG/M metagenome (GOLD analysis project Ga0209887, IMG submission 187230) | Riverbed sediment microbial communities from areas with no vegetation in Columbia River, Washington, USA - GW-RW N1_30_40 (SPAdes)... | ecosystem: Environmental > Aquatic > Freshwater > River...
TATCCCAAAGGCGTCACCCCCGAATGTTTTTATCGGGGGTCCAGTTCCGGTTTCGCCTGGATTCCCGCTTAAAGCATGCGGGAATGACGGTCTTCGGAAGGAAAATTAGTCTATCGCAGCAAGCTGCGGGGAATTGACCCGCAGCCATTAAAAGCAGTTGACGCCGTCGGCCAGGTGCGATAAGAGAGCGAACTTCAGGAGGAAAGGCAGTCCCTGTTAGAACACGCCATTAGGGCGTAGGGAGCGCAGACCTAAGGGTGCCCGGAGCTGGATTTTTTTGGCGAAACGAGGCGAAAAACGGGTCAATGGTCAGCTTCATTGAGCGGAACAGAGAACTTCCGGAGGAGTAAATATGCTCGACGCATTTATCATAGGCTTTTGGCAAGTACTGGCGTGGCCGGCTTTTGGTTACATGCTCATAGGCATCGCCATTGGCTTTTTTGTTGGTCTCCTCCCCGGCATTGGTGGCTTGGCGACACTGGCGCTGATGCTGCCCTTTTCCTATGCCATCAAAGATCCGGTTTCCGCGTTTGCATTTCTTCTCGGCATGCTCGCCGTCACCGGAACAACCGGAGATCTGACTTCGATCTTGTTCGGTATTCCGGGAGAAGGATCTTCTGCGGCTCTTATACTAGACGGCTATCCCATGACGAAAAGAGGCGAAGCGGGCCGCGCCTTGGGCGCGGCGATCACAGCCTCTGTCTTAGGCGCGATCATCGGCGCGCTTTCACTGGCCATATCGATACCGATTATGCGTCCGCTGGTACTCCTCTTCGGGTCACCGGAGCTATTTATTATAGCGATCATGGGCATAACTTTTATTGGCACGCTAGCCGGCGCGTCGTTGATTAAAGGGCTTTTGGCTGGCGGGCTCGGTTTGATGTTGGCGGCCATCGGCGTCGATCCTCAGACCGGCTCTCTCCGTTATACTTTCGGCTCATTGTACCTGTGGGATCGCCTCGACCTCATCCCCGTGGTCGTAGGTCTGTTCGCTATTCCCGAAATTGTCGACCTGGCGGTTCGCGGCACCAGCATCGCGAGCGGGAAGCCAGATAAGCTAACCGGCGTGATGGAGGGCGTCAAGGACACTTTTCGTCATTTCTGGCTGGTCGTCCGCTGTAGTTTGATCGGCGTCTATTTCGGCGTCCTCCCCGTCTTGGGCGCCAATGTGGCGCAATGGATTTCATATGCCCATGCGGTCCAGGGCCTGAAAGATAAGTCCCGCGCCGGCAAAGGGGCCATCGAGGGACTCCTGGGTCCGGGCGCAGCGAACAATTCAACCCGCGGCGGCGACCTGATCCCAACCCTCGCCTTCGGTATCCCTGGCAGCGGTGCTATGGCGCTACTGCTCGGCGCCATGTTGATCGTCGGCCTCAATCCGGGCCCCGAAATGCTCAAGTCCCGCCTCGACGTAACTTTCTCCATGGTTTGGGTATTGATCCTTTCCAACATCATCGTTGCCGCGCTATGCTTCTTGATACTAAATCATCTGGCGGCATTGACTTTTATCCGCGGCTCGCTGCTGATCCCCTTTCTCTTGTTCCTCGTGTTTATTGGCTCCTTTACTGCAAACAACGATCTTTACGACATTGTCGCCACGCTGCTTTTCGGCTTTATCGGTTATTGCATGGTCAAGTTCGGCTGGCCGCGGCCGCCACTGATTCTCGGGCTCACCCTAGGTAAGATCGCCGAGAATTATCTGTGGATCTCTACTGCTGCCTATGGAGCGAAGTGGCTGATGTTTCCAAGCGTATTGATTTTGATCGCCATTACCATCTTCACAATCGCCTACCCCACGATCAAGGAGCGAATGGGCAGGGCCAGATACGAACGGCCGGCGGATGCAGTGTAGCAGCGAGTCAGTTTTACTGACTCGCTGCTTCGGGTTCCGGGTTTCGTGTTTCGGGTTAAGCCGGACCCGAACCACTTGCGATACTCGATTCTTCACCAGCCCTGATCTCAGAAAAAAGTTTTCCTCTTCCTTTAAACCGAAACTCGAAACTTGAGACCCGAAACCGCTTCCGAGCGGTTGACAGCCGACACCTTTAGGTGGGATAAGCAAATAAAATTCACGGAGGAGGCGACCTACTTATGGCTCATGACTTAGTAATAAGAAACGGCTTGGTAATCGACGGCACTGGAAGCCCGGGATTCGAAGCCGACGTGGCCGTGGAGGGCGAAAACATCGCCGCCATCGGCAAGAACTTGGGGGCTGGAAAAAAAGAGATTGACGCTAAAGGACATGTGGTTGCGCCGGGCTTCATCGATTCGCACACCCACATGGATGCCTTCGTGGTGCTCTACCCGAACGGAAATCCGGTGGTGAACTACGGGGTGACAACCATCATCATCGGCGACTGCGGCGCCTCCTGCTCGCCGGTACCCCCGAAAGCCGAGCCGCGCCAGGTACTGGTTCAATACCTGCGGCGCGTGCTGGATAAATACGTCGACGACAAGGATTGGAAATGGAATACCTTCGCCGACTATCTGAACTATATTGAAGGGAAAATCGGCGTCAACGTCGCGCCATTGATGCCTCACTCCCCCGTCCGACTCACCGTCATGGGCGAGGCGGCCTATGCCAGGGAAGCCAACCCTGAGGAACTGGACGCGATGAAGAAGATGGTGCGCGAAGGGATGGAACAGGGTGCCATTGGTTTCTCCACCAGCCCCCGCGGCGGCCCGGCTATCCATGCCGGCACACCGAGCACGTTTGCGACACATGACGAGATCGTTGCCTTGGCCAACGTGGCCGCCGAGTACAATGGCTGCTTCCAGTTCAACGGTTTCCAGATGATGCTTCAGCCGGAAAGCGGCGTTCCAGCGATGCTGGAAAGAATTCACGCCTTGCAAATCGGCAATGAGTTCCGCCAGCGTCCTGGGGAAAAAGCAAATGCCACCAAGGCGATCGCATTCATGCAGGAAGCACAAAAGCGCGGCCAGGACATCTACGGAGTGGTCATTCCCTACACGCATATTCGTCGCTTCACCATCAACGACTGCTTCTTCCTGAACGGACTGCCCACCTGGGAAGCGATCAAGGGTGCCAGCGATCTGCGTAGCCAGCTCCAGAACAAAGATACCAGAAGAAAACTCGAGCAAGAACGCGTCGCCGCTGCCGGCAAGCCGGAATTCCCGGAATGGCACGGTTGGGATCACGTGGTATTTGAGCACGTCGAAAAGCCGGAGCTGAAAAAGCTCGAACAGAAGAACGTCGAAGAAATCGCGCGGGTCACGGAAAAACCCCCCGTGGATGCATTCTTCGATACCTGGCTTGAGGACGATCTCCGGTCACGCTGCGTTTATCATGGCCTGGCCAACGCGCACAGGGAACTGCTAGGAGAAATGATTAAATCCGATACCGGGCTCATCGGAACCGACGTGGGCGCGCATCTGGATCGCTTCTTCTGGCATGGGGCACCGGCAAAGGTGCTGGGCTACTGGCACCGGGAGAAAAACCTTTTCGGCCTTGAAGAGGCGGTGCATAAGTTGACGGGCTTCCCGGCAGAGAAGCTGCGGCTCAACCGCGGTGTGCTGAAGGAAGGTATGCCGGCGGACATCACCGTTTTTGATGCTGACAAGATCGACGATCTGCTCGGCGATAAGCTGCCCGACATCATCGACGCGCAGGAAGTGAAAAGGCATCCGCCGGGCATTAAAGCTGTCGCGGTGAACGGTAAGGTCGTCGTCGAAGATGGCCAGTGCCATGACGTCTTTCCGGGCAAAGTACGCCGGCAACAGCTTTGCAAGGCGAACTGATACCGATATCAAAACAATCTCTGCGTTCACTTCATTCCGTTTTTTCTGACCCTCACCCTTCCCTCTCCCTGCCAGGGAGAGGGAAGGGTGAGGGATTATTCTTGGACGAAAAGGATTGAGTATAAAATGAAGAGTTGCGCCATCGATATTCACCACCACTATGTGCCGAACAGCCTGTTGGAAGAAGCGAAGAGTCACGGCAAAGCCCTGGGCGTGGAATTCACAGAGACCGAGGGTCAAAAAGCCTTGTCGTTTGCCGGCAGTCCAAAGTTTGTGCTCCAGCGCGAGCTCTCGGCCGTCGATGAGCGACTCAAGATGATGCAGGCGTCGAAGTTGGCGATGGCTGCTTTGGAAGCTCACACAGCGACCCTGGGTTACCGGCTCACCGGCGAACAGGGCGAGAGTTGGTGCCGTGTCTACAACGAAGGAATTAAAGAGCTGGTTACACGCCATCCAGATCGTTTCGTTGGCATCGCATCCGTGCCGCTGCAGGACGCCGCCCGCGCCGCCAGGGTCCTTGAGCACGCTGTCCGCGATCTCAAGCTGTGCGGCGGTTACATCGGGACCAACGTCAACGGCAATTACTATAACAGCGCGGATTTCGATCCCTTCTGGGCAAAGGCGCAAGAACTGGACGCGTTGATCGTCATGCATCCGGAAGACGTGGCGGGGTCGGAAAAAATGGGGCCTTATGGACTGAGACTCATCTGCGGCAACCCCGCCGACAGCGCCCTCTCACTCGGCTTCATGACCTACAGCGGAGTTTTCGACCGCTTTCCCGATCTCAAGCTCTGCGTGCTGCACGGGGGCGGTTTCTTCCCCTATCATTTGGGCCGATTTGATCAAGGCTGGGCGGTACGAAGCGGCGCCCGAGCGGCCCAAGCGAAAAAGCCGCCGAGCGGATATCTAAAAAATATCTATTACGACGATATGATCTACCGCGTCGACACCATCGATTACCTGCGCAAATTAGCCGGCGCTGACCACATCATGGTCGGAACCGATTATCCTTTTACGCTGGGCGACTGGAAAGCCGTTGAAAAGATCGAGGCTCTGGATTGCCCGGATTCCGAGAAAGAACTGATGCTGGAAGGCAACGCCAAGCGGTTGTTGAAGCTATAGCAGGCTGCTGAAAAAGACTCATCGTAATGTTTGAGGATCGAAGATAGAGGATAGAAGATGGCGATTCTCGATCCTCCATTCTCAATTCTCGATCTTGCGAACTCGCGCGCCTCGCTCCGCCTGGCCTATAGCTTATGGGTTATAGCGTATGGTTCCTTTGTTCCATCTATATGCCATAAGCGATCAGCCATATGCCATTTCGGGTCTATTTCTCGGCTCGGCTCGCCTTCCAACTGCCACCGGAACCGACGTTTCCCTCCATGATGTTGCCGTTTACACGGCCTGTATATTGATTCGCTCCGGCGGTGAAACTGATTTGATCGCCGTTCAACCTCCCGTTGGCGATTGGCGTGGAGACATTACCTGACCTGAGCGTGCCGGAAACCATTTGGAAATTTTGCTTGAGCGCAAGCTCTCCCTGTGGCAATTGCCAAGTACCTTCCACCTTTGCCGGCACGATCCACAATAGGGCGGTGCAGTAGGAGGCACAGCCATTCTTTACCGTCCCTTCTTCGTCTGCCATCCATTCTCCCATTGTAAAGGAGTTCGACACGACACGAGTGCCGGGCCTGAGATCGAGAATCTTCGGGCGCAGCCGGATGTTGATATCCGGCAGCAGAAACATGGTGATGACGGTGGCCTGTGAGAAATCGCTCTCGAACAGGTCGGCTTTCACGAAATTGGCTCTGTCGCTGACCCCTTCCTTCGCGGCATTGCGCTTCGACAGCTCGACCATGTCGGGGTTATATTCGATGCCGAGCGCTTTGGCGCCCCGCTTCGCGGCGGTAATCACCGTGCGCCCATCACCCGAGCCGAGATCCATCACGTAATCTTTCGGCGTGACTTTTGCCATATCGAGCATTTTGTCCACTAGCGCCTGCGGGGTCGGCACCCAGATCACATCTTTTCCTTCCTGGCCGACCTGCGGCTGGTATTCGTCCTTTGCCGGCTGCGCTTGCGCGTTAGCCCCGGCGGCAATGACGGACAGAAACAAAACCAATAACAACTGACGGACACATCGCGACGCATTCATGTTACTCTCCCGATTGGATTAAAGACCTAGATCCACATTTCTCACGCGCCCGAGAAAATGTCCAGTACGACTTCCGGTCTATATTTCGCTTCAAGAGGCACTCTGCGGCCGTTGATTCCCCGAATGTTTCAGTGATACAGAAACCCTTACAAACTGCGGCTGGTTTTCGCGCGGGCTTATCCGTTCCAAATCACGCGATATTCGAAGGAGGAGAAAAAAATGCGGCAACGATCCGACTATCCGACCTTTTCCAATCAGGAGATGGCAAGGCGTCACCAGGCCATTCACACCCTCATGAACCAGGAAGGAGTGGACGCTCTTTTGGTGTACGGCACCGGGCGATATTCCTCGGATGTCTACTGGCTGACCGACTGGCCGTGCAGCCGCGAGGCTTACGTGCTCTTTCAGCACGGTAAAGAGCCGGTTGTGCTCATGCAGCTTTTCAACCATTTCCCGATGGCCCGCGTGATGTCGATCGTCAAGGATGTTCGTTGGGCAGGGGCCAACACCGGCAACAGCCTGTTGGATCTAGTTCGTGAACGCGGCCTGGAGTCGAAGAAGATCGGTTTGATCGGCGCCGTTCCGTATCAACACTACAATAGACTGTGCGAGCAATTTCCCAACGCCACTTTCGCTGATTTGGGCGGCAAGATGCGGATGATGCGGACAGTCAGGAGTGTCGAAGAAATCGACCGTATTCGCGTGGCATCGAAGCTCACGGACCAATCCATCCAAGCGATGGCGCAAGAACTGAAAGAAGGCATGCGCGAAGACGAGATTCCGGCTATCATCGAGCCGGTCTATCTCAAACAAGGCGGCTATGCGGGCATTCATTTCATGAGCAGCATGCCCATGCGCAAACCCGATTTTCCGGTGCCGTCGCAGTTTCATTCCAGCCGCAAGCTACAAAAAGGCGACTGTCTAATCACCGAGATCAGCGGCGCCTACTCAGGCTATAGCGGTCAAATTCACCGGACTTTTTCCCTCGGCGAAGGTCCGACGGCGGAATGGAAGCGCATGCATGACGCCGCCGTCGAGGGCTTTGAAACCCTCGCGCGTGTGATCAAAGACGGAGCGACGACCACCGCAGCCGAGGAGGCGGCGGAGATTATCCACAAGCGAGGCTACAGCATCTACGACGACTTGGTCCATGGCGTGAACCAATACCCGCCGATCTTCCAAACCAAAACCACAAGACGTCACGATTCCAGGGAGATGATCTTTCGGGAGAACATGGTGATCGTCATTCAGCCCAATCTCATGACTCACGACGAAAAGATGGGGCTGCAATTCGGCGAGACCCTGGTGGTGACAAAACAGGGCTGCGAGAGCTTGAACGCCTACCCGCGGGAATGGGTGATTTGCCAGGGCTAACGCCCTTGCAGTTTCGCGTTTCGAGTCTTGAGTCTTGAGTTTCCGCTCAATACCTAGCCAACGATTTTCGAAATGTTCGGTTGAATTTTGGAGTACGAATCGGAAAAACAACCACTCGCGCCAAAACGCAAAGCCGGCCAAGTGACGAGCCAGGCTCGTCATCCCCAGCGAATGCGAGGGATCTAAGAAAGATTTCTCCCGTTGGTCGAAATGACAAACGCGTCAATTTGCGCTCTTGGCGTCTTGCGGCGATAAACTTCATTGAAGTGGTTCTATTGAACATTAAAAACCAAGAATCTAACGAGCAAACTCTCTTTCTTCTAACGGATGATCAAACCGTTGTCCTGTCCCGAGACTCGAAACTTAAGACCCGAAACATGCATAGTCGGCTACCGCACCACAGAGATCGCGATCGTTCCGGCAATTACACACGCCGTGCCAAGCACGGTACGGAGGTTGATCTGCTCAATCCCGCGCAAGAACAGCCACGTGCCAAGCAACACCCACATAGGTCCCGTGGCAACGATGGGGGACACTACAACCACCTGCCCCACGCTTAATGCGATGATGACCAGCAATATTCCCAGGGTTTCAAATAGTCCGGCAGCAAGAAACGGCCAAATACATCTCGGATCCCAGACCGCCTGCGCTCTCCTGCTTGGCAGCAAGAGATAGCTTCCCAGCCACGGCAGTGCGACGATCCCGATAATAGCGGCAAGATAAAGGGGCTCGTTTGCCAGACTCAAAGCATAGCGCCGAAGTGGATGGCTGACTCCGGCCAAGAAGGCGGCGCCCAAAGGGTAAGCGACGTACCACCAGCGAAACAAAGCTTTCTGAGTTTCGGGCTGCCACGAAATCAGCGTTATCCCCGCCACAATCAGAAAGGTCCCAAGGATTACCGGAAAGCTGACCTGTTCGCCGAGAAACAAAATCGCCAGGCCGGTGCTGAAAAGAGGATGAGCGCTTCGCAACGTCGTTCCACGCGACGCGCCAACGTAAAAAATTCCCGCATAAGTGAAGAGCCGGATAATCGGCTGAAGAGTCCCGGTGAAAGCAAAGAGAAAGAGCACCCACCACGATACCGAAGGAACCCCGCCGGTGAGAAGCACTGCGGCCCAGAGAGTCACGGCATGCACTGCCATAGAAACAAGCGTCACCGTAATCGGCGTCGAATAGCGCATACCGCGTCGCGCGGCGATGCCGGAAATCGCGTAGGAGAGCGCCGCACCAAGCGCAATCAGCTGGGGCGGGATGGAGGGAAACATGAACAGAAACGGAAGCGGATCAAATAAAGCTTAACGCTCTATTTCGCGGATAATCGCATCGGCGAACTTCGTTGTCGTGGCTGAGCCACCGAGATCGGGCGTCAAACGGTCGCCTCTCTGCAAGACCGTCTCCAGTGCGGTAGATATCCGCTTGGCGGCTTTTTCTTCGCCGAGGTGGTTTAGCATCATCACCGCCGCTAAAATCATCGCCGTCGGGTTGGCGATATTTTTACCCTTGATATCAGGCGCGCTGCCATGAACGGTTTCGAAAAGCGCGTGTTGATCGCCGAAATTGGCGCCGGGGACAACACCTAATCCTCCAACCAAACCCGCGGCGAGGTCGGACACGATATCTCCATAGAGGTTTTCTAGCAGCAGAACATCGAGCTTGAGGGGATCGAGCACGAGTTGCAAGCAGGCATTGTCGACGATGAGATCGCTGAAAGCAACGTCCGTATAGTGAGCTGACATTCTTCTTGCACAATCGAGGAATAACCCGTCCGTGAGTTTCATGATGTTGGCTTTGTGAATCGCCGCGACTTTTTTGCGGCCGTGGGCTCGAGCGAAGTCGAAGGCAAATTTTGCAATTCGCGTGGAAGCTTTTTCAGTGATGATCTTCAGACTCTCCATGACACCCGGAACGACTTCGTGCTCGATGCCGGAATAAAGCCCCTCGGTATTCTCGCGCACAACGATAAGATCCACGTTGCTATAGCGCGCCTTTACCCCCGGGAGATTCTTGATGGGTCGCAAATTCGCGTAGAGATCGAAGGTCTGACGCAGCTCCACGTTGACGCTCGCGAAGCCCTCACCCACTGGGGTCGTCACCGGTCCTTTGAGAGCGATTTTGTTCTTTTCGAAGGAATGCATCAATTGCTTAGGGATCGTCGTGCCATGCTTCTTTAGCGCCTCTGCGCCGGCCAGGTGTGTCTCCCATTTAACTTTCACCCCAGTGGCTTTGATGATTTTGAGAGTCGGTTTGGTTACTTCCGGCCCAATGCCGTCCCCGGGTACCAATGTTATGACATGCTGCATTACTTCTTCCTCTTTGCTGACATCTGCACCTATCGGCCGAGTGTGGCTATTCATTTTATATACTATGAGCCGAGAAATAGCAGCCGACATCCAACCAGTTTAAGGCAGCGGTCACTCACATTGACATTCTTAACCGGTGTCAGTTACTTTGATCTCGAACAACGAGACGCGCAGCTCAAATCCACCTGAAATTTCCTCCAGCTTAAACAGCGATCAGCGACTAACGCATGATTCAGAAACTTCGGCAAAGCATCGCAGGGCTATTCTACGGCTGGCGGATGGTGGCCGTGGGTTGCGCCATCAGAATGTTGGGGGGCGGATTCCACCTGTACGGTTTTACGATCTTTTTCTTACCCATCACGCAGGAACTGGGATTGACTCGGGCGGCGACTTCTCTAGTCTTCTCATTGGCCCGCGCCGAAGGTGCCATCGAGGGTCCCGTAGCAGGTTACCTGATCGATCGTTTGGGCCCGCGCCCAATGATACTCGCCGGCGTGCTGTTGTCGGGTGTCGGATACATGCTGCTGGCGACAGTAAACAGTTATTACGGATTACTCGCGGTCTATCTTGGCGTTATCTCTCTTTCGTTTTCCGCGGGCTTCATGCACTCTCCTATGGTTCTGGCCAATAGCTGGTTTATCAGACGAAGAGCGTTGGCGATGACTCTCATCAGCAGCGCGATCGGAATAGGCGGAACCATCATCACACCGATGCTGGCTTTTAGTGTCCAGACCTGGGGTTGGCGCCAGGGCGCGTTCTTGGCCGGGCTAGGACTTATCTTGACCGGGGTGCCGCTGGCCCTCTTGGTGCAGAGATCCCCTGAGAGCATGGGTCTGCTTCCGGACGGAGCGCTAGCGGCAAAATCATCGCCAAAAACTTCTCCAGCACATGATCCGCATGTTGGCAATGCCACGACACAAGAAGCGGACTTCACGCTGTCGCAAGCCATGAGAACCTGGGCATTTTGGATGATTATTCTAGCCACCACCACCCGTGTCGCTGTTTACAACTCGATCACCGTTCACTTCGTTCCGATTATGGTCTGGAAGGGCGTCTCTGAGCAGCGTGCCGCCGCGATGTTGGCGATCATGGCCCTGATGAGCCTGCCTTCGCATTTGCTCGTGGGTTGGATCGCCGACCACATGAGCAAACCGCGGCTCATGGGCGCTTGCATGGCCATCGGGGCAACGGCGGTTCTTTTTCTCGCCTACGGAGAGAGCGAATGGACACTCTGGGTGTTCACCGTGCTCTTTACCTTCATGGAGGCGATTTTTCCGGTGGGCTGGGCGACCGTGGGCGACTTCTTCGGCCGGAAGTCATTCGCCACGATCCGGGGCAATATGAGCTTCTTTTATCTCTGGGGACCCGCGTTGGGACCAGTCATTACCGGCGCGATTTACGACCGCTATCACAGTTATGCCCCGATGATGTCCGCCTTTATCGCTCTCTCTCTAATCGCAAGCTGTCTTTACGTCTCGCTCCTAAAGCCATCTCTGCCCAAGCCGTAGTTCACTACAATGGCCTGGTGCGCCGGAGTCGCGACCGGAAGAAAGATGGATATCACCACGAATCACCTAGCGCAGCCGAGCCGCAACCAAAACTCGGAATATCTCGCGCAAAGGCGCAAAGCATGTCCTGAGCAACGTCGAGGGGGCCGCAAAGTGACGGGCTAAGGCCCGTCATCCCGAGGGAATCCGAGGCAACTAAGAAAGATTTCTCCCTTCGGTCGAAATGACAACTTCCGAACTTGGCGTTCTTGGCGTCTTGGCGCGAGCAAATCCCCGTTTTGGATAGCGACGGGCCACCGGAAAATTTGCGCAAGGTGCGCAAACTTTTAAGCATGGCAGTACAAAGAGCGCGAAGTTCATGATCAAAAACGCCTGAACCCTTCGTGGCCTCCTTCGTGGTGAGAATGTCTTTCGTCACGTGCTGCATCGATGATCAATAACGGTCAAAAAATTTGCGCAGGCTCAGAAAACCTTTAAGTATAGTCATACAGCGTGTGATGCGAAATGTTGCAGGCTGCTCGGTGCGATTTTTTCGGGCATGAGAATCTGCTACGCTAAGGACCGGTCATGGGTTTTGTCTTAGCTTACGCCATCGCGTTTACTCCAGCGCGTTGAAGCCGCCACGGAAAATGCGCATCGCTGATCGACAGCATCACTGGAAAACGTGGATCAAGAATTGGCTGCCGGTCTGCGCGTGGGCAAGCTTGATATTTTTCTTTTCCACGGATCATTTTTCCTCTGCCAACACCGCGCAGATCTTTGGATCTCTTTTGTCCTGGCTGTTTCCCGAGATTCCGGCCGAAGACATAGCGCCGGTTCATGGGGCGATGCGCAAACTTGGGCATTGGAGCGAATATTTCGTCTTGGCAGTTTTAATGCTGCGGGCGCTGCGTAATGAAACCGGCAAAAAGTGGGAGTTGCGCCACGCCGGTTATACCCTGGTCTTCATTCTCCTTTTTGCTCTCAGCGACGAATTGCACCAGACTTTCGTTCCCAGCCGAACCGCGAGCTTCGGCGACGTGATGATCGACGTGGTCGGCGGAATTTGTGGAATTTTTTGGATGGTTTGGTATGGCAGAGGTATCCTAGCCCCGCTGACTTCGCGAATAAAAAAGAATTAGAGGCCAAGTCAGGCCCGCAAGATCGTTAATGAAACTTGACAAGATCGGCGCGACCCGCCACCATAGCAAGAATTTCCTCAACAGCAATTCGCACAATGGAGAGAATCAAACATCTGTCGCTCGTCCCCTTCAAACCGGCGTTGATCCAGGGCTTGTTTGTCTGCTTCCTGCTTTCCGCCTGCTCCACATCCAATGAGGTTAAAAAGAACCCAGTGGCGTTTATGCCGGCCGATCTGCAAAATATCGGGCGCGATAATTCCGTGCGCTCGGTCTCGGCCGGGGAAGCGCTAAGCCGCGGCGTCGCCGCCGTCACCCCTCCGGGAGCCGCCTTGCAAGACGTTTATTATGAATTCGACAGTATCAATCTCCACAGTGATGCCGAAGAGACTCTCAAACAGAACGCGGAGTGGATGAAGGCAAACCTTACCGCCAGGGTTGAGGTCGAAGGCCATTGCGACGATATCGGATCAGATGAATACAATTTGGCTCTGGGGGCAAAGCGAGCCCAAATCGCGAAGGACTTTCTTGTGAGCCAGGGAGTGTCCGCGGACCGCTTGGTCACGATCAGCTACGGCAAAGAAGCTCCGGCCTGCTTTGAGCCCACCGAGGAATGCCGCGTTAAAAATCGCCGCGCCCGATTTGTCGTTTTTACAGAGCTATCGACGTCTTATACCAGCGTCCGCTGACGACGATCACGATCGCTCAACACCCTAGTCTAGTGTCCTGTCCCAGAAATTGGCCACATAATTCACAGCTCATTCGGCTTGCAAATCTCCCCTTCCCCTCTTTTCCAAAGAGGGGTTAAAGCCCTACCGAGATAATTCCCCCTTTGAAAAAAGGGAAGCTGTGAAAAAATTGCCTCTGGATTTGAATTGCCTGCTGGAAATCCCTCCTAACCTCCCTTTACAAAAGGGAGGAAAAACACGTCGGATCACGCGCTATCTTTTTCCTTGCATCCTTGCTATCCCCCTTTGAAAAAGGGGGATAGAGGGGGATTTAAGTTCGAGTTCAGCCGCTGCATTGTTTGGAGTTTTTAAATGAATTTCTGAGACACCACCCTTAGTTTGTTTCACTCGTACCCGATGGCGGTGACAATCGGCGTGGCTGCTGCCTGCTTGGACGGCCCGTACCCGGCTATCACGCAAAGAATGACGGAGGCGACGACCGATAACAGGGCTACGTCGTACGGATAGTAAAATTGAAACGTCCAACCGGTCAGTACTTTGGTGTTGTAGACCACATGATGGTACGACATGACCGTCCCCGCGAATAGACCCAGAACACCTCCCAGTACGCCCATCCAGCCGGCTTCCAAGACAACAATCCTTCGCACTTGAGCCTGAGTCGCGCCGATAGCGCGCAGCACACCGATCTCTCGTGTGCGATCCAAAATCGAAGCCAGGAGGGTGTTGATCACGCTAAAAATCGCGACCACCACGGCGACGATTTCAACGGCATAGTTCACCACGAAGGATTGCTCCATAATATGAACCACCGCTTTTCTCAGCTCGCCATGGGTGCTGATGAAAAGCTGGTACGGCTCGCCGTACTGCTCCTTGATGTCGGCAATGACCGCCTGCTGATCCGCGCCGGCATCCAGCCACAAATCGAAAGCATCAACCAGTTCATCGCGCCAGTATTGCTTGTACAAAGCGCGATCGATCAGCACGCTGCCAACGTCGGAAGAGTAGTCCACGTAAACGGCGAGGATTCTGAACGCAATTCGCCCGGACGGGGTCGTGAGCTCGATCGTATCGTTAGCGCCTTTGCCGAATCTGCTCTGGAAGCTTTCACTGATGATGACCCCTTTACCTTCGCCCATCTCACCCAGTGCCCGGGCGCCGTCCCCGCTAGCCATGGGCAGAGTGCGAACCGTTGCGGACTCCCGCGCGGAGAATGACTCGATCACAATCGGCTGACCCTGATAGCTCGAACGAATCAGACGATAGAGATCGACGATCTTCACTCCGGGGACGGCCTTGAGTCCGGATAACGGATCTTCTTTAAGCGGGACGTTCCTTGGCCCGGCGGTTCTCGCTCCCGAGCTGACAATCAAATCCGCGGTGACCATCTGATCCACCCACGCCAGCAACGATCCGCGCACGCTATTGACGAAGGCCGCTATGGTGAAGATCGCCGCCAGGCTGATCACCAGGGTTGCGACTGTAATACCGGAGCGAACCGGATTGCGCCGCAAGCTGTCGGAGGCGACCCGGGCTTCAACCCAGGATGAACCGGGGAGCCGTAACGCCCAATGCCAAAACCATCTGACGCCATAGTTGATGATAAGCGGGCAAAGGAACGCAAGGCCAAGCAAGAACACCAACATTCCAATAACACCGACACTGAACTGTTGCACGGGTCCGGGAAGAGGCGGCGGTAGAAAAATGATAAGGGGAGAAGCTACCAGACAGAAGAGACCGAGTCGGGTCGCCCAGGATTTTTTCCCGCGAAACGAAGGACTCCAGGCGGTTTGCCTGGCATTTTCCAGGGGACTCACCCGAATCGCTTCCAACGCGGGATGCAGCGCCGCAAGAACCGCCACCGCAAGCCCACTGGCGAGAGACAGGCCAAGCTCTCGCAAAGTGAAAATTCCCGGCCCCAAGTCGACGAGTGAGAAAAGATTCCCCACCGTCTCTCCCACCGCGACCAGCGCAAGTTGCGCCAGCAGCCATCCAAACACACTGCCGGCTAAAGAGCCGATCAACGCAAGGATCAGCGCTTCCACGACGATCAAACGCAGCAGTTCGCCGCGTTTCATGCCCAAGCATCGGAGGGTTCCGATTTCGCGCTTTCTCTGAACCACGGAGACAGACACCGTGTTGTAGATGAGAAAAAAGCCGACAAAAAGGGCGATGAGACTGACAAAGAATAGACCGACGCGAAACGAGGTAAGCAGGAGCTCAATTTGCTCTCCCCTTTTTCTGGGCCTTTCTGCTTCCGCCGCTCCCTGGAGCCGTTGCACCAGCCGTTCTCTGACCGCCTCGATCTTTTCCCCTTCCTCTACCGTGAGATCAACAATGTCGAGCTTGCCTTCCTTGCCCAAGGCCTGCTGCGCCACCGGCAGGTCCATCAGCGCAAGGTTTCCGCCAAACACCTTTGCCATGCCCTCTTCCCTGAGGAGCGCGCGGACGGTGTAGTCCTGCTTGCCGCGACTCGTGGTCAAAGTGATCTTTGTTCCGAGGGGTAGATTGAGCCGACGAGAGAAAGACTCCGTGAGAGCGATGGAATCAGGCATGGAGATAAAATCCAGCGCTTGATCCAAATCGGATTTGGCGCCGACGAATTGATGATCGCGAATCGCGCTATCGGTGAGTAGATCCACGCCATACACATACAACCGTTCTTTCTCCGCTCCCCTGACCGGTAGAAAACCCTCAACCGCCGCGGCGGCATCTTGGACTCCGGCCGTATCGCGAATCACCGGGAAGGCCGATTCGATGATACCGCTCTCGCCGTTGGACACCTGCAAGACGGCTTTGCCCGCGATCTGTTCGATGGTCGATTGAAAGGAACCCGTCAGCGACCGGTTGACGACGGCGATGGCGACGATAACTCCAACTCCGAGGGTTATGCCCAAGAAAGTAAGTAAGGTCCTCAGGCGATGGCGCTGCACATGACGCCAGGAGAGGGTTCGGAGCAGCCGCAGCATCACGTGTTTTCCTTCTCGACTTTGCCGTCGCGAAAAAAAATCGTCCGGTCGCCATAGCCGGCAGCCTCCTGGCTGTGGGTGACCATGACGATCGTGCAGCCGCTACCACGATTGATCTCGCGCAACAGCGACAAAATAGATTCGCCGGTCTTCGAATCCAGGTTGCCGGTGGGTTCGTCAGCCAACAGAATCGGCGGATCGAAAGCCAGGGCCCGGGCCACCGCGATACGCTGAATTTCCCCGCCGGACATCTCCTCAGGGAGATGATCTTTGCGATTTTCCAGCCCGACCTTGTCGAGGAGTGTCGTAGCTCTTTGCTCCGCCTCTTGCTTGGATCGCCCGTCGAGCACAAATGGCAGGATGACGTTCTCTAACGCGGTCAAGGTGGGCAGCAGGTTGAAGAATTGAAATACGAAGCCGATCCGGGTACGCCTGAAAAGAGTGATTTGGTCATCCGCCATTTGTCCAACCAGGCGTTGATCCACCAGCAGCTCACCGCTGGTGGGGCGGTCCAATCCGCCGATCAGATGGAGAAGCGTGCTCTTTCCGGAGCCACTCGGCCCCATGATGACCGCAAACTCTCCTCTGGCGATATCCAGCGAGACGCCATCGAGGGCAGTGATTTCGTTCTTACCTTGCCGGTAAACTTTTCGAACGTCGATGCAACGGATCATGCTGTGCGATGCTCAGGAGACGCGCAGGAGCAGCGGGATATTGAGCGTTGTGCATTCTTCGCCTTTTTGCTGGACGGCCTTGAGTTCGGTTAAATTTTCCTTCACCGCTCTAACGAAAGACTCGACGTCAATGCCAAGGTAAACCGGCGCATAGGGCTCCAACTTCTCCAACCCGGTATGCCACAGTTTGATGGCGCCGGCCGGTACGCCCTGCTCCAGCTTAAAATAGCCGGCGGCAATCTGGATGATGCCCTGATAAAATTTTCGCTCCTCCCCGTGCTCCTCCAACCAGATTTCCTCAAGGGTCTCATGGCACTCGAAAAAAAGCCCCTGATTGAACTCGTCGATTCCTTTGAGAAAACGAGGATCGTCTTGGGCTTCCATCAAATTAAATGTCCTTGTACTATCAATAGCCGGCGCCAAATCGATGGAACAGACTAACGCGAAAAACGACTTCACGCTAGAGATCGAATCGCTCGCCTATGGTCCCTACGGCATCGGCCGCATCGATAATCAGGTCATCATGGTTCCCGCCACGGTTCCGGGGGATAAAATCACCGCTCGGGTGACCGACTCGAAAGGAAATTATGCTTTCGGTGAGATGGTTCGTTTGCTGCAGCCCTCTCGCCTGCGCCAAACGCCGCCTTGTCCCTACGTAAATGACTGCGGCGGCTGCCCGTGGCAGCAAGTTCGATATGAAGCGCAACTGAAAGCCAAAGCGCAAAGCGTTGCCGACGCCCTGCGACGCATCGGCAAGCTGGAGGGTTTCGAGCTGCGGCCCATCATCGCTTCACCTCGCGAATATCATTATCGGCGCCGTGTGCGTTTGCAGTGCGACAAGGACAAACGAATCGGTTTCTTTCGCGCTTTTTCTCACGATCTGGTGGAGATAGACGCTTGCCTCATTGCCGATGGCACATTAAACAAAGTCATCTATCCGCTCCGAACCTGGGTGAACGAGTTAGATACGACGGTCGAACATGTGGAGATCGTGACCGGCGATGATCCCAACGAAATCGTCGCTGTGGGCAAAGCCGCCGGCGAGTTCATTTCACGAGACAACTCCCCCTGCGAACATCTTCTCAACCAGGCCAGCGGCATCAACGGACTTATTCTTCACGGCGACAAGTGGCGCAAAGAATGGGGACACACCGCAGTTTCGATTCGCAGCGATGATGGGATTTGCCTCAAGGTCAAGGGCGATGTTTTTACTCAGATCAATGCCCAAGGAAACCGAAAGCTGCTCAGGGAACTTCTGGCCGCCGGCAGCTTTGACAAAAACGATCAGCTACTTGAGCTCTACTCCGGCGCAGGAAACTTTACCCTTTCAATTGCCAAGCAGGCGCGCGAAGTCGTCGCGGTTGAAAGTTATCGTCAGTCCATCGATAGCGGCAAGCGCAGCGCGCAATTCAACGGCATCGCTAACATCCGCTGGATCTGCGCTCACGTACCTGCCGCGTTGGAGCGGTTTGCCAAGCAGCGAGAGCGCTTTTCAAAGATTATTCTCGACCCGCCCCGCGCCGGGGCCAAAGGGATTGAGCGCAACTTGGCTTCGTTGGGCGCGGAGAAAATCCTTTACGTCTCTTGTAATCCTGCGAGCCTGGCCCGTGATCTATCCGCGCTGGCACGCCATGGTTACAAACTCACTTTTGTCCAACCGATCGACTTATTTCCTCACGCCTTTCACGTGGAGGCCTTGGCGGTGATGATCCGCTAGACACTAGTGTTTGACCCAAAAGTTCGCCACATAATTTCCACGTCATGCTGTCCGAAAATCTCCCCTTCCCCTCTTTTCCAAAGAGGGGTTAGAATCCCACGGAGAAAATTCCCCCTTTGAAAAAGGGGGACAAAAGGGGGATTTGAGTTCGACTTCACCTGCTGCCATCGTGTGGACTTTTTAAACGCACTTCTGAAACACCACACTAGTTTTTATCCCTCTTCGAATCCAAACAGCGCCTTCGCGTTCTGATAGTAGATCTTTTCTTTGTCCGCTTTTGGGATGTCCAGCTCTTTCATCTCTTTTAAGGTCATCGGGTAAAACTGATCATCTTTCCCATCGCGGCCATGGGGATAGTCCGCGCCGAAGAGAATCTGGTCGGCGCCCACCGTATCGTAGACGAGCTTGATAAAAGCCGCGCGAATCGGCCCGGCGGTGTCGTAGTAGATCTTTTTAAAATATTTTTCCGGCTCCTGCTTGCATTCCGGATTGCCTTCGCGCCAGTTGAGCCGGTCGAGATACAAGAGAATCATACCACCCAGATGCGAGGCGATGAGCTTGAGGTTCGGGTAGCGATCAAAAACGCCGCAATAAACAATACGCGAAAGTGCCAAAGTGCTGTCAGTGGGCCAGAGAATTTTTTGATGCAGCGAATATTTGTTCCAGTTGGCCTGGCAAGGCGCGTTGGCCGGATGAAGAAACAGCGGCTTGTCCCCGGCCGCCAAGGCGTCCCAGAACGGCTTGAACTCAGCCTCATCGAGATATTTTCCATCCAAGTTGGTCGGCATCATCACGCCATGCATGCCTAGTTCCTTGGTGCATCGGTGCAGCTCTCTCACGCAGTCGTCCATGTCAACCATCGGCAGCCGCGCGAAGGCTTTGAAGCGATGCGGATATTTCGCATGCGCGTCGGCAAAGGAGTCGTTGAGAATTCGGCAAAGCTCCAAAGCTTTGCCGCGGTCGCCTGCCTTCTCAATCCTCCCGCCGGTGTTGGAAAGCACACCGATGTCGATGCCGTATTGATCCATGACGTTGAGATACTCCCGGTGATCGAAAGCGTGGAAGCCCACCCCTCTAACGTCATTTTTCGCTTCGGGTATAAGCTCGAGAAACTTACCGGGAAACGCATGAAAGTGAGTATCGATAATCATGGCCTCTCCTCTTTATACCGCAGTGCACAAGCAGGTCGATTATTTAGGTTATTCCGGGTTTCGCATGAAGAACTATTCGCCACAGGGGCACTGAGTTCGCAGAGTTCAAAGAATTTTTAATAAAGAACTTTTTACTCCGCGCCTCCGCGGTGCAATCTCCGAGCTTGCTTCACAGAAAATCCTGAAGACCCATTATTTATTTATACCTCCGCGCCATTTCGTCAAAGAATTTTTCCGCTTCCAATTCCTGAAGAAAACTGAGATCGACGAATTGCTCCGGCTTGGCGTTCTTTGCCTGTGCGATCTGCGGCGCGGACATGTCGATGAGATTCTGTATGCCTCTCATCGTCGGATACGGCTTCTTGGGCGTTCTTTTCAGATAGTGCAGGTAGGAGTAGTCGAGCACTTCCTGATCGTTGGTGCGCATATAGCGGCCGAGACTCTTCAAGGTCGGCTGCTTGTTGGAAAAAATGTAATAAATGCCCTCCACGTAGGCTTTCACCGCCGCCTTCACGATCTCACGATGCGCTTTGATATAGCTTCGCGACGTGGCCAACCCGCTGCCTTGGACTTCGAAGCCGATGTCGGCCATTTGAATGATTTCCACAAATCCCGCTTTCAAAGCTTGCGGGATTTCCGAAGGGTTAAAGAAAGTCGCGTCGATTCTTCCGGCACCCATCGCGGCCAGTCGCTCCGGCCCGGTGCCGGTCGGCACGAACGCCACATCTTTGTTGGGCTCGAGATTGAATTTCTTGAAGAGAATCAGCGCTGCGTTGTGGGTCGCCGATCCGAAGCCGCTGATGCCGAAGCGCTTGCCCTTGAGTTGCTCCACCTTCGTGGAGGTTCCTGGACGGGCGAAAACACTTTGGTCGTAAGAGTTTTCCACCGAGCCGACGAGCACGATGTCATGCCCCTGCAAATTCGCAATGATCACATTGCCGATCGTAACGATGGGGGGATCGCCGCCGGTGAGGGCTTGAATCGCCACCTGCCCGCCGCGCAGAAAGATCAGCTCCACGTCCAACCCATACTTGCGGAACAGACCCTCGTCCTTCGCCACCCAGAGCTGTCCCTGCCGCGAGCTGATGGATGGATAACCGATGCGGATCTTCTGGAGCGGTTGAGCGCCAGCGCTGGCCCAGATAAATAACTGGAGCAGTGCGGCAACAAATAGAACACAATCGGTTCTCATGACTGGGTTCGCTCTCCTTATATCAACGGTAATCCAGCGTCAAGGCGATAGCGATATTGACAGGCTCATTTAGCACGTGTTTACTTGCCACGATGAGGATTCAAATTGCTGCTTTTGTCGCCGACCTGCGCGGTAGTCGATCGCTCTTTTCCTCTCCCTCCCGGGAGTCTCCCGGGAGGGAGAGGACTAAGGTGAGGGTGGGCTAGGAGCTTTTAACCCTCACCCCTTCCCTCTCCCGCAAAGCGGGCGAGGGTGTAAAGAAGAGTGAACAAAACCGAGGGTACTATTAAAGACGATCCTATGGCCGATTCCACAGCCTCAAAGCGCTACCCTGTTCTCATTGCCGGCGCTGGGCCGGTCGGTCTTTCGCTAGCGATCGAGCTAGCCTGGCGCGGCATCCGCTGCCTCGTCGTCGAACAAAGTGATGGCGCCGTCGATTTCCCGACGACCAATCTCGCTAATACCCGGACCTGTGAACATATGCGCCGTTGGGGGTTAGCCGATCGAATGAGGTATGAATCCGGTTACCCCACCGATTATCCACGCAACTATCTCTTCGTGACGCGCATGAACGGCTACGAAATCGCGCGCTTCGACCACCCCGCTAACGGCGACCCAAACTCGCGCTCGCCGTATAGTCCGGAAGGACGATTGTGGATTTCAAAACCGTACTTCGATCCGGTGCTGCATGAATATGTGAGCACGCTTCCGACCGTCGAGGTTCGTTATCAAACCGCCATGGAATCCTTTCGACACGACGACGAGCGGGTGGTGGCCGATATTGTTGACGTTGCGAGCGGCCGACATTCAAGCATCGAAGCCGCATACTTAATCGGCTGCGACGGCGGTCGCAGCACGGTCCGGCGCCAGTTGGGCATTCAGTTCGAAGGAGTATTCGCCGAAGGCATGAACGTCGCCGTGTTGTTTCGCTCGCCGTTATTGTCACTGACCCCCCACGGCCCCGCCGTGCAGTATCAGATTCTCAACCCGCAAGTCCAGGGAGCCATTGCCGCCGTCGATGGCAAGGAGCTTTGGCGTTTAAATATTCGCGGCGTCAAGCAAGAACAATTGGATTCGCTCAACGCGCCGGAAAAGTTGCGTTTCGCGCTTGGCGAGAATATTCCCTTTGAACTGCTGGCAGTCCGCCCATGGACAGGACATTGCGTCGTTGCCAAGTCTTATCAAGATAAGCGCGTGTTCCTGGCCGGTGACGCCGCCCATCTGAATTGGCCGGCGGGGGGCTTCGGCATGAACACCGGTATCGGCGATGCGGTGGATCTCGGCTGGAAGCTTGCAGCGGTTCTCCAAGGATGGGGAGGGACGCACTTGCTTGACAGTTACGGCCCGGAACGAAAACCCGTGGCCATGACCAATGTAAAAGAAGCAAGCGAGATGCACGCGGGTTTCGAAACTCAGGTGGCCTTTTCCGCTATCCTGGAGGAAAACAGCGAACAGGGGCGAGAACAGCGGGCGAAAGCGCGTGAAGCAATCCTTCGAACCCGCGCCAAGGAGTTTCAAAACGATTCGCCTGGGATCGAATTTGGCTATCGCTACAGCCAGTCACCGATCTGCGTTCCCGACGGACCGGAACCCCCGCAGGACGACCAAGGCAACTACACGCCGACCACCTGGCCCGGGTCGCGGGCGCCGCATGTTTGGCTAAAGGACGGCCGCTCGACCCTCGATCTATTCGGCAAGGGCTTTACGTTGCTGGTTCTTTCTTCAACCCCCACCGACACTACGGCTTTCACCACCGCTGCAAAAAAAATCGGTTTACCTCTGGAAGTTGTTGCCTTAGATGAGCCCGCGGTGCCGGAGAGCTACGAACGCACCTTGGTTCTAGTGCGTCCTAACGGTCACGTGGCCTGGCGTGGAGATTCCACGCCCGATAACCCTGCCGCTATCATCGATCACGTTCGAGGCGCGGATTGAACAACCCGCAACAAGCTGCGGGGTTAGAAGAAACGATGAGATGACTTGTCTTCTAGGCGTCACCCCAGAATGTTTTTATCGGCGGTCCAGTTCCTGGATTCCCGCTAAAAGCATGCGGGAATGACGGGCTAAGGGAGATTCTATGAAACGAACCCGATTGCCTTTTTTTCTCGCCTTTATTCTCTTTTTCGCTGTCTCCGATTTTCCAGTCCAAGCGGCCACCAAGGTATCCTTTCCTTTTACTCCCATCAGTGCCGCCAGCCTGCCCTGGTGGGTTGCCAAGGAAGCACGCTACTACGAAAAGCACGGCCTGGACGTGGATATGATCTACGTAGGAGCATCCCCCGTAATCATTCAAGCCATGCTCGGCGGACAAGCTGGGGTAGGAGCGGGCGGAGGTCCTCCGTTAGTTACCAATGTGTTGCAGGGAGGCGATATCGTACAGGTCGCGACCACCGTTCCCTATGCGATTCAATCGCTGATCGTAAAATCCGAGATTAGAACACCTGCTGATTTGGCCGGAAAAAAAGTCGGCATTAGCAGGCTCGGAGCGATTCCACACTACACGTTGCAAGCCATCGTGAAGCTTTACAACGTGCAGGGTATCAACATCGTTCAAACCGGCACGACGACGCAAGCGATAACCAGCCTTT
>Ga0209887_1000105_pt1 | contig 22894 bp, 28 predicted proteins | sample GWRWN1_30_40_FD_187230 | JGI IMG/M metagenome (GOLD analysis project Ga0209887, IMG submission 187230) | Riverbed sediment microbial communities from areas with no vegetation in Columbia River, Washington, USA - GW-RW N1_30_40 (SPAdes)... | ecosystem: Environmental > Aquatic > Freshwater > River...
CCAGCGGCAACGCCCAGATCTGGGGGTTGCTCGGATGCCAGAAGGAGGCCGCCTTCGCGGCGAAGCGCGTCGTCGTGGTGTGCGAGGAGGTTGTGGTCGAGTCGGTCGTTCGTGCGGATCCCAACCGCACCGTGATCCCCGGGCTCATCGTGGACGCCGTGGTGGAGGAGCCGTTCGCGTGCCACCCGAGCTACGCGCAGGGCTACTACGACCGGGACAACCGGTTCTATCTCGACTGGGAGGCGACGTCGCGGGATCCCGAGGCGCTGGCTGCCTGGCTGAAGGAGTGGGTATTCGGCTTGGAGACCCACCGAGACTACGTGGAGAAGATGGGGTCCGAGCGGTGGGAATCGCTCCGGCCCGGCGACGCGCCTTCGGGCCAGGTCAACTACGGGGAGTACGCGTGACCGGGGGCGCCGGCGGCAACGGCAACGGCGGCAACGGCCTGGGCTGGTCGAAGTCCGAGATGATGATCGTCGCCAGCGCCCGTCAGCTGGTCGGCGGGGGCGTGTGCTTCGTGGGCATCGGCCTTCCGAACATCGTCTGCAACCTGGCCAAGCGCACGGTCGCGCCCCAGCTCGACCTGGTGTACGAGTCCGGCGTCTTCGGCGCCTCGCCAAAGCGACTGCCGCTCTCGATCGGCGACCCCACGCTGGTGTCCGGCTCCACCGCGGTGTGCAGCATGTTCGAGCTGTTCGCCTTCTACCTGCAGGCCGGGCTGGTCGACGTGGGGTTCCTGGGCGCCGCGCAGATCGACCAGTTCGGCAACATCAACACCACCGTGATCGGCGACTACGCGAAGCCCAAGGTGCGCCTCCCGGGCTCCGGCGGAGCCTGCGAGATCGCCATCAACGCGAAGAAGGTGTTCGTGATCATGCGGCAGGGGCGGCGATCGTTCGTCGAGAAGCTCGACTTCCGAACTTCGCCCGGGCACTCCGGCGACCCGGAGCACGATCGCCGCCGTGGCTGGTGGGGGAGCGGGCCCACGGTCGTGGTGACCGACCTGGCGGAGTACCGGTTCGATGAGACAACCGGCGAGATGACCTTGGCCCGCCTGCACCCCGGCGTGACCCTGGACGGGGTGCGGGACAACATGGCCTGGGAGCCCAAGGTCGCCCCCGACCTGGTCGAGACGCCGCCGCCCACCGACGAGGAGCTCCGGCTGATCCGCGAGGAGCTCGACCCCCAGGGGGTCCGGTCATGAGCCGAGCCAGCCGCGTGTTCCATCGGGTCGAGTCCCGTCAGCTTCCCGTAGCCGTCCGGGCCGAGGGCGTGTGGATCGAGGACGCCGATGGGAAGCGCTACCTCGACGCGGCCGGCGGAGCCATCGTGGTGAACGTCGGACACGGGGACCGGGTCGTCATCGAGGCCATGGCCGAGCAGGCCGCCCGCCTTCCCTACGTGCACGGCACGATGTTCACCACCGAGGCCCTGGAGTCCTTCGCCGATGATCTCGCTCCGCTCCTTCCGGTGGACGATCCCCGGATCTATCCGGTGTCCGGAGGGAGCGAGGCCGTCGAGACGGCGATGAAGCTGGCCCGCTCGTACCACCTGGCCCGCGGGGAGGACCGGACAGTCGTTATCGGCAGGAAGGCCTCGTACCACGGGAGCACGATCGCCGGGCTCGACGCGGGTGGCAAGGAGATCTTGCGGCGCCCGTACGCGCCGTGGCTCGGCCGATTCGCCCACGTAGAGGCGGCCTACGAGTACCGCTGCCCGATGCCCGGCCATCCCGAGGGCTGCGGCGCGGGGCACGCCGACGCCCTCGATCGGGCCATCCGCGACATCGGCCCCGGCAAGGTCGCCGCGTTCATCGCCGAGCCCGTCTCCGGCGCGACCCTGGCCGCCGCCGTCCCCACCGACGACTACTGGCCGGCGGTGGCCGAGGTGTGCCGCCGGCATGGCGTGCTGGTCATCGCCGATGAGGTCATGACCGGCTTCGGGCGGACCGGCACGTGGTTCGGCTTGGACCACTGGGGCGTCATGGCGGACGTCCTGGTCTGCGGGAAGGGTTCGACCAGCGGCTATTTCCCGTTCGGCTTCGCCGCGGCGAGCGGAGAGGTGTTCGACGCGGTCAAGAAACACGGCTTCATCCACGGGTTCACCTGGTCGCACAACGGGGTCGGCGCGGCGACGGCCAGTGCGGTGCTCCGACGGCTCCGCGAGGGGAACCTGGTCGAGGCCAGCCGGACGCAGGGCGAGCTGTTGCTCAAGGACCTGGCGTCGGCCCTGGCGGACAGCCCGGTGGTTGGCGACGTGCGCGGGCTCGGGCTGATGATCGGGATCGAGCTTGTGGCCAACCGAGATACCAAGGTTCCCTTTCCCCGCGCGGATCAAATGACCGAGCGGGTGGTCGGCATGGCACGTGCCATCGGGCTCCTGCTGTACTCGAGCACAGGCCATGTGGATGGCACGGATGGCGACCTGGTGATGGTCGGTCCGCCGTTCGTCATCTCCGACGACGAATGCGCCTTGGCCGTGGAGCGCACCGAGGCCGCGATCGCCTCGGTGTCCGCTCGGTGACATGAGCGGCCGGGCCGGCCTGGTGCTCTGCCCGGAGGCCCGGATCTACGACCACGGGCCCGGCCATCCGCTCCGCCCGCAGCGCGTCCTGCTCACCTGGGACCTGATCCGCCACTGTGGCCTGCTCGATCGGCCGACCGTCGAGACGCTTCCGTGCCGGATGGCCACCGACGAGGAGATCGGTCTGGTCCACACGGCCGAGTTCATCGACGCCACGAAGCGCGCCGGCGAGGGCGAGCCCGGCGACTGGGCGCGCTTCGGGTACGGGCCCGGCGACAACCCCATCTTCACCAGGATGCACGAGGCAGGAGCCCTGGTCGTGGGGGCGTCGCTGGTGGCTGCTCAGGAGGTGGTCGAGGGCCGGCTGGACCACGCGTTCAACGCTGCCGGCGGTCTCCATCACGCCATGCCGTCGCGCGCCTCCGGGTTCTGCGTCTACGACGATCCGGCCGTGGCCATCGCCTGGTTGTTGGGGAACGGCGCCGAGCGGATCGCCTACGTCGACGTCGACGTCCACCACGGCGACGGGCCGCAGGCGATCTTCTACACCGACCCGCGAGTCCTCACCGTCTCGATCCACGAATCGGGGGAGTACCTGTTCCCCGGGACGGGGTTCGTCTCCGAGCGCGGTGCCGGTGAGGCCGAGGGGACCAAGGTGAACGTGCCGCTTCCCCCCGGAACCGGGGATCAGGCCTGGCTGGAGGCGCTCCGGGACGTCGTGCCGCCGATCGTCCGGCGGTGGCGGCCCGACGTGCTGGTCACGCAGCTCGGGTGCGACACCCACCAGACCGACCCGCTGGCCCACCTCCTCCTCACCACCCGGGCCTACCGCGAGGCGGCCAAGGTCCTGCACGAGCTGGCCCACGAGGCCGCGGGCGGCCGGTGGGTGGCGACCGGCGGCGGCGGCTACCAGTGGGCCAGGGTCGTCCCCCGCGCGTGGACGCTGTACTTCGCCGAGATGTGCGAGGCGGAGCTTCCCGACCACCTCCCCGAATCCTGGATCGAGGAGGCGGAGCGCGCGATCCGGGGGGAGGTCCCGGCGACGTTCTCCGAGGCGCCCTTGCCCGACGGGCGGCCCGACACCGAGACTCGGGGCGTGATCCGTCTGGTGCGGGAGACAGTCTTCCCCGGCCTGGGGCTCGCGCCGTGAGCGCGCCCGGCGCGAAGCTCGTGTGCACGCTCGGACCGTCGACAGGATCGGGCGACCGCGTGCGGGCCCTGGCCGAGGCGGGGTGCGACGTGTTCCGGGTGAACTTCTCGCACGGCGGGCCGAAGGACCATGCGGCACGGATGCGTATGGTTCGCTCGATCGGGGACGAGATGGGGAGGGACCTCGCCGTGATGGCCGACCTCCCCGGCCCGAAGATCCGGCTCGGCGATCTCGCGGCCGAGCCCCTTTCGCTGTCGGCGGGATCCCGATTCGCGCTGCGGCCCGGCGGCGAGGCCGGGGATGCCGAGGGCGCCTCGGTCACTTACCCCGGGCTGGCCCACGACGTCCGGCCGGGCGACCGGATCCTGCTCGCCGACGGCGCCGTCGAGCTGATGGTGCGCGACATCGAGGGCGACGACGTGGTGACCGAGGTCGTCCGGCCCGGATCGATCCGGGCCCGGGCGGGGGTGAACGTGCCGGCCGAGCGGCTGAGGCTCCCCGCGATCACGGATCGGGACCGCGAGGCGCTCGCCGCTGCCCTCGAGCTCGGCGTGGATCTCGTCGCGCAGTCCTTCGTCCGAAGCGCCGCCGACGTGGCCGGCCTCCGTTCGTTGATGGGTGAGCGCACGCTTCCGATCGTGGCGAAGATCGAGACCCGGCCCGCGGTGGACGACATCGACAAGGTGCTTGAGGAGGCCGACGCCGTGATGGTGGCCCGCGGCGACCTGGGGGTCGAGCTCCCCATGGAGGAGATCCCCATCGTCCAGAAGGAGATCTTGCTCGCGGCGCGTGGGGCCGCCCGCCCGGCCATCGTGGCCACCCAGATGTTGGAATCGATGACCCACGCGCCTCGACCGACCCGGGCGGAGGCGAGCGACGTGGCCAACGCCGTCCTGGACGGAGCCGACGCGATCATGCTCTCGGCCGAGACGGCCATCGGCGAGTTTCCGGTGGAGGCGGCGATGGCGGCCGTACGGATCGCCGAGGTGGCGGAGGAGCGAGGCTCGCGTTTCCGAGCGGGCCGGCCGTCCTGTACGCATGCCGACGAGGGAGCGGTCGCCGCTCACGCCGCGTCGCAGATAGCGGCGGACGACCCAGACGTCGTGGCGGTCTCGTGCTTCACGCGGACGGGTCGCACCGCGGCCTACCTGTCGAGCGAGCGTCCCCCGGTCCCCATCTACGCGTTCGCCCCCGATGGCTCGGTGCGGCGGGGTCTTGCCGTCCGGTGGGGAATCGCGGCGCTCCCGGCGGCGGTGCCTGACGACACGGATGACATGATCGCGCTGATGGACGATGGGCTGCGCGCCGCCGGCGCGGCCAGAGACGGCCAGCTCGTCGTCCTTGTGGCGGCGTCGCCGTTCGGGAGGGCGCACACGAACATGATCAAGATCCACCGCGTCGGGAGCACGGCGGGCTGAACCCGACCGCGACCGGAGCGGGGAACCGGGTTCTGGCCACCCAGCGGACTATCCCTGGGGCATCTCCTTCGCCCGGGTGGAGCTGAGCCTCTTCGAGGCCGTCCTCACGCCCCACCGGTACAGCGGCGGTGTGAGCACGCGGAACGCCTGCCATAGGCTCATGCCCCGGGGCACCGACACCTCCGGGGCCCTCCCCTCCTTCACGACGTCCATGATGACCCGGGCCACTTTCTCCGCCGGTATGACGAGCGCCGACGGCAACCGCCCCTGAGGGAAGCCCTCGGTCGCGGCGAACCCCGGGTTCACGCTCGTCACTAGGATGCCCCGGGGCGCGAGCTCGTAGTACAGCGCCTCCGAGAAGGCCACGACGCCGTGCTTGGACGCCGAGTACACCGACGCCCCTGGGGCTGCATAGCGCCCGGCCAGAGATCCCACGTTCACGATGTGGCCTCGACGCCGCTCCAGCATCATGGGCAGGAAGATCTTCGTGCAGAACAGGACGCCGAGCAGGTTCACCCGGATGACCTGCTCGATCTGTTCGAGCGAGAGGTCCTTGAACCGCCCGCCGCCGGGGATGCCGGCGTTGTTGATCAGGACGTCGCACCGCCCGAAGGCCTCGTCCACCCGGTCGCGGAGCCCCTGGAGGTCGGCGATCTCGGTCACGTCGCACCTCACGGCGAGGGCCCGGCCCCCCTGTCCCTCGATCTCGGCGGCCAGGGCCTCCAGCCGCTCCACCCGGCGCGCCGCCAGCACGACGGAGGCTCCCTCCCTCGCCAGCAGCTTGGCGGTGAGCTCGCCGAACCCCGACGACGCACCGGTCACCACCGCGACGGCCCCTCGGAGCTCCATCTCACGGCTCTCTGGCGCTCTTGACGCTCTGGCCACCGTCCACGACCAACACCTCGCCCGTGACGAAGGACGCCGCCGGGGAGCACAGGAACAGCGCGGCCGCGGCGACATCCTCCGGACGCCCCCACCGGCCGAGAGGGATGTTGGACCGGATCCTGGCTTCGGTCTCCGTGTCGTCGCGTTCGGGCTGGTTCATCTGGGTGTCGATCCAGCCCGGGGCGATGGCGTTCACCCGCACGCCCGCGGGTGCCCACTCGAGTGCCGTGGCCTTGGTCAGGTTGATGATCGCAGCCTTCGCCGCGCCGTAATAGGCCAGGCCCTCCTCGACGGTGAACCCATCGATGGAGGCGAGGTTCAGCACGCAACCGGAGCCCTTGGCCAGCAGAACCGGCGCGGCCGCCCGCATCCCATAGACGGCGGAGAAGAAGTTCACCCGGAAGTACTTCTCGAACCCCTCGGGCCTGGTTTCCGTGAACGGTGCCATGAACGGCGCGGCCCCGGCGTTGTTCACCAGGATGTCGAGGGTGCCGAACTCCCGCACGGTCCCCTCGATCAGACGCCCCACGGCGTCCTCGTCCGAGACGTCGGTCACGATCGGCACGGCCCGTCGGCCGAGCTGCTCGACCTCCTTCGCAGTCCGCTCGATCTCCTCCTTGGTCCTGGCGGCGAGGGCCAGGTCCGCCCCCTGACGGGCGAAGACGTGGGCGATGGCGCGCCCGATTCCCCGGCCCGCGCCGGTCACGACCGCGACGGTTCCCTCCAACGAGAAGTCGTTCACGCAAGGCCCCCCTACGATGACTGGTGGATGGACGTTATCGAATCCCATGCGGCGCAGCTGCCCGCGATCGACGAGCGGTGGATCAGGCGGGTCCACGACCGCGAGGGGCTGATCCGTGGGCTCCTGGAGGGGCGGATCGCCGGCCCCTCCCTCAGCCACCCCCTCGATAACGTGTTGCGCAACATCGGGCTACTCTGCGAGGGCGACCCCGACAAGCAGTTCGGGATGTCCGGCCTGACCGGGGAGTTCGGCCCGGACGAGGTCCTCGAGCTCGTGGGCCGTGCGGCAGGCTTCACGCCGGATCCGAACGCGACGACGGGGTCGGTCCCCGTCGACCCGGAGCTCGTGATCCAGGCCTGCGAGGCCGTCGGGGACCGGCTGGCCCTGGCGTGCGCACGGGGCGAGCGCGTGATCCTGGCCACCGGGCATCCGGTGGGCCTGGCCCACCTGTACACGGGGGTGGGGCGGCAGCTCGCGGCGCGTGGCGTCGAGCTGCTCCGGCCGTATGAGGGCGTCGCCTGGCGCGATGCCGAGGACCGTCACGACTGGCAGGTCCGGTACTTCGCGGGGGTGGCCCTCCTCACCGACCGGGCCTCGGCCCGGCACACGCACCGGGGGAACGCCATGGTCCGGATGCTGGGCGAGGTCCGGCCGGACCTAGTGTTCGCCGACCACGGGTTCGCCGGGGCCGCCATCGAGGGAGGCGTCGAGGCCCTCTCGATCGCCGACGTGAACGACCCCGCGCTCCTGGTGGCCAGGGCGCAGGGACGGACGGAGACCGTGATCGTGATGGACGACAACGTCCAGCCCGACGCCTACTGGCCCTGCTACCAGGCCATCGTGGCCCGTCTGGCCGACTGAGTAGAATTCGCCCCACGTTGAAGCTTGATCCCTTCTCCGAGGCACGGTTCGTACGCGTGATCGGGGCGCGTTGCCCCCAGCGAATGTCCACCATGGCCGCCCATCCGCCTGCCCCAGGGGGAGAACCCCGGGCGGGCTGAAGCGCTCGCGCAGGCACGGAACGGGGCCTCCGGGGAGGGGCGAGACCCCCCACCGCGGAGGCGAAGGTGAACGAGCACGAGGCGCTCGTCGAGCGCGCCGTACGCCAGAAGCGCACGGTGCTGCTTGTCGGCGGGCTCGACACGGGCAAGTCCACGCTGTCCCGGATGCTCCTGCGCGCCGGAGTGGATGCCGGGCGGCCCTCGGCGTTCCTGGATGCGGACGTGGGCCAGAAGACCGTGGGTCCACCGACCACCATCTCGCTGAAGGCGGTGCGCACGCTCGCCGACCTCGAGCCCGACGTCCTCGCAGCGGCGGACGCGCTGTCGTTCGTCGGCTCCACCGTGCCTCAGGGGCACCTGTTGCCCGTCGTCACCGGGGCGGTCGCCCTTGCCCGGCGTGCCCGCGACGAGGGGGCGGACCTCCTTGTCGTGGACTCAGGCGGCCTGGTCTCGGGGATCTCCGGCCAGGTCCTGAAGTACCACAAGGTCGAGATGCTCCGGCCCGACCTCGTCGTCGGCCTCCAGCGCGGCGAGGAGCTCCAGCCGCTCCTCGGTGTCATCCAGCGGTTCTTCTCCACGGAGGTCGTGTCGCTCGGCGTCCACCCCGACGTCGTGCCGACGAGCGTTGAGCAGCGGGCGGAGAACCGGGAGGGCGCCATGCGCCGGTACTTCTCCGGCGAGCTCCACCGATGGCGGGTGAAGCCGACCGTGTTCATGCCGGCCCTTCCCCCGATGTTCAACCTGGCCAACCTGGACCGGATGCTCGTCGGCCTGTCCGACGGGGACGGCGGATACCTCGGCATCGGGTACCTCGAGTACAACGTCGAGGAGGGGGTCCTGCGGCTCATCTCGCCTGTGGCAGAAGGGCCCAAGGCGCTTAGACTGGGCTCCGTCCGCCTGGAGGACAGCTACCGCGCCAAGCGCGTGGACCTTCGGAACGTGTTCGGTTCGGAATGACGAAGAAGGGACGTTCGTGCCGTCACTGATCAAGAAGCGGCGCAAGAAGATGCGAAAGAAGAAGCACAAGAAGCTATTGAAGAAGACCCGCTGGCAGCGCCGGCAGCAGGGCCGCTAGGAGCGGGAGCCCCGGCCATGCCGGCGTCGGGGACGAGTCGGCGCGCGGTGGCCCTCGTTCTGGCCCTGTCGGCCGTGGCCGTGGGGTGTGCGCCTTCCCCGGAGGAGGAGCGCGACGCCGATCTCGCCGCGTCCACGGCGGTCACCTTCCGGTCACCGGACGGGGTGAAGCTCTCGGGAAGGGTGTTCGGCGACGGGCAGGTGGGCGTGGTCCTGTCGCACATGTTCCCGGCCGATCAGACCTCGTGGTGGGCGTTCGCCCGGACCCTTGCCCCCAAGGGCTTCACCGTCCTCACGTTCGACTTCCGCGGCTACTGCCCCGGTGGCGCTGCCGGATGCTCCGAAGGGGAGAACGACGTCGCCTCGGTGTGGCAGGACGTCCTCGGGGCGGTCGACTTCCTGGAGGCCCGGGGACTGGTCCGCGTGATCCTCGTCGGCGCCAGCATGGGTGGGACCGCCTCCCTGGTGGCCGCGTCGCAACCGGGCGTGCCGGTGACCGCGGTGGTCGCGCTCTCCGCCCCGCAGTCCTTCGAGGGCCTCACCGCCGACCGCAGCGTCCTTGCGAACGTAACGGCCGCCAAGCTGTTCGTGGCCGGCAACAGCGATCCGACGGGGGCGGCCCAGGCCGCGCAGGCCATGTACGACGAGTCGCCGGCACCCAAGCGCCTGGAGATCGTGACCTCGAGCGACCACGGGACGGACCTGCTCACCGGGAACCAGTCGGGTCGGGTCCAGACATTCATCGTCAACTACCTCGAGCTGTATTCGGGCTCCTGATGGGCCGGCCCATCGTGTTCATGACCGACTACGGCCTGTCCGACGAGTTCGTGGGGATCTGCAAAGGCGTCATGGCCCGCATCGCTCCGCAGGCGAGGGTGATCGACCTGACCCACGCCATCCCTCGACAGGACGTGTTGGCGGGAGCCATGGTGCTCGCCCGGGCCGCGCCGTTCATGCCGGACGACGCGGTGTTCCTGGGGGTGGTCGACCCGGGCGTCGGGTCGGCCCGGCGCCCGGTCGCCGTGGCCTGCGGGTCTAGCGCACTGCTCGTCGGGCCCGACAACGGCGTGTTGTCGATGGCCTGGGCGGCGCTCGGCGGCGCCGCCCAGGCCGCGGAGATCACCTCGGAACGGGTGCTCCTCCGTCTTGTGTCGGCCACGTTCCACGGCCGGGACGTGTTCGCTCCGGCGGCCGCCCACCTGTCGATGGGGATGCCGCTCGGGGATCTCGGCCCGCCCGTCGAGCCCAGGACCCTGCGCACGGTCGAGATGTCCGGCCCCATGATCCTCCGGGGGGTGGTCGGGGCCCGGGTCACCGGGGTGGATGGATACGGGAACGTCCAGCTGAACACGCGTCCCGGAGACCTGGAGGCGGCCGGCCTGGAGCGCTCGGTGGAGGTGTGTGGCCGGGTCGTGGCCCGGGCCTCCACCTTCGCCGATGTGCCGGAGGGCTCCCCAGCGGCCATCGTCGACTCGCAGGGCTTCGTGGCGCTGGTGGTGAACGGGGGGAGCGCGGCCGACGTCCTCGGCCTTCATCGAGGCGATGCGGTGACGCTCTCCCGGCCGATGGGATGACGGCGCCCGGCTAGGGCGTTGTGGATGGAGTCGAAGCCACCGGCGACGCCGAGGAGGGGACGGGATAGGGGGTGCCGGGCAGTGGCCCCGGGTACGGGTCGCGGTCGGCGCTGGCGATGATGAGCTGTGCCACGGCCGCTCCGGCGAGCAGGACGACGAGGCAGATGATCGTGATCAGCGTGAAGCGGCGCACGCCGCGAGGCTAGCAGGAGGGGCGATGCAGGAGATCAAGCCGCTGGAGGTCGGTCACGTGGTCCTGCGGGTGCGGAACCTGGCCCGCTCGATCCCCTTCTACGAGTTGCTGGGGTTCACCAAGGTCGCCGAGCTCGGCGGAGCCATGGCGTTCTTCACGGCCACCGGAGAGAACCATCACGACCTGGCGCTCCAGGCCGTGGGAGACGGCGCGCCGAGCCCGTCACCGGGCGCGGTCGGTCTCTACCACGTGGCCATCCGGTACCCGTCGGACGACCACGTCCGGGCCGCGTTCCGCACGCTGGCCGGTGCCGGCGTGGACATCGTGGGGGCGAGCGATCACGGCGTCTCGCACAGCCTGTACATCCGCGATCCCGACGGGATCGAGCTCGAACTGTACGCGGACGTTCCGGGCTGGAAGGAGCAGGGGGAGCAGGTGGCCACGATCCGCCCCTGGGATCCTCGGTAGAGAAACGGAAGGGGCCGGGGCTTCGTCGAAGCCCCGGCCCCTTCCCTCACTACGGCTGGTCCTACCCAACCACCTTCACGGTGACCGATGCCTCGCCGTCGACCACCACGTCTTGCTCCTGGACCAGCTGGCGGCCCAGGCCGGTGGCGATGAGGTCGTTGGGGTGCTCGCCGCCGTTCAGGATCGCCACCAGCTGCCGGAACCCCAGGTGGCGGGAATCGATCCGTTGGCGGGCCCGTCCGCCGCGGAACGAGATCCGCTCGAACCCGTTGGCCCGGTGGGGGACCCGCATCCGAAACGTCGCCGTCTCGGGCGGTCCGCCCCCGGCGGGCCGCAGCAAGACCTTGAGAGTGATCGTGCTCCCCCGCTTGGCCTTCAGGACCGGCCGGTCCCGGAGGGCGCGCTGGAGCGAGCTCGACGTTCGGACCCGCACGATGTCGCCGACGAGCTGTTGGTCGGTGATCTCGCCGCTCGCCTCGACGCTGGTGAACGTGATCTCCTCCGCCCGGTTGAACGCCAGCTCGTACAACGCGTTCGGGAGGCGGTAGGCGGCCTGGAAGGCGTCGTACTGTGAGGCGAACATGTTCGAGTTGTGGACGGTGAACGGCGTCACGCCGTCCTCGCGCAAGCCCTGGATCGTGTACGACAGGCTGAGCGTGCCCTCCCCGAAGTGGTCGAACACGAGCAGCAGGTTCTGGAACACGTGCTCGTAGGTGATCTCCGGCCCCCAGAAGTCCTGCTGGTAGAAGATGTCCGTCTGGCCGGTCCGGGACTTCCCGTTGTCCGTGTTCGTGAACGTCGTTGTGACGGGCATCGAGGTCGGCACGGTCCCGGCCTGGCCCATCAGCCCGGCCAGCCGGTCCTGTACAACGGTCCCGCGCAGATCGGTGGGGACCAGGATCTTGAACGGCCCGAACAGCCCGCTCACGTCGTTCACGATCGTGACGACGCTGGCCCCGCCCATGGCGAACGAGCTGGGCCCCTGGAAGAAGAAGGAGTGGCCCCAGCCGACGTTCAGGTCGCCGCAGGCGAACGTGGCCGTCCCGATCCCGGCGAACGTCACGTCGCCGGTCGACAGCTCCGCAGCCAGTGGCTCGCCCGGCGCGAGCGGCGTCGGGTTGATCGTCGCCGCCGAGGCGGAGGCCGCGCCGCCAGCCCGGTAGACGTGGAAGGGCAGGCCGTGCTTGTCGATGATGGACTGCAGCCGCTGCGCTCGCTGGTCCGACAGCCCCGAGACCCCGAGCGGGATGGCCAGCCGCTGGACCGTGGTCGGAACCGAGCTCACCGGGACCTTGGCGGCGTCGGCCACGGCGACCCGGACCCGATGCGTCACCGCGAACGAGCTCGGCAGTGACGTGGCCGAGCCGGTCGGCAGCGCGGTCAGGTCCACCATCTGCTGGGCCGGCGTGAACAGTCCGACCATCGGGTCGGCGGCGAGGCCGAAGGAGTAGGAGACCGCCCCGGCCAGCTGCCCGCCGATGTAGATGGGGGAGCCGGACATCCCCGAGGCCACCCCGTGGGCCTGGTCCAGGAACGCCGGCGGGCCGGTGATCTTGAAGATCACGAGGTCGAAGCTGGGCAGGAGGGCGTTCGGCAAGATCCCGATGACCTGGATGTCGAAGCTGACGGGGGCGCTCCCCTGTACGGCGGTGAGCCCCGTGCCAGCCATCCCGGGGGTGATCGAGCTCCCGGGGAAGACCGCCGGAGGGCTGGCGCACGGCGTCGCGGCTGGCGCTTCGGCGAAGGTCAGGCTGACCGCAAGCAGGGCAACGGAGACGGTCAAGGCGCGCAGGGCTTTCCGGCGAGGGGAATTGGATCGTGCGTTGCCCAACGGGACCACCCCCCTCGATTGGCTCATCCTACGCCTCAGACGAAGGCGCAGGGAAAACGGTTCCCGAGGGGGAAACGTCCGAGGCTCAGACAGGTTGCGGCAAGCGTTCCCGGCAGAGCGCCAGGTTCGACGCGAGGACCTCCCGGAGGGCAGCATCGTCCTCCAGGTACCGGCGGAGGTCGAGCTCCAGAGAGACATTCCCGGAGAACCCCTCGGTCCCCAGGAGGTCCAGGAGCTCGGGGATCGGAAGGACCCCCTGGTCGAGCGGCAGGTGCGAGTCCCACCCCCGGCCCGCGTTGTTCGACAGGTGCACGTGGACCAGCCGATCGCTGAGGCGCCGGACGGCCTCGAAGGGGTCCAGGCCGGATACCGCGGCGTGGCTCGTGTCCAGCACCACGTGGGGGTATCGCTCGAGGTCATGGACCTCCTGGCGAGCATGGAGCCGCACCCCGCGTCCGCCCCGCACGCGCACGGGGAACATGTTCTCCACGGCCACGCGGACACCGGTCTGCCGAGCGATGTCAGGAAGGCGTTCGTCCGTCCACCGCCGGTACGCCGCCTGCCACCGATAGGGAGGATGCACGACGACGAGGGAAGCCCCGGCCTCCTGAGCAAGCTCGATGGCCCGGTCGATCTTGCCCACGGGATCCGTGCCCCACACCTGCCTGGTCATGAGGAGGAACGGTGCGTGGATGGCCCTGATCGGGAGCCCGTACTCCCCCGAGAGCTCGCGGAGCACGTGCGCCTGCTGGGTGGCCGGTTCGCGCGTGACCATGACCTCGATGCCGCCGAAGCCCGCGTCCGCGATGTGGCCGAAGGCGTCGCGCAGCGGCCGGCCGAAGAACGCGGCGGTCGAGCAGATCAGATTGGGGCCATGCGGGTACGGTTCGCCCTCCACGATGGTGGATTCTATCGGCGGGGCGAACCGGCCGCGTATGCTTCGTGCCCCATGTGGGCCTTCCCGCTCGCGGCCGCCCTGATCGCCCTGGCCTTCGCGGCGTTCCTGGTCCGGCAGTTCGTCTCTCGCGGGCGGCCGTACCAGGCCGCGTGGGCGGTGGCGCTGGCGATGTACGCGGCGGCATCGTTCGCCATGTTCCTGGGGGTCCTGGACGGTTGGACCACGGGCGAGTACCGGGTTTACTGGCTCTTCGGCGCGATCCTGAACGTCCCGTTCCTGATGATGGGCGAGCTGTACCTGCTGATCAAGCGACGGATCGTGGCCGACCTGTTGCTGCTGATCCTGCTGTTCCTCTCCGCATTCGCCATCTCCCAGGTCCGCACGGCCTCGCTGAAAATCGCCGCCTTGTCGAATGACTTGCCACTCGGGAAGGACGTCTTCGGGGACGGCGCGCTCCCGTACCGGCTGGCGCAGCTCTATGCCTACCCGGCCTACGTCCTGCTGGTGGCGGGATGCCTGTGGTCTGCCTGGCGGATGCGGGGCCGTGAGGAGCTCGCCGACCGGTTCCTCGGGACCCTCGGCATCGCGGCGGGGGCCACGATCGTGGCCATCGCCTCGGGCGTGGGGGCCGGCCTGGACGTCGTGCCCCTGTTCTCCGTCGGGCTCGCGCTCGGCATCGCCGTGATGTTCTGGGGGTTCCTCCGGGTCTCTCGGCCGGTCGCCCCCTCGAGCTCCACGCGCGTCCCCCGCTGAGCCGGTTGGTTCGCCGGGTGATCCGGCCCGGCCCGTGCCGGGAAAGCAAGCGTGACCGCGCCAGACGGGAGGTGAGGGCGGGTCGCCGCGGCGGAGGGGGCCGGCCTGTGTGCCGGTCTCGGGCCGTTGGTGAGCGGCGCGTCGAGCCACCGTGAGGCCCCGCTCACCGCGGCCGATCCCCGATCGACGGGACGGATCTCTACGCCTTCGTCAGCCCGGATCGGCCAGCCGCTACGCCGCCCGGGCCAGGAACGCGTGCCAGGTGTGGCCCAGGTGCGAGGGGCTCGCGGGCGTGTCGCCGATCCGTTCCTCGGTGACGAGGATCTCGTCGTAGCGGCCGGCATCGACGGTGAGCTCAAGCAGCACCAGTCCGTCGTCGGGGACGAACTCGCCGTCCTCGACGCGAACGAAGATGCCGTTGCTGCCCAGCCACAGCTGGTATACGCGGCCCTGCGCCGGCATCGGCACGTCCCGGCCGATGACGTACATGAGCTCGACGCCCGGCCCCGACACCTCCACCAGGCCTGCCGCCGTTTCCCCTTGGCTCTGGAGGCTCACCGGGCTGGTACCCGGCTGCTGGAGGGCTTCCATCGCCGCCAGCAACCTGCCCCGCTGCTGCTCCGTCCTCGACACCCGGTTCCCGAGCTGCACGGACAAGCCGGCAAGGCCGACCAGGGCCGCGACCCCCGCAGCCGCGGCGACCAAGGAAGCGCGGTGGCGCCGGCGGACCGGGGTCTCGGCCACGCCCCGGCGGATGCGGGGCAGCAACAGGTCGGGCGGTTGCACGGGAGAGACGGCCAGGGCCAGGTCGCCCGCCACGGCATGGAGGCCGGCCATCGCGTCCCGGCACCGGGGGCAGGACGGGACGTGCTCGGACAGGAGCCGGTCGGCCTCGATGGCGTCCTCCCCTGACAGGCCGAGCAGGACGTACCCGGCGAGCAGCTCCTCGATCCGGTCGTGGTCCTCGTTCATTCAGTCCTCTCGGTACAGCGCCCGGCGGAGCTTCCGCATCGCGGCCAGGGTCCTGGTCTTGACGGTCCCCACCGGGATGCCGAGCTCCTCGGCGATCATGGCCTGCGTGTAGCCCCCGAAGTAGGCCAGCTCAACCACCGTCCGCTGATCGGGGGGAAGTGTCAGCAGCGCCTCTCGGACCTCCTTGCGGCGGGTGGAGAGGTAGGCGTCCTCGACGACCTCCACAGCTACATCTTCGCCGGAGCCCCTCTCCAGGTTCGAGGCTCGCTCGGCCCGCCTGCGGAGCCGTTCCTCCTTTCTCACCATGTCCACCGCACGGTGGTGGACGAGCGAGAGGAAGAAGCTCCGGAAGGGTCCCCGGCCGGGGTCGTAGGCTTCCGGGGCTCGCCACAGGGCCAGGAACGCGTCGTGCACGACCTCCTGGGCCAGTGAGACCTGTCCGGTGACCCGGAACGCCAGACCGTAGGCGGCGGGGGCGTAGCGTCGGTAGAGGCCCTCGAACGCCGGGCGATCGCCCACCAACACGCGCCGGTGGAGCTCGAGGTCGAGGCGGTCGTCCTCCTGCACCCTCCCGTTGTACCACCCGACGCTGAGGCCCCTGGGGCGGCTAGGATGCCCGGCCGTGCGGCGAAGCGTCTTGATGTACTCGCGGCCGGGCTGCGGCCTGTGCGACGAGGCCAGGGAGGTCATCCTGACCGAACGGGCCCGGACCGGCTTCGACTTCGAGGAGGTCGACATCTCCGGGGCCGACGCCCTCGAGCTCGAGTACGGCATCCGGATCCCGGTCGTGCTCGTGGACGGGGAGGAGCGGTTCGAGGTCCGGCTGGATCCGGACGGCTTCGCCGCGGCCGTCCGGCGCTGACCCTCCGCGAGCCCCGCTTGTGCCTTCGTGCACGCGTTTCACGATTGCGCTACCATCCGGCCGTGACCGAGCGCCCCATCCCCGAGGCCTCCGTGGGGCGGCTTCCCGTCTACCTCCGGGCCCTCGTGGACATCGCCGAGGGCGGGGCCACCACGGTCTCCTCCGAGACCCTGGCGGAGGCGGCCGGGGTGAACTCGGCCAAGGTGCGAAAGGACCTGTCGCACCTCGGCTCCTACGGCACGCGCGGGGTGGGCTACGACGTCGCGTACCTCATCCACCAGGTCCGCCGGGAGCTCGGCCTGACCCAGCACTGGCCCATCGTGATCGTGGGGGTCGGCAACCTGGGCCATGCCCTGGCCAACTACCGGGGGTTCTCCGAGCGAGGGTTCCGGATCGCCGGCCTGGTGGACGCGGACCGGGCCAAGGTGGGGGAGCAGGTGGGGAGCATCACCGTCCGCCACCTCGACGACCTGGCGAAGGTGGTGTGGGAGCAGGGCATCGCGATCGGGGTCATCTGCACGCCCGCCTCCGAGGCGCAGGGAGTGGCGGAGGCGCTGGTGGCGGCGGGGGTCCGGTCCATCCTCAACTTCGCGCCGGCGGTGCTCTCGGTTCCAGAGGGGGTGTCGGTTCGCAAGGTCGACCTGGCCATCGAGCTCCAGATCCTGGCGTTCTACGAGCAGCGCAAGGCGGCGCTCGCCGACGTGAAGCGGCGGGGCCGGGCGGTGGCGGACCTGACGAGGGTCTGAGCAGCGGCCGGCGCACGGCCGCGCCCGGGTCCTTCCGCCCCGCTACTTGGCGATCGTGATCCAAAGCGCGATGAAGATCACGATCATCATCACGCCGAACAGGATGAACTGCACGACTCCCTCGTCGAGCAGCGGCCTGGTCTCCTGTGCCAGCATCGTTCTCTCCTCCTAGGCGGGGCCATACCAGGGTGGTGCGGTCCCGCCGGTCAGGATGTCCTTACGCTCCCGCTCCGCGCGGTCCAAGAAGGGCAGATGGATGGCGAACCCGGCGATCGACCCGATCAGGAACATCCACGAGTAGATGGGGACGCTCCCGCTGTCGTGTCGCATGTATACCGTGATGAGCGGCCCCCCACCGTTGTAGAAGGCCTGCGCTGCGGCGAGCGACACGTCTTCGGCCGCGGCGAACCGAACGTTCTGCACCGTGAAGTCCGTGGTCTGGAACGCCCCCGACTCGAACTGGCCGAGTCCGGCCTCCTGGTTGGCCCGCTGAGCCAGGTAGGACTGGATCGATCCGGTGACCGACTGCACGGAGGCGGACAAACCCGGGGTCGGCGGCTCCCACGCGTCTCCCGTGGGATAGGCCTTGTACTGGGGGTAGGGAGGATCGGTCACCTTCTGGCCGGCCGCCTCCACGACCCATCCCGGCTCGCGCCCCCGAGGCCCGAGGTCCACCGGCGTGTCCGGGCCCTGGGAGAAGAACCCGAAGGTCCACACGGCCGAGAACAGCATCATCCAGCCGAACAGCGAGACCGACAGCACCAGGTAGCCCATCTTCCTGCCGAACACCGCGGACAGCATCAGCAGGACGCTGCCGATGAACAGGACGAAGCCCACGACGACGCCGAGCCCACCCTTCACCAGGTTGGCGCACTCGACGTGGAACCCCAGGCATGTCTGGGCCAGCATCATGGTGGCGCGTTGGTTGTCGGTGGTCCCGGCGGGGGGCCGAATTCCTCCACGGCGGCCTTGGTGGCGTCGGGGTTGATACAGACGTTGTGCTCGAACGGGACCTGGGACTCGTCCTGGATCGACACGACGTAGTTCACGAGGTCGTTGATCTGCTGGTCGTCCAGGGCTCCCGCGTACCGGATGCTCCACGACGGCATGAGGCCCCTGCCCTGCTGGACCGTGATGTAGATGTCGTTCAGGCTGTAGATGAGCGGGTGCCCGGTCCAGGGCCCGCCGCAGACCGTCGTGAGGTTCGGCGTGGTGATCGGTGTCTGGGTGGTCGTGTCCAGGATCACCGACCCCCTGAGCTCCGGCCCGTGGCAGCGGACACACCCTACGCCGCCCTGGTTCTCCTCAGTGAACAGCTGCACGGCGCTCCTGCCCCGGGCGATCGAGTCGGTGAGGAGCGCTTCCTCCTGGTCGAGGTTCGTGTGCGGCTCGAACAGCCAGGTGAGCGGGAGCCAGATCACGAAGAACGCGACCAGCAGGACCCCCCATCCCTGGAGCTTGGTCAGGAGCGGTGTCTCCAGGTCGGGGTCGGAGGGCCCGGGCCGCATGGCGAAGGGGATCCGGGGGGGCTCCTCGGGCCTGCGGACCCTTCCCCGGGACAGGAGCGCGCCGCCCGCCACGAGAAGGACGATGGCCCCTCCAACGGCCAGGATCAGACCCTGAGCCTTGCTCAGCGCCAGCATCACGGAGTCCTCATCCCGGCGCGACGCAGAACGGCCCCTGGGGCGGCTCGTCGATCGTGTTCGTGCCCCGGGGCGGTCCCAGGATGATCTGCGATGTGTCGATGATGACGTCCTCGGAGTCGGTGACGGTGACCTTGAACCGGTCCAGGCCGCGCGGCGCCGGCCCCAGCTGGTACTCGCCCGCCCGGTTGTACTTCGAGCCGTGGCAGGGGCACTCGAACCACTGGGACTGCTGGCAGAACGGGACGCGGCACCCTAGGTGCACGCAGCGCTGGTAGAGCGGCATGATGCCCTGCGCCTCCACCCCCTCGGCCGCGTAATCGACGTTCCCGGACTTGTGGCCGCTCCAGGCCACGATGTAGAAGCGGCCGGCCCCGTAGTAGAAGGGCTGGTTCTCCGAGGAGATGAACTCCTTGATGTCGGCGAGCTTGCCGGCCGTGATCAACGACCCGAACCCGCCCTTCAGGTTCGGCCACAGGAACGCCAGCGTCGCGCCGCCGAACTCCGCGGCGAAGACACCGAGCGAGGAAAGGAGCGACCGGCGGAAGAACTCCCGTCGGGTCACCGGCTTCGGGGTCTTGGCCGGCGCTTCGGCTCGGGCCACCGGCGCGCCGGGCGCACCGACCTTCACCCGAGCGGCGCGGCGGGCCCGCACGAACGACAGCCCAAAGACGATGGCGAACAGGTCCACGAAGAGGATCACGATCAGTGCAGCGATGGTCCCGCTGGAAATGGCCAGGGGCGTCACAGCTCGAAGAACACCCCCTGGGCCCACGGCCACACCCAGTTGTACCCAGTGCCGCGGAAGAACGAGCCGATGATCGTGAGCGTCGCGCCGAACATGAACAGCATCGTGAACATCGTGATGGCGAGCTTGCGATCGCCCGGCTTCGTGCTGGGGTTCCGGTCGATGAACGGGGCCGCGGCCAGCCCGGTCAGGATGATGACGAACGGGATCGTGACGCCCGCGACCAGCGGGTGGAAGTAGCGGAGAAGCTCCTGGAGGCCGAGGAAGTACCAGGGGGCCTTCGACGGGTTCGGCGTGAGGTTGGGGTTCGCCAGCTCGCGGAGCGGCGCGTTGACGAACGTCGAGAAGATCACCAGCCCCGCCGACACGACGAGGAGCGCGATGAACTCCTCGATCAAGAGGTGCGGCCACACGTTGATGCGGTCGCCCTGTTCCCGCTCGACCCGTTGGATGCCCTCGGGGGGGACGAGCGCCAGCAGGCGGTGCTTCTCCGGCGCGCCACGCTTGGGCTCGGGGACGTTGCCGGTGGGCGGTGGGGCCTCCCGAACCGGGGTGGGCGTCACGGCGGCCGCGACCGGTGCTGCGGCGGGCGCGGGGGCGGCGGCTGCGGCTGCTGCGGCTGGCGCAGGGGCGGCGGCTGCGGCGGCCGGCGCCGAAGCGGCTGCAGCGGCTGCGGGAGCGGCCGCTGCAGGCGTGGTGGCAGCTCCGTCGCCGTGGGCCGCCCGGTACGCGCGGACGCCGGCCGAGCGGGCCCGGCCTTCGGCCACTCGCCGGTCGGTGCCCTTGGCCAACTCCTCGGCCAGGACCTTCTCGTAGGCCTCCTGGTCGAGCTGCGCTTCCTCTCGTCGCGCCATGTCGTCTCCTAGAGCGGTCCGGAGATCCCGCCGTCCTTGCGGATCCTCCAGAAGTGCACGGACAGGAAGAGCACCAACACGAACGGCAACGCCAGCACGTGCAGCACGTACCACCGGAGCAGGGTCTGCGGTCCGACCACCACCCCGCCGAGCAGCACGAAGTTGGCCTGCTTGGCCACGAACGGCGAGTAGCCGGCCAGGCTCGTGCCCACCGTGATGGCCCAGATCGCCAGCTGGTCCCACGGCAGCAGGTAGCCGGTGAACGACAGCCCGAGCGTGAGGAACAGCAGGATCACGCCCACCACCCAGTTGAACTCACGCGGGGGCTTGTAGGCGCCGGTGTAGAACACCCGGGCCATGTGCAGGGTCACGCTGAACACCATGAGGTGGGCGCCCCACCGATGGAGGTTGCGCACAAGGTCGCCGAAGAACACGGACGTCCGGATGCTCTGCATGTCGCCGTAGGCGGTGGCACCGCCGATGTCGGCCATGGGACGGTAGAAGAACATCAGGAAGATGCCGGTCACGGTGAGGAGGATGAACAGGAAGAAGGACAGGCCGCCCAGGCAGAACGTGTAGGTCAGCTTCAGCCCGTGGCGCTTCATCTTCACCGGATGGAGGTGGTACAGGACGTTGTTCATCGTGGCCAGGGCCCGGTCCCGGGAGGTGTCCTTGTAGCCCCTGCGGAAGATGGATCCGGGCCGGAACATCGACTTCCAGACCTCGGTCTCCCGGACGCGGTCGAACACCTCCCCGGGTGACGGCGGCTTGAGCTTCACCCCGGCCTTCCCCTTCCTTCTGTGACTATCCGGCCTCCGCCTTCTGCGACATGGGGACGGATGCCATCGTGCGCCTGCCGCCCGTGTCCTCCGGCAGCCGCGCGTAGTAGAGCACGTCCGTGGGGCATCGTTCGACACACACCGAGCAACGCGTGCAGGCGTTGTCGTCGACGACGAAGACCGCGTTGGCGATCCGGATCTCCGCCTCCACGGGTTCGAGCTCCGCGTCCTGCACGATCTCCGGCGATAGCATGAAGATGCAGTTCCAGGGGCACACGTCCTCGCACGCGCGGCACAGGATGCAGTTGTCGGGGTCGAGCATGAGGTGCTTCGGGGACCGTACGCCCTGGGAGAGCCACGCCGGGTCGACCGTCTCCACCACGTAGTCGGTGTGGATGTCGACCTCGGTCTTCGTGAACGGCATCTGCCTGCTCGAGCCTCCTACGCCGCCTCGGTCATCGGTACCCGCCGGTGGGCCGCTCGGCCGACAAGCCGCGGAGCCGCTTCCGCCAGTTCTGCATGATCACCGCGGCCACCACGATCGTCAGGAGTGGCCCGGTGGTCAGGCCCAGGGCGATGGCGTCGCGGAACTGCAGCGCCCAACTCGCGCCGCCCGACGGCCCGGCCCAACCCAGCTTCTGCTCGGCGAAGTACATCCAGAACGATGGGACGACCACGACGAAGATCAGGATGAAGAACCACAACCCGACGCAGAACACGACTGCCTTGGTCCAGGTCCACTCGAAGGTCTTGACGGTCGGCTCGACCCGCTCCTTCAGCTCGACCAGCCTCTTCGGAACCCTCATGCGCTACCCATCCTCGCCTGCGGCCGGCTGATTATAGCCAGGGCCCTTTCGCGCACCGTTTCCGGCCCCGACCATCCTATCGGCCTTGTGAATCCCTTCACAAGGCCCCGGACGGCTAAGCTGCGGACACCCCATGGTGGCCGATCTCATGGTCGCGGATCTCGTGCAACGGGGCCTGGGCTCCTGGTGGGCACCGGCCCTTGCGTTCCTGGCCGGGGTGGTGTCGTTCGCCTCCCCGTGCGTCTTCCCCCTGGTCCCCGGGTACCTGTCGTTCGTCTCCGGCGGCCAGGCGAAGGAGCAACGTGCGGTCGTCCCCATCCTGCTGTTCATCTTGGGGTTCGCCGCGGTGTTCACGGCCCTGGGAGCCTTCGCCGGCGGCGCGGTCACGCGGTTCCTGAAGTCGGAGCTGGTCCTTCGGGTCTCCGGCGTGATCATCGTGGCGTTCGGCCTGCTCATGGTGCTCTACGCCCTGCGGATCGGATGGCCGGGCCTGTACGTGGAACGCCGGCCGCTGATGTCGAGGGTGAAGCCGGGGCCCGGCTGGGCGTTCCCCTTGGGGGTGGCGTTCGGCACCGGGTGGACCCCGTGCATCGGCCCCGTCCTCACCGGCATCTTCCTGATCGCCGCGGCCCAGGGCGGGGCAGCCCGCGGGGCGTTCCTGCTGTTCGTGTACTCCCTGGGCCTGGGGCTTCCGTTCCTCCTCCTGGGGCTGGGGATCCGCCGGCTGATGGGTGCCCTGGCGTTCGTCCGGCGCAACTACCACTGGTTCGCCGGGATCTCGGGGGTCCTCATGATCGCGATCGGGTTGCTCATCGCCACCAACCTGTGGTCCAGGATCCTCGCGCCGGTCTTCGACCTCATCGGGCGGTTCAGCCCGGCGATCTGAGCCGCGTGTTGCCGCGAGCCTTCCCATAGAATCGGTCCTCTGGCATGTCGTCCACCGCCACCTCCGCTCGTCGGATGACCCTCCGCCA
>Ga0209887_1000107_pt1 | contig 22799 bp, 22 predicted proteins | sample GWRWN1_30_40_FD_187230 | JGI IMG/M metagenome (GOLD analysis project Ga0209887, IMG submission 187230) | Riverbed sediment microbial communities from areas with no vegetation in Columbia River, Washington, USA - GW-RW N1_30_40 (SPAdes)... | ecosystem: Environmental > Aquatic > Freshwater > River...
GTCGTACGGCGTGTTGGCCTGGGCGATGACGTGCCGGTCCTCCTCGTCGGCGGAGAGGTAGTCGATCTTGCTCGTGACCTTGCCTGCCTCCACGCGCCGGTAGGGGGTCTCGATGAACCCGAACTGGTTGATCCGGCCGTACGTCGACAGCGACCCGATGAGGCCGATGTTCGGCCCCTCCGGGGTCTCGATGGGGCACATCCGGCCGTAGTGGGACGGGTGCACGTCGCGGACCTCGAACCCCGCGCGCTCGCGCGAGAGGCCGCCCGGCCCCAGGGCGGACAGCCGCCGCTTGTGGGTCAGCCCGGCCAGGGGGTTGGTCTGGTCCATGAACTGGGAGAGCTGGCTGGTCCCGAAGAACTCCTTGATGGAGGCGACCACCGGGCGGATGTTGATGAGCGTCTGGGGCGTGATGGCCTCCACGTCCTGGGTGGTCATCCGCTCTCGGACCACACGCTCCATGCGGGACAAGCCGATCCGGATCTGGTTCTGGATCAGCTCCCCCACCGAGCGGAGGCGACGGTTGCCGAAGTGGTCGATGTCGTCGGGCTCGTAGCCCTCCTCGCCGGCGTGCAGCTTCACCAGGTACCGGACGGCCTTGAGCATGTCCTCGTAGGTCAGGATGCCCTTGAACTTGGGGCTGCCCTCGCCCTGCTCATCCTTCTGGAGCTCGGCCCACACGCGGAACTTGGGCTGGTCCCAGCCCTTCTTGTCCGGGTTGGAGAGCTCGGCCAGGGTCTTGGCCCGGGCCTTCAGCTGGGCCTGGAGCCTGCCCGCGGCCGGCCCGAGCTTCTTCGACACCTTGTACCGGCCCACCCGGGCCAGGTCGTAGCGCTTGGGGTTGAAGAACAGGTTCTCGAGCAGCGTCCGGGCCGACTCGGCCGTGGGCGGCTCGCCCGGGCGAAGCTTGCGGTAGATGTCCTCCAGGGCCTCTTCGGGGGTCTGGACGTGGTCCTTCTCCAGGGTCAGCTTGATCGACGGGGCGTGGTCGAAGAGCTCGAGGATGGCCTCCTCGGACCAGCCCAGGGCCTTCAGCAGGACGGTGACGCTCTGCCGGCGCTTTCGGTCGATCCGGACCCCGACGGTCTCCTTCTTGTCCACGTCGAACTCGAGCCAGGCCCCCCGGGAGGGGATGATCTTGGCCAGAAAGACGTCCTTGTCGGTGGTCTTGTCCAGGTCGCGGCTGAAGTAGACGCCTGGGGACCTGACCAACTGGGACACCACCACCCGCTCGGTGCCGTTGATGATGAAGGTTCCCCGCTCGGTCATCATGGGGAAGTCCCCCATGAAGACCTCCTGCTCCTTGATCTCGCCGGTGGCCTTGTTCACGAACATGGCCTCGACGAACAAGGGGGCGGAGTAGGTCTGGTCCTTGTCCTTGCACTCCTCCTCGGAGTACTTGATGTCCTTGAACTGGTGCTTGCCGAAATGCAGCTGGAACTGCTCGGTGAAGTCCTCGATCGGCGAGACTTCCTCCAGGACGTCCCGGATGCCCTCGTCCAGGAGCGTCTGGAAGGAGACCCGCTGGATGGCGATCAGATCGGGTAGCGGAAGCGCTTCCTCGAGCTTGGCGAAACTGAGACGGTCGCGGACAGGAACGAGGGCATCAGGCAAAGAATCTCCCCCCTAGGCGAAATGACACGCTTGAAAGATGGGCATGCGGGACGGCGGCACGGCAAACGAGCAGTATAAGGTCCCAGACGCGCCAAGTCAACCCGGGGAAGAACTCCCAGGTCAGACGGGGGGAAGGGTACTCCTCCCCGGGTCCGTGGTCAACCCGTCCTGGCGCTTCGTCGGTGCCGCTTAGTCGGTGGCCCCGGCCCAGTCCCGGACGGGAGCCATGGCCGGGGAGAAGGCCTCCTGGGGGTCGCCGGACAGCGACTGGACCTCGGCCGCCCGCTGCATAGCGAAGTACATGTCCGCCACGGCGTTGGCCAGGATCCGCGCCTGGTCCGTGGACTCGATGCGGACGCCTCGCTCGTGCAGGACGTTGAAGAAGTCCTCGAGGATCGCCCGCTCATCGCCGAGCAGCGCCGCCTCGGAGACCTTCAGCGCTCCAGCCAATCGCTCCAATGTCTGGATGGATGGAGCCACATGGCCGTTCTCATAACGAGACAGTCGGGCCTTGGGGATGCCGGAGATCTCTTCGAGGTCCGATTGGGAGTATCCGGCTCCGATCCGCGTATCGCGCAGACGTTGGCCAAACGTCCTCTCGTCCTCCATGCAGACAGCCCCCTCGATTGCGCCCCACCTGTCGCGGGAGCATACCAATGCAGGCCGGAGATAGCGCAAAAGCGCAGCGTATGGGCCCTACTTGACCTCCACCGTGGCGCCGGCCGCCTCGAGCTGCTCCTTGGCCTTGTCGGCCGACTCCTTGTTCACGCGCTCGAGGACCGGCTTCGGAGCACTGTCGACGAGATCCTTGGCTTCCTTCAGTCCCAGGCTGGTCAGCGCCCGGACCTCCTTGATCACCTGGATCTTCTTGTCGCCGCTGCCCGTAAGCACGACGTCGAACTCCGTCTGCTCCTCGGCTTCCTCGCCGCCGCCCTGCCCGGCTCCCGGGGCGGCCATCATGACCGGACCGGCGGCGGCGGCCTTCACGTCGAAGGTCTCCTCGAACTTCTTGATGAAGTCCGACAGCTCCAGGAGGGTCATCTCCTTGAACTGCTCGAGCAGCGTGTCCGGATCCATCTTCTTCGTGGCCATGTTCACTCCTCTTCCTGTTCGGAGGCCTGAGCGTCCGGTGATTCGGAACTCTCGGCCCGTGGGGCCCCTGATCCGGCCTCCTTGATCGCGGGTTCGGGCTCGGGCTGAGCGGGGACGGCTTCCTCGCCCGGGGAGACCTTCTCCTTGTACGCATCGAGCACCGCCAGGAACCGCCCCTGAAGGGCCTGGAACATGCCGGCGGCCCGAGACATCTCGGCCTTCAGGGCGCCGGCGAGCCTCGACAGCATGACGTCGCGCGACTCGAGGTCGGCCAGCCCCCGAGCCTCGTCGGGGCCCAACACCCGCCCCTCCATGTAGGCGCCCTTCAGGGCGAGGGCGGGGAACCTCTTCGCCGCCTCGACGACCCTCTTGGCCGCCGCCACTGGGTCCCCGGCCACGAAGGCGACGGCGGTGGGGCCCTCCAGCAGGCGCTCGAGCTCACCCACGCCCGCCTCGCCGGCCGCCCGCTTCATCAGGGTGTTCTTGATCACCGAGAACCGGGTGTCCTCCCCGAGGGATCGGCGGAGCTCGGTGGCGTCGTGCACGCTCAGCCCTCGGTACTCGGCCAGCAGCAGGGCCTGGGAGCTGCTGATCCGCTCCTTCAGCGTGGCGACCTTCTCGACCTTCTCCGTACTCGGCATCGCACCCCCAGACAAACGAAAACGCCTCCGCAGCTAGCGGAGGCGCACGTCCAACGGCGCTCACCTCATCGCCTCGGCAGGTACCGGCGTGGCCGGATCATGCGGCGCCCCTGCGGTCTGCGGCGCCCCCCAGGCTACCAGGGCCTAGTGCTTCTTGGTCGTCCCGGGGCTGGTCGACGATCGGCCCTTCAGGTGGAAACGGAAGTCGATGCTGGTCCCGTCGTTCAGGTGGATGGACCAGAAGTACGTGAAGCCGGCCTCGAGGTCCTTCGTGTCGAGGTTCAGTTTCCAGGCGTGGTAGCTGTACTTGAACTCGCCGTCGGTCCAGGCCTGGTGGAGGACCTCCTCGCCGCCCTGGTCGCCGACCCGCTTGACCAGCTCGAAGCTCTCGACCACGCCGGGCGTCCCCACGGCGTCGCCGTTCGCGTCGCACACCCGGAACTTGACCGGGACGGTGCTGCCGGCGTTCACGTCGCTGACCGACTCCCCGGCGTTGATCGGCGGCAGGATCTGGCGCCCCGGCACCCCCTGGCAATCGCCAGTCGCGTATTCGATTGACTGGTGGAGGCTATCGGAGCTCCCCGTGAAGTTCCCGTCACCGGAGTAGACCGCGGCGATGGTGTGGGTGCCGGCCGGAAGGTCGGATGCCGTCATGCTGGCGGAGCCGCCCCTGAGCGGGACCCCCGGTCCGAGGTCGGCGCCGTCCACCCGGAACTGGATGGTCCCGGTCGGGGTGCCGTCGCCCGGAGCGTTCACCACGACCTGGGCCGTGAAGGTGACCGAAGAGGCCAGCACCGCGGGGTTGGCCGAGGAGACGACCTGCGTGCCGGTGTCCGCCCTGTCCACGGTCTGCGTGAGGGAGTCGCCGCTTCCTTCGAAGTCACCGGTGCCGGAGTAGACGGCCCTGACGACGTGAGTCCCCACGGACAGGTCCGACATCGAGATCGTGGCCGCCCCCCCGCTGAGGTGGATCGACCCGGCATCCTGTCCGTCGATCTCGAACGCGACGGTACCGCTCGGCGTCCCGTCACCGGGCGCTACGACCCGTACGGTCGCCGTGAAGGTCACGCGCTCCCCGAAGGCCGAGGGGCGGCTGCTCGAGACGAGCGCCGTCGTGGTATCCGCCCTGGTCACGACCTGGGTGAGGGAATCGTTGCTCGGGTTGAACGTGTCATCACCGAGGTAGGTGGCCTCAACGGTGTGGTCACCCACGGCCAGGTCGGCTATGGACAACGTGGCCTGGCCGCCGGAGAGGGCGGACCCGCCGGCGTCCTGGCCGTCGACCTGGAAGAGCACCCTGCCGCCCGGCGTTCCAGCCTCGGCGTCGTCGGCCGCCACGGCGGCGGTGAAGGTGATCTGTTGATGGAAGGCGGAGGGATTCGTCGACGACGTCAACACCGTCGTCGTGTCGGCCGAGATCACCGTCTGGGTGAGGACGGTGGAGCTGGCGTTGAACCCGGCATCCCCCGAATACGCGGCCCTGACCGTGTGATCGCCCGCGGACAGGGCCGCCGCGGAGAAGCTGGCCTGTCGGTCGGCGAGGGCGACCGTCACGGCTCCACCCCCGTCGATCGTGAACTCGATGATGCCGGTGGGTGAGCCCGAGCCCGGCGAGTCCGGGCTCACGGTCGCGGTGAACGTGACCGACTGCCCTCGCGTGGACGGGTTGTCGGAGGAAGACAGGCTCGTGACGCTGTCCGCCTTGTTGACGGTCTGGCCGCCGGCCAGGACGCCGGTGCTCCCGTTGAAGTTCGCGCCGCCGCCGTAGGAAGCCGTCACCGCATGCGTCCCCACGGCCAAGGCGCTTGTGGAGATCGACGCGGTGCCGGCCGACAGGACGAGCGGCCCACCGAGGTTCGACCCGTCGACGGCGAACTGCACGGATCCACCCGGACTGCCGGGGGCCACGGGCCCAACTGTCGCGGTGAACGTCACGGGCTGGCCGAACACCGAGGGGTTCACCGAGGAGGTTACGGAGGTGGTGGTGCCGGCCTTGTTGACGACCTGGGGCGCGGCGAGCGTGCCGGTGCTGCCGTTGAAGCTGGCATCGCCGGAGAAGACGGCAGCCACCGTGTGCGATCCCACCGCGAGCGTCGTCGTCGACTTCGTGGCCTGGCCGCCCGAGACCGGGACGGACGCGCCGAGGCCGGAGCCGTCCACGCGGAACTGGACCATCCCGCCCTGCGGGCTCCCGGACCCCGGCGCGATAGGACGGATGACCGCCGTGAACGTCACCTGCTGGCCGAACACCGACGGGTTGACGGACGTCGACAGCAGGACCCTGGAGTTGGCCTTGTTGACGGTCTGTCCGCCGGGGAGCGACCCGGTGCTGCCGTTGAACGCGGCATCGCCCGAGTACACAGCGGACACCGTGTGCGTGCCGACGGATAGCGAGAGCGTGCCGGCCGCCGCCTGGCCGCCGTTCAAGACGATCAAACCCCCGAGGTTCGCGCCGTCGACCATGAACTGCATGGTGCCGGTCGGCGTGCCGGCAAGCGGGTCGGCAGGGACGGCCGTGGCGATGAACATCACGCTCTGGCCGAACACCGACGGGTTCACCGTTGAGACAAGGGCCACGTGCGTGTCGACCTTGGTCACCTGGGCGGACGCGGGCCCTGCGCTGCCGATCAGGAGAAGGCCGACCTGGGCCAGGAACACGACGACAAGCGCCCGACCCAGGAGCTGGGCCCGGCGTCTCCTCGGCCTAGCCGCAGGTGGCCCCATATCGTCATAGGTATCGGCCTAAAGGCCACGTCAGCGCCTCGGCCACTCGGGACCTTTTGCCCTCGGCCCGTTCCTAGGCCGAAGGCCGGGGGGCTGGGGCTCCGCCTCCGGGAGCCAGGGACGTTCGGGCCCAACAAGGGACCAGCTAGCGGCCGTTCAGGAAATAGGGGGGGCCGGCTCAGGCGCAGACCGCATACACGGTAATGATGACCGTGCCAAGAACTGAAATGTTGCCGGTGACAATCGCGGTGGCGGACCACGTCCCGTTCGCACCGGCCGCGGTCGGATAGGAAGCGAACAGAGCCACCTTCGCGTCGTTACCCCCGCCGGTTGTCGTGACATGGGCGCCGCCACCCACGAGGATCTTGCCGCCAGTACAGCTGACGGTCTGGGTGACCTGTGTACCGGGACTAGGGTTCGCCGCGCTCGTTGCGCTGGCGCTCACCAACGTGGTGTTCGTCGGGCCGGTCGCGCCGGTCGCGCCCGCGGCACCCGTAGCACCCGTCGGGCCTGTCGGTCCGCCGGGCCCGATCGGGCCGGCTGGGCCGGTTGCTCCGACAGCACCCGTGTCTCCGGTGGCACCTGTGGGGCCGGTCGGCCCGGTGGCTCCATCAGAACCAGCGGCGCCAGTGGCCCCGGCAGCACCTGCTGAACCCGTCGCGCCTGTGGCGCCGGCAGCCCCGGCAGAACCGGTTGCGCCGGCCGCGCCATCGGAGCCGTTGGACCCGTTCGCACCAGCGGCGCCCGTCGCGCCGGTCGAGCCATCGGAGCCATTGGAGCCGTTCGCACCAGCGGCGCCCGTCGCACCGGTCGCTCCGACAGGACCGGCCGGGCCGGTTGGCCCGACTGGACCGGTCGCACCCGCTGCACCCGTGGCACCCGTCGCGCCGGTTGCACCGGATGCTCCGGTCGCGCCATCGGAGCCATTCGACCCGTTCGCACCTGTCGCGCCTGTAGCGCCGGTGGCGCCCGTAGCTCCATCGGAACCGTTCGTCCCGTTCGAGCCGGTAGCCCCTGTTGAGCCGGTCGCGCCGTCCGATCCAGCAGGACCCGTGGCACCTGTTGCACCGTCAGCGCCGGTGGCGCCGGTAGCGCCGGCGGGGCCCGCTGGACCTGCCGGACCGGTTGCGCCTGTTGCTCCATCTACGCCGTTTGTACCTGCGGCGCCGGTAGCGCCGGTGGCGCCAGAAGAACCTGTTGCGCCCGTCGCGCCGTCAGCTCCGGTCGCCCCCGATGCGCCGTTCGCCCCAGCGGCGCCGGTGGCTCCCGAAGAGCCTGTTGCGCCAGTCGCGCCGGCCACACCCTTGTCTCCCTGTGGGCCGGTTGCACCGGCGGGACCGGGCTGACCGGCCGGGCCGGCCGGGCCGACGGATCCGACACCCGCCGGGCCCGGAAGACCTGAAGCACCCGTAGCGCCGGTAACACCTGAAGCCCCAGTCGCGCCCGTCGCCCCCGTGGCGCCAACGGCGCTCTCCTGCGGGCGGCTTCTCATCGCCTCGGCCCCCGCCATGAGGAGGAGCACGATGGCGACGAGTCCCGCAACCAGCCCGGGCCGTCCCCACCTGCCGTTCGACTTTGCCATGTCCCCCACCTGGAGAGTCGCCCGCGCCCCGGGGAGTCCGGCGAACGACCGACACCTTCCCCAAGACCATCGGAGCCCCCTGACGGCAAATGAACCTTCCGACCAGCATTTCCCTCGGTATTTCCGGCTACCCCAAGCCGGGTAGCAGGGATGAGACTTGGGGGATGAGTGGCCCGCCATCCGGGGGTTGCATGGAGCAGCGCCCCCGACCTCGACCGACACCGCCGCAGAACCGGCCGTGAGGGGCGTTGCACTTCCCATCGGCGCTCAAGCGGCCGATCCGATCGACCGAGCTTGAAGTTCGTCCCCCTCGGGCACCGATTGGGGCAGTCCCAGGTGGTTCGGGCCAACCAGGTGCGCTTGGAGGGGAGGGCCCTGTTGTGGGCTAGCATCCGACGCTGGAACGAAGGTGGTTACGTGAATCAGGCTCGAGCGGGACTCCGGACGCGGCCGATGCTCCTGCTCCTCGTGGTCCTTCTCTCGGCGGCATGTTCCAAGGGTAAGTCCGACGCCGAGCAGGCCTCGGCGGCGCTTGCGGCAGGACTGAAGGCGCATGCCGCCGGCCGGCTGGACGAGGCCGCAGCCGACTACCGCAAGGTGCTCGTCTACGACCCTCGGAACAAGTTCGCCTACTACAACCTCGGGGTCATCGAGCAGGCGCAAGGAGACGGCGGATCGGCCGAGGACAGCTACCGGATCACGCTCACGATCGACCCCGACTTCGTGCCCGCGCTGTTCAACCTGGCCATCCTGCGAACGCCACAGGGCGGCGGGCGCGAGTCCATCGACCTCTACCGGCACGTGATCGAGATCGACCCGAGCTATGCGGCCGCCCACCTGAACCTGGGGTTCCTCCTGGTGGACAACGGCCAGCCGAAGGAGGGCAAGGCCGAGCTGGCCATCGCGGTTGGGTTGGATCCTTCGCTCGCCAGCCGGATCCCCGAGGACCTCCTGACGAGCCCGGCGCCGCAGCCGAGCGCGTCGGTCGGACCCCAGGCGTCCGGCTCCGCCACCCCCTCACCCTAGGCTTCCGTCATCGAGAACCGTCCGCCCACCTCGCCGCCGGTCGGATCCCGGTCCGGCGAACGCGTCCTCCGGATCGGCCTCCGGGCGGCGGTCGGGGTGCTGATCGTGGTCCTCCTGCTCGCTCGGGCCGACGTTCACGCCCTGGCCCACTCGCTGGCGCGTGCCCGGGCGGTCGAGGTCGCGTTGGCCTTCCTGGTGCTCCTTTCCGGGCTGGTGGTGAACGCCTTCCGTTGGCAGCTGTTCCTCCGGCCACTGGGTCTCGCCTTGCCGGCTCCCTCCCTCGTCCGCCTCACCTTCGTTGGGACGTTCTTCAACGCCTTCCTGCCGACGGGGTTCGGGGGCGACGCGTACAAGTCGTTCCGCCTGCGCGACCGTGCGGGCCTAGCGCCGCCCCTGGCCACCGCGGTCCTCGACCGGCTGGCGGGACTGGCCGGCCTGGCCGTTCTGGCGTTGGCCGGGTGCGCCTGGCGCCTGGCAGCGGTCCGCGGCGATCGCGTGATCGTGGCGGCCTTCATCCTCGGCGTCGGGGTCCTGGCCGGCTCGGCGGTCGCGTTGTGGCTGGCGCCGAGGTGGTCGAGGAACGACCACACCACCGGCGTCGCCTCGAGGCTCCGGATGTTCGTGCAGGCCTTCGCAATGGCCGGTCGCGAACCTCAGGCGGTCCGGTGGGGCATGGTGGTCGGGGTGGTCTCCGCGGTGATGCTGGTGGCCGTGCACGCGCTCCTCGCCGACTCCCTCGGGATCTCGCTCCCGGCCGCGGCCCTGCCCGCGATGGTCTTGATCGCCACGCTCACGACGGCGCTCCCGTTCTCCATCAACGGGCTCGGGTTCCGCGAGGCGGCATACGTCTGGTGCCTGGCCACCTCCGGGATCGACCACGACCGGGCCCTGGCCTTCGCGCTCCTCGTCCTTGCGGTGACCCTGGCATCGAGCGCGGTGGGCGGCATCGTGTACGCGGTCTCCGGAGGAGAGGTCCGTTCGCGAGCGTGAGCTTGGAAGCCGCTACCGAGGGCTCTCGAGGACGTCGAGCACCCAGGCCACGATCAGCAGGTTGATCCCCACCAGCAGCGGGCCCACGGAGATCAGCACGGTCGCGGCGGAGGCCTCCGGCGGACCGAGGGTCCTGAAGGCGATCCCGATCCCGAACCCGATCCCCCACAGGCACAAGGCCAGCCCCACGAACAGGAAGATGGCGATGGGGGAGAACGACCACAGCAGGTACTTCCACATCATCCGGCGCCAGAACCCCTTCCACAGCGACCACAGCAACTTGCGGCCGGCCCGGAACAGCCGGATCCTCGATCGTTCCTCGCCGTACACGGCGGGCACCGGCACGTCCTTTCCCCGGGCGTGCGTGATGTTGAGGTAGCCGAGCAGGTCGCACTCGAACGAGTAATCGAGCCGGATGCGATCGAAGGGCAGGCGCCGGAGCGAATCGGTGCGGACGGCCGTGTAGCCGTTCAACGGGTCGAACAGGTGCCAGTAGCCGGTCGAGGCCTTGGCCAGGAAGCCCACCAGGACGTTGCCGATCACGCGAGCCCGCGGCATCCCCTCGTACGAGCCGAAGTCGAAGAACCGGTCGGCCTTGGCGAAGTCGTAGCCGTCGTCGGCGATGGCGTCGAGGAGCGCCGGCAGGTAGTCCGGGTCCATCTGGGCGTCGCCGGCCATCACTACCGACACGTCGGCCCCGATCTCCATGGCCCGCCGGTGCCCGGTGATGACGGCCCCACCCACGCCCCGGTTCCGCTCGTGCGCGATCACCTCGAGGCGCTCGTCGCCGGCAGCCCGGGCCTTCTCCGCGGTCGCGTCCGTGCTGGCGTCGTCCACCAGGATGACGTCATCGACCAGGTCGGGGACGGTGGAGATGGTCGTCCCGATCAGCGCCTCCTCGTTGAAGGCGGGGACGACCACGGCGACGCGGAGGCCCTTGTACATCCCGATCAGTCCCGCTTCGCCGCGTCCAGGATCCGCTCGCACAGAGTGAGCGCCGCCACCCCGGCCCGCCCGTCGACCAGAGGTCTGCGGCCCGACGCGACCGCGTCCACGAAGTCCCGGAGCTCGAGCCACAGGGGTTCCCCCCGGTGCTCGAGATAGGGGATCTCCATGACCGAGGCTTCCTTCAGGCGACGGGCACCGGACTCGGGGTACTCCGCGGTGGCCTGGCGGCGGATCGTGATGTCCTGCCGCAGGAGGTCGGCGTTCACCAGCGACTCGCGTTGGAGGATGTCCATCTGCCTGACCTTGTCCTGACCCACGCGGGTGGCGGTCATGTGGGCGACCAGGCCGGAGGCGAAGACGATGGTGGCGATGGCCAGGTCCTCGGTGGCCGAGCGCCACGATGAAACGTCGGCGGCGACGCGCACCGGCTCCGAATGGGCCAGCCACAGGACCAGATCGACGTCGTGGATCATCATGTCCCGCACGACGCCTTCCTTGACCCGCTCGCTGTACGGCGACAGCCGGCGGGTCTGGATGAACAAGGGCTCGGTCACGAACCGGGGCAGGTCCAGGCACACGGGGTTGAACCGCTCGATGTGTCCGACGGCGAGGATGCGGTTCGCCTCCTCGGCGGCGGCAACGATCTCCTCGGCCTCCCGGATGGTCGGAGCGAAAGGCTTCTCCACGAGCACGTTCCACCCCCGGGCCAGGGCCTGGACGGCCACCGCGCTGTGGGTCTCGGTCGGCGTGGCGACGATGGCCGCGTCCACGTGGAAGCCGACATCGTCCATCGACGCCGCGTAGTCGCAGCCGAACTCGGCCGCGACCAGGCGCCCGCGGGCCTGGTCCCGGTCGACGATCGCCGCGAGCTTGGCTCCCGGGAGCGTCGAGAGGACGCGCGCGTGGTTCGTCCCCATGAACCCCCCACCAACGATGGCAACCGAGACCGTCATGGCCGATCCCCGCCGGCCGACGACAAGGCGGCCCGGAGCGAGCGGGCCATCCGGGCCACGTCTGCCTCCTCGATCCCCGGGTGGCACGGGAGCGAGAGCACCGTGCGGGCCGCAGCTCGAGCACGCTCGAGCGGCCGCCCCGCGTCGATCCGAGGGTGCCCCACGTACGGGTCCATGTCGGGCACGACCTGCGGGTAGTACACGCGGGCCTCGATCCCATCGGCCTCCATCTTGGCCGCGACCGCGTCGCGGTCGATCGAGGGGTCGAGCCGTATCGTGTACCGGTGCCAGGCGTGATCCCGCCCCGCGGGCACGGTGGGCAGGATCACGCCCTCGATGTCACCGAGCGCCCCCGACAGCACCGACGCCACCCGCCGGCGGGCGGCCGTCCACGCGGGAAGGCGCCGGAGCTGCTCCCGGCCGATCGCGGCGGCCACCTCCGTCAGCCGGAGGTTCCACCCGATCGCGGCGAAGTCGTAGCGGCCCCTCATCCCCTGGTTGCGGAGGACCCGAAGCCGCTCGGCAAGCTCCGCATCATCGGTCGTGACTGCGCCGCCCTCGCCGGTGGTCATGTTCTTCGACGCGTAGAAGGAGAAGCATCCGGCCACGCCGAGGCTGCCGGCCCGGCGGCCGCCAAGGGTCGCCAGGTGCGCCTGGGCCGCGTCCTCGAGCACCGGCCGGCCCAGGCCCGCGAGCGCGTCCGCGTCGCACGGCAGCCCGTACAGGTGCACCGCCAGGATCACCGCGGTCCGATCGGTCACCAGCGCCCCGGCGGCCTTCGGATCGAGCAGGAAGTCTTCTCCCACGTCGGCGAAGCGGACGGTCGCGCCGGACCGAAGCGCGGCGTTCACGGTCGCGGGGAACGTGAACGGCGTGGTCACCACCTCGTCCCCCTCGCCCACACCGAGCGCGACGAGAGAGAGGTCCAGCGCCGCGCTGCCGGATGCAACCGCGACCGCGTGGCCCGTCCCGGCGAGGTCGCGCGCCAGTTCCTCCTCGAACGCCTCCACCTCCGGGCCCTGCGCCAGGCGACCGCTTCGAAGGACGCGATCGACCGCCTCCCGCTCCTCGTCGCCGATGCGCGGGCCTCCCATGTCCACCACGTCGCTCACAACGACAGCACCTCGCCGCACGAAGGACAGGTTGCACCGGGCCCCCCCGGGACCCTCCTGCCGCATCGGCACGCCCATCCCACGGCCTTAGCCGGGTTACCGGCGACCAGCCGGTGAGGATCGACGTCCCTGGTCACGACGGCGCCGGCGCCGACCACCGCCCACTCCCCGATGGTCAGTCCGGGGAGGACCGTGGCGTTCGCGCCGATCGAGGCGCCCCGTCGCACCCGCGTCGGCAGCAGCTCCCAGCCTTCCCCGCTCGCCCGGGGGTACCGATCGTTCGCGAACACGGCGGAGGGTCCCACGAACACGTCGTCCTCGAGCGTCACGCCCGAGTAGACCGACACGAAGTTCTGGATCTTGCACCCCGACCCGACCACTGCGGCCGAATCGACGAAGACGGACTTGCCGAGGACGCACCGTTGCCCGATGCGGGCCCCGCTCCGGACGTGGGCGTGATGCCAGATGCGGGTCCCGGCCCCGATCTGGGCACCGTCCTCCACGATCGCCGTGGGGTGGATCGAGACGGGAGGCAGGCCGGCCTGTGGGCTGAACGCGGTCACCGAGCCTCCCGCCGCCGGCGATGCCGGCGAATCCGCCATCGGGCCACGAACCCCGGCCCGAACCACAACGCGGCGAGCGACAGCGCGCCGAGCGCGAACAGCGCGTCGTAGCGAGGGAACGACCGGTAGCGGAACACGATCGAGTGCCGGCCCGCCGGCACTTCACGCGCCACGAAGCTGGGCGCCGCCATCCGCGGCGCGAGCGGCACCCCGTCGACCACGACCTCCCACCGCGGATCGAAGGACGACTTCAGGATGACCATGGCCGGGCGGTTGACCACGATCTGCGCGGTGACGAGCCCGTCGGCGAGCCGGTGGTCCTCGAACTCGACGGAGCCCGCCGGGCCGGACGGGGGCTCGCCGCCGATCAATGTGGGAGGCGCCGCGGGCTCGCCGGCGAACGCGATGGTCGGGTACTGCCCCGAGGCGAGCTGGCCCGACGAGAGGAAGGATTCGGCCCGGCGCGACAGGTTGCCTCGATCGGCCGTGATCGGCGGCAGCACGGCGTCCACCACCTGGAGGTATCCGCTGGTCTGGACCTCCCACAGCGCGTTGCCGTTGCGCGTGTCGAGCAGGGTGGCCGGCACCGACGGCTGCCGGGTGGCCGGAAGGATCAGGTAGCGGACGTCGAACAGGTCGTACAGCGCGGGGTTCCCGTCGTCGAACATGGCCTCGAAGTCCGACGAGAGGGAGGTCGTCCGGAGCACGAACCCGACGCTGTCGGCACCGTACGCGAGCAGCGCCGCGTACACGGGCACATCCCACAGCCGGTAGCTCTCCCCCCAGCCGCCGAACGATCCCGCGTAGATCCGACCCGGACCGTTCGCATGGGCCTCCTGCACCAGGGTGCGGATCACGGCGCCGTCGGTGGCGTCGATGGTGCGTTGGTACCGGATCCACGTGCCGCCCGTCAGGTCGAACCCCCACCGCTCTCCCACGGCGGGGGCGAGCACCACGAAGCACGCCGCGGCGATCCCCGCCGTCCTGACCGCAGGCGCGATGCGGGGAGCGATACGTCGCGCGCCCCGCACCACGGCCAGCCCGAGCCAGGCCCCACCGACCCCCGCGAGCAGGGTGCCCGCCAGGTGCACGCCCATGATGTACCGGTGCAGCAGCAGATCGTCGCTTCCGGGCAACACCTTCAGGAAGGGCCCGAGGGTGGGCCGGCCGAAGAACAGCAGCAGCGACAGGACGAGCAGGCCGAGCAGGGCCCGCGCCCGTTCGTCGCGGCGGAAGCGAGCGACGCAGACCACCGTTCCGACGAGGACGAGCACGCTGATCACGGGGCTGGCCCGGGTGCCGTCGAAGAGCTGGCCGGTGAACAGCCATGCCAGGACCTTGCGGGCGCCGAACGAATCGAACCAGAAGGTCCCCTTCAGGTACCGGCTCTGGCTGGTCCATCGGCTGTCGAGGAGGAGCGGAACGACCACCCACGAGATGATCAGGAGCGCCCCGAACCCCACGAGCGCAGCGCGGCCGATGCGCCTCCACAGATCGCTCGGACGGATCAGGACCCACACGCCGAGCGAGAGGAACGCCAGATAGCCCGTCAGGAAGTGACAGGCCGCGGTGAGACCCACGACGAGCGCGGCGACCGCGTAGCGGGTCGGCGTGCTCCGGCTCACCGCCCGCCACGAGAGGCCGAGCGCGATCGGCAGGAGCCACATGGCCCACTCCTGCGACCACACCCCCAGGCCTCGCCACGTGTAGCTGCCGTGCTCGTAGCCGTACCCGGGCGTGCTCAGGACGAGCGGAGACACGAGCGCCGCTGCGGCCGCCACCCACCGCTCCCACCCGAGGAGTCGCGAGCCCAGGTACACGCTGATGGGCCACGTCGCCAGCAGGACGTACAGCGTGATGGTGTATGCCCAGTCGGCTCCGATGGCCAGCGCCAGCGTCCCGGTCAGGATGTGCGGCAGGCTCTGGTAGTGATGGAAGAGCGACGACCCCAGGCCCAGATACGGGTACCAGCCATCGAAAGGCAGGTGGCCCTCCTGGATGCGCATGAGCGCCCAGCGGACCATCGACAGGTGCACGGAGCTGTCGTTCAGGTACAGCACCGGCAGGATCTCGGCGCGAAGGACGTAGAGGTTGAAACCGACGGCGATCGCGGCGAGAGCGAGCGGCGCGAGCCGCTTGCCCTCGTCCGCCGGGAGCTCCGGGAGCCGGCCGAGGCGCCGCCGGAGGCGAGTCCGCCACCTCGACGCCGGAGGGCGCCGAGTGACGGCCTCGTCCCACCGCGCCCCCCGAGCGGGCGCCGCCACCTCACCGGGGTCGGCCACGGCCCGATAATCCCACGGCCCCGACCGCCTAACGGGGAAGCGGGCGGGACTACGCCGAGACCCCGGCGGCCTCCGTGTCCTTCAGCCGGTTGGTGTCGAGGGGGATGCCCGGCCCCATGGTGGGCGCGACGGTCGCGCTGATCACGTACTTGCCCTTGGCCGCGGAGGGCTTGGCCCGGAGGATCTCGTCCACCACCGTAAGGTAGTTCTCGAGGAGCTGCTGTTCGGAGAACGAGCGCTTGCCCACGATCGTGTGCAGGTTCCCCGTGCGGTCCACCTTGTACTCCACCCTGCCGCCCTTGATGTCGCGGACGGCCTTGCCGATGTCGTTCGTGACCGTCCCGGTCTTCGGGTTCGGCATCAGGCCCCGGGGCCCGAGGACGCGGCCGGCCTTGCCGACCGTGGCCATCATGTCCGGGGTGGCCACCGTAGCGTCGAAGTCGATGTTCCCCTTCATGACCTCCTCGACCAGCTCCTCGCCGCCCACGAGGTCGGCCCCTGCCTCCTTGGCCTCTGTGGCCTTGGGGCCGGTGGCGAAGGCCGCGACCCGCACCGACCTCCCCGTGCCGTGCGGGAGCGTCACCGTGCCGCGGACCATCTGATCCGCCTTGCGGGGGTCCACCCCCAGGCGGAGCGCGAGCTCCACGGTCTCGTCGAACCTCGCGTCGGGGAACTGCTTGATGAGCCGGACGGCCTCGGCCGGCAGGTACTCGCGCTCCCGGTCCACCAGCTTGGCGGCCTCGCGATACCGCTTGCCGCTCATCGCGCGGCCACCTCCACGCCCATGCTGCGCGCCGTGCCGGCGATGATCTTCATGGCGGCCTCGACGTCGTTCGCATTGAGATCGCTCATCTTTCGCTCGGCGATCCTGCGGAGCTGCTCGCGAGTGATCGAGGCCACCTTCTCGCGGTTGGGCTCACCCGAGCCCTTCTCGATCCCGGCAGCTTGCTTGATCAGCTCGGCGGCCGGAGACTGCTTCGTGACGAACGTGAACGAGCGGTCCTCGTAGATGGTCAGCTCGACCGGGATGACCTGCCCCGCGAACTGCTGCGTCTGCTCGTTGTACTGCCGGCAGAACTCCATGATGTTGACGCCGTGCTGTCCCAGAGCGGTACCCACGGGTGGCGCCGGGGTGGCCTGCCCCGCCCTGATCTGCAGCTTGACCAGGGCGACGACCTTCTTCCTCGCCATTTCCTTCGTTCACCTCCTGCGGTGCAATCGGCCTTCCGGCCTCCCGCCTCGAATCCTTAGACCTTCGCGACCTGGTCGAAGCCGAGCTCGACCGGCGTCTCGCGGTCGAAGATGTTCACCAGGACCTTCAGCTTGCTCTGATCGACGTTGATCTCGCTGATGGTGCCGTTGAAGTCCGCGAAGGGTCCGGAGATGATCCGCACCACGTCGCCCTCCTCGAACCCGAGGCGGAACGTGGGCTTCACTTCCTCCTTCTTCACGGCCAGGATCTTCTCGACCTCCCGGCGCGACAACGGGGTGGGCTTGGACCCGGTACCCGCGGCGACGAAGCCGGTCACGCCCGGCGTGTTGCGGACCACGTACCACGAGTCGTTGTCGTAGATCATCTTGACCAGCAGGTAGCCGGGGAAGACCTTCCGCTGGACGATCTGCTTCTTGCCGCCCTTGATCTCCATGACGTCCTCCATGGGGATGACGACGTCGAAGATCTTGTCCTCCATCTGCATGGTGTGGATGCGCGACTCGAGGTTGGCCTTCACCTTGTTCTCGTAGCCCGCGTAGGTGTGGACGACATACCACTCGCCGGGTCCCTTGAACGGGTCCTTCACGGTGGTCTCGACGACCTGCTCGTCCTCCGAGGGCATCGCCGCCGGAGCCCGGGCGGCCTTCTGGGCGATGGCCTCAGCCTCCGCCAGGACCTCCCTCTCCGCGGCGGTCTCGACCGCGGCGACCTCCGCGGCCTCAACGACGCGCTCCTCGAAGACCTCCTCGTTCGCCGCCTCGATCAGCTCAGCCTCTCGGGCCACCTCGCCCACGGCCTCCTCGAACTCCCCCTCGGTCTCCGCCGTCTGCGCGGCCTCCGCGACCGTCTCCTCCAGGGCGGATTCGGTGGCCACGTCGATCAGGTCGGCCTCCGCGGCCGCTTCCTCGACCCGTGCCTCGAACGCCTCCTCGGCCGGACTGGGGACTTCCTCCTCCTGTGAGTCGGGCTCCGCAGGAGCCGCCTCGTCGGCCGGGGCAGCGTCGTCGGGCCGCGCGGAGTCCGCGGGCTCGCGCGAACCCGAGTCCTCAGGCTTGCCGGACTGCGGTTCTCCAGGGGCGAATTCTGATGACGACATCTCTTCTTGGGTTCCGTTCATCGTGGTCGGAGGTGTCTTCCTAACCGCTCGAGAACACCCTCAGGACGAGCTTGGAGAACACGTAGTCCAGGCCGAAGACGAAGGCCGTGAGCACCGTCACCGACACCAGGACGACGACCGTGTAAGCGACGAGCTCCTGGCGGGTGGGCCAGTTGACCCGCTTCAGCTCCTGACGGACCTCCCGCAGGAACTGCCGCACCCCCGTCCGCTTGCGCTTCTCCTGGGCGGCGGCCCTTCGCGTGGTGGCCGCGGCCGCAGCGCGGTCCACGGTCGTGCCGCCCTGACGGCGCTGCATCCTCTTCATCTGCCTGTTCATCGTGCTCCTTGCAGGGTCCTTGCAGGGGCGGAGGGACTTGAACCCCCAACCGCCGGTTTTGGAGACCGGTGCTCTACCAGGTTGAGCTACGCCCCTCCGAGTCTTTGGTCCCGGAAGCCGGGGGACACCAACGATCGAGTATAGGTGGCCCCGGTGGGGGCGGCAAAGGAGGTGGCTCCCCCGATACCCAGGGAAAGGGGCACCGGTTGCGTGATGTGGCGCGGGGGCTCCCCTACACTTTCTCGGACGCGCCGCGCCGGCCCCGGAATGCGAGCGCCGATGGACCAATCGAATCCTTCCCCCCCGCCCGAGGGCACCGACCGGGCGAGGTACCGCGGCATCTTCTCCCGGAGCGCGGCGACTGCCGATGCCGCATTCGAGGCCGAGATGGCTTCCTACCAGCGGGTCCTGGAGGACCGGCTGGAGCAGGGCCTTCGGGCCATCCACCAGAGCGCTAACTCCCTGATGCACGAGATCGCGTCCGAGGTATGGCGGGCGGCGGGGGGCGACAAGGACCGGGTCGGTTCGCAGATCCTCGAGTCCCTCTCCCGCGACCAGGCCATCCGGAGCCTGGTGGCCCACTCCGACGACCGGTTCCAGGATCTCGCCGTGCGCACCGCCCGGCTGGAGGATTCGGTGACCTCACTGGCCGAGGACACCCGGGCCGCCCGGGTGGTGCTGTCCGACAGCGTCCAGGCCCTGGAACACGCCGTGGGGGCGCCGGCGGTGGCCGGGTACGAGGAATTGCGGGGCCAGTTGGAGCGGGTGACCACCCAGGTCGCCTCCGCGTTCAAGGCCCTCGCCGACCGAGACCGGATCATCGTGGAGACCGTCCAGGAGCAGGTGAGGGAGCACGGGGAGCTCATCACCCGTGAGACGAGCCACGTGGCCCGGTCGATGGAGACGTACGTCAAGGAAGGGGTCAATGCGCTCGGGCTCCTCGCCGGACACATCGACCAGCAGGTCGAGGCCGTGGCCTCCCGCGATCAGGACGACGCCTCGGGCGTCGGCAGCGTGGTCCAGGGCCTCCTCGGCGAACACATCGATCTGCTGGCCGAGCGGTTGGGGATCGAGGCCCGCGACATCGGATCGTCGGTGGAGGCGGCCACCCGAGCCATCGAGGATATCAACGGCACCATGGAGGCCCGGGTGATAGGCCTGGGCCGGCTCGTCCGGTCCGACTCCGAAGCGCTCCACGGAGAGCTCACCCGCACGGCGGCGGCCACCGAGGAGCGGGTGGCCAGGACCCTCGACGAGCAGACGGGCAGGGTCTCAGAGGCGCTCACCTCCGCCACCCGATGGACCGTGGAGGAGATGACCCGCCGCCTGCAAGAGGAGACGGCCCGGGCCGTGCAGGTCCAGCTCGAGGAGGCCGTGTCGCGCCTGGGCCAGGCCAACGAGGAGGCCATCGACGCCGCCATCGCCGGCCGCTTCGAGACTGCTATGGACCGGCTGACGGCAGCGGCCCAGAACGTGCAGCGGGCCGGCCGCGACGACGACGGACAGCTCGCCAGAGCCGTCGACGACCGCATCACCGCGCTCGGGCGCATGGTCCGCTCCGACAACCAAGCCCTGGCCGCCAAGATGCAGACGGCGGTGGAGCAGCAGGCGGCCAAGCAGGCCCTCCGGGCGGTGAAGGAGCTCCAGGCCAACCTTCCCAACGAGATCCAGGTGATCGTCGAAGCCAGGGTGCAGGCGATCGGTGAGCAACTCCACCACGACGCGCAGGCCTCGGCCGAGTCTGTGGCCAAGCTCGGGGAAGGGCTGGAGCGGAAGTTCGAGCAGGCCACGGCCCGCATCGGTCAGCGCCACGAGAAGGAGCTCCAGGTCGTCATGGACCGGATGGGCGACGCCATGCACGCGCTGGCCAGCCTGGGCCGCCAGGCCCCCGGGCGCGTCGAGCTGGACTAACCCTGCGGATCCGGGAAGCCGACCACGGCCTCGCTCTTCCTGATGGGGTATTCCGTGGTCCCGTCCCGCTCGACGCGGACCCATACGTCCAGCACCGCGGTCCGGGTCTCGCGATCGAGCGCCTTCACCCGTCCTTCCGCCACGATCGTCTCCCCCATGAACACCGGAGCGCGGAACTGGACCGTCAGCCGCTTCAGGCGGGAGGGGTTCCCGAGCCAGTCCGTGAGCGACGTCGCCAGATGGCCCATGGTGAACATGCCGTGCGCGATGATCCCGGGGAATCCCACGGCCCGGGCGAAGTCCTCCTCTTGGTGCAGCGGGTTCTGGTCGCCCGAGGCGTCGGCGTAGCGCTTCACGTCTTCGCGGGTCACCACCCTCGAGACGGAGAGGACGGCGTCGCCGACCGCGAGGTCCTCGAACCGGACGGTGCGTTGCGCCATCACGCCGCTCGTTCGATCATCGTGGCCCGGGCGAGGACCACGAGCTCTCCATCGCGACCGAGCAGCTCGGTCTCGATGGTCAGGAATCCGTTCCCCGCCTTCTGCCGGATCGACGCGATGCGCGAGCGCACCGTGAGCGCCTCGCCCACGCGGAACGGGCGGCGCCACTCGTACTCCTGTTCCGCGTGGATCACCCGTGTGAAATCCAGGTCGAGCTCGGCATCACCAACGATGAGCGGGAACACGGCGAACTCCGCGGCGGTGGCGAACGTCGGAGGCACGATCTGCTCGCCCTCGCCAACCGCGGCTCGGAACAGGTGCACCCGCTCCTCATCGACCGTGAACGTGGTGTCCGGATAGACCTTCCCCTCCAGGGCGGCGTTCATCGGCATCGGCTCAGGTCCCCAGCTGTCCGCCGGTGACCGGGAGGATCGCGCCCGTCACGTAGTCGGCCTCCGGAGAGGCCAAGAACAGGTGCGCGTTTGCCACGTCCTCGGGTCGTCCGTATCGGCCCAGCGATGACCTTCAATGCCATCTGCCGGAACTGCTCGGGCATCCCGAGCTCGTCGCCTTCCCGCTTGGGCGCCGCGAGCCGGGTCTCGATGAACCCGGGAGCGATGGCATTCACGTTGATGTGGAACGGCCCGAGCTCCCTCGCAAGGGTCCTGGTCAGGCCGATCAGGGCGCCCTTGGCCGCCGTGTAATTGGCCTGACCGGGGCTCCCGACCAGCGCGGCCGAGGACGTCGTGAACGTGATCTTGCGATGATGCCCCGGTGTCCCCCGCTCGGCCGTCTCCCGCTTGGCCGATTCCCGCATGTGGCCTACTGCTGCCAGAGTAGCGTGGAAGGCGGTGCGCACATTCGTGTCCAAGACGAGGTCCCACAGTTCGTCGTCGAGGTTGTGGAAGGTGCGGTCCCGCGTGGTCCCGGCGTTGTTGACCAGGATGTCCAGGGTTCCGAACTCCTCGACCGTGCGAGCCACCAAGGCTCTCGCGGCCCCGAGCTCGGTCGTGTCATCCGTGGAAACGAGGGCGCGCCCCCCAGCGGCCTCGACTGCGGCCGCGGCCTCCTTCGCCGGCTCGACGTCGATGTCGTTGACCACCACCGCCGCGCCCTCCCGGGCGAACCGCACCGCCGTCGCGCGACCGATCCCCCGACCCGCGCCGGTGACGACGGCGACCCTTCCCTCCAGTCGTCCCACGCGGCCACCGTACCCAGGGCGCTGCGAGAACGACAACATCATCCGCTTCCGTGAAATGTCACTTCCCGCGGCCTACGATGGTGCATCCCATGCCCGCTGAGGGAAAGACCATCAAGGTCCTGATCGTCGACGACCAACGCACGTTCGGCGAGGCCCTCCAACTCGCGCTGGCCAAGGAGAAGGACCTGCGCGTGGTCGACGTGGTGACCGACGGGCCCGCGGCCGTTGAGGCTGCAACGGAGTACAGGCCTGATGTCGTGCTGATGGATGCCGCCATGCCCGGCATGAGCGGGATCGAGGCGACGCGTCGGATCAAGGACGCCGATCCCGATGCGCAGGTCCTGATCCTTTCGGGACACGAGGACGAGCTGCTGCTCGCGAGGGCGGTCCAGGCCGGCGCCGTGGGGCTGCTTCGCAAGACCGAGGCGGTCACGAACGTGGCCGATTCGGTTCGCTTGGCCCATCGGCACGAGCCGCTGCACGACGAGAAGGAGATCGAGGGCGCGCTCCGGCGCCTGCGGCACCGTCGTGAGCGCGACGCGTCCGTCGAGAAGCGCCTGGCCCGTCTGACGCCGCGAGAGGTCGAGATCCTCGAGCTCATGGCCGCGGGCTACCAGGCCGACCAGATCGCCGAACGGCTGGGGATGAGCGTCTACACGCTCCGGACCCACACGCAGAACATCCTCACCAAGCTCGGCGTGCACTCCAAGCTGGAGGCGCTGGTGCTGGCCATCCGGTTCGGCAAGGTGAACACGCTGGACCTGTCGGAGGGCGAAGAGCCGAGGGCGTGAGCCGGCTCGGGGCTCAGCGAGTCTCGCGATGCAACGTGTGCTTGCGGTCCCACCGGCAGTACTTCATCAGCTCGATGCGGTCCCGGTCGTTCTGCCGGTTCTTCACCGTGACGTAGTTCCGCCGCTTGCACTCGGTGCAGGCGAGCGTGATCTTCGGCCTGTTGTCGGTCTTGGGCATTCGATACCTACTTCACGATCTTGGTCACTCGCCCGGCGCCCACGGTCCGCCCGCCCTCGCGGATGGCGAACCGGAGGGCCTCCTCCATGGCGATGGGCTTCTCCA
>Ga0209887_1000108_pt1 | contig 22746 bp, 22 predicted proteins | sample GWRWN1_30_40_FD_187230 | JGI IMG/M metagenome (GOLD analysis project Ga0209887, IMG submission 187230) | Riverbed sediment microbial communities from areas with no vegetation in Columbia River, Washington, USA - GW-RW N1_30_40 (SPAdes)... | ecosystem: Environmental > Aquatic > Freshwater > River...
GAGACGCCGATCGCCGCCATCACCCGACGGGCGCCGGCCGGGCCGACGTGGTCGAGCAGCTGGAGCACCCGGAACCACGACACCTCGTCGCGCGGGTTGTCCGCGATCCGGAGCACCGCGAGCGCGTCCTTGACGTGCGCCGACTCGAGGAACTTGAGCCCGCCGTACTTCACGAACGGGATGTTGCGTCGCGTGAGCTCGACCTCGAGCACGTCGCTGTGGTGGCCGGCGCGGAACAGCACGGCCTGGTCGCGCAGCGCCGTGCCGCGTTCGCGGTGGTCCAGGATCGACTTGCAGACGGCGTCCGCCTGGTCGCGTTCGTCGATGCATGTGAGCAGCGAGGGGAGGGGGCCACCCGAGCGTTCGGTCCACAGGGTCTTCTCGTGACGCTGCGGGCTGAGCGCGATCACCGCGTTCGTCGCCTCGAGGATCGGGCGCGTCGATCGGTAGTTGCGTTCGAGCTTCACGATCGTCGTCCCGGGGAACCGCGACGGGAACTCGAGGATGTTGGCGACGGTCGCGCTCCGGAACGCGTAGATCGCCTGGGCATCGTCGCCCACGACCATCAGGCCGTCGCCGCCGGGTCGGAGCGACGCCAGGATGTCGGCCTGGAGCGGGTTCGTGTCCTGGTACTCGTCGACCAGGATGTGGTCGAACAGCTCCGAGATCGCGCGCCCGGCGGCCGGGTGGCGACAGAGCGCGTCCCAGAACAGGAGCAGGTCGTCGTAGTCGAGCGCGGTCTGCGCGCGCTTGCGCTCGGTGTAGCGCTCGAAGATCGTGCGGATTGACTCGGCCTCCTCCGCGCACCACGGGTACTCGCGCTCGAGCACCTCGGCGAGCTTGGTGCGGCCGTTCACCGTGCGCGAGTAGACGTCGGCGAGCGTGTCCTTGCGCGGGAAGCGCCGCTCGCCCTGGCCGAACCCCAGCTCGCCACGGATCAGGTCCATCAGGTCGGCGGTATCCGTTCGATCCAGGACCGTGAAGCCGGGCGACAGGCCGAGCGCCCCGCCGTGCAACCGCAGCAGCCGGTTGGCGGTCGCGTGGAACGTGCCGCCCCAGACCCGGCCGAGCGCGCGTTCGCCGGTCAGCCGCTCGGCGCGGGAGAGCATCTCTCGGGCGGCGCGGCGGGTGAACGTCAGCAGCAGGATCCGCTCGGGCGGGATGCCGCGATCCACCAGGTTCGCGACCCGGCAGGCGAGCGTCCACGTCTTGCCCGAGCCGGCCCCCGCGACCACTAGCAGCGGGCCGCCCAGGTGCTCGACGGCCGCTCGCTGCTCCGGGTTGAGGCGTTCCATCGCGTCGAACATGCGTTCGAGCAGGATAGGATGGCGGCCGGACCCGGGCAAGGACCTCGATCGGGTCCTGTGCTCGATCCGGCAGCCGGTACCATCGGCGGTATGTGCAGAAGCATCAAGCGGCTCCGCGAGGGCGACGTTCCGGCCACCGAGACCGAGATCCGGGAGGCGGCCCTGCAGTTCGTCCGCAAGGTCAGCGGCTACCGGGCGCCCTCGAAGCGGAACGAGGACGCGTTCAACGGCGCCGTCGACGAGGTGGCCGACGCCTCCCGACGGCTGCTCGAGGCCGTCACCCACTCCGCATAGACGAACGGCTGTCCGCGCCCGCGTTCCGTAGCATGGGCACGATGTCGTATCCCCTCGAACCCGCCCCCGAGCAGATGCGCGCGATGGGCGAGGCCGCGCTCGGGTACCTGGTCGAGTTCGTCCAGTCGCAGGACGAGGCGGCGGCGATGGACGTCGAGGGCGCGATCGAGGCGGCGCGCACGGTGCGCGGCGCCCCGCCGGACGGACCCGGGAGCTTCGACCAGCTCATGGACACCGTGGACCTGATCGCGGCCAACTCCTACAACACCACCGGACCGGGCTTCCTCCCGTTCATCCCGGGAGGCGGGCTGTACGCCTCTGCGCTCGGCGACTTCCTCGCGACCGGGATCAACCGGTTCGTGAACATGTGGGGGCAGGCGCCGGTCGGGGCGCAGATCGAGCACAACGTCGTCCGCTGGCTCTGCGACCTGTTCGGGTACGGCGACGACGCCCGGGGCATCCTCACCTCCGGCGGCTCGATGGCGAACCTGTCGGCGCTGGTGGCGGCGCGCAAAGCCAACCTCCCCGAGGACTTCCTCTCCGGGACCCTCTACGTCTCGGAACAGGTCCACGCCTCGAACGCGAAGGCCGCATCGATCGCCGGGTTCCCGAGCGCCAACGTCCGCTCGGTCGCGTGCACGCCCGAGCTCCGGATGGACGTCGACGCGCTGCGCGAGATGCTCGCGGCCGATCGCGCGGCCGGGCTGACGCCGTTCTTCGTGATCGCGTCGGCCGGAACGACCAACACCGGTGCGATCGACCCGATCGCGGCGATCGCCGACGTCGCGGCCGACCAGGACCTGTGGCTCCACGTCGACGCGGCGTACGGCGGCTTCTTCCGGCTCACCGAACGCGGTCGGTTGGCCTTCGCCGGGATCGAGCGGGCCGATTCGATCACGCTGGATCCGCACAAGGGGCTGTTCCTGCCGTACGGGACGGGCTCGCTCGTGGTGCGCGACGGCGCGCGACTGCGCGAGGCGCACTTCGTCGGCGCCGCTTATCTCCAGGACTTTCCTCCCGAGGACGAGCTGCCGAACTTCACCGAGTACTCGCCCGAGCTCTCGCGCGACTTCCGCGGCCTGCGTGTGTGGTTCCCGCTCGTGCTGCACGGCGTGGACGCGTTCCGCGAGGCGCTCGACGAGAAGCTCGACCTGGCCCGGTACCTGTACGAGGAGCTCTCGGCGATCCCCGAGCTCGAGCTGCCGTGGGAGCCGGAGCTCACCGTCGTGCCCTTCCGGCTCCGTGACGGCTCCAATGAGGCCGACCGCCGACTGCTCGACCTGATCAACGCCTCCAAGCGCGTCGTGCTCTCGAGCACGGTCGTCGAGGACCGATTCACGATCCGGGCCTGCATCCTGTCGCATCGCACGCACCGAGATCGCGTCGAGGAGTGCGCGCAGATCGTCCGCCGCGCGGTGGCCGACGTGACGGGGCGTTGACCGCGGTCTCGAGGCCTTCGTCGATCGGGGTCTGACCGTGCCCGAGCTCCCCGAGGTGCAGGCGCTCGCCGAACGGCTCACGGAGGCGGTCGGCGGCTCGGCGTTTACGGCGGCCGACCTGCTGCAGTTCTCTTCCCTCAAGACCGTGACCCCTCGCGCCTCCGAGCTGGCCGGCAGAACCCTCCACCGGGTGGGGCGCCGCGGGAAGTACCTGGTCTTGGAGCTCGGCGGGCCCCGCGTCCTCGTGCACCTGTCGCAGGGCGGGCGCGTCGACGTCGAGGACCCGCCGAAGTCGACGAAGCCGCGGGGCTCGGTGGTGCGGTTCCGGTTCGAGGACCGCCCGTCGGTGCTGGTGAAGGAGTTCGGTCGCGAGCGCAAGGCTGGCTGGTGGGTGTTGGCCGAGGGCGACGAGGGACCGCTCGCCAAGCTCGGGCCCGAACCCGACTCGCCCGAGTTCGAGCGGCTGGTCCTGGAAGGGGAGGACGGCCGGCGCGTGCACACGATCCTGCGCGACCAACGGACGGTGGCGGGGATCGGTCGCGGGTACTCGGACGACATCCTGCACCGCGCGAAGCTCTCGCCGTACGCGTCCCTGGCGTCGCTCGAGCCGGGGGAGCGGAAGGCGCTCCTCGACGCGGTCGGGAGCGTGCTCGACGAGGCGCTCGCGGCCGAGCGGCGCCGTACGGGCGGCCTCCAGACCAAGATCGGCGATCACTTCACGATCCACGGCCGCTACGGCGAGCCCTGTCCGGTGTGCGGGGACGACCTCAGGCGAGTCTCCTACGAGTCGCACGAGGTCACGTACTGCCCCACGTGCCAGACCGGCGGCAAGGTCCTGGCCGACCGGCGTCTCTCGCGCCTGATCAGGTAGTGGGCGTTCGAAAACTTCTGCCCTACTAATGCGTTAGGCGAGTAGAGCACATTTCAGGCTTGTGTCGAGCTAATGGAGAGATCAGACTTTAACCATGAGCTCGGACGAGGCGCTGTCGCTCGCGAACGCGCGCCTGGACTCGGCCGGCGATCTCGCCGACTGGCTCGAGGCGGAGGGCGCGCTCGAACGCGAGGAGCGCGGCGAGGTCTCGCTCCGGCTGGCGGAGTTCGTGACCCTGCGGGCCTCGATCCGCGAGCTGCTCGACGCCTCGATCGGCGGCGGCACCTTCCCCGCCGCCGCCGTCGAGCGCGTCAACGAGGCGAGCGCCCGCGTGCCCCGCGTCATGCGTCTGGCGCCCGACGGAGCCGCCGACACCCCGCTGTCGGCCGGTCCGGCCCCCCTGCTCCTCGCCCGCATCGCGTGGTCGGCGATCGACCTGCTGGGCGACCCGGATCGCTCCCGCCCCCGGCGGTGCGGCGCCTGCGGGAGCTACTTCGAGTCGACGCGTTCGGACCGGGTGTGGTGCTCGAACGCCTGCGGGAACCGCACCCGGGTCGCCCGGCACCACGCCCGGCGACGGGCGCCCGCGTAACCTTCCGCCGTGATCACGTGTACCGCACGCGGGCAGCACAAGGGTGGACCGCTCAAAGGTGCGCCCGCCCGGTGATCGCGATCGTGGGCGGCCTGGTCGCGGCCGCGATGTGGGCGGCCTCGGCACTCTGCATCAGCCGGTCGACGCGGATGATCCCGCCCGTCGCGGTACTGGGGTGGGTGCTGGTGATCGGCTCGGTGATCTCGGCGCCGTTCGCGCTCGCGCAGGGCATACCCGACGGGCTCGGGCGGGAGCAGGTGGCGCTGCTCCTCGTGACGGCGGTCGGCAACACGACGGGGCTCCTGCTCGTGTACAGCTCCCTCCGCTTCGGCAAGGTGGGGGTGGTCGCACCGATCACGTCGGCGCAGGGAGCCGCGGCCGCCGTCATCGCGGTGATCGCGGGGGAACAGGTCGCGACCGGCGCCGGCATCGCCCTCGCGGCGATCGTCGTCGGCGTCGTCCTGTCGAGCATGTCGCGAACGGACGACGCGGGTTCCGATCGGCGAGAGGGACTCGCGGTGGGGTTGGCGATCGGCGCGGCCGTGTTCTTCGGACTGGGTCTGTTCGCGATGGGCCGGCTGTCCGAGGACATCCCGATCGCCTGGATCATCTTCCCGTCCAGGACGATCGCCGTGCTCCTCGTCACGGCACCGCTCGCGGTCGCCGGGCGGTTACGCATGACGCGCGAAGCCGCGCCGCTGGTGCTCGCCTCCGGCGTGCTCGAGGTCGCCGGTCTCGTCGCGTTCACGATCGGCGCGCGCCACGGGATCGCGGTCGCCGCGGTGCTCGGGTCGCAGTTCGCGGCGATCGCGACCGTGGCGGCGTTCTTCCTGTTCCGGGAGCGGCTGGCTCGCGTCCAACTCGCCGGCGTTGCGGTGATCGCCGTCGGGGTCGCGGTCCTGACCGCCCTCCAGGCGTAGGGTTCGCGGCCGGGCGGGATGCTAGCCTCCCCGCCGTGCCGGACGCCTTCGCCGACCATCCCGAACCCGAGCTCATCGACCTCCGTGACGAGGCGGTCTCGCGTCCGGCGCTCGAACGCCTCGGCAAGGCGATCTGGGACGAGGCGCTCCGCTACTTGTACGAGGACGCGATGGCGCGGCCGCTCCGAACGATGCCCTACCCCGAGATGCGCCGGACCTTCTACGGCCCGTCGGGAGAGCCGGCGCCGGCCCCAGAGACGGCAGCCAAGGCCGACGAGGTGCTTGGCGAGTTCCGAGAGCGCGTCGCGCCGTACGTGTTCAACACGCAGCACCCCGGCTCGTACAGCTACTTCACGCCGCCCCCGCTCACGATGTCGATCGCGGGGGAGGTGCTCGGCCAGTGGGTGAACCAGGGCGTCGACGTCTGGGTCGCCGGGCCCGTGGGGGCGCTCGTCGAGGAGGAGGTCACGACGTGGCTCCGGGCGCTGATCGGATTCGGCGAGGGCTCGTGGGCGGTGCTCACCTCGGGTGGCGTGATGGCGAACATCATGGCGCTCACCGTCGCGCGGGACATCCACCTCGCACGGCTGCTCGGTCTGGACGGCCCGCCGCGCGCGGGCGCGCTCGAGGGCGCGCGCGTGTACGCGAGCGACCAGGCGCACTTCTCGATCGCCCGAGCGCTCGACGTGCTGGGGTTCCCGTCCGAGACGCTCCGGATCGTCCCCTCGGACGAGCGGTTCCGGCTGCACGCCGCGCCGGTCGCCGACGCGGTCGCCGAGGACCGCGCCGCCGGGCTGACGCCGTTCGCGATCGCGGCGGTCGCCGGCTCGACGAACACCGGCAGCGTCGACCTCACCGGGGAGCTCGCCGACCTCGCCGAACGCGAACGCCTCTGGCTCCACGTCGACGCGGCGTACGGCGGCGGGGCGGCGTTCTCGCCGCGGATCGCGCGACGCGTCCCGGATCTCGAGCGGGCCGACAGCGTCACGATCGACCCGCACAAGTGGTTCTTCCAGGCGTACGACATCGGCGCGCTCGTCGTGAAGCGGCGCGACGACCTCCGGGAGACGTTCCACCGCACCCCCGAGTACTACCGCCACCCGAACCCCGAGAACGCGCCGCTCAACTGGTTCGTGTACTCGATCGAGGGAACCCGGCGGTTCCGAGCGCTGAAGCTCTGGCTCTCGTGGAAGCACCTGGGGACGTCGGGGTTCGCCCGGCTGATCGAGCACAACGTCGACCTCGCCGCGTACCTCGTCGCGCGGTGCCGTGAGGCCCCCGACTTCGAGGTCGTCCCGGACGAGCCCGAGCTCTCGGTCGTGTGCTTCCGCCACCTTCCCGAGGGCCTCGAGGGCGCGGCGCTCGACGCGTACCAGGACCGGCTGCAGCTCGCGCTCGAGGCGAGCGGCGAGGCGTGGGTCTCCACGACGAAGGTCCGAGGCGCCACGTACCTACGCGCGGGCATCGTCAATTACCTGTCGAGCGAGGCCGACATCGACCGGATGCTCGATGCGCTCCGGCGCCTGTCCGCCCAGGCGGCGCTCGCGCCCCGAACGTAGACTCCGCCGGATGTCGACGGGCAAGAAGTGGGTCTTCTGCGGGGGCGGCGGGGCACCTGGCGGGGGCGCCGGTTGACCGGCGGGGCGACACGCGTACGGGCGGGGCTCCGTGGGTAAACCCAGGTCCATGCCGCAGACCGGGACGACGCACGTCCTCGCCGACCGGTACGAGCTCGGTCCCGTGCTCGGCCAGGGCGGGATGGCACGGGTCCACCAGGGCCTCGACCGGCAGCTCGGTCGCCGAGTGGCGATCAAGGTCCTGGCGCCCCCGTTCGACCGCGACGGCGAGTTCGTCGAGCGGTTCCAGCGGGAGGCCCGCGCCGCCGCCGGGCTGAGCCACCCGAACATCGTGGCCGTGTTCGACAGCGGCTCGGACGACGGGACACACTTCATCGTCACCGAGCTCGTCGAGGGAGAGACGCTCGCCGACCGGCTCGGCCGCGACGGCCCGATGCCACCGGCCGACGCCGTGCCGGTCGCCGTCGACATCGCCCGCGCGCTCGCCGCCGCGCACGCGCGGGGCCTGATCCACCGCGACATCAAACCGGGGAACGTGATGCTGCTCCCGGACGGCGGCGTCAAGGTCGTGGACTTCGGGATCGCGCGCGCGGCGGGTTCGGACACGCTCACGCACACCGGCGTGGTGCTCGGGAGCACCGCGTACCTCTCGCCCGAGCAGGCGGGCGGCCAGCCCGTCGACGAGCGCGCCGATCTCTACTCCCTCGGGTGCGTCCTGTACGAGATGCTGACCGGCCAGGTCCCGTTCAGCGCCGACACGCCCATCGCGACGATGTACCGGCACGTCAACGAGGACGCCGCACCGCCCTCAACGATCGCGCCCGTCGAGCGCGAGCTCGAGGACGTCGTCCTGCGATGCCTCGAGAAGGACCCGAAGCGCCGGTTCGCGTCCGCAGCCGAGCTCGAGACCGCCCTGCTCGCCGTCCCGCTCCCCCGGGGAGGCGACACGATGCGGCTCGAGACCGTCGGCGCGGCCGAGACCCAGCCGGTCGCCGCAGTCGACGCAGCCGAGACCCAGCCGGTCGGCCGCGTCGGCGCGGCTGCCGCAGGCGGTGCGATCGCGGCCGGTGCGGCGGGCGCCGTTGCCGCCGACGGTGCCAAGACCGAGCCGGTTGCCGCGGTCGCCGCCGATGGTGGCGGACTCCGTTCGCGGCGGACCGCGCCCTCGCACGCTCCGCCTCGCCGGTTCCCTCCTTGGCGTCGCCCCTGGCTGATCGCGGCGGGAGTCGTCGCGTTGCTCGTTGCGCTCGCCGGGGTGGTGCTCGCTGCGACGATGAACGACCCGTTGCCGACGCGGGCGGCGGCACGCGAGGCCGCACGGGAGGCAGCCAACAACGCGCTTCCGCCCGAGACGCCGGCCACGTTCGCGGACGCCTGGTCCGGGCTCATCGCCGCGATCGGGTCGGCTCAGGCGACCGAGGACATCTCCGATCACGCCGCCGAAGAGCTCCTCAAGGACGCGGACGAGCTGCTCGGTGCGTACCGCGAGGGCGACACCGACAAGCTCGAGGAGTCGCTCAGCAACCTCGAGGAGGAGCTCGCCAAGGCCGTCGAGGAAGGGGAGATCACACCCTCCGCAGCCGATGCGGTCGACACCGCGATCATCGACCTGGCGGCCGCGCTCCAGGACGAGGGTGTGCTCGGGGTCGTCCCCTCCCCGACGCCGACCGGCCCGACCGGCGAGGAAGACGGGGACGGGGACCACAGCGGCTCGCCGCCATACGGCGAAGCCAAGGGCCACGAAGAGGACTAAAGCTCGTCCTCGCCCTGCGCTTGGAGCTCCGCGTCGACGGTCTCCGCAACTACTTCGCGTTGGGCGATGACCCGTCGGGTGGCCGAGATCACGAACAGCAGCCCGAGGATGACCAGCGGCACTGGCCACATCCACTTCCAGCCGATGTCCGCGGCGGTCCGGTCGCCAACCAGGAAGAGCAGGCCGAGCGACGCGAAGGCGAGACCGAGCACGAACGATGTCGGGTCGAACGCATGCCGATTCATCGACCCTCCTTCAACGCGGCCAGCTCCTTCGGCGTCGGCCCCATCCTGTAGACCCAGACGTCGCCGATCCCCGTTTCCAGATCGAGCGTGATCGTGGCGCCGTCGCCGTGTCGCGGCTCCATCGTCGTCGCGAGCGAGGCCTCGAACCCCGTGTCGGACATGCCGCGCGAGGCGTGGACGACCCCGGCGCCGGCTCGCTCGGTCACGATCACGTGCGCGTCGAATGGAACGATCACGCTCACGGTACCGAACCCGGTCGTCGCGCTGACCACGGGCGCGGCCTGCGTGCCGGTCAGCGCGGTGAGGTCGAGGTAGATGTCACCCGCGACCCGCCGGTACGAGCCGTGGACGGCGGCCGAGCTCGCCGGGCGTTGGTAGAGGTTCCCGAATCCGCCCTCGAGCGGCACCGTGACGACGCTCGCCGCGAGCAGGAACGGCACGACGAGGAGCGCGGGTAGGCTGAGCCATCTCGCCCGACCCACGAAGGCACCGATCATCATGGTGACGCCCAGGATCAAGAGCACGATGGCCGGGTACCGCACCAAACGGACGTCGAGCGCGCCGAGGTTCTGCAGGATCGCCGCGATGCCGACCACGAGGAGCGCGATCCCGAGCCCCAGCCAGCCGAGCGGCGAGCGTTCGCGCGGCGGCCGAGGCGCACGCGGCTCTGGGGGAAGCGCGACGGATGCCTGGGGCAGTGAGGTCGGGGGCGCGGCCCCCATCGCCGGCGTCTGCGTCGACCGCGGCACGCCACGACCCGCGTCGTACCGCCACAGCAGCACCCCGCCGCCGATGAGTAGCACGGGCCAGACGAGCCAGGCGTCGAGCTGCGCGGCGATGGCCGCGGCGCCCGCGAGCAGCAGCAGCACCCCGATCGCCGGGCCGATGCGGGGGAACCGCCGCGTCAGCCGTCCCGCCGGGGAGACGCCGATGTCCTCGCGCGGGACGAAGATCCACAGCAGTACGTAGGCAACCACCGCCACCCCGAGCAGGGTCCAGATCTGGAACGCGATCACCACGAAGGCCAGACCGAACAGGGAGCGCACGGCGAGCGAGCTCACTTCGAAGGTCTCGGCGAGGCCGCCGGCCACGCCCGCGATCACCTTGTCCGAGGCGCTCCGGCGCAGCGGGCGGCGCGCCGGAGGCTCGAGAGGCGGCGTCTCGGTCGTGAAAACGCTTGGGCCCTCGGTCGGCTCGGGGGCTTCCGGTCCTGGTCCGTGGTCGTCCATCGGGCCCGATGATGGCGTGGCGTCGGTCCGAGCGCCATCCGGGATCGCCCTGGAACGACCCTGAGATCGTGCAAGGAGCCCGCCCTTGCGCCTCAAGAGCCGGCCGCCTGATGCCTGCCCGTAGCGACCTCGGGGATGCCCCCGATGTCGCCTACGGGGCGCCCTGTGCCACCATGGCGGGATGTTCCGACGGAGTGCGACCGACCGTGTCCTGACGGGCGTCGCCGGCGGGATCGGCGAGCGCCTCGAGATCGATCCGGTGGTCGTCCGGCTCGGGTTCGTGATCCTCACGTTCGCCGGCGGGGTCGGGCTCCTACTCTATGTGGCGGCCGCCCTCGTCTCCCGCCGGCCGGATCTCGACAACCCCCCTCCGCCGCCGAAGACCAGCACGCGCCAGGCCGTCGCGATCGCGCTCGTGCTCACCGGGGTCCTGCTGGCGCTCCGCGGGGTGGGGTTGTGGCTCGGCGACGGCGTCGTGTGGCCGGCGGCGCTCGTGGTGCTCGGCTCGGCCGTGATCTGGACGCGGGGCGACGAGGCGACGCGCGCGAGATGGCTCGCCCGAATGCCCGGCTGGATCCAAGACGAGGCCGAGTCCCACCCGCGCACCCGAACCCTGGTCGGCGCGCTGGTGATCGCGCTCGGCGCCTGGGCGTTCCTGTCGTCGAACCCGCCGCTCGACCTGTTCGACAACACGCCGCTCGCGGTGGGGACGGTCCTGGTCGGGACCGCGGTGATCGCGGGCCCGGGCGTCTGGCGGCTCATCCGGCAGGTCTCGGACGAACGGCGTGAGCGCATCCGCCAGGAGGAGCGCGCCGAGATGGCCGCGCACCTGCACGATTCGGTGCTGCAGACGCTCGCGCTGATCCAGCGGACCGAGGATCCGAGCGAGATGGTCGCGCTCGCGCGCGGGCAGGAGCGCGAGCTCCGGACGTGGCTGTACGGGAAGACGAAGCCGGGCGCGGAGGGCTCCCTGAGCGCCGCGCTCGACGCGGTGGCCGTCGAGGTCGAGCGGGCGCACCGGACACGGATCGAGATCGTGATGGTGGGGGACTGCCCGCTCGACGACGGCATCCGGGCGCTCGTGCACGCGTGCCGAGAGGCGTTCGTGAACGCGGCCCGGCACTCGGGCGCGCGAGGCGTCTCGGCGTACGTCGAGGTCGAGGACGACCTGGTGACGGCCTACGTTCGAGACCAGGGCATCGGCTTCTCGCGCTCGACGGTGTCGAGCGACCGCCACGGGATCGCCGAGTCGATCGAGGGCCGCATGGAGCGGAACGGCGGCGTCGCGGTCATCGAGAGCTCGCCGGGGCGAGGGACCGAGGTCCGCCTGCGGATCGCGAGGAGCCGCGCGACGTGATTCGCGTGTTCCTGGTCGAGGACCACGAACTGTTCGCGAGCGGCGTTCGCAACGAGCTCGGGCAGGAGTTTGCGCTCGTCGGCCACGCTGCGTCGGTTGCGGAGGCGGTAGCCGAGATCCCGAAGGCGAATCCCGACGTCGTGCTGCTGGACGTGCACCTGCCCGACGGCAACGGTCCCGAGGTCGTCGAGGCGCTCCCGGACGTGCGCTTTCTCGCGCTCAGCGTCTCGGACGCGGCCGAGGACGTGATCACCGTGATCCGAGCAGGCGCGCGAGGCTATGTGACGAAGTCGATCTCGTCCCCCGAGCTCGCCAACGCGATTCGCCGCGTGCACGAGGGCGACGCGGTTTTCTCGCCGAGGCTCGCGGGGTTCGTCCTCGACGCGTTCGCGGGCCTGACCGCGCCGGCCATCGATCCCGAGCTCGACCAGCTCACTCCCCGCGAGAAGGAGGTGCTCCGCTACATCGCCCGCGGGTACGCCTACAAGGAGATCGCGCGTGAGCTGCACATCTCGGTCAAAACTGTCGAGAGCCACGTCGGCGGGGTGCTTCGGAAGCTCCAACTCACGAACCGATACGAGCTCAGCCGGTGGGCGAGCGAACGGAAGCTCGCCTAGAGGGGACGTCTGTTTGACGACGAATCCGCAGTCCAGTGCTTGAGGGGTTAGGAGATGGAACGCCCTCCGGCACCCCCCCTGCTTTCGGACGCAACCCTCTTCTGTTCGATCGGGCGGATGCGGTCCTCCACCTGAGGGGTTAGGAGGTAGGGGAAACCATGAGAAGCGTCACAGAGGAAATCTCGCCCGAAGCGGTCGCGCGCGCGCTCTTCGGCAGACTGGCAACACCAGTCCCTCCCGAGCTTGACTTCACAAGGAATGGCGCAGTGATGCGGTTGACGGATCCCCGCGGCGTATGGTCGCAGATGGACTGTCGGGTCTTCTTTGAGAATCGCTCCGAAGCGATGGCCGAGGCAGCGCATCTCGCGTCGTATTCAGTTCTCTCCAACGTCCAGGACTTCGTTACCGAATTCCTCACCGACCCTTGGCCCTTGGCGCCCCCGGAATCCCCGGGTCTCGCTCCGCCCGAAGTTGTCGTCAAGGAAGAGGGGATTCGCTTGCTTTATGGGACGCCGTCCGACCCTTTGCTTGAGCTACCGTTCGTGAGATGGGAGGAAATCCGTGGCTGAGACCGGTTACAAGAGGCAAGCCTTGACTTTGTAGATAGGTCAACCGGGCCTTCACGGCCAAAGGAGCGATTTCCAGGAATCGAGACTGTCTGAGAGAGGTGCCATCCACTCCCTGATCAGGACTCCTTGTCTGGCTGGCCTGAAAACACGACGAACGGATCCGATGCGAGCGTACCAAGTCGGCCCCGAAGCGCGACCACATCCACTTCTGCGGGGTCGGCGTGTCCAAACAACGGGTGGTGGTAGTTCAACGGGTCGGTTCGACCTTGGGCGGCCTGCACGATCCATCGGAGAGCCGGTGCATGTGCGACGACTAGGATCGTCCGTTCTGGTCGTGTGAGAAGCATCGTCACAGCGTCGAAGTATCGGCGAGCGGAATCACGGAGACTTGTCGAGGTGCCCGGCACGGAAGCGTCAGGATCGCACCCACTCATCCACTCGGCAAGCGCTTCAACAGGGCCGTGTTCGAAGATCCCGGCGGATGGGTCATCGAGCAGTGGCGTTTTGACGATGGGAATCGACATTGCCGACGCGACGATCTCCGAAGTCTGGACTGCCCGGAGCGTTCGGCTCGTAACAGAGAGGTCGATATGTTCGGCTGTAAGCCGGTTTGCCAATTGCTGGGCTTGCTGTCTTCCGCGCTCAGTCAACGGCGATCGCGGAGACGAAGGGTCGGCGCTTATGAACCCTGTGACGTTGCCTTCACTCTCGGCGTGCCTGGCGACGATTAGGCGGTCCACTGGTCCGGAGGCTCACACGATGAGGGCCTTCGCGCAAGACGCCGTCCGATGCCGCCCTCCCGTATAGCTCGCCGCGCCCGGGTGTACGAATGAGGCCATTATTAGCGGATGCGTGAAGGTCGATGGCAATCCTCGCTCCGGGTCGCAAGCGGATTCGTCGGCACGGTCATCGCCTTGGAGAGTGGATCGGGCGAACGGGGAGTGATCTCGCGCTTGAGAAGCTAGGCTCCTGCGCCGTGACCGAAACCCAAGGGCTCTACGGCCCGATCGACGTGCGCCTGCTCGACGTTCGGACGCCCGCGGAGCTCACGTTCTCTCCTGACGGGTCGAGGGTCGCGTTCGCGCTGCACGCCACGGTCGCGGATGTCGGGTCGTACCCGCCGAGCGATCTGTATTTCGTCGACCGGAACTCCGGCGCGCCTATCCGGATCACGAGCGGCACCTGGAGCGACCGGAGCCCCGCGTGGTCGCCGGACGGCACGCGGTTGGCGTTCCTGTCCGATCGGATCACTCCGGGCCATCAACTCCCGTACACGATGGCCGTCGGTGCGGAGCCGGTGCTCACCGCGAACCTGCACGGTTCGGCGGAGGTGGTCTCGTGGTCACGCTCGGGCGATCGCCTGCTGGTGCTCGGGGCCGATCCCGGCTGCTACGGCCTGGACTGGAGCGCCCGAGCCGTGCGGGGCGCCGAACTCACCCCCGACCCCTCGGTGGTTCAGCCAGGCGGGGCGCACCGGCGCCTCTTGGAGATCGACCTCGCTTCCGGCGACGTCACGGAGGTCGGGCCGCCGGGCATGAGCGTGTGGGAGTTCGACGGGGACCCCGACGGCATCGTGGTCGCGCTCGTTTCGAAGGATCCAAGCACGGCGGGGTGGTACCGCTCGGTCGTCGCCCGGCTCGACCTCGCCGAGCGCACCGCGCAGACCCTCTACCGGCCGACGTGGTCGCTCGAGGGGCTCGCGCTCTCGCCGGACGGGCGGCGTGCGGCCGTGGTCGAGGGCTACTCGAGCGACCCGGGGCTGCTGAGCGGCAGCGTGATGATCGTCGAATTCGCCGATGGCACGACGACCGATCCCTGGCCGGGTCTGCAGACCATCGGGCTTGTCGAGTGGATCGACGCGGGTCGCTCTGGTACGCGCGCTGCGACGGGACCGGGACGGCGTGCGGGCGGAGCTCGCTCGATGGCGCCGTCGAGGAGTGGTGGCGCGGCGACGCCTTCATCGGCGACGAGGTGACCAAGCCGAAGTGCACGATCGCCGACAGTGGCTCGGTCGTGTGGACCACGCACCAGGCGCACGGCCTGCCACCCGAGCTCTCGCGCTTCGATCACGAGAAGCAGGAGTGGTCTCGGTTCACCTCGTTCAACGATGCCGTGATCGCCGACGCACTCTTCCCCGACGTGCGCACGATCCGGTGGACCGCCCCCGACGGGATCGAGATCGAGGGCCTGCTGATGACACCTCGCGGTGCCGAGGGTCCGCTGCCGCTGCTGACGCTCGTGCACGGCGGACCCACTTGGAACTGGGGGGCATTCTTCTCGGACTCGGAGCCGAACGCGGTCCTGCTCGCAAGCGCCGGCTACGCGTGCCTGCTGCCGAACCCGAGGGGAAGCATCGGCCGTGGCCACGCGTTCGCGCAGGCGGTGATCGGCGACTCGGGCGGAATGGACTTCCAGGACGTGATGGCCGGCGTCGACGCGTGCATCGCCATGGGTGTCGCAGACCCCGAGCGCCTCGGCATCTCGGGCCTGTCCTACGGGGGCTACATGGCCGGGTGGGCGGTGACGCACACCGACCGATTCAAGGCGGCCGTCGCGATGTCGGTGGTCGCGAACTACGTCTCGTTCCACCTCACGTCTGAGGTCTGGATGTACGACGAGATGATCATGCAGGGCGAGTGGAACGACTCGACGAGCCAGTACGTCGAGCGCTCGCCGGTGACCCACGCCCACCGGTGCCGGACGCCGACCCTCGTCCTCCAGGGGGCAGAGGATCGCTGCACGCCGGTCGGGCAGGGGTGGGAGCTCGCGAACGCGATCGCCGCCTCGGGCACGGAGGTCGAGCTCGTCGTCTACCCGCGCGAGGGCCACGTCCCGATGGAGCGGGCGCACGCGCTCGACGCGATCCGGCGGACGCAAGCGTGGTTCGACCGCCGTCTGCGCTCGGTCGAGTGACCCGGATGTGCGGAAGGGGCGCCCCGGAGGGCGCCCCCCGCGCGGTCGTTCGTCGCTGCGGCTAGATCCCGGGGATGCGGATCAGTAGCAGCTGTCCTCCTTCGCGCTTGAACGTAAAGTCGGGTCCAGCGGGCGGGAAGTTATCGGTGCCCAGCGCCCTGTCTACCCACAGTGTGTGGGCCTGGACGTTGATCAGGAACGCCCCGGCGCCGAACGCCGCGGAGGCGTCCACTATGCCTGTGGTTTCCCACGCCCCCAGGTTGCCGTCGGCGCGCCCGTCGACGTCGTAGCCTGCGTCGCCGTCGCTCGACTGGTCGATCTTCACGACGACCTGCGGCGAACCCGAGAACGGGACGTACCAGAGCCGCGCCGTCGTGGCGGCGGGGTCCACGGAGCCCACGGGGAACTGCTGGCTCGATCCGGGATCCTCGGTCACCAGGAAGCCCTTCTGGGTCGTCTCGATGTTGTCCGGCTGGTGGATCTCGTTCGAGGTCTTGACCGGATTGTCGTCACCCTCGACCTCGATGGAAAGCGAGGTCACCTTCGTCGGATCGTTTGGGTCGAGCACCATCTTCCAGACGCGTCCGTTCGTCGACCGGAAGGGGGTGTCAAGGGACTGCGCATCCGTTCGACCCCGGCCGGAATCGACGACGTACACGACATTTCCCATTCCCGCACGCTTGTCGTAGGCGATGTCCTCGACACGGACGAAGTCGAAGACGTTGTTGATCTGGCTCCAGTACTCGAGCACCCACTGGGGTCCGTCGATCCCGGTCGGGACCGGGGTGCGAAGGTCTCGCTGCCAACTACCGTTCGTGGGCGGCAACGGGTAGTTGAAGTCCTCGGCTGTAACCTCCGAACCGTCGGGGTTCTTCCCGGTCGCGATGGCCTTCGGTACCTCGATGAAGTGGCCGCTGACGGACTGCGTGGAGCCGGGAGCGAAGTCGTAATAGTCGTCGACGGCCGGATCGTTAGAGACGAACGCCCAAAGGTTCCCATCGTCGGCGAGGAGGGAGTTCGTGTCCGACGCGATGTAGGAGTAGAGCTGCGACTGCGAGTAGACGGGGCCAGCGATCGCGGGGGTGCCGGCTGGGGGCGCGGGAACCCCCGTCAGCGGGCCGCTCGTGAACGTGTCGTCGCCCGACAGCACGACCAGGTCGTCGAACCCCGGGATCGCAACATCGTTCTCGTGGTTGTGCCGGCCCATCCCGTAGATCACGTGGTACTGCTTGCTCTTGATGTCGAGTGCGAGGACGACGCCGTTCTCCTCGGCGCCCTCGTTGCTGAGGGGAGGCGGCCACGATTCCTCCTGCCGGAACACGTAGTCCGGTGACTCCTCGTTCGTGAACAAGATCTCGCGGTCGAACCCCTCCTTGCTGGTGGCCAGGTAGTTCGAGCAGAACCGCTGGAAGCCGCCGCTGCTGGGGATCACGAAGGAGCCGTCCAGCGCGCCGGCAGAATTCTGATTTAGGGCGATCTGGCTGACCTGAGAGTTGTCGAAGTCGCTCTCCCCATTGCTCGCCGTGGGGTCCGCCGGTGTGGCAAGGGAGTACCCGAACGGGAACGGCACCTTGCTCGTCTCGTGGTTCACGTAGAGGTCGACGCGACCCCTGCCGCGGGTCTTCAGCGAGATCCCATCCGGTATGGCCTCGAACCGGAAGCCGCTGTCCCCGAACACGTCGCCAACGCTCAGGATCGGCGCGATCGTGACCCCGTCCATCACCTTCGTCAGCATGGTGGGCCGCGAGGTCTTGAACCCTCCGTTGGCTGCCTGTGCCGACATCCCAGAGATGACCGTGGCCATCGCGAGCACGGCGCAAGCGAACGCCATCCGTCGTCGCATGGTTCCTCCTTGGGGGTAGGGGACAGGTCCAGTCCTAGCAGACTCCCGTCGGCCCGGGCAACCCGCACGCGGCGTAGGTGTGTACGTCGGTATACGCCGTCGAAACTGCCATCCACGGGCGTGCTCTCCTCGAGGTCATGCGCGCCGGATCGACTCGTTGGTTATGGTGAGCCATGCGGACGAACCTGACCCTCGATGACATCGGCGGGCTGCTCGACGAGCCGCTTGTCGCCGTCCTCGCGACCCTGCGGTCCGACGGTTCGGTCCTGCTCTCGCCGGTCTGGCACGAGTGGAGGGACGGCGGGTTCAACCTGTGGCTCGCGGCCGATGACGTCAAGACGCGGCATCTCCGTCGCGATCCACGCGCCACGATCGTCGTGGCCGAATCCGTGGACCCCCTCCGGGGCGTGGAGCTCCGCACGGAGGCCCGGCTGCTCGACGCGGGTGATCTCTCCGACGCCGTCCGAATCGCCACCCGGTACGTGGGTCCGGAGAAGGGCTTCGAGTACGTGCACGGGGCCGGCTACGACTCCGTGATCGGCCGGCTCGAACCCGGCCACCTGCGCGTCTGGGATTTCCGAGACGAGTAGGCCGATCACGCACCGGCAGGCGCATGCCGCCCGGGAAGAAGGGCAAGCCCACCTGCGTTGCCAAAACGAGTAGGCGCATGGACGGGTCTCGACCGATGAGTTCGCATTCGTACCGCGGTCGAGACACGGAGCACCCCGAGGGAGGAGGCCATCGATGACCACCCCGACCAGCATCTCGATCCCCAAGCTCCGGGCCGACGTAAGGGGGCAGGTGATCGGACCCGACGACGCCGAGTACGACCAGGCCCGCGCGGTCTTCTACGGCGGGTTCGACCTGTACCCCGCGGTGATCGTCCGGGTCGCCGACGAGGTGGACATCGCCCGCGTGATCGCGCTCGCGCGGGAGACGGGGCTCGAGCTCGCCGTGCGCAGTGGCGGCCACAGCGTGATCGGACAGGGGGTGTCCGACGGCGGGATCGTGATCGACCTCGCCCGCATGCGCGCGATCGACGTCGACGCCGAGGGGCGCGCGGCGTGGGCGCAGACCGGCCTGACCGCGCTCGAGTTCACCACCGCGACCCACGCTCACGGCCTGGGGGTCGGGTTCGGCGACACGGGTTCGGTGGGGATCGGGGGGATCACGCTCGGAGGCGGCGTGGGCTACCTCGTCCGCAAGCACGGCCTGACGATCGACAGCCTGCTGGCCGCGGAGATCGTGACGGCGGACGGCGAGCTCCACGACGTGGACGCCGAGCACGAACCCGACCTGTTCTGGGCGATCCGCGGCGGCGGGGGGAACTTCGGCGTCGCCACCCGGTTCAGGTTCGCCCTGCATCCGCTCGACACCGTGGTCGGCGGCATGCTCATGCTCCCCGCGACGGTCGACACGATCGAGGGCTTCATGGCCGAGGCCGAGGCCGCGCCCGAGGAGCTCTCGTCGATCGCCAACGTGATGCGGGCTCCGCCGATGCCGTTCGTGCCCGAGGAGCTGCACGGCAAGCTCTCGATCATGGCGCTCATGACGTACGCCGGCGACGTCGAGGCCGGTCAGCGAGCCATGGCGCCGTTCCGCGCGCTCGCCGAGCCGCTCGCCGACATGCTCCGGCCGATGCCGTACCCGGAGGTCTACCCGCCGGAGGAGGAGGACTACCACCCGGTCGCCACGGCGCACACGATGTTCGTCGACTCGATCGGCCGTCCCGAGGCCGAGACGATCCTGGAGCACCTCGCGACCTCGACCGCGATGATGGGCGTCGCACAGTTGCGGACGCTCCGCGGTGCGATGGCGCGCGTGCCGGTCGACGCGACCGCGTTCGCGCACCGCGGGAGCAGGATCATGGTGAACTGCGCCGCACTCTACGAACGCCCCGAGGAGATCGAGGTGCACGGGCCGTGGATCGAGAGCCTCGCTACCGCCCTCAAGCAGGAGGACGACGGCGCGTACGTCAACTTCCTGGGTTTCGACGGCGAGGCGCGGATCCGCGACGCCTACCCCGGACCGACGTGGGACCGGCTCAGGAAGATCAAGACGCGCTACGACCCGACGAACCTGTTCCGGCGCAACCAGAACATCCCGCCGGCGACCGCGGACGCGGCATGACCCTCACCACGACCGCGTGGTAGGGAAGAGGAGCGACGACGGCGAGAGGGGAGCGACATCGACACGGCGACCTCGAAGGACGGGACGACGATCGCGTTCGACACGCGTGGGGAGGGGCCTCCGCTGATCGTGGTGGGCGGCGCGCTGAGCGATCGCCGTGCCGCCGCGACCCTGGCCGAACTCCTCGCCCCGAGCTTCACGGTCTACGCCTACGACCGCCGCGGCCGTGGCGACAGCAGCGACACGCCCCCGTACGCGGTCCAACGCGAGGTTGAGGACCTCCGGGCGCTCGTCCAGCACTCGGGCGGGACCGCGTTCGCGTTCGGCCACTCGTCGGGCGCGGTGCTCGCGCTCGAGGCCGCGCTCGAGACCCCGGGCATCAGGAAGCTCGTGCTCTACGAGCCACCCTTCATCGTCGACGACTCGCGCCCGCCGCTGCCGGGCGACTTCGTGGAGCACCTCAGGGAGTTGACCGCGACCGGTCGCCGGGGCGAGGCGGTCGAGTACTTCATGACCACGGGCGTCGGCGCGCCGGCCGAGGCCATCCCGTCGATGAGGGAGTCACCGTTCTGGCCGTCGCTGGAGGCCCTCGCGCACACGCTGTGGTACGACGGGGTGATCATGGGCGACAACATGGTCGGCAAGCCGCTGTCTGCCGATCGGTGGTCCTCGGTCACGATCCCGACGTTGGTGATCGACGGCGGGGCGAGCCCGCCGTCGCTGCGGAACGCCGCGCATCAGCTCGCCGACGTCCTCCTCAACGCCCGCCGCCTCACGATGGAGGGCCAGACCCACGAGGTCGACCCGGCGCTGCTCGTGCCGGTGCTGACGGAGTTCTTCTCGAGCTGAGCCGCGTTCCGGAGGGGGACGATGGATCTCGACGACGTCGCGCGTGACATCATCGACGGCAACCGGTACATGGTGCTCGGGACCGCCGACGAAGGTGGACGACCGTGGGTCTCGCCCGTCTACTACGCGCCGTCGGGATATTCGGAGCTGTACTGGGTCTCCTCGCCGGAGGCGCAGCACTCGCGCACCCTCGCGGCCCGTCCGGACCTGAGCATCGTGGTCTTCGACTCGCGGGCACCGGTCGGCGAGGGGCAGGGCGTGTACATGTCGGCCGTCGCCGAGCAGCTGACGGGCGCAGACCTCGAGCGGGGCATCGAGATCTTCTCTCGCGTCTCGGTCTCGCACGGCGCGAGGGGGTGGACGGTCGTTGATGTCCAGCCGCCGGCGGCGTTGCGCCTCTACCGGGCGCGCGTATCCGAGCACTGGGTGCTGGACCCGGAGCGCCGGCCCGACCAGCGGACGCGCGTCCGGCCGTAGGGTGCGGAAGCTCTCCCTCGACGGGGATGCGCTCGGGCGGGGAATGGGTGGGGACGAGCCGTCGTTGCAAGCCAGTAGGGCTGCGGATCGGTTCTGTCCAAGGGGGGATGCAGATGCCCGACCTCGAGAGCAACCAGCGTACGGTCGTCGACTTCTACGAGCTTGCGTTTAACGGCAAGCAGCCGGAGCAGGCGGTCGAGAAGTACATGGGCCCGCAGTACCTGCAGCACAATCCACAGGCCCCCGACGGCCCGGAGGCGTTCATCGGGTTCGTGAAGGCGTTCCCCCACGGGAGCGTCGACATCCGCCGGGTCATCGCCGACGGCGACATCGTCGTCACGCACAGCCTGTTGAAGTTCACGCCCGACGATCGAGGCACCGTCGCCGCCGACTTCTTCCGTCTCGAGGACGGCAAGGTCGTGGAGCACTGGGACGTGTTACAGCCGTTCCCGGAGCAGAGCGCGAACCCGCACCCGATGTTCTAGTCGGGCAACGAGGGGAACCGAGGGCGGCTATCCTGCTCGTCGTCATGAGTCGTGCGCTCCTCGACGACGCATTCGCGCACCATGTCTGGGCGACGCTGCGGCTGATCGACGCCTGCCTTCCACTCAGTCGAGAACAGCTGGAGGCGGCCGTCCCTGGAACCTACGGCTCGATCCTGGAGACGATTCGACATCTCGTGGAAGCCGACACGTACTACCTGTCGCATCTGACGGGCGATCCTGCTCGCGAGATCGACCCGCGCCAGATGGGTCTCGCGGAGCTGAGGGCCGAGATGGAGGCCGACGAACGGACGTGGACCGAGCTCCTTGCCGCGGACCTGGACCCGGACGCCGTCGTGACGGACGTCGACCAGGAGGGCTATAGGCGTGACGCCTCGATCGGCGTCCGGACCGCACAGGCGATCCACCACGGCACCGATCATCGGAGCCAGATCTGCACGGCGCTGACGACGCTCGGACTCGAACCGCCACTCATCGATGTCTGGGCGTTCGGCGTCCAGACGGGCCGCGTCGTCGAGGTTCCGCCTGCGTCGTTGCCACGCTGATGGTTCGGACCCCCGAGCAGCACTGGGAGCCGATCGCGAAGGACCAAATCGCGAAACGCGGCGTGACCAGCGGGACGGGGTTCGGGAACAGCGAGGGGCTGCGGGTCTCCGGGAAGATCTTCGCGATGCTCGTCCGAGGTGAGCTCGTCGTGAAGCTCCCCAGGGATCGCGTCGACGAGCTCGTCGACGCGGGCGCGGCTCGGCGCTTCGACGCGGGGAAGGGGCGTCCGATGAAGGAGTGGGCGTCGGTATCGGCGAGCGCGTCCCGCCGATGGAGGGGGCTCGTCGAAGAGGCGAGGAGCTTCGTCGGCTGAACCTCCTAGTGTCAATGTCCCTCAGCCGACCACATCACCTGCGGTCCACGATCATGGCTCGACATCCTGCCACCGCGGGTAGAGTCGTGCAGCCCGAACAAGGAGGCGTGCATGTGCCACGAGACGACCGCTCGCCCGCCCTCGCCGCCGATCGCGGGAGGCGCCGGGGCCGCGAGCAGCAAGCGCCTCGTCCTCGGCGCGGCCGACGGGAACCGCTTCCGCGCGTTCGGTGCCACGGCGATCGATCCTGAGGCACCGGGCGTCATCATCCTCCCGGACGTTCGGGGGTTGCATCCGTTCTACGAACAACTCGCGGTCCGGTTCGCGGAGGTGGGGATCCACGCGACGGCGATCGACTACTTCGGGCGCACCGCAGGGATCGACGAACGCGATGAGGACTTC
>Ga0209887_1000109_pt1 | contig 22716 bp, 21 predicted proteins | sample GWRWN1_30_40_FD_187230 | JGI IMG/M metagenome (GOLD analysis project Ga0209887, IMG submission 187230) | Riverbed sediment microbial communities from areas with no vegetation in Columbia River, Washington, USA - GW-RW N1_30_40 (SPAdes)... | ecosystem: Environmental > Aquatic > Freshwater > River...
CGAGATCTCGCGGTCGCAGATCTGGCAGTGGGTGGCGAACGGCGTCACGCTCCCGACGGGTGAGATGGTCACCGCCGCGAAGGCCCGCGAGGCCATCCAAATCGAGTTGACGCACCTCCGCGAGCAGCCGGGCGAGAAACCCTTCACGAAGCATCGCCTGGAGCAGGCGCGCACCCTGTTCGAGGAGGTGGCGCTCCCACCCGACTTCGTCGAGTTCCTCACGCTGCCCGCGTACGAGCTGCTCTGAGCTGGGTGGGTTGAAACCGGCGCAGAGGGGGAAAGGCGCCCGTTCGAGGTCGCGCCACCCGTACGCGACCGGAAAGGGGGAGCCATGAAGCGAGCGATCATCCTCGCCATGGTGACGGCGCTGGCGTTCGGCGCCTTCGCGCCGGCCGCGTCGGCGCAGCCGAGTAGCTTCCGAGCGGTGCTCTCCGGCGCCGACGAGGTGCCGGCCCGGGACACGCTCGCCCGGGGGGCCGCCACGTTCCTGGTGAGTGCCGACGCGACCGAGCTCGGTTTCCGACTGGTCGTCGCGAACCTCGAGAACGTGGTCGCCGCCCATATCCACTGCGGTGCGCCCGGCGTGAACGGCCCCGTCGGCGTCACGCTGTTCGGGCCGGCAGCTCCCGGCGGCGGGAGGACGGACGGCATCCTCGCCGAAGGCACCGTGACCGCCCCCGACGCCGTCAACGGCTGCGGCTGGACCAACCTGGCCGCCGTCGTGGCCGCGCTCGAGTCGGGGAACACCTACGTCAACGTGCACACGAACGACGGGATCGAGCCCCCGAACACCGGTGCCGGCGACTTCCCCGGTGGAGAGATCCGAGGCCAGGTGTTCTGAGGAGGACCTAGAGCCGTTGGGCGAGCAGGTGGGCGCATCGGACGTCCCACCCGACGTCGGTGCCGCCGATCGACAGGCCCCACAGGGCGTCGTCGACCGACCGAACGAACGCCCAGCGGCGGACGTGGGCCGGCTCGAGCTCCAGCTCCGCTCCGAGCCGGCCCACGATCGCGTCGACGGAGCCGAGGTCGATTCGATCGGGCAGCAGCGTCCGCACGAGGTGACCCGTGTCGAACGCTCGCTCGCCCACGAGCGGCTTGGGGTCGATCGCGAGCCAGGGTTCGCGCTCGGCGGCGAGCACGTTCCACAGATGGAAGTCCCGGTTTGCCAGGACCGCCTCCCCGGACGAGCCCGCGAGGTCGCGGCAGAGATCGACCGCCGTTCGGAGGAGCCGTTCGTCGAAGGGCCGAGCCTGTCGAACGAACCGCCCGGGGAGCTCGTCCGCCAGCCGCGACGCGAGATCGCGCACGAGCGAGAACCGGTGATCGTCCGGAACCGGTCGCCACAGACGCCGGAGCAGCGAGCAGGCGATCCCGATCGCCTCGGAACGATCGGGGTGGTCTCCGAGCGGGGTTCCGGGCTCCAGCCGTTCGAGCAGGAGCGCTCCGCGGGCCGGGTCGGCGTCCACGAGCCTTACGGCGCCGTCGCCGTCCCAATGACGCAGGGCGTCGGGTTCGTGTTCCGTCTCCTCGTCCACGAAGCTGACCTTGAGCACGAGGCGTTCGCCGTCGCGACGCTCGGCGGGCGCGACGAACCCCACGGCTCCCCCCGCGAACGCGGGACCGAGGGTCAGCGACCATCGATCGGTGAGCTCCTCGACCAGGCCCGGGAGCGATCCCAGCCAGGCGCGGCCGGCGGCACCGTTCGCGGACACGTTCATCCGAACCACCTCGTCGGGGATCTGAAGCGGGGTCACTGGGTGGACGATGAGGCGGCGAGTCGTCCGTCGGCCATCTCGAGCACGCGGTCCAGTCGCGGCGCGAGCGAGGCGTTGTGGGTGGCGATCAGGCAGCTCCCGCCCTCGGCGGCCGCGCGCCCGAACGCCTCGAGCACCCGCCGCTCCGACACGGCGTCCTGGTGCCCCGTCGGCTCGTCGGCGAGCACGAGGGTCGGCGATAGCACGAGCGCGCGGGCGACGGCCGTGCGTTGTTGCTCGCCGAGTGAGGTCTCCTTCGGGTATCGCGCGGCGAGGTGGGCGATCGCCAGGTCCTCCATCAGCTCGTCGACACGTCCCCGGAGCTCCTCGAGCCGGTCGTGGAGCCGTGCCGGGTACTCGAGGTTCTCGCGCACGCTGAGCTCGTCGAAGAGCCCCAGCTTCTGCGGTACCACCGCGAGCTCGTCCCAGCCGGGGATCGCGGATCCCGCCCCCGATCGTCCCGTGGGTCGCTCGATCGTTCCGGCATCCGTGTGCTCCCAGCCGGCGATCACGTTGAGCAGCGTCGTCTTGCCCGAACCCGACCGCCCGACCAGGCCGACGAGCTCGCCCGCGCGGAGCGTGAGGCTCACGTCGTCTTGCGCGTGGACCACCTCATCCCCGCGCCGGTAGGCCTTCGAGAGGCCGTTCGCGTCCAGGATCACGGGGAGCTCCGGTTCGGGGGCGATCGTGGTCACCGGCGGCCGCCAACGGTCGGCGCGGGCGGGTTCGGCCGCCGCCGCGGCCCAGGGGAACGTGGCGGCCCTTGAACGATCGGCCGGGTCGACGAGGGCCCTCGCCGACGACCGGCGGATCCCGTGGTCGAGTTCGAGCGCGGCGTCCGCCCGTCGGATCACCGAGCGATCGTGCGTCGCGACGACGAACGTCACGCCCGTCCGCGCGAGCTCGACCATCGTGTCCATCACGTGGCCCGCGGAGGTGCTGTCGAGCTCGGCCGTCGGCTCGTCCGCCACCACGATCGTCGCGCCGCCCATCAGGACCTCGGCGATCGCCGCTCGTTGCTGCTCGCCGCCCGAGAGCTCCGAGGGCAGGTGGTCGACACGCTCCTCGATCCCGAGGGTCGAGAGCAGCGCCTCCTGGTCGATCCGCGGCGGGCGGTGCGTGAGTCCGCGCGCGAGCCGCAGGTGCTCGCCAACGGTGAGGTGGGGGAGGAAGTTGTCAGACGGGCGTTGGAACAGGTAGCCGACGGTCGCCCGGCGGAACCGGCGGAGCGTTCGCGCGGACGCGTCGTGGACGCTGGTCCCCTCCACCACCAGGGTGCCGCTCGTCGGCCGGTCGAGCCCCGCGATCAGGCGGAGCAGCGAGGACTTGCCGCTCCCCGAAGGCCCGACGACCGCGAGGAGCGAGGAGGCCGGCACCTCCGCCGAGAGCCCCTTCAGCGCGCGCACCTCGCCGCTCGCGGTCCGGTAGGTCTTCACGAGCTCGTCGCAGCGCGCGGCGGCCTCCGGCTTCCTGCCCGTCTCGGGCGCCTCAGTCCGCAAGCCGCATCACCTGCCCGAGGTCGGCGGAGCGTGCGCGCCGTTCGGTGAGCCATCCACCGGCGATCGCCACGAGCAGCAGGGCCGGCGCGGCGAGCGCGACGAGGACGACCGGGACGACCGTGATCGGGTCCGGCGGGATCGACTCGATCGGGTCCAGAAGCGGGACCGTGAGCCGGGCCGCGAGGATCGCGAGGACGGTGCCGGCCACGTAGGCGATCAGGAGCATCGCGCCGACCTCGATCGCGATCGCGACGAGGTGACGTGAGGGCCTCATCCCCATCCTCAGCGACAGCCCGTACGAGACGATCTCGGAGCGCTGGCGGGTCTGCAGATACATCAGCATCGCCGCGAACACGAGGAGCGCCGCCAGGACCCCGAGTCCGTTCATCACCAGGAACGCGTCGATCGCGGCGGCGATGTAGGAGATGTCCTTCACCTCGTCCGCGGTCAGGACGAGCGAGGGCGTGTAGTCGAGCTCGGCCAGCGCGGCGCGCGCCGCGCCGGGCCTCCCCCGGATCCAAAGCTCGTCGCTCGCGCTCGGGACCGCGAGCGGGCTGGGGCCGTCCCCGAACGCCTCCAGGAGACGTCCCGAGTCGACCACGACGAGCGGCCTGAGCGACGTCATGCCGGGGAACGCGTCCGCGCGTCCGACGATCTCGATCGGCAGGGTCCGCTGGTCGAGCGTGATCGAGTCCGGGAAGGCGTTCGGCGCCGAGGCCATGAGCACCGGGAGCCTGCCCCCGGACGGCTCCGAGATCCGGTCCAGGAGCGTCTCGAGCGGCTCGGAGGAGAAGCTGGGGTCCCAGAACGCGGTCGAGGCAAACGTCTCCGTGTCGATCGCCAGGAGGTCGAACGGCACGCGAGGACGGAGCTCCCCCGCCTGCAGCCGTCGGACCGCCCGGGTGACCGGCAGCGGGAACCTCTCGGGCGTCGCGTTCAGGCTGTCGATGCGCGCCTGCACGTCGCTCCCGACGTACACACCCGCCTTGGCGTCCACCGTGGTCCGCATCGAGCCCGCCACGGTCTGCGCCTGCACGAACAGCCCGAGGCAAAGCCCCGCGGCCCCGATCAGAAGCAACGTCAGCCGCGATCGCGCCGCGAGCCGGTGCACCGCGAGGTAGGCGGGGGTGCCCCAGCCGCTGCTGCGGCCGCGCGCCCACCGAAGGACCAAGACCGCCGCGCGCGCCACCAGCGCGACGAAGCCGGCGAGGAACGCGATCGGGAAGGCGAACAGCAGCAGGCTCGGGGTCGTCGTCCCGAGCGAGCGGTCGACCACGGCCGCGCCGCCGCTACGCAGCCGCTGCAGGATCAGCAGCGAGAGGCCGATCAGGACCACCTCCCACGGGAAGGCCCCCACAAGGCGCAGCCGGCTGCGATGGTGCTCGGACTGGCGCAGGAAAGAGACGGTCGAGACGATCGCGATCGCCGTGACGGCGATGACCCCCGCGGCCGCCGCTGCCCACGCCGCCTCGTCCGACGCGGATGCGGCCGGCGCGCCGCCCGGACCCACCCACCGTACGAGCGCGAACGCGAGGCCCAACCCGAGCGCCGAGCCGATTGCGCAGGGGATCACGGCCTCGAGCGCCGAACGGCCACCCACCGCCCTCGGCCTCGCGCCCCGCGCGAACAGGAGGTTGGACTCGACCCGACGGGCGGCCACCACGAACGCCCCGGCACCGGCGACGACTACCAGCGCGACGAGCATCCCGGCGATCCGCAGCAGACGCGCGGGGCCGTCGATCGCGACGAGGCGCCCGTGAACGTCCCGGACCACGTCGTCCATCGCGCTCCCCCACACGGGACCGGATCCGGAACTGCAGAAGAACGCGAGGAAGCAGCGATCGAGCAACCGCGAAGCGTCGATCTCCTGGGAGATGCGCGAGGTGATGTGCGCAGCGTCCTCGGCCTCCTGGAGCGTGAGGTCGCGCAGTACAGGTGACTGCCACGCGTACGCTGCGTGGTCGAGTCCGATCGCGCGCACCGCATCGGCGAACCGGTCCTTCGGCACGATCACCGCCTGGGGAGGCGGAGCGCAGAGGCCGCAGTACAGGGTGAGCTCGTCGATCCAGGGCCGCCAGTACCCGGAGGCCCCGCCCCTGTACAGCGCCCGGTAGATCCCGCCGACCGGGAGCGTCACGGTTCCGTCGTCGGGCGTGCCGATCACGATCCGCTCGCCCGGGGTGATGTCGAGGGCGTCCGAGATGAGATCGGGGACCATCACGCCGCCGCGGGCGGAGCCCTCGAGGATCTCGACGTGCTCGAGCGCCTGCTCGCCGGTGAACAGGCGGGTGTCCCTCCGCTCCTGCTCGCCGGCGACCGAGATCGACGCGACGGGCGCGAGCGCCGACTCCAGGGGGTCGCCGAGGTACGGGCTCGGAGCGACGAGCCCCTCGAAGATCGCGTCGACCCTCGGCTCGATGTCGCCGTTCCGGTCCGGCCCGGGCAGCGGCAACGTCCCGTTGCGATACATCATCCCGACCGCCCAGCGCGTGTACGACGAGTCGTGGATCCGGGCCGCGACCAGCTCGCTCGCGGACGACGAGATGAACAGCGGGTAGGCCGAGGCGGCGAGCGCGAGCAGGAGCGCGCCCACCGCGATCGAGACGAACAGCCCCGGGTACCGCAGAAGGACGAGCGGGGCCTTCGACCACAGCGGATCGGCGTCTTTCAGCGCGCCGCGGTTCCGTCTTCGTGTGCGCGCCATCGGCCTCCCGTGTGCGTTCGTCAGTAGGGTTCTATGCCTGAGGACGGCCGCGCGTTCGTGCCGCTCGGCACGTCGCGCCCCGGATGCCGCCCTTCGGCCGCCGGAGCCCGGCCGTCCCCCACCGTACCGTCCGTATCCTGGGACCGTGAACGACCGATTCCTGCGCGCGCTCCGGGGCGAACCCGTGGACCGCACCCCGGTCTGGTTCATGCGCCAGGCGGGCCGGTACCTGCCCGAATACCGCGAGCTCCGCGGCGACCGGGACATCCTCGAGGCGATCCGCGAGCCCGAGGTCGCCGTCGAGCTCACCCTCCAGCCGCTCCGAAGGATGCCGCTGGACGCCGCGATCGTGTTCGCCGACATCATGGTGCCGGTCGCCGCGATCGGGGTGCCCGTGCGGATCGAGGCGGGGGTCGGTCCGGTCGTCGACGACCCGATCCGGGACGCGGCCGGGGTCGCCCGGCTCCGGGCGCTCGAATCCGACGTCGATCAGCCGTACGTCGCCGAGACGATCCGCCTCCTCCGCAAGGAGCTGAGGGTCCCGCTGATCGGGTTCGCCGGCGCGCCGTTCACGCTCGCGAGCTACCTGGTCGAGGCCGGCCCGTCGCGCGACCACCTCCGGACGAAAGCGCTGATGCACGATGAGCCCGCCACGTGGTCGTCGCTGATGGACGCGCTCGCGGCGCTCTCGCGCGCCCACCTGCTCGCGCAGATCGAGGCGGGTGCGCAGGCGGTGCAGCTGTTCGACTCGTGGGCGGGGTCGCTCGCGCCGAGCGACTACGAGCGCTCGGTTCGGCCGTGGTCGGCGCGGGTGCTCGACAACCTCCCCGTGCCCTCGATCCACTTCGGCGTGGGGACCGGCGAGCTCCTGACGTCGATGCGAGACGCGGGGGGCGACGCGATCGGCGTGGACTGGCGGGTCCCGCTCGACCGGGCGTGGGAGCGGATCGGCGCGGGCCGCGCGATCCAGGGCAACCTCGATCCCGCCGTCTGCGCCGCGTCCTGGGACGCGGTCGAACGCGCCGCAACCGAGATCCTCGACCGCGCGGCGATGCGCGACGGCCACGTGTTCAACCTCGGTCACGGGGTCCTGCCGCACACGCCCGTCGAGAACCTCCAGAGCCTCGTGGACCTCGTGCACGAGCGGACCGCCCGATGAGCTCTCCGCCGATCGGCGTGCTGGTGATGGCGTACGGGACCGCGAGCGGCCCCGACGACGTCGAGCGCTACTACACGGACATCCGGGGCGGACGGCGTCCGTCGCCCGAGCACCTCGAGGAGCTGCGCGAACGCTACGCGGCGATCGGCAACCGCTTCCCCCTGCTGGATATCACCCGGCAGCAGGCCGAGGGCCTGGAGCGGGAGCTCAACCGCGGGGAGGCCGGCGCGTTTCGCGCGTACCTGGGGATGAAGCACTCGCCCCCGTTCATCGCCGAGACGATCGACCGGATGCGCGAGGACGGGATCGAACGCGCGATCGGGATCGTGATGGCGCCGCACTGGTCGGGGATGTCCGTGGAGACCTACCTCGACCGCGTTCGCGACGAGGCGGGCGAGGGCCCGCCCGCCTTCGACTTCGTCCGCTCGTACCACGACGACCCCCGCTTCGTGTCGTTCCTGGCGGCGCGGGTTGCCGATGCGCTCGGCGGCCTCACCGCCGAGGATCGCAGGGGCGCGACGGTGATCTTCTCGGCGCACAGCCTGCCCACCCGGGCGGTCGAGGACGGGTCGCTCCGGTGCCTGCGATGCCACGCGTGCGAGGACACCTGCCGGTACCGCGACGGCCTCGCCGAGACCGCCGACCTGGTGACGGCCGAGCTCGGCCTCGCTCGACACACGATCGCGTGGCAGAGCGCGGGCCGGACGGGCGACCCATGGTGGGGTCCGCCGATCGAGGACGTGCTCGCGGACCTGGCGTCGCAGGGGTGTCCGGCCGCGGTCGTGTGTTCGGCCGGGTTCGTGGCCGACCACCTCGAGATCCTGTACGACCTCGACATCGAGGCGCGGGCGATCGCCGAGCGGGCCGGCATGCGCCTCGTGCGCACCGAGATGCCGAACGCGGATCCCGCGTTCGTCCGGGCGCTCGCCGACGTCGTCCGCGAGCGGCTCGCGGCCTCGAGGACCTGACGGTGGTGGTGCCGACCGCCGCGCGGGTCGTGGTCGTGGGCGGCGGGGTCTCGGGCCTGACGGCGGCACACCGGCTGCTCGAGGCGGATCCCGCGCTCGAGCTCGCCGTGCTGGAGTCCGAGCCCGACGTCGGCGGCCGGCTTCGGACGGCGACCGTCGGCGACCTCGAGCTCGAGGCCGGTCCGGACTCGTTCGTCGCCCGCAAGCCGTGGGCGGTGGACCTGTGCCGGGAGCTGGGTCTCGAGCTGACCGCGCCGGGCGCCCGCGACGCCCTCATCTGGACCGAGCGCGGGCTCGTCCCGCTTCCGGAGAGCGCGCTCGGCATCCCCACGGATCTCGAGGAGGTCGCGCGCTGGCCGGGCCTGTCGCGCCGGGGTCGAGTGCGGGCGCTCGCCGATCTCGTGCGCAAGGCACGCGCGCCGAAGGCCGACGAGTCGATCGGCTCCTTGGTGCGCCGGCGGATGGGCGACGAGGTGGCCGAGCGGCTGACCGGGCCGCTCCTCGGGGGGTTGTTCGCCGGCGACGTCGACCGGCTCGGCGTCGAGGCGGCGTTCCCCGAGCTCGCGCGGTGGGAGCGAGCGTTCGGCAGCCTGATCCGCGGCGCCCGCGCGGCGTCCAGGGCCGCCGCCGACGCGGGGCCGATGTTCCTGCGACCGCACGGCGGCGTCGGGGAGCTCCCGCGCGCCCTGCTGGGGCGCGTGGGCCGGGCTCGCGTCCGGCTCGCGACGCCGGTCCGCTCGGTCGAACCCGACGGCCAGGCGTTCATGGTGCGCACCGCCCGGGATGCCCTGCGCGCCGAGACGATCGTCCTCTCGACCCCGGCGTTCGTCGCGGCCGAGCTGCTCGGCGGGTTCAACACGTCGGCGGCCGGGTCGCTGGGCGCGATCCCGTACGCGAGCACGGGCGTCGTGCACCTCGTCTACCCGGAGGACACGGCCGGGGCGCTCCCGGAGGCGACCGGGTTCGTCGTGCCGCGGGGCCGGGCGCCGATGACCGCGGCGACGTTCGTCTCGCGGAAGTGGCCCGAGGCCGCGTTCGGGACGCGCGCCGTCGTCCGCTGCTTCGTCGGGGCCGTGGGCTCCGAGGACGTCCTGGACGAACCCGACGAGGACATCGTGGACGCCGTGTGCCGGCACCTGGCGGCCTTCCTTCCGCTGCCGGGACGCCCGACCGCATCGTCGGTGGTCCGGTGGCCGCGGTCGATGCCGCAGTACGAGGTCCGGCACCTCGAGCGCGTCCGCGCGATCGAGGCCTCGCTGCCCGCGGGTATCTTCGTGACCGGCAACGCGTACCACGGGGTGGGCGTCGCCGACGCCGTCCGCAGCGCGGGGCTCGCCGCCGAGCGGGTCCGCGTCCATCTCGGGGCCGAGCCCCCGGGTGCCCATCTCGAGGACGGGCGCCAGGACGGACGAGCACCGAGCAGATCGGAGAACGTGGGGTGAGCGACACCGTCTACGCGCTGTACGCCTGCTTCAAGGCGACGCGCGGCTTCCGAGACCTCGACGTGGACAGTGCGGCCCAGGAGGTCGAGAACCTCATCAAGGAGTGGGACCCCGCGGTGACCGTCCGGGGCGTCTATTCCACGGTCGGCTTCCGGCCAGACACCGACCTGATGCTCTGGCTCGTCGGGCCGACCCCCGACGCCGTGCAGGATGCGCTCGTCGCGTTCCGGCGGACGCGGGCAGGGCGCGAGCTCGACGTGGCCTGGACGTTCATGGGCGTGGTCAGGCCGGCCGAGTTCACCCCCGATCACGCGCCGGCGTTCGTCAAGGGCGAGCCGCCGAGGCGCTACCTCTGCGCGTACCCGTTCGTTCGAACGCCCGAGTGGTACCTGCTCCCGTCGGACGAACGCGCGTCGCTGTTGCGCGAGCACGGCGAGGCCGGTCGGGAGTTCCCCGAGGTGCTCGCGAACACCACGAGCGCGTTCGGCATCAACGACTGGGAGTGGATCCTCGCGTTCGAGGCGGACGAGCTCGACCGGCTCGTGGACTGCATCCGCCGGCTCCGCGAGGCGCAGGCCCGCCGGTTCACCAAGGTGGAGGTCCCGTTCGTGACCGGGATCCGAAAGGACGTGCGCGCGGCCCTCGCCGACCTGGCCTAACCGCCGGCCGTCTTCCGGCACCCGGGAGCGGCATAATGGGCACGCCGACCGAACGGAGGTCCACCGTGGCGCACGCGAAGGACAAGGGCGAGAAGCAGGCCAAGAAGACCGCGCAGAAGTCGATCAAGGAGAAGCGCGCGGCGAAGAAGGCGAAGAAGTCCACCACCGCGCGATCCGAGTAACGCGTGTTCGAGGACCTGCTCCCGGCCTGGGGCGGCGAGGAGGTTGTCGTCCGGTTCGACGAGCCGAGCGCGACGTGGATGTTCGTCTGCGTGCATTCGACGGTGCTCGGTCCCGGCGCCGGCGGCACCCGCATGAAGGCCTATGCCCAGCCGCGTGATGCCCTTCTGGACGGGCTCCGCCTGTCCTCGGCGATGACGAGCAAGAACGCGATGGCCGGGCTCCCGCTCGGGGGCGGCAAGGCGGTGCTCGCGGTCCCCGAGATCCCCGCAGGCGAACGCCGACGCGATCTCCTCCTCCGCTACGGGGACCTGGTCGAGTCGCTCCACGGCACGTACCGGACCGCGTGCGACATGAACACCTCGTCCGCGGACATGGACGTCGTCGGCCAGCGCTCCTCCTTCGTGTTCGCCAAGACCGAGGCGGCCGGCGGCTCGGGGACCTCCGCGCCGGCGACGGCGGTCGGTGTCTTCAACGGCCTGCGGGCCGCGGTCGCACACGCGTTCGGGGGCGACGATCTCGGGGGGAGGGTCGTCGCCGTTCAGGGCGTGGGTGCGGTCGGCGAGCCCCTCGCGCGCGAGCTCGTCGAGCACGGCGCCCGCCTGGTCGTGACCGACGTCGACGACGTTCGCGCGAAGGAGCTCGCGCAGGAGCTAGACGCCGAGACCGCTGGGACCGAGGAGATCTACGACGCCGAGTGCGACGTCTTCGCGCCGTGCGCGACCGGGGGCGTGCTCTCGCGGGAGACGATCCCGCGGCTCCGATGCCGCGTGATCGCCGGCGCCGCGAACAACCAGCTCGCCGAGCCCGAGGATGCGGACCGCCTCGCCGAGCGCGGCATCCTCTATGCGCCCGACTACGTGGTCAACGCCGGCGGCATGATCCACCTCGCATCCCTCGAGCTGCTCGGCGAGGACGTGGCCGCGCGCGACGAACGCCTGCGGGGGATCGGCGACACGCTCGCGGAGGTGTTCGCGCTCGCCGAGCGGCGAGGGATCTCGACGGCGGCGGCCGCCGACGCGATCGTCGAGGAACGCTTGGCCGCGGGCAGGACGTGATGGGTCGCGACCTCGCCTCGATGGAGTGCGTCCCGTGCCGCGGCGGGGTGCCGCCGCTCGACCGAGCCGAGATCGAGTCGTACCTGGCCGATCTCGGACACGAGTGGCGGGTCGTTGACGACCATCACCTCGAGAAGGAGTACCACTTCGCGGACTTCAAGGAGGCGCTCGCGTTCAGCAACCGCGTCGGCGAGCTGGCCGAGCGGATCGGTCATCACCCGGACATCTACCTCGCCTGGGGCAAGGTCCGGCTGACCGTGTGGACCCACAAGATCGACGGGCTTCACGAGGCCGATTTCGTGTTCGCGGCCAAGGCCGACCGCGCCCTGGTGGACCCGGCCGGCTGACGGATTCGGCTAGGCGCCGGCCTGCACGAGGCCGAGCTCGCGCAGCGTGGCCCACGGGATCACGTGGCAGTACGGCTCGTGCCCGTTCTTGTCGTAGTACCGCTGGTGGTAGTCCTCCGCGGGGTAGAACGTGCCCGCGGACGTGATCTCGGTCGCGATCGGCCGGTCGAACCGCGCCTGCGCCGCAGCGCGCGAGGCCTCGGCCGCCCGCCGCTGCTCGTCCGAGTTCGTGAAGATCGCGCTCCGGTACTGGTCGCCGACGTCCGGACCCTGACGGTTGACCTGGGTCGGGTCGTGCATCGCCCAGAACACCTCGAGCAGCTGCTCGAAGCTCACGACCGAGGGGTCGAACTCGACCCGGAGCACCTCGGCGTGGCCGGTCCCGTGCGAGCACACGTCCCGATAGGTGGGGTTCTCCGTGTGGCCGCCCGTGTAGCCGACCTCGGTCCCGACGACCCCGGGGACGCGCTCGAACACGTACTCGACGCCCCAGAAACACCCGGCGCCGAACGTCGCGGTCTCGGTGGACATGGTGAGCATCCCTCCTTGGATGGGTTTCAAGCCTACTGTCCATCCCGGCCCCACGAACGTTACGCATGGCGGCGAGACCACGTTTGAGCCGCCGGTGGGTGGGTAGCGCCCGGAACGGAGAAAGGGGGTGCCCATGCGTAACCGCATGGTCATCGCTGCCGTCGTGGCACTGGTAGTCGGGGGACTCCTGGCTTCCGTGCCGGCCAGCGCCGGCAGCGCAGGCAAGGTACGTGAGTACGTCGTCCAGTATGGCGACGGGGTCTCGGCGGCGGAGGCGCGTGCCGAGATCCGGGCGCTGGGCGGTACGGTCGTCGAGGAGATCTCGGCGATCGGGGCCGCCAAGGTTCGGACCTCGAACCCGAGCTTCGCGTCGGACGCGACCGGCTCGGCGGCGCTCGCGGGCGTCGCGCGAAACCGGATCGTCGGGTTCGCCGACCCGGCGCTCCGGGAGAAGGTCGACGAGGTCGAGTCCCTCATCGCCGCGAGGGGTGCCGTACCCGACGTGACCGCCCAGGCGGCGGCGGAACCGCTCGCCGACCTCCAGTGGGGCATGTCGATGATCGGCGCGACCGCGGAGGGGTCCTATGCGGTCGACACCGGCAATCCCGACGTGCTCGTCGGCATCATCGATACGGGGATCGACTCGACGCATCCGGATCTCGACGACAACTTCAACGCCGAGCTCAGCCAGAACTTCACGACGGACATCCCGTTGATCGACGGACCGTGCAACCAGGAGCCCGACCACTCGTGCGAGGACCCGGCGGACGTCGACGAGGGCGGGCACGGGACGCATGTCGCCGGCATCGTCGGCGCAGAGCTGAACGGCCTGGGCGTGGCCGGCGTCGCGCCGACCGTGACCCTGGTGAACCTCCGCGCCGGTCAGGACTCCGGCTACTTCTTCCTGTTCGAGACGCTCGAGGCGTACACCTACGCGGCGGACAATGGCATCGACGTCGTGAACATGAGCTTCTTCACCGACCCATGGTGGGCCAACTGCCGTGACCACCCGGACGACACGCTGCAGGAGCAGATCGAGCAGCGGACCGTGGTCGACCTATCGAACGACGCGCTCGACTACGCGTTCGGGAAGGGCGTGACGCTGATCGCCGCCGAGGGCAACGAGCACACCGATCTCGGCAGCCCTACGTACGACGTGCTCAGCCCCGACTTCCCGCCGGGCAACGAGCGGGTGCGCGCGATCGACAACTCCTGCCTCGTGATCCCAACCGAGGGCAACCACGTGATCTCGGTGAGCGCGCTCGGGCCCACCGGCCGCAAGGCGTACTACTCGACCTATGGCGTCGAGCAGACGGTCGTGTCGGCACCCGGTGGTGACCGTCGTGAGTTCTTCGGCACGCCGCAGTGGAACACCGCCGGGCTCCGCATCCTGTCGACGTACCCGGCCGAACTGGCGATGAAGGAGAAGCTCATCACGCGGAACTTCAAGCCCAGGACGTCGCTCGCGGTCGTCGATTGCGGGGAGGGCAAGCCGAGCACGAGCACCTGCGGCGTCTACGTCTATCTGCAGGGGACCTCGATGGCCTCGCCACACGCGACGGGGGTCGCGGCCCTGATCATCGGCGGGATCGGCTCGGGCACCGGCGCCGAGTTCAGCGCCGATCCGGCGGCGGTCGAGACCGCGTTGCGCGACACCGCGACCGACACGGACGACTTCTTCACCGCGATGGATCCGCCGTTGGACTGGCGCGACTTCTGTCCGGAGCCGCCGGAACCGTTCCATTACGACGACCCGGAGCTGGTCGACGACCTCGTCCCGTTCGACGCCTTGTGCGAAGGCGACGCGGACCTCAACGGGTTCTACGGCGACGGCGTCGTGAACGCGCTCGCGGCCGCCGAGCTGTAAGCACCTCGGCTCAGTGCATCGGGACCACCCCGGGCCCTCGGGCCCGGGGTGGTCCTGCGTCTCAGCCCTCGAACGAGGCGGCCGCCTCGAGCACGCGCTCGACCTCCTCGGGGCCGTGCGCGGTCCCGAACGTCCACAGCTCGTAGCCCGACGGTGGGAGCCAGACCCCGCGGTCCAGCAGGTGATGGAAGAAGCGGGCATAGCGCTGGTGATCCGCGGCCCTCGCGTCCGCGAAGTGACGCACCGGTCCCGCCGAGAAGAAGACGCTGAGCATCGATCCGGCTCGGTTCACCGTGGTGGGATCGCCGCGGGCTTCGAGGCGCTCGGTCAGCCCGTCGGCGAGGGCGGTCGCGGTCTCCGTGAGGTCGGGATAGGGGTCGAGCTCTTCAGCCAGCCCGAGTGCCGCGATGCCCGCCGCCACCGCGACGGGGTTCCCGGACAGCGTGCCGGCCTGGTAGACGGGGCCGACGGGCGCGAGACGCTCCATCACGTCACGGCGGCCGCCGAATGCTGCGCACGGGAACCCGCCACCCATGACCTTGCCGAGGATCGTGAGGTCCGGCGTGACCGCGTACACGCCCTGCGCGCCGCCGAACGCGATACGGAACCCGGTGATCACCTCGTCGAACACGAGCAGCGCGCCGCTCGCCGTGCAGAGATCGCGGAGGCGTTCGAGGAACCCGGGCTCGGGAGGCACGACGCCCATGTTTGCCGCGACGGGTTCGACGATGACCGCCGCGATCGCGTCGCCCTGGCGCCCGACGGCGTCCTCGAGCGCCTGGACGTCGTTGTAGGTCAGGGTGATCGTGTCGCGCGCCGCTCCCTCGGTCACGCCCGGGGAGCCGGGGATCCCGAGCGTCGCCACGCCGCTCCCGGCGCCCGCAGCGAGCAGCGCGTCCGAGTGCCCGTGGTAGCAGCCCTCGAACTTCACGACCAGATCGCGACCGGTGAAGCCGCGCGCCAGTCGGATCGCGCTCATGGCGGCCTCGGTGCCGCTCGAGACGAGCCGAACCACCTCGATGGAGGGCATCGCGGCGACGATCCTCTCGGCAAGCTCGACCTCGAGCTCTGTCGGCGCGCCGAACGTGGTCCCGCGCCCCGCCGCGGCGCGCGCCGCCTCGACGATCTCGGGGCGTGCGTGGCCGAACAGCAGTGCGCCCCACGACTGGACGAGGTCGACGTACCGGTTGCCGTCGGCGTCGAACACGTATGCGCCCTCGCCTCGAACCACGAACCGCGGGGTCCCGCCCACGGCGCCGAACGCGCGAACGGGCGAGTTCACCCCGCCGGGAATCGTCCGCTGGGCGCGCTCGAACAAGTCCTCGGATCGAGTCATCTCGGGCCAAGCCTAGCGAGGCGGTCGGATCACTCGCCGGCGGGCCAGTGTTCCACGACGAGGACTTCCATCGGGAAGTCCTTGGGATTGCCCGTGACGAGCGTCGCCCCGATCCCTACCGCAGCGGCCGCGATCAGGGCATCCGCTTGTGTCAGCGTGCGACCAGACCTTCGATATCGGCGCCGCCACCATCCGGCGAGCCGTCCTTCGGCGATCCCGAGAGGTGCCATCGACAGACCCTCGAACATCGTGGAGGCACGCTCGCGTTCTTTGGGACGCAGCCACGCGGACACCTCCTCGACGGTGATGGCACAGACATGAGGGACGTCGCCTCGAGGTTGCAGGTCGAGGAACCGCTCGGTGGTGAGCGGTCGCTCCTTGAGGACATCGATGAGGACCGTCGTATCGAGCAGGACGAAGGTCATCAGCCGACGCGGCGCGGATCCTCATGCCGCGAATCGTGAACCCACTTCGCGACGTCATCGTCCCAGGGGTGACCGTGATCGGCGATGGACCCGATCGCCGCACGGATCGTTCGCCATCGCCGTTCCTGATCGACCCTCGCCCTCACCGCGTCGGCGATGAACGGGCTTCGACCTCGTGGGCCGACCAGCTCGTCGAGCTCACGGACGAGCTCTTCATCGAGACTGATGTGCACACGCATAGGCACATACGATAGCACACTAGGGTTTCACGCAGAGCATCCGACTCCGTGGCCGGAACCCGAATGAAAAACGGATCGAGGACTCGCTGGGCTGACGGTCCTCAGGACGAGAGCCAGTCGGCCGCGTCCCTGGCATGGTAGGTGAGGATCAGGTCGGCGCCCGCGCGCCGGATCGAGGTGAGCACCTCGAGCACGGCGCCGCGTTCGTCGAGCCACCCGTTCTGGGCGGCCGCCTTCACCATCGCGTACTCGCCCGAGACGTTGTATGCGGCCATCGGGAACCGCGTCCGGTCCTTGGCACGGCGGATCACGTCGAGGTAGGGGAGCGCCGGCTTGACCATCACGACGTCGGCGCCCTGCTCGATGTCGGCCTCGATCTCGCGGATCCCCTCGTCGGCGTTCGGCGGGTCCATCTGGTAGCCCGTGCGGTCGCCAAAGCGCGGAGCGCACTCGGCCGCCTCGCGGAACGGACCGTAGAACGCGGAGGCGAACTTCGCCGCGTACGCCAGGATCCCCACGCCTTCGTACCCGCCCGCGTCCAGCTCGTCGCGGATCGCGGCCACCTGGCCGTCCATCATGCCGCTCGGTCCGACGAGATGGGCTCCGGCCTCGGCCTGCGCGGTCGCGATCCGGCGGTAGCGCTCGAGCGTCGCATCGTTGTCGACATGCTCGTGCTCGTCCAGCACACCGCAGTGGCCGTGGTCCGTGTATTCGTCCAGGCACAGGTCGGCGATCACCACGTGGTCGTCGCCGAGCTCCTCTCGCAGCACGCGGAGCGCCCGCTGCGCGATCCCGTCCGGGTTCCACGCCTCCGAACCCTCCGCGTCCTTGCGCTCGGGGACGCCGAACAGCATGAACGCGAGCACGCCCCTGCTCGCGATCTCGGACGCCTCCTTGCGCAGGGACTCGAGCGTGTGCTGGGACTGTCCGGGCATGGAGGCGATCGGGACGGGTTCGGACACGCCCTCCTTCACGAACAGCGGAGCGACGAGGTGCCGCGGCGCGAGATCGGTCTCGCGGATCAGCGCTCGGAGCGCGAGTGTTCGGCGCATCCGGCGCGGCCGCCGCCGAAGGGGATCGCTCATCAGGATGGATGCTACCGCGGGGCGAGTGCCCGCTCGACGGCGCCGACCAGGCCCTCGATCGTGTGCGGGTGCGCGACCGCGTGCACGCGCAGGCCGCGCTCGCGCGCCTCGCGTGCGGTGACGGGGCCGATGCATACGACCTTCGGGTTGCCCCTGACCACGCCCATCGCGCGCACGAACCCGCGGACCGTCGAGGCGCTCGTGAACGTGACGGCGTCGACGTCGCCGGAGCGGAGCGCCGTCCGCGCCTCGGGCGGGAGCGAGCGGGGCATCCGCGTCCGGTAGGCGTCCACGCGTGTGGGGCTCCACCCCTTGCGGGCGAGCGCGTCCTCGAGCCCCTCGGGGGCGACGTCGGCGCGCGGCGTGAGCACGCGTCCGGTGCCGCGCGGGAACGCCCGCCCGAGCGCCGCGGTCGTGAACGCCTTCGGGACGAGGTCGGGGTCGCGCCGGCTCCACGTTCGGAACCGCTCGGCCGTCCCGTCGCCCACGGCCGCGACCTTGGCCCGGAGGCGGCCCGGCGTCAGGTGCTCGGCCATGACGTCCACCGTCCGCGGGCTCGTGAGCGTCACCCACGCGAACGCGCCCTCCCCGAGCTCCCCGAGCGCCCTGGTCAGCGCGGCCGACCGGACGGGCACGAGCTCGATCGCCGGGGCCACGATCGCGGTGGCGCCCCGGCGCTCGAGCAGCCGGGCGAGCGCGTCCGCCTCGGGACGCGGCCGCGTTACGAGCACCGTGCGGCCGGCGAGCGGCTTCACGGGCGGACGAGCCCGAGGATCTCGTCGGCGCCGCCCGCCGACAGGTCGAGCGCGGCGAGCTCGGCCACCTCCTCGGGCGTCGCGCCGTCGACCTCGGTCCGCGCGATCCGCGAGCCGTCGGGGCTGAGCGCGATCGCGAGCAGCCGAACGCCCCGCGGACCCGGTTCGGCGAACGCGCCCAGCGGGAGCGCGCAGCCGCCGCCGAGACGAGCCATCAGGCCGCGCTCCGTCTCGAGCGCCGTCCTGCTCGGCGCGTGGTCGAGCGCCGACAAGGCCTCGATCGTCGCGCCGTCGGACGCGCGAGCCTGGACCGCGAGGCACCCCTGGCCCGGCGCGGGCACCATCTCCGAGAGCGACATGGGCTCCGCGTGCTCCGGCACGACGCCGAGCCGCAACAGCCCCGCCGCCGCGAGGATCAGGGCGTCGGCCTCGCCCTCCTGCAGCTTTCGGAGCCGCGTGTCGACGTTGCCGCGCAAGTCCTTGACCAGCACGTCCGGTCGCCACCGGAACACCTGCGCCTGACGGCGGATGCTCGACGTCCCGACGCGTGCCCCGGGCGGGAGGTCGCCGTCGCGGGTCACGAGGACGTCGAGCGCCGAGGCGCGCTCGGGCACCGCGGCGATCACCAGGCCGTCCTGATCGCCCGCCGGCAGGTCCTTGGCCGAGTGGACGGCCAGGTCGACCTCGCCTTCGTCGAGCGCGCGGACGATCTCGGTCACGAACAGGCCCTTCACCCCTGCCGGGTCGCTCGCCGGGTCGGCCCCCCGGTCGCCCGCCGTCGTGATCGCCACGAGCTCGATCTCGACGCCCGACGCCGTGAGGGCGTCGGCGATCTCGCGCGCCTGGGCGAGCGCGAGCCTGGACCCGCGCGTGCCGATCCGGAGCCTCACTCGGCGGGGAGCTCGAGCCCGAACAGCTCGACGAGGGCTCGAGCGTAGGCGTCCTGCGTCCCGGTCCCCGGGGTCTCCTTCAGCCGCACGATCGGCTCGTGGAACAGCTTGGCGACGACCCCGCGCGCGAGGGCCGTGACCGCCTCGCGCTCGTGCGGCTCGAGCCCCGCGAGGTCGGAGCGGAAGCGCTCGAGCTCCGCATCGACCGCCGCGTCGCCGCGTGCGCGCAGGGCGCGGAAGAGCGGACCGAGGCGTTCCGCGCGCCGGCGGATCGAGAACCGTCGCACCTCGTCGGCGACGATCGCATGCGCGCGCTCGATGTCGGCCGCGGTCTCGGCGGCCCGGACGGCGACCGACGCGCGGAGGCCGTCGATGTCGACCAGGGTGACGTCGCGGAGTCGGCCGGCGGTGGGTTCGACGTCCCTCGGAACGGCGAGGTCGAGCACGAACAGCGGCCGCCGCCTGCCTTCCACCACGTCGCGCACGAGGGCCTCGGTGAGGACGACACCGGCGGAGCCGGTCGCCGAGATCGCGATATCGGCCTCGGCGAGCGCGCCTGGCAGCTCCGCGAGGTCGCCGGGTTCGGCCGACGTGCGTTCGGCCAGGGCCCGTGCGTGTTCGAGCGATCGGTTCAGCACGCGGACCGTCGCGACGCCTCGCCGGCGCACGTGCCTGACGGCGAGCGCGGACATCTGCCCCGCGCCGATCACGACCGCGTGCCGACCCTCGAGGCCACCGAGCGCCTCGGCGCCGAGGTCGGCCCCGGCCGCCACGAACACGTCCGGCGCCGCCCCGACCCCCGTCTCGGAGCGCACGCGGCGCCCGGTGTTGACCGCCGCGTTGAACACCGCGGCGAGCGACGGGCCCGCGGCCCGCTCGGCCTCGGCGCGCTTGAGCGCCTCCCGCACCTGCGACAGGATCTGCGGCTCTCCCAACACCATCGAATCCAGCCCGCTCGCGACGGTGAACAGGTGCTCGGCGGCGTCGCCCTCGTAGTGCGAGTAGAGCGGCTCGGCCAGGTCGTCGGGTGCCACGCCGCGCGACTCGCATAGCACACGCTTCAGCGCCTGGAACCCCGCGTGGTACGACGGGACGTTGCCGTAGATCTCGACGCGGTTGCACGTCGAGACGATGACCGCCTCGTCGACCGCGGCGTCGTCGGCCGTCCGGCGGTAGGCCTTCACGAGGTCCTCGTCGGCGAAGGCAAGGCGTTCGAGGAGTTCGACCGCGGCGCGCCGGTGGGAGATGCCGAGGGCGAGGATGGCCATGGGTCTCGGGATTCTACGCGGCTCCGGAGGCAGTGCTACCGCCGCCAGACGATCCCGGCGCGTGACGGACCCGGGGGGTCCGGGTGTGGGTCCGGGTACCATCTCCGCCCGCTTGCACCCGAACGCACACGACGGAGGAACCGGCATGGAACGTGGCAGGGCCCGCGACCTCGGGGTCGTGATCGGCACGTTTCCGCCCGGGCCGCGGAACGCCGTGACCGACGTGGATGGCGTTCGGGTCGGACACCGGACGATCGTGCGCGACCCCGCGCCGGATGGGGCGGGCGCCGTTCGCACCGGTGTGACCACGGTCTTCCCGCACGAAGGCCTTCCCTGGATCGAACGGGTCTACGCGGGGACCGACATCCTGAACGGGTTCGGTGAGCTGATCGGGATTAATCAGATCGCCGAGTGGGGCCTGCTGCACTCGCCCGTCGTGATGACGAGCTCGCTCGCGATCGGCCGGGCGTACGACGCGACCGTTCGGTGGCGGACCGCCCGTCACGCGACGACGACGCACGAGGGCGGCGATATGCCCTTCGTGTGCGAGTGCGACGACTCCTATCTGAACGACGTCACGACGTTCCCGCTCGCCGACGAGGACGTCGCCGCGGCCCTCGACGCCGCGGAGGGCGTTGAGGTGGCCGAGGGATGCGTCGGCGCCGGCACCGGCACGCAGTGCATGGACTTCAAGGGCGGCATCGGCACCTCCTCGCGGACGATCCCGGGCGGGTGGACCGTGGGGGTGTTGGTGCTCACGAACTTCGGCGAGCGCGAGCTGCTCCGCATCGATGGCGTGCCCGTCGGTCGCGAGCTAACCGACCTGATGCCGGGGGAGCACACCGAGGGCTCGGCGATCGTGGTCGTCGCCACCGACGTCCCGATGGTGCCGCATCAGCTGCGTCGTCTCGCGGCTCGCGGCGGACTCGGGCTCGCGCGGTGCGGCTCGACCGGCCACAACGGTTCGGGCGAGCTGATGCTCGCGTTCTCGACGGCCAACCGGATCCCGCTGGCGTCGGAAGACGGCACCGTCGAGGTGCGGGCCGTCCTCGACGGCCCCGTCGAACGCTCCCCCGACGTCTTCAACGAGCTGTTCGCGGCGACCACGGAGGCGGTCGAGGAGGCCGTCGTGAACGCGCTGTTCACCGCGGAGACCACGGTCGGTCGCGACGGCCACGTCCTGCACGCGCTGCCGCTCGAGCGGACCCTGGAGATCCTCGCCCGGTACGGACGCGGGCCCCGTTAGGCGAAGCGCCTACTCGAAGCGGCCCGGGTCGAACGGCGCGGGGTCGAAGGGCGGCTCGGTGCCGAGGATCAGCGCGGCCGCCAGCTCGGCGCTGCCCGCCCCCAGGATCACGCCCTCCGAGCCGTGCCCGGTCGCGACGAACAGTCCCTCGCGCACCCAGCCGAGCAACGGCCGCTCGTCGGGCGAGACGGGCCGAACGCCGGACCACGTCGACAGCACCGGCGCCTCGGCGAGCGCGGGCACCAGCCGTGACGCCTGTGCGGCCACGATCCTCGGGACGTCGAGGTCGTACGGATCGGCGGCGAACGAGGGCTCGCGAGACGTGCCGGCGAGGACGGAGCCATCGGGCGCCGGCTGGATCATGGGAGAGACGTCGCGCGCCTCCGCCGCTTCACCGAACTCACGCATCGACAGCCTGACGGAACCCGGCTCGCTCGCGGGCGCGAGGTCCCGGCCGGACAGCAGGCGGCGCGCCCCGCTCTGGATCCAGTGGTGGAACAGCGGGCGCTGGGGCGCCGCGTGGACCAACCATCCGCGAGCCGAGGCGATCGGGAGCGAGACGCCGAGCGGCCTCGCGAGCGCCGGCGACCATGGTCCGGCGGCGAGGACGACCGCGTCGGCGCCGAGGACGCCGTCGTCGGTCACGACCCCGGTGACGCGGTCGCCCTTCGCGACGAGCCGGCGGGCGGGGGCGTGGTGGCGGATCGTCGCGCCTGCCCTCCGGGCGAGGGCGCCGAGGCACACCGTGAGTGCGAGCGGGTCCACGCGGTGACCCTCGTGCAGCAGGTAGGCCTCGCGTACCTCGGTCGAGAGCTCGGGTTCGAGCTCGCCGACGCGCTCGTCCACGCGCTCGACCCGAACGCCCACCGCCTCGGCCGAGGCGGCCCAGGCGCGGAGGTCCTCGATCTCGTCCTCGTCGATCGTGACGGCGAGCGTCCCGATCGGCTCCTCGTCGAGGAAGAACGGCGTCGGCGGATCGTCCGAGATCTCGGCGTAGCGCTCGAGGCTGCGGCGCGCGAGCGGCGCGAGGACCGGATCCTTCGAGGTGTCGAGGTACCCGAGGTTGCGCCCGGAGGCGCCGGCCGCGAGCTCGTCCTTCTCGAGCAGCGTGACCGATGCGCCTCCGTCGGCGAGCTCGAACGCGCACGCCGTTCCGATGATCCCGCCGCCCACCACGACGATGTCGGGCACGGTCGCGAGCGTACCGGTTGAGCCCTTCCGTAGAATCCTTCCCGGAGACGTGGCTGAGTGGCCGAAAGCAGCCGCCTGCTAAGCGGTTAGGGGGGTAACACTCCCTCGCA
>Ga0209887_1000110_pt1 | contig 22664 bp, 22 predicted proteins | sample GWRWN1_30_40_FD_187230 | JGI IMG/M metagenome (GOLD analysis project Ga0209887, IMG submission 187230) | Riverbed sediment microbial communities from areas with no vegetation in Columbia River, Washington, USA - GW-RW N1_30_40 (SPAdes)... | ecosystem: Environmental > Aquatic > Freshwater > River...
TGCAGTACGCGGACGTCACCGATCCCAAGCAGCAGGGGATCGTCCTCACGCAGTCGCCGGCCGCCGGCGAACGGGTCCGGTCCGGAACGACCGTCGTGATCGTGGTGGGACAACATGCAGGGGGCCCGCACCGGCGCCCGTAGCGCTCATCCTCCCAGACGAGCGCGCACCCGGGCCTGCACCGCGGTTCCGTCCACCATCCCCTTCGCCTTGCCCATGACGAACCCCATGACCTTGCCCATCTCGCGTGGTTCGGAGGCGCCGGTCGCGGCGATGGCCTCATCGATCAGGGCGTCGACCTCCGCGTCAGACAGCGGCACCGGGGCGTAGGCGTTCAGGACCTCGCGTTCGGTGGTCTCCTTCTGCACCAGGTCCGCGCGACCACCCTTCTCGAAGGCCTCGATGGACTCGGTGCGTCGCTTGACCTCACGAACGGCAACCTCCCGGACCTCGTCGTCGGAGAGCTCGTGGCGGACCTCCTTCTCCCGGTTGGTGATGGACGCGGAGAGCATGCGCAGGGCTCCCAACCTGATCTTGTCGCCGGCCTTCAGGGCCTCGTGCATCTCGCGCTGGACCTTGGCCTTGAGCGTGGACTCGCTCACCGTAGACTGCCTCCGTGCTCCCCTGGCTCATCGCGGTCGCGGCTCTCGCCGTGGCATGCGTGGCCTACGGGATCCTCGTCGAGCGGCGATGGTACCGGTTGGTCCGGCGCCGTATTCCCATCCTACCGACCGCCGAAGCCGTAGAGCTCACCGTGCTGCACCTCTCCGATATCCACCTGACACGGCGATCGGTGAGGATGCGGCGCTTCCTGACCGGATTGCCGGCGTGCGACATCTGCGTGGTGACCGGCGACATCGTGGGCGAGCCGGAGGCCGTGGAGGAGGCCGTCGAGGCCCTGCGGCCGCTCCGCGGCCGCAGGGCCTCGTACTTCGTCCTGGGATCGAACGACTACTACGTGCCCCGGCCGCTCAACTACCTCTGGTACTTCCGCAAGCGCCGCCGGCACCGGCCGGCCCGGCGGGGCCGGGCTCCGGAGCTCGTCGCGCAGCTCGAAGCGGACGGATGGGTCCACCTGAGGAACGGGCGTCGGGCGCTCTCGCTCGACGGACTGGGGGTCGAGGTGCTCGGCCTTGACGATCCGCATATCGGCCGGCAGGACCTTCGGGTGGCCCCCCGGGAGCACCCCCGTGCGTTCGGGATCGCCGTGGCGCACTCCCCCGACCCCGCGCCGGAGCTGGTCGCGCTCGGCTACGACCTCATGGTCTTCGGCCACACCCACGGCGGGCAGGTGCGGTTGCCGCTCGTCGGCGCGCTGGTCACGAACTCACACGTGCCGCGGCGGATCGCCTCGGGATTGGTGCGGATGGGGAAGGCGTACGCGCACATCTCGCCTGGCTTGGGGACCAGCAAGTACGCGCCGTTCCGGTTCCTGTGCCGGCCGGAGGCCACGGTCCTCGAGCTCGTGCCTCGCGCGACTACTCGGGGCCGACCATCTTCTCCGGCCGCACGAGCTCGTCGTACTCCTGCTCCGTGAGGAAGCCCAGGGCCATCGCAGCCCCCTTCAGGGTCGTGCCCTCATTGTGCGCCTTCTTCGCGATCTCGCCCGCCTTGTCGTAGCCGATCTTCGGCGAGAGGGCCGTCACCAGCATGAGCGAGCGGTCGACGAGCTCGGCGATCCGCTCGCGGTTGGGCTGGATGCCCTCGACGCAGAACTCGCGGAACGTCCGGCAGGCGTCGGCCAGGATCCGCGTCGAGTGCAGGAAGTTCCGGATGATGACGGGTTTGAACACGTTGAGCTCGAAGTTGCCCTGCGAACCGGCCACCGCGATGGCCACGTCGTTCCCCATGACCTGGCAGCAGACCATGGTCATGGCCTCGGACTGGGTGGGGTTGACCTTCCCCGGCATGATCGACGAGCCGGGCTCGTTCTCCGGGAGCGAGAGCTCCCCTAGGCCGGAGCGCGGTCCCGAGCCCAGCCACCGGATGTCGTTCGCGATCTTCATCAGCGACACCGCCAGCGTGCGGATCGCACCGTGGGCTGCGACCAGGGCGTCGTGGGAGGCGAGCGCGGCGAACGCGTTCGCCGCGCTCGCGAACGGCAGCCCCGCCAACTCCGCGATCTTCGCCGCCACGGCCCGGCCGAACCCTCGCGGAGCGTTCAGCCCGGTGCCCACGGCCGTCCCCCCGATGGCCAGCTCGTACAGGTCCGGCAGCGACTGCTCGATCCGGGCGATGCCGGCGTCGAGCTGCGCGACGTAGCCGGAGAACTCCTGGCCGAGGGTGAGGGGCACGGCATCCTGCAGGTGGGTCCGGCCGATCTTGACGATGACGGCGAACTCCTCCGACTTCCTCTGAAGGGCATCGCGCAGGGCGCGGACCGACGGCAGCAACTCGTGCACGATGGCCTGAACCCCCGCGATGTGCATGGCCGTGGGAAACGTGTCGTTCGACGATTGCGACATGTTGACGTCGTCGTTGGGGTGGATCGGCCGCTTGCTCCCCAGCTCCCCGCCGGCCAGCTCGATGGCCCGGTTCCCGATCACCTCGTTCGCGTTCATGTTCGATTGCGTGCCGGACCCGGTCTGCCACACGAACAACGGGAAGTGGGCGTCCAGCGTGCCCTCGACGACCTCGTCGGCGGCCCGCGCGATGAGGTCGGCCCTGTCCTTCGGCAGCAGCCCGAGCTCGGCGTTCACCAGGGCGGCCGCCTTCTTCAGGAGCCCGAGGGCGCGCACGACCTCGCCCGGCATCCGGTCCTCGCCGATCGAGAAGTGGTGAAGCGATCGCTCGGTCTGCGCCCCCCAGTACCGGTCGGCCGGGACCTCGATCTCCCCCATGCTGTCGGACTCCACCCGAGTCCCGCGGTCAGTCAACGCGCCCACCGCGTCCATCCGCGATCACGCGCTCGAAGACCCCCTCGTACCCGGCCACCATCGCTTCCTTCGAGAACAGCCGCTGCACGCGCTCCCGGCACGCCCGGGGATCGATCTCGGAGAGATGTTTCAGCTTCTCGGCGGCCTCCTGGGCGTAGTTCTCGACGCTCACGATCCATCCGGTCACGCCGTCCTCGATCACCTCCGGCACCGACCCGCGCGGGGTTGCGATGACCGGCGTCCCGCAGGCCATGGCCTCGGTCATGACCAGGCCGAACGGCTCGGGCCAGTCGATGGGGAACAGCACGGCCTTGGCCCGCCGCAACAGATCCACCTTCTCCTCCTGGGAGATCTCGCCCATCACCGTCCAGTCCTTCGGGATGATCGGCTTGATGTTCCTCTCCCACTCCTCCTCCTCGGTGGGATGGGCGATCTTCACGGCCGAGACGAGCATCTCGCCGGCCAGCTTCGCGGCCTCGATCGCGCGCCGCCATCCCTTCTCCGGGGCGGCCCGGCCCAGGAACAGGACGAAGTCCTCCTTCTTCGTGTTGAACGAGTAGAAGGACATGTCGATCCCGTTGTAGACCACGCCGGCGTACCGGAGCGACTCGTGGAACCGCTTCTGGGCCTCGCTGATGGCCACGAACCACGCGCGGTCGTCTACCAGATCGTACAGACGGATCATCTCCGGCGTGAAGGAGCCGTGGAGCGTGTGCACGGTCGGCAGGCCGGTCTCGATGGACGCCGCGAGCGCGGAGAAGGGCGAGTGCACGTGGATGACCTCGAATCGTTCCCGCACGCCGCGCAACGAGAAGAGCGTGTGGGTCGTGTCGAGCATGACGTCGTTGATGGCCTTCGAACCCGGAGCGACCTGGAAGACATACTCGAGCTTGGCCTTGGTGACCGAGTCGCCCGTGGCGAAGAGCGTGACCTCGTGCCCGGCCTCGGCCAGGCCGTCGGCTTCCAGGGCCACCACCCACTCGATCCCGCCGTAGCCCTTGGGCGGGACGGCGAGCCACGGTGGGCAGAGCACGGCGATCCTCACGCGGTTGCCTCCTCGACTTGGGGCCGGATCCAGGGGACGAACCGGCGGTGGACGAACTCCTCGGCGTAGCTCGTCTCCCAGCGGTGGATGATCTCCTCGTGCTCGGGGTGGTGCTCGAATGCTCGGACCTGCTCGACCTCGTCCCACTCGGAGACCACGACGTAGGTGCGAGGGTCCCAGGGATCTCGCCCCACCTCGCTCCACCGGTGGCCCGGCTGCGCCTCGGCGAGGTCTCGGATGGCGGCCAGATCGCCCTCGAACCGACCGCGGTCGGCATCCTCGGCCAGGACGAAACGGAGGTAGGCGAGCACGGTCATCTGCATCGGCGCTCCTCGGTCGCTCCGAGGGGAAGCCTACCCGCCCGGCGCCGCGGCCAGCCGATAGACTGGCCGGCACGGGACGTAGCGCAGCTTGGTAGCGCGCAGCGTTCGGGACGCTGAGGTCGCGGGTTCAAATCCCGCCGTCCCGACCCGCTCCTCGGGCCGGGGACCCCCCGGAACCCCTTGCGGTGCACGGGGTCCCCGGCCGGGCTTAAGGGCCCGGTCGTTTCGCGCCGAAACAGAACGAGTGTTTGACGAACCCTCGGCCCGCCATATACGGTTTGCCCCGGCTGCCATGAGCAGCTTCTTCTTTATGCGGGCAGAGCGAGCCGGGAACCGAAGTCGCATCGCGCGGGGCGCAGTCGCCCTGCTGATTACGCTCTCCGCATCCGTCGCCTCCGCCTCACTCTCGACCGCTTCGCCATCCCAGCGCGACGTCCAGGCGGCGAGGGACAAGCTCGATGAGCTGAGCCAGCGGCTGGGGATCCTGGTCGAGCAGTACGACCAAGAGCAGGTGAAGCTGCAGGACATCCAGTCCCACCTGGCAGCTACTCGGGCCGAAGCCGCCAAGGCCCAGGGGGCGGCGCTGCGGGCGGTGGCCGACCTGAACGACCGGGCCGCGCGGGCCTACCAGGGAGTTGGGTCCGAGCTCGAGATGCTCCTCGGAGCCTCGTCGTTCGCCGAGTTCTCCGACCGCCTGGAGTTCATGGGGAGCATGGCCCAGGCCGACGCCGACCTGGCCACCCGGGCCGCCACCGCTCAGCAGCAGGCGAGGTGGCTGGCGGCGAAGCTGTCGGACGCGCTCGCCCGGCAGCAAGATCTTCTGGCCTCGCTCCAGCAGAATGAGTCCGAGATCCGAAGGGGCATCGGCCAGGCCAAGGCCCTGTACGAGGACATGAACCGGCGGTACCACGACGCGCTCGCCGCCCAGCGGGCCGCCGCAGCCAGTACGTACACGATCTCGCCTCCGCCGGGCGGCCCACCCCCGGCGCTCAACGCGAACGCCCAGGCCGCCATCGATGCCGCCTACTCGATGATCGGCGTGCCCTACCAGTTCGCCGGGTCGAGCCCGGAGTCGGGATTCGATTGCTCCGGGCTCACGATGTGGGCCTGGGCGCACGCCGGCGTCTCGCTCCCCCACTCCTCGGAGATGCAGTACGCCGTGCTCCCCCACGTGGCCCAGAGCGATCTCCAGCCGGGCGACCTGGTGTTCTTCTACTCGCCCATCCACCACGTGGGCATCTACGTCGGCGGGGGCCAGATGATCGACGCGCCCCAAACCGGGACCGTGGTGCAGATGCGGTCCGTCGAGTGGAACGTCTACGTGGGCGCCGCGCGCCCGTAGCGGCCGACGCTGCAACCGGGCTCGCCAGCCATACGCCCGAGCCGACGGTACGCTCTCTCGCGTGGCCGAGGAACCGGGGGGCTCGGCGGCGTCGCCGGAGGACCTGCAACTGGTCCAGGCCCTCCGCGCGGGGAACGAGGTCGCGTTCATGATGCTCGTCGAGCGATACGGCCCCGCGATGCTCCGGCTGGCCAGGATGTACGTGCCCACCCGGGCCATCGCCGAGGACGTGGTGCAGGAGGCGTGGCTCGGGGTCCTGAAGGGGCTCGACGGCTTCCAAGGACGGTCGTCGCTTCGAACGTGGATCTTCCGGATCCTGGTGAACACGGCCAAGACCCGGGGACAGCGGGAGAGCCGGTCGATCCCGTTCTCCTCTTTGTGGGCCCCGGACCCGGACTCCGAGCCGGCGGTGGAGCCCGAGCGGTTCCGTCCGGCCGGCGATCAGGTGCCCAACAGCTGGCTCGACAAGCCAACGAGCTGGGAGGGCGTTCCCGAGGACCGGCTGCTTTCGCAGGAGACCTTCGATCGCATCCGGGAGTCGATCGACCTCCTGCCGCCGAACCAGCGCGAGGTGATCCGCCTCCGGGACGTGCTCGGGTGGAGCTCGGAGGAGGTCTGCGATGCGCTGGACCTCAGCGCCACGAACCAACGGGTGCTCCTCCACCGAGCCCGTTCGAAGGTCAGGGCCGCGCTGGAGCGATACTTTCAGGAGGAGATGACGAAGGCGTGAGCACCCCAACCGACCTGACGTGCCGCGAGATGGTCGAGCTCATGAACGACTATCTGGAGGGCGCGCTGGCCAAAGGCGAGCGCGCCCGATTCGAGGCGCACCTCTCGATCTGCGATCCCTGCACCACCTACCTGGCGCAGGTCCGCGAGACGATCCGCCTTGCCGGCAGGCTCACCGAGGAATCCGTGCCGCCCGGGGTTCGAGACGAGCTCCTGCAAGCGTTCCACGATTGGAAGGACGCGTAGCCGAGGACGAGTCCGGCATCGGGGCTGTCCCTACCTGGTCAGGCGGACGTGCCCGTTCGCTCCGATGGCCTCCACGTCCCAGTGGGTCCCGAAGGCGTGCATCCCGTGGACGAAGATGCGTCCGATCTCCGCGGGGACATTGGGGTCGATCCGAACCTCTCCGTCGCGCACGTCCAGCCCGAGCATGTTCCTGACGAACACGAACGGTGCGCCGGTGGCCCAGGCCTGGGGGCTGCACGCGGTGGGATACGGCACGGGGAACCGCCCGATGCTCCGGTCGAACCCGGCGAAGGCCTCGGGGAGGCGGAAGTCGCTGAAGGACGCCGCCTCCAGCTGGGCCAGGCCGATCCGGTTGGCCTCGTCTCGGAAGCCCGCCCGAACCAGGCCCATGGCCACGATCGAGTTGTCGTGGGGCCAGATCGTCCCCACGTGGTAACCGATCGGGTTGTACCCGCCGTCAGTGCGCGAGATCGTCCGCACGCCCCATCCGGAGAACATGTCCTGGGACATCAGATGGTCAGCCACGATGCGGGCCCGGTCCTCCGGCACGATCCCCGACCACAGCAGGTGGCCCATGTTCGAGGTCATAGAGTCGATGGGCCTCTTGTCACCGTCGAGCCCGACGATGTAGTAGCCGCCCCGCTCCTCGGACCAGAAGTCACGGTTGAACCGCTCGTACAGCTCGTCGGCCTGCTTGCGTAGGCTCGCCGCGAGCTCGGCGTCGTCCATCAGCCGTTCGGCCATCTCCGCAGCTCGGAGCTTGGCGTCGTACACGTAGCCCTGGATCTCCGCTGTGGCGATGGGGAGATACGGGATGGTCCCGTTCGCGTACTGGATGCCGTCCCATGAGTCCTTCCAGCACTGGTTGCCCAGGCCCTGCGAGGACCGGGTGCCGTACTCGACGTACCCGTCCCCGTCGCGGTCGCCGTACGCCTCGATCCACTCCAGGGCGGCCAGGACGTTCTTCCACCGGGCCCGGACGAACTCGTCGTCGTCACCGTGCCGCAAGTACTCGGACATCAGGATGAGATACAGAGGGGTGGCATCGGCCGTCCCGTAGTAGGGACTGTGAGGCTTCTCCCCGATGGTCGTGAGCTCGCCGTTTCGGACCTCGTGGAGGATCTTGCCCGGCTCCTCGTCCTTGAAGTCGTTGACCTCCTTGCCCTGGAGCGCGCCGAGCAGGTGCAGCGCCCCCCGGGCGAGCTCCGGGCCGACCCAGACCGTCTGCAGCGCCGTGACCAGGGTATCCCGCCCGAACAGCGTCATGAACCAGGGAAGGCCGGCGGCGGGCATGATGTAGCTCTCGCCGCCGAGCTCCCCGGCGATCCGGAGCGCGGCGAGGTCCAGGATCGACTTGTCGAAGACGTTCTTCAGGACGGCGTTGTCCGACTGGAACCGCGGCACCTCCTCCAGCCAGTTGGTGAGGGCGCCCTCGACCTGCTGCTGCTCCTCGCCGAACTCGTCGTGCATCGGCTCCAGCACCGTCTCGTTCACGCGAACGGTCACGCGAAGCACGAAGACGAGTGCGGTCCGGGAGTCGAGCTCCACGTCCCACACCAGGTCGTTCCCGTCGATCGCCGGTCTTCGCTCCTCGAGCAGCTCCGGCTCCATCATCGACGAGGGATCGAGCCGCTCCTCGAGGCCCTGGCGGATGATCCCACTGCGGCGAACCTCCACGTTCGTCTCGGCGAGGTAGCCCTCGCTCTCGTAGTGGAAATGAAGGAGCGAAAGCTCCTGGTCGTGCTCGACGTCGATCTTGGCGCTCCGGTCTCGTACCACGCTCTTGACCTCGAACAGGTCGGCGAAGTCCGCACCGACCCGTAGCCGGAGCCCGAAGTGAACGGGTTCGGACGAGGAGTTGTACGCGCCGACCTGCTCGTGGAGCCCGTTGCCGACGAACCGGAACCGCCGGACCGTCAAGGTGTTGGCCCGAAGTCCCGGCATCTCGGGGTTCGTCAGGAAGAAGGCGGCGGAGTAGTAATCGACCACGCGGGACTTGAGCAGCGACAGGGGCTCGCCGTTCAGCGTGAGCTCCCAGCTGGACAGGAACCGCGTGTCGTCATGAAGGAGCCCTCCGATGGAGCCGGCCGGCACGTCGCCGAGCGAGTCGGAGAACATGAACGTGCGGCCCTCAAGGATGGCGATGGCGTCGGTGCCGAGCTCCGGCGGGTAGGACTTCTCGTCCCGGCCCTCGACGGGCGGACGTGGTTCCGGTTGGGGGTCGAGCGGCGTCGGCCGCCTCCCGGCGGCGGGCGCCGGCTTCGCCTTGGGGGGCGGCGAGCCGTGCACGGCCGGCGCGTCCTCCCGCTCGCCGGAGCCGCCGGCGACCGGGGGCATGCCGAGATCCGCCAGACGGGTCTCGGCCTGTTGCACGAGTTGCTGGTTCCCGATGGCCCGCGCCTCCTCCAGCGCCTGGACCAGCAGGTCCCGTGCCTGAGCCTTCCTCGCATCGGCCTTGTCGGGCGTGGCGTACTTCAACCGCTCGTCCGCCTTCACGATCAGCTCGAAGATCTCCCTCGGGTCCATGCCGTCTCCCCTCAGATCCGGCCGATCTCCACGACCGTCTTCACGTCTCCGTCCCGCCGCTCCAACGCCTCGTGCCACGAGGCCAAGGGGACCCACCGGGTCACCAGCCGCTCCAGCCACGCTCGGTTGGCCCGGGCCAAAGCGGTCGCCGCCTGCTCGTAGTGCCGCCGGTTGGCGTTCACCGAGCCGAATACCACGTTGTTGTTGAGCACCATCTGTTTGTTCAGCGCGTCCACATCGAGCGGCAGCGTGCGCTCGGCCGGCGATATGCCCGTCAGGCACATCACGCCGTCGGGCGCCAGATGGTCGATGGCGTGGAACACCAGCGGCCCCACCCCCGTGCAATCGATGACCACGTCGAACAGGCCGGCCACGTCATCCAACGAGCCGGCATGGTAGGTCGCGCCGAGGTCTCGGACGAGCACCGGCTTCAGTCCCGCGTCGACCACATCCAGGACGTGGACGTCCAGCCCGCGTAGGCGGCCCAGCATGGCACCGAGGAGCCCAAGCGGTCCGGCCCCCGTCACCAGGGCCCGCCTCGGCTCCCACACCGCACGGCGGCCGATCCGCTCGACGTGCTCCCATGCCTTGGCCACCACGGACGTCGGCTCCGTCAGCACCGCCAGTCGTCCGAGGGCCGGATCGGCCTTCACGGCGAACTCCGGCTCGATCCGGAACCGCTCCGACAGGTACCCGTCACGCCCCTTGATGCCCCGCTCGGTGTACAGGCCGTTCCGGCACATGTCCCACTCCCCGGCCGCGCAGCTGTCGCACGGTTCCGGGTCCGGCCGGCGAACGAACCCCACCACGAGGTCACCGGGCGCGTGGCCGCTCTCCAGCGGGGCCTCGAGCACGCGCCCCAGGGACTCGTGCCCCAGGATCAGCCGGTCCTTGCCGGGAGGGGCCTCCCCGTACTTGCCCTCGACGATCTCGTTGTCGGTGCCGTCGGCGCCGACCGCGATGGTCTCGCACAGGATCGAGCCCTCTTCGGGATCGGGTTCCGGCACCTTCTCCAGCGCTCCAGAGTTCGGCGTGGGCGGGCCGACGGTCACCGCGAGCATGGTCATCAGTTCCGGTCCTTGTTCTCCAGGTACTGGCGGATGGCGATGGCGGCTCCGGCGCCCTCGCCCACCGCGGAGGCCAGCTGCTTGGTCGAGCCGGAGCGCACGTCGCCGGCCGCGAAGACCCCCGGCATGCTGGTCTGGAAGCCCATGTCGGTGGCGATCAGCCCCCGGTCGTCCAGGTCCACCGACCCCTTGATGAACTCCGTGTTCGGGTCCAGGCCGATGAACACGAAGCAGCCGGCCGGGTGGAGCTCTTCGGCCTTCCCTCCAGTTACGTCCTCGATCAGGATGGCGCCGAGCTTGCCGCTCCCGTCGTCCTTCGGCTTGAACTCCTTCACCGAGTGGTTCAGGAGGACCTCCATCTGCTTGTGCATGTTCACCTTGTCCTGGAGGAGCTTGTTGGCCCGGAGGCGGTCACCCCGCTCGACGATCGTGACCTTGTCCACGAACTGGGTGAGGAACAGTCCCTCCTCCAGCCCGCTGTTCCCGCCGCCCAGCACGACGAGCTCCTTCGCGCCCTTGTAGAACGGGCCGTCGCAGGTGGCGCAGAAGTGGATGCCCGCCCCGATCAGGTCGTCCTCGCCTGGCGCGTTGGTCCGGCGGTACGAGGAGCCGCTGGCGATGAGGGCGGCCCGGGCGTGGTAGTGGTCGCCGGTGGCGGTCTCGACGTCGACCTGGTCGCCGTCGCTCGTGATCGACAGCACCGACACGGCCTGCAGGAGCTCGACCCCGTAGCGACGGGCCTGCTGGACGATGCGCTCGGCCAGCTCGGCTCCCCCGATCCCCTCGGGGAAGCCCGGGTAGTTGTCCAGCCGCTCCGTCACGCCGGCCTGGCCGCCGAGACCCTTGCTGTCGATCACGAGCGTCTGCAGGTTCTCTCGGGCGGCATAGATCGAAGTCGTGAGGCCGGCCGGGCCGCCGCCGATGATGATCAGGTCGTAGACGTGCATCATGGCCATCCGCTCGAGTCCGATCTTCTCGGCCAGCTGCTCGTTGGTGGGCTCAGAGAGGAACGTGTCGTCCGGGAAGATGACGGTCGGGATGACGTTGTTCCCGTTGTTCCTGGCCTGGACCACCTTCACGCCCTCGGGGTCCTGTTCGATGTCGTGCCACTCGAACGGGATGCGTTGGTCGCCCAGGAACCGCTTGGCCCGGCGGCAGTCCGGGCACCAGCTCGCCCCATACACCTTGATGTCAGCCACGTCGAGGTCCCCCTTCCCGGCTCGGCCCCGCGCCCCATCGTCCGTTCGCCGGGCGCACCCGAGACGGTCTCACCGTGTGGCCCACGATCCCGGGCGTTACAGGCGCCGAGCCACCGACTGTAGCGTTTCGGGCCCCTGACGGGACACTCAAAGGGCGGCGCCGGGCCGCCGGGGTGCCGAACGCGCCGGGGAGCGCGGGCCGAGAAGGCAAGGGGCTGGTGGACGGGGAGGGTGGCGCCGAAGCGCTCACGTGTCGCGAGCTCGTGGAGCTCGTTACCGACTACCTGGAGGCCGCCCTCCCGCCCCCGGAGCGTGCACGATTCGAGGAGCACATCGCCGGCTGCGGCGCCTGCACCATCTATCTAGCCCAGATGCGGGACACGCTCGGCCTGGTCGGCCACCTCACCGAGGAATCGCTGTCCGCCGACGCCTGCGAGGCCCTCCTGGCCGCCTTCCGCGGCTGGAGGGATTGATCCAGGGCGGCGCTTCCCCCCGCCCACAAACGTTCCTCTCACCGCCCCGCGGTACGCTTGGCCGAGTCGCGACGCAGGGCTGGCCACGACGGAAGGAGCCGAATCATGCAGCTCGGGATGGTGGGCCTTGGTCGGATGGGGTCGAACCTGTCGCGCCGCCTGATGCGCGGCGGTCACGAGGTCGTCGCCTACGACGTGAGCCAGGACGCGGTCCGCCAGCTGGAGGGCGAGGGCGCGATCGGCACGGCCTCGCTCGAGGACTTCGCCAGCAAGCTCTCCAGGCCCCGGGCGGCCTGGATCATGGTGCCCGCCGCTTTCGCCGGCCCCACGGCCGACCAGCTCGCCGAGCTCATGAACCCGGGCGACGTCATCATCGACGGGGGGAACTCCTACTACCGCGACGACATCGAGCGGGCCGAGCGGTACGCCTCGAGGGGCATCGCCTTCATCGACGTCGGCACCTCCGGCGGCGTGTTCGGGCTGGAGCGGGGGTTCTGCCTGATGATCGGGGGAGACGAGGAGGCGGTGCGGCGTCTCGATCCCATCTTCGCCGCCCTCGCGCCGGGCGTGGAGGTAGCTCCGCGGACGCCGGGCAGAGATCGCGCGCAGAAGAAGAGCACCGCGGAGGCCGGCTACCTGTACTGCGGCCCGTCCGGCGCCGGCCATTTCGTGAAGATGGTCCACAACGGGATCGAGTACGGCATCATGGCCGCCTACGCCGAAGGCCTGAACGTGATCCGCAACGCGAACGCCGGGAACAGGGAGCAGGAGGCGGATGCCGAGACCGCACCGCTCCGCAACGCCGAGTACTACCGGTACGACATCGACACGGCCGAGGTGGCCGAGGTGTGGCGCCGGGGAAGCGTCGTCGCGTCCTGGTTGCTCGACCTGACCGCAGCGGCGCTGTTCGAGGACCCCGACCTCGAGGGCTACTCGGGGCGGGTGTCCGACTCCGGCGAGGGCCGGTGGACGGTGCTCGCCGCGGTTGACGAGGGGATTCCCTTGCACGTCCTTTCGGCCGCTCTGTTCGACCGGTTCGAGTCCCAGGGCCAGGCCGACTTCGCCGACCGCATCCTGTCGGCACTTCGAAAGCAGTTCGGCGGGCACCTGGAGAAGCCGGGCTGAGGCCCGGATCACCTCCGATGGCCGCGAAGGGGAGCATCACCCGGACCGCCGAATGGGAGGCCCTGGAGGCCCACCGGGGCAAGATGGAGGGCGTCCACCTCCGAGACCTGTTCGCGGAGGATCCGGCACGTGGCGAGGCCCTGACCCTCGAGTCGGGCGACCTCTACCTCGACTACTCGAAGAACCTCGTGACCCGCGAGACCCTCCACCTCCTCGTGGCGCTGGCCGAGCGCTCAGGGCTCCGCCGCAGGATCGACGCGATGTTCGCAGGGGAGCGGATAAACGTGACCGAGGACCGGCCCGCCCTGCACGTCGCGCTCCGGGCGCCGAGGGACGAGGTGATCGAGGTGGACGGGGAGAACGTCGTCCCATTAGTCCACGCGGTGCTCGACAGGATGGCCTTGTTCGCCGAACGGGTCCGGTCCGACGAGTGGAAGGGTCACACCGGCAGGCCCATCCGAAACGTCCTGAACGTCGGGATCGGTGGCTCGGACCTGGGTCCGGCCATGGCCTACGAGGCCCTCAGGGACTCCTCGGACCGGAGCATGACGTTCCGGTTCGTCTCCAACGTTGACGGCACCGATGTCTTCGAGGCCACCCGGGATCTCGACCCCGAGGAGACCCTGTTCATCGTCTCGTCGAAGACGTTCACCACCCTCGAGACCCTGACGAACGCCCGGACCGCACGGGATTGGCTGCTCTCGAAGCTCGGCACCCCGAAGGCTGTGGCCAGGCACTTCGTGGCCGTCTCCACGAATGCGGAGAAGGTCGCCGAGTTCGGCATCGACACCGAGAACATGTTCGAGTTCTGGGATTGGGTGGGGGGTCGGTACTCGGTCGACTCCGCGATCGGACTGTCGCTGATGGTCGCCATCGGGTCCGAGAGCTTCCGCGACATGCTGGCCGGGTTCCGGCAGATGGACGAGCACTTCCGGACGGCGCCGTTCGAACGGAACATGCCCGTGCTGCTCGGACTGCTGTGGACGTGGTACGGGAACTTCTTCGGGGTGGAGACCCACGCCGTCCTGCCGTACAGCCAGCACCTGGAGAAGCTCCCCGCGTACCTCCAGCAGCTCGACATGGAGTCCAATGGCAAGTCGGTGGACCTGGACGGGAACCCGATCGACTACCAGACCGGCCCGGTGGTGTGGGGAACGCCGGGGACGAACGGACAGCACGCGTACTACCAGCTGATCCATCAGGGGACGAAGCTCGTCCCCTGCGACTTCATCGGGTTCGCCCAGCCCAGCCACGCGGTGGGCGAGCACCACGACCTGTTGATGGCGAGCCTCTTCGCCCAGACCGAGGCCCTGGCGTTCGGCAGGACGCGGGAGGAGGTGGAGGCCGAAGGCGTCCCGCCGGAGCAGGTCCCCCACCGGACGTTCCGCGGCAACCACCCCACGAACACGATCCTGGCTTCGAGGCTCACGCCGAGGGTGCTCGGGCAGCTGATCGCCCTGTACGAGCACAAGGTGTTCACGCAGGGGACCATCTGGAACGTCAACTCGTTCGACCAGTGGGGGGTGGAGCTGGGCAAGGTCCTGGCCACCCGCATCGTGCCGGAGCTCCAGGCGGAGGCCGAGCCGCAGATCCGCCACGACTCCTCCACCAACGCCCTGATCCGTCGATACCGGCGGCTGCGAGCCGAAGGAGGCCGGGGATGAACCGGATCATCGACGTCTCGCTGCCCATCGGGCCGGACCTGCTCGTGTGGCCGGGCGACCCCGCCGTCGAGATCGCACCGAGGCTCGAGATCGCCAGGGGTGACCCGGCCAACGTCTCGGAGCTTCGGATCGGGACCCACACCGGCACGCATGTCGACCCCCCGGTTCATTTCGTCCCCGGCGCGCCGGGGATGGATCGGGTGCCGGTGGACCTGCTGATCGGGGAGTGCGTCGTGGCCGACGCCCGAGGCCTTCGAGGCCCGCTCGGCCCGGCCGATCTCGACGCGCTGAAGATCCCGGCCGGCGCCATGCGGGTGCTGCTGAAGAGCGACAACTCGGAGATCTGGCGCCACCTGCCGGCGACGTTTCCCGACGAGTACGTCTGCCTGTCGCCCGAGGGCGCGATGTGGGTGGTGGCGACGGGCATCAAGCTCCTGGGCGTGGATTTCCTGTCGGTCGAGCAGAAGGGCGCTCCCGGACACCCCACCCATGTCGAGCTGCTCTCGAACGGCGTGGTCATCGTGGAGGGGTTGGACCTCGGCGACGTGGAGCCGGGCGAGTACACCCTGGCCGTGCTGCCGCTCAAGATCGTGGACGGCGACGGCGGTCCGGCCCGCGCGGTGCTGATCGAGAAGGGCTAGCGCGCCGGTGATGAGCATGCCGACGGTCGTCCTGTTCGACATCGACGGCACCCTGATCGACTCGGGGGGAGCCGGTGCGCGGAGCTGGAAGCACGCGTTCGACAAGCTCTATGGGATCCCCGCCGACATCGGCTCGCACACGTCGGCCGGAGAGACCGATCCGGTAGTCGCCCGCAAGACGTTCGAGGCCGCGGTGGGACGCGAGCCGAAGGAGGAGGAGCTGGCCCGCCTGTTCGCGGTGTACCTCCTGCGGCTCGCGGAGGAGGTGCGAACGTCCGAGGGCTACCGCGTCATGGAGGGCGTCGAGGACCTGCTGCTCATGCTGTCCGACGCTGGGACGATGCTCGGGTTGGTGTCGGGGGCCATGGAGGGCGCCGCGCGGGTCAAGCTGTCGCGAGCCGACCTCAACCGGTTCTTCGTGTTCGGCGGGTACGGCTCGGACTCGGACGACCGGGCGAAGCTCACCCAGGGCGCCATCGACAAGGCCACGATGCTCCACGGCCACGACGTCACGCCGGATCGGGTGTTCGTCGTCGGGGACACCCCCCTGGACGTGGAGGCGGCAAAGTCGGTCGGAGCCGTGTCGGTGGCGGTGGCCAGCGGGAAGTTCTCGGAGGACGAACTGCGTTCGGCAGGTGCCGGGCACGTGCTCCCCTCGCTGGCCGCCCAGTTCCCCGCGATGAGCGAGTGAAGATGAAGGAGGCCGCACCATGAAGACACGATCGCTCGGCAAGGACGGACCCGAGATCTCGGTGGTCGGCTACGGAGCCTGGGAAGCCGGCGGCGCCGACTGGGGGCCGAACGCGTCCGACGACGCCGTCGTCGACTCGATGCGCACGATCTTCCATGCCGGGATCAACTGGATCGACACGGCCGAGGTGTACGGCCAGGGCCGTTCGGAGGAGCTCGTGGCCCGGGCCGTGGCCGACCGCCGTGACGAGATCCTGATCTTCACCAAGGTGGCTCCCGACGACGAGGGGTCGGGGCTCCGGCCCGAGGAGATCCGAAAGGCCATCCACGGCTCGCTCTCCCGCCTGCAGACCGATTACGTCGACCTGTACCAGGTGCACTGGCCGGACGACCGGATCCCGGTGGAGGACACGTGGGGCGCCATGGCCGAGCTGGTCCAAGAGGGGTTGGCGCTGCACATCGGCGTCTCGAACTTCGACCGCGCGCTTGTCGAGCGGTGCGTGGCGATCCAGCCGGTCACGTCGGTCCAGAACCAGTTCTCGCTCCTGCACCAGGACGATCGCGCGAGGCTCCTACCTTGGCTGGCCGAACAGGGCATCGGCTACCTGGCGTACGGGCCCCTGGGCTTCGGGCTGCTGACCGGGGCGGTCGAACACGGCACAGCGATCTCTGAGGGCGACTGGCGAGGCCGGCAGCGCGCCGGGTCGACCGATGAGGGGGAAGGGCCCTTCTCCCCGGGGAACTTCGAGCGGAATCTCGAACGGGTGGAGCGCCTCCGGTCGGTTGCCGAGCGGCTCGGCATTCCGCTCTCCACGCTGGCGCTGGCCTGGGCCCTCCATCAGAAGGACGTGACGGCGACCATCGCGGGCAGCAGGAATCCGGCCCACGTCAGATCGAATGCAGACGCCGGCGATGTGACGCTCGACGGACCTACCCTGAAGGATATCGATTCGTTCTTTGGGCCGAGGTGACGAGAGCCTGAGCCTCGTCGCCGATGCGCTTGCGGTCCTGGAGTCGATCGAGCCAGGCGCGAGGTAAGCCTCCCTCGCCGACGAGCGCGCCGACGAGCGCGCCGGCGACCGCGGCGTTCGTGTCCGTGTCGCCGCCGAGCGATACCACTCGCTTCACCTCGGTCTCGAAGTCGCCGGTTCCGAGGAGGGATTGCATGCCCACCCCGGCCGTGAACAGGCAGAAGCCTTGGTCCGGGCCGTCGATCCGTCGCCCCACGCCGGCCATCTCCACGAGGTACTCCAGCTCCTCCCCTCCCTCGCGGTCCTCCACCGCGCGGAGTGCCGCAGCGACGGCTCCCTCCGGTGACTGGCCGCGCGCCAGCGCCGCGACCGTGAGCGTCACGGCGAGCACCGCCGTCCGGCACCGTTCGTCGTGATGCGTCAGCGCGGACAGCTTCGGGGCCACCTGGACCAGGTCCTCCGGCCGGTTCGCGTAGGCCAGGCCGAGCGGAGCGCAGTACATCACCGAGCCGTTCCCGGCCGAGACCTCGGGGCCCCGCTCCTCCCACACCGCCCTGGCGACCTCGAACGGATCCTCGCCCCGATCGACCCGTGACAACACTCGTTTCGTCAGGACCCCGACGTCGGGCGGATCAGACCGGAACCACTCCAGGTGCCGGCCCACCAGGTCGTCCGGGTCGAACCCGTCCCGAGCGGTCAGGCTCCGGACCAGGTTCCGGGCCATGGCCGTGTCGTCCGTGGTCGAGCCCGGTGGCAGGCCCATCCACGGAAGCTCCAGGGCCGGCAGTGGGTCGGGGATGGCGTCGGCCCGCCAGCCCTCGAAGGGGGCCCCGAGGGCATCCCCCAGGGTCAGTCCCAGCACGCTCCCCACGATCCGGTCGGAGGTGTCCACGGCTCGCGATGCTATCGGCCACGGTCGAGCGCGCTTCCCTGTTGGTACGCTGACTGGCCGCATGGACAAGTTCGGACCTGCTCATCGCACCTGCCGCCGGGTCGGCGCGCCCCTCTGCGGGCGCCCCAACTGCCCGGCCAACAAACGTCCCTACCCTCCGGGCCAGCACGGCCGGGGACGCAAGCGACTGTCCGAGTACCAGGTCCGGCTGCTCGAGAAGCAGAAGCTCCGCGCCATCTACGGCGTCGGCGAGCGCCAGATGCGCGTGTACTACGACCGGGCTTCCAGGAGGACCGGCGTGACCGGCGAGGAGCTCATCCGCCAGCTCGAGACCCGACTGGACGCCATCGTCCTTCGCCTGGGCTTCGCCCTGACCCAGCGCCAGGCGCGCCAATTGGTCTCGCACGGCCACGTCCTGGTGGACGGCAGGCGGATCGACGTACCGAGCGCGCAGGTGAAGCCGGGACAGACCGTCGAGGTCGGCCCCAAGGGCCGGAACCTCGTCTCGGTCCGGGAGGCACTGGAGATCACCCTGGACCCGCCGGCCTACCTGTACCGCAACAAGGACGAGGTGAAGGGCACACTGTCGCGCCTGCCCGAGCGCGACGAGGTCCCGCTCCCGGTTCCCATCGAGGAACGGCTGATCATCGAGTACTACTCGTAGGCGCGGCGTCCTCCGGCGTCAACGCTCCTCGCACGAACGCGACCACCTCCCGCTCTCGGCGGTGCAGCGATGCGCGCCCCTTGTCCTTCCCGACCACTGCGCTCAGCACGCTGGCCTCGGTGAGCGAGCCGACCACCGCCGTGTACAGGGTGAACAGCAGGAGCGCGGGGTCCTGACGGCGGATCTGCCCCTCCTTCATCCCCGTCTCCAGGAACGCGATGGCCCGGATCCGGAGCGGATCGAGCACGGCGGCGAACCGTTCGAACGCCTCGGGCCCGAGCCGTCCGGCCTCCCGGACGAACATCGGGAACTCCGGCCACTCCTCGGCCAGGTGGAACACGGCGTGGATCACCCCCTCCGCCCGTTCCCAGTACGTTTCCTTACCGGCCAATGCCTCGGTGAGCGCCTCGGCCAGCCGCCGCCCCGCCGCGGCGAGGCTCGCCTCCAGGAGAGCCTCCTTCGTCGGGAAGTAGTAGAGCAGCGTCTGCTTGCGGATCCCCGCGGCGGATGCGATCGCGTCGAGGCTGGCGCCGTTGTACCCGTCCCGGCCGAAGTGGCGGATGGCCTGCTCGATCAGCAGGTCCCGCCGCCGCGCGCCGCCGGTCCTCGTCATCGCGCTCCTGCGCTCAGCGCCACGCGGGGGGCCTGCCGCGCCGGGCGATGTCTCGGGATCCCTCCCACGTCCGGCGCCACTTCGGCCCGGACGGCCCGCTGAGCTTTGGGGTCTGACCGGAACCTGCCCGGCGCCGCGCCTCCCACCAACTGGTGCGATCCTCGTCGAACAGCTCGGCGATGGCCCGCTGCATCCGAAGCGAGAAGGCCTGGTGGCTCTCCCCTTCCTCGGGGCGGAGGGGGCGCCCGTAGCGCACGCGGATGGGGGGCCGGCCGGGCTTGGGCCAGAACCGGCCCTTCGGCATGGCGGCGTAGGCCCCGATGATGGCGATCGGCACGACCGGCATGTCCATGTCGATGGCCAGGCGGGCGCTGCCGTGGCGGAACCGCTGCATCCAGCCGTCCGGCGAGCGCGTGCCTTCGGGGAACACGATGAGGTTCCAGCCGTCCCGGATCAGCTCCTTGGCCTTGTCGGTGGCCCCCTCGCCGCCGCCCCGCTCGATGGGGAACCCGCCGTACACGAGCGCCGTGAACGCCGACCGCCACCACACGTCGAAGAAGTAGTCCTTGGCGGCGGCCGTCGCCGTCTTGTTCCTCCACTTCGGAGGAAGCGTGGTCAGGATCAGCGTGGCGTCCAGGTGGCTCGAGTGGTTGCTGATGAACATGACCGGCGGCTTTACGCCCTCCAGGTTGTCAAGGCCGAACACGTCGGGCGAAGTCTCGTTCCACACGATCGGCTTCATCACACCCGACAGGACCACGTCGCGGGCCGCGCGTCCGGCCGGGGTTCGGGCCCAGTCGGTGGGGAACGACCAAGGCTCGGCCGGCGGCGTGTGGGGCTCGGCGGTTCTGGGCGCCACCGGCCGGCGACCCCACCGCCATCCCCTGGCAACGTTTCGAACCTCGTCGGCCAGCGAACGCTTCGTGGTCCGCCCCATCACCGCACCTCCGCGATCGCGAGCGGGGGCACGTGCAGGTACGTGATCGACGGCGAGCGCCCGACGGTGTCACCGGCCATCTCCAGCGCGTCCCGGAACGAGGTGGCCGCCCGGTACCCCAGGCGCTCGCAGGCCTTGGGGTTCCCGCCCACCACGATGACGTCGCCCAGGTAGTCCAGGGCATGCGCACCCCAGTACCACATGTAGAAGGGGTGCACGCCGTGGTACGCGTGGCTCTTGCGGTAGAGGTGGATGTACCAGGGGTCGGTGGCGTACTGCTGCTCGTACTTCGACTCGATCGTCGAGGGGTCGGTGGTCTGGGACAGCACCTCCTCGAAGAAGTCGACGTACGAGGGATGGTGCACCTGGTGGAACTCCCACGGGACGGGGTGGAACATGATCATGGCCCCGCCGGGGCGAACGACCGGCTTGTTCCGGTACATGTTGAACAGGTACCCCAGCCCCAGGCAGTGCACAAGGATGGGGTTCATGATCGAGTTCACGTTGTACGGCCCGATGAACGGAAGGCCCACGACCATCACGTCGCTCTGACCGTTCACCTCGGTGAGCTGTTGCTGGTGCAGCCGGGCCAGCGTCCGCTCGTGCACGGCCTCCGTCTCTCCGGCGTTGACCCCGGTCACGCCGTACGGTGACAGCACCCGCATCCACACCTGGTGACGGAGCTTCGGGGGAGCCATGTCGTTGGCTTTCTTCGCCGCCAGGTAGGTGGCCTGCTCCTTGAGCGACCACTCCCACTCGCGCTTGTTCATGAACCCGAACGGCTGGGGGAAGACCTCGTTGTTCAGCGTGGTCTCGATGGTGAAGATGCGCACGCCGTTGTCCTTCAGGAGCTGGCCCATCCGCGCGCAGGAGTCGTGGATGGCCGAGTGGCCGGCCCGGGGGTCCATGTAGGACTTGGAGTGCAGCATCGTGCTGACGTTGTGGTGCGGCCGGACGCCCCGGTAGCTGGCCAGGCCGACCGGGACCGACTTGTGCCCGCCGTCCATGGCCACCAGGTTGATGTTCACGTACACGATGAGATCGGACTCGGCGGCGCGCTTGTTGATCTCGACGTCCTCGCCCTGGTCGGTGGTGCCGACGTGCGTGAGGTTCGCGTGGTCCTCGGCATCGTGGTTCGTCAGGTCTCGCGGGTAGAACGACCGAAACACACGCTCCCCCACCGCGTGCTTGATCTCGTCGCCGGTCATCCGGCGGTGCAGCGAGTTGGCCACGATCAGCTTGATGTCCTCGACCCCCTTCTGCGCGGCGAGCTCGATGACCTCCTCCAGGACCAGCTGCCGGATGTCGGGCTCCTGCATCGGGGGGAGTGGGATCGAGATGTCGTCGAACGCGATCGTGAGCTTCATGCCGGGCTTGAGCAGCGCTTCGAGCGGCTCGGAATCGTGCGGGTGGGCCAGGGCGCGGCGGATGGCCTCGCGCACGTCCTTGATCCCAGGGAGCGCGTCCGGCGGATAGATGACACGCGACCCGAGCGGGAACTTCTGGAGCCGGAACCCCTCGCCCTCGTGGACCAGGAGCGGCGGCGTCCGCTCGTCGACCTCCAGCACGAACCCCGGTCTGCTCACGCTGTACCCTCCTCAGCTTCGCTCCGCAGGGCTGTAGCCCCCCTGGACCCCCGCATCAGTCAGCCCTCAGGTCGAACGCGACCTTCAACGTACCCAGCCGCCCGGCGCCGAGCGCATGGTCGATGGCCGACCTCCACCGCCGAAGCGGATACGTCGCCCCAACGATCCCGTCGAGGGGCGTCGCGGCGGCGATCCGAGTGGCGATGTCGAACGCCGACGTTCCATCGGCGTTCGACGGTTCCTTCCCCGTCGACCCCCGGGACCGGCGCCCGAGCTTCTCGATGCCCCCCGTGTACGCCCCCACCAACTCGAGCTCCCGGAACCACAGCGGCGTGAGGTCCACCCCGGCCACGGGGATGCCGGCCAGGACGACCCGGCCGCCTGCCCTCGTCGTCCGAAGGGCGAGATCGAGCGAGCCCTTCGACCCCACGCAGTCGATGGCCACGTCCATCCCGCCCAGCAGAAACGGACTGCCACGTTCGGGCTTGAGCTTCAACGCCCTGGTAGAACGACGGACCTCGTTAATCGCTTCGCCCGGCGACACGACGTCGGTCGCGCCGAACGACTCCGCCCACACCCGCTGCCGTCGGTGCTTGGCCACGACCACGACGCTCCCCGCGCGGGTCAGCTCCTTCAGCGCGACCAGCGTGAGGATCCCGACGGTGCCCGCTCCGATCACGAGCACGTCCGCGTTGGCGTGCACGTTCGCCCGGAGCGCGCAGTGGACCGCGCACGCGAGCGGCTCGACCAACACGGCTCGCCGGTCGGACATGTCCTCGGGCACCGGGTGGAGCTGCGAGCGGTGGGCCACGAACATCCGGCTCCACCCTCCGCCGGTGTCGGCGCAGAACCCGGTCTGCAGGCCGGGCGCGACGTGCCCGGTCGTCACCCGGTCGCACCGGCCGAACCGCCCCTCCGTGCAGGACCCGCACATCGGCTCGATGCCACGGGCCGCACACGACAGGACCGGCTCCAGCGTGACGCGGGTTCCGGCCGCCAGGCCGTCCACGTCGTCGAGGAGCTCCCCCACCACCTCATGGCCCGGAACGAACGGC
>Ga0209887_1000111_pt1 | contig 22539 bp, 21 predicted proteins | sample GWRWN1_30_40_FD_187230 | JGI IMG/M metagenome (GOLD analysis project Ga0209887, IMG submission 187230) | Riverbed sediment microbial communities from areas with no vegetation in Columbia River, Washington, USA - GW-RW N1_30_40 (SPAdes)... | ecosystem: Environmental > Aquatic > Freshwater > River...
GGCGACCAGGACGAACGCGCCCTTGGCCGCCCGCAGCCGGCGCACGGCGTCGGCCCGGCGCGCCGAGACCTCCGGCGAGGGGCTGATCCCCTCGTACGGGAGCGCCTCCCACGAGGGCAGGAGCGCCGCGCCATCGTCCCCGAGCCACGCTCGCGCCCCGCGGGCGAGCCGTTCCGCCTCCCGCGGGCCGGGCGCGACGAGCAGCACCGGAGCGCCGAGCGCCCGAGCGAGCGCCGCCACCAGCGCGTCCTCGCCGGCATCCGCGCGGGCGACGAGCGGGCGGGCGCGCTCGAGCAGCAGGCGTTCGAACGCCTCAGACCCGATCAGCGCGTCGAGCGCCTGCTCCAGGCTCACATGACCTCCTTCGATCCGTCCCTTGGCTCGTGCTTTGGCACCGTCACCGGACAGCACGAACAGGCCTCGTTCGGCGAACGAGGCCTTGCCACGCAATCGTCTTCGCGCCCCACTACGGTTCGCGCGGGGCGGAGCGATTGTATCGGTCCTGCGTCGGGAGCAGGCCGTCGGCGATCACGGAAAGGACCGCGTCGGCCGCGTCGTCGACCAGCAGAGCCACGTCGGGCTCCTCGCGCTTGGCGAACGTGTCGAGCACCCAGTCCGCCGCTTGCGTGCGACCGGTCGGACGGCCGACGCCCAGGCGCACGCGGAAGAAGTCGGGCGTTCGGAGCGCCTGTTGCAGCGAACGCAGGCCGTTGTGGCCGGCCGTCGAGCCGCCGGACTTCACGCGGAGCGCCCCGAAGGGCAGATCGATCTCGTCATGCACCGCGATCACGTGGTCGGGTTCCACGCCGTGCTTGCGCGCGAGCGAGGCGATCGCCGGACCGCTCTCGTTCATGAACGCGCGGGACTTCGCCAGGAGGACGCGTTCGCCCCCCGCGCGGATCTCGCAAACGTCCGCCCTGACGAAGCGAGCCTTGCGGAAGCGCTCGCCCTCGCGGGCCGCGATCTCGTCGACGACCCGGTAGCCGAGGTTGTGGCGGGTTCTCGCGTAGCGCTCGCCGGGGTTGCCGAGCCCCGCGACGAGCCAGGTCATGTCGGCGAGGGCGTCGAGCCCTCGGTCTCCCAAGCATTGCACGACGGTTCCACCCCTGTTGCCCCTGGTAGATGCCCCTTGTATGCGCGTGCGCACACGCTCATACCCCGAGTGGACAAACACTGGACAACAGGGGGCCGACCATGGCTGGGAAGTGGGAGCAGACCAACACTCCGGGCGTGTACGTCCAGCAGGGCCGGAACGGGAAGCCCCGCTACAAGGCAGCCTTTCGGGATGCTCGAGGCGTAGTGACCTCTAGGACGTTCCCCCGCGAGCGGATGGCGAAGGACTATCTCGCTGATATCCGGATCAGACGAGCGACTAATACCCTGCCGGATGTGTCCAAGGGTGCGCGGACCATGACCGATCTTTGGGAGCATTTCCAGAAGACCTACCGGGGCAAGCCCTCGACCTTCGCCTCCTACGCGCATCGGTGGCGGAATCATATCCAGCCCGCATTCGGCAAGAGCCGCCTTGACTCGCTCAGGCGATCCACCATCGAGGAGTTCTACGAAGCCCTAGCTGCGGTTGCCTGCCCGGCTTCCTCGACCATCGGCGAATGTCCGAGGTGGTTGGGCTACGGTCCCGGATTCAAGAGTCGAGCCTTTGGGTCTCGTACTCCTAATCCGTGATTAGCCCGTCGTCCCTCAACGCCGCGAGTTTCCTGAATTGGTCGGCGAGGTCCGGCGGTGGAACAGGCAATGAAGCGGTCTGCGTGGCGGCATCGGCTACCTGGCCGCCGCCTCGATGTCCAGATTGTAGAGCAGTAGCCGCAGTAGGACCTGGGTGGTCGCCTGCATCGCATCCGGGCCGAGACGAGCGGGCTCGACCTTGCAGACGAAGCCGCCGTCGATGATCTCGATGTTGACCAGCACCTCGCCGAGTTCACCGTCACGGAGGACAAGGACTTGACCGGTCGTCTCGACCCATAGTTCTGGCATAAGGTGAAGGCTACATTGCCCAGCGGTGTCGCAATTCTTCCTTCGGTGCAGGGGTTTGGTGGCAGAAAGGCATCGCGGCGTGTGCTCGTCGCCAGTGGCGATCCACCGGACTCCGACCAGGCCAGATTCGCGGGGACCGTCCACTTGGTCCAGGTCTGCAAGGAGCACGACCCCGACCCCCGGCAGTCGATGCCGCTGCCGCGACCGACGAACTCCATGCCGCCGGACTTCCGAGCGCCGGTCGTCGGCGGCGTCCTCGAGCACCGGGGCGAGGGGACTGCGAGCTCGGCGATCCGGTCACAGGATGCGGCGGGAGATCGGCGAGCCACGGTGTGAATCCGAGATGACGGATTCGCACCTCCAGCCCGGGGCAGCGATGTCTCCGCTACAGATACGTGGCTAGGAACTCCTGAGCGACCGCCGAATCGACCCGATACTCCAGGTTCGGCCCGGCGCAGCGCCAGCTAAACGTCCACGTGTTCAGCGCAACGATGGTCTCGCCGTGGAACAGCGGCCCGCCGGAATCGCCGAAGCACACCCCCGCCGTGATCTTCAGGAAGCGGTCCGGAAAGGCATCCTGCGCCACGATCGCGGTCACGTCGCGGTAGCTTCGAATTCCGTCAAAGACGGTGATCGCCTTCGGCGACGCGGCGCTACCGGTGATGAATTCATCGGTCCCGTAGCCGACGACGGTGAATGTCTCGTTCTTCAGGTCGAGCGTGTCGAGATAGCCCTCCTCCGCGATGGGCGCCGGTGTCACGCCGGCAACCGACTCGTCGAGGAAGACGAGCGCGATGTCCTCGGCCGGGGGCGCCAGGCACGCATGCTTCGAGTTGCCGAAACAGGGCCCCGCAGTGAACCAGTCCGGGTGAACGACGATGTAGTCGACGGTGTAGTAGGGCGCGTCCCCCTCTGGATCGAAGGAGATCCTCAGGTCGTCGGGCCCGAACCCATCAGACCCTTCCTCGACGAGAAAATCCGTGCAGTGCGCGGCGGTGAGAACGACGTCAGCGCGGACAAGCGTCCCCGAGCAGAAATCGAACCACTCCCCCTCGACATTCAACTGCAGCACGCCAACGTTCGCGTATTTGTTGGCTGTGTCGGATGTCCCGTCGATCACCGCGCCTGCCGGGGCGGCGAGGAGCAGGACTGCACTGATGACGGTAGCGGCGAACACGATCGTTGAACGTCGAGGTCGACGCATATTTCCTCCCTCTCTCCCGATTCAACGGGCAATCCGCTTCTTCCACCGTAATTCAGTCATCTGCACTCGCGCAACGGACCTGTCCCAGGAGCCCGGCGAGGTCCTGGGCGAGCTCGGCGATCCTGTCGCAGCGAGCGGCGGGAGATCGGCGAGCCACCGTGCGAATCCTAGCCGAAGTGCCGACGTAGACCTTGGCTGCGGCGACTGGAGTCGCCCAGAGGTACTGGGTCCCCTCGTGACCTTCGAGGAGATAGAGGCAGGGCTCAAGGCTCGCCTCGAGGCTCTCCCGCCGGCGGCTCGCGCCGAGCTGCTCCACGTCCTCATGCTTCCGGACTTCGAGCGAGCCGACCGGATCGGCGAGTTCTGGGGAAACCCGAAGACGCGGACGTTCGCCGAGCTGCTGATCGACTGTGAGGAGGACCGGACGCTCCGGGCGGTGCTGGTCAGCATGCTGCGAGAGGCGGATCGGGAGCGCCATGGGCCGCACCGGGAACCCGCGCCGCACGGGGAACACGACGTGTAGCTCCAGATGCGGAGCAGGGAGGCGCCGTTGTTTCCCTCTTATGCGAACCCGATCCGCAGTTCATAGGAACCGCGACCCCGGAAGGTTGTGACGTGGAGGTAGTAGGTGCCGGTCTTCTTCGCTGTGAACTCAATGTGTTCGTCCTTGCCCCGACCCTCGGTACCGCTCTTCTGCAGGTTGCAGCTCAGGAGGCACCCATAATCCACAGGCCAGGTGTCGGTCGCGCCCGGCTTCCACACATAGATGTCGAAGTCCGCCCGCCGAGGCACATCGAGAAGGACGGCGTAGGTCCTTCCCGCACGGAGCCTCTTCCTGTAGATGTCGTTGACGTCTGTTGGGTACGAGAGCGATCCCTTCTTCCTGTAGGTGATCGCCGTGGCGCCGCTCATCGTCCCATCCGTCTGAGACGCGTTCCTCACCGGTGACGCGGTGAGCGCATTGAGCGCATTCAGGCGGCCGCTCGTAAGCGTGAAGCCGCCGGCAAGATCCCCCGGCTGGTCCACAGAGTTCAAGATCGCGTTCCGTACCTGCTCGGGCGTGTATTGCGGGTGATAAGAGATCACCAGTCCCGCCACGCCAGAGACGAATGACGCTGCCATCGAGGTCCCGGTAAAAGTCGCGTATCCGCCGGACAGATACGTACTGAAGATGTCCATGCCGGGAGCGGCGAGATCTGTGGACGTGTTGCCGAAGTTCGTGAAGGAGCCGTACTGGTCTGAGTCGTTGCTCGCCGCGACCGAGACGATGTTGGCCAGGTCGTAGCTTGCGGGGAATACCGGAGCCACCGGGAAACCATAAATCAAGGACAGCTGGTCATTATCGAGAGATTCGTTCCCTGCAGCCGCGACCACCAGGACGCTGTTTTTCCCCGCGTAGGCGAGGGCGTCGCGCTCGATCTTCGACCATGCGTGTGCCCCAATGCTCATGTTGATGACGTCCGCGCCGTTGTCGACCGCATAGGCAACAGCCTCCAACTCCGCTGCGAGGGTGAAGCCCTGATTGGTGCCGGCTCGAAGCACCATGAGTTTGCACGCGGGGCATACGCCCGCTCCGCCAATCGAGTTGTTAACGGTCGCCGCGGCGATGCCGGCTACATGGCTCCCGTGTCCCACCCTGTCATCCTGCGGCGTGGGGTCGTTGCCGACGAAGTCGAACCCCACTATGTCATCTACGTAGCCATTGGCATCGTCGTCGATGCCGTTAGCCGCGGTCTCGGCCGGGTTCGACCAGAAGCTCCCCGTGAGATCGGGATGGGAGAGATCCACCCCCGTATCGAGAATCGCGATGACGGTGTCGGGGGAGCCCTGTGTGACACTCCAAGCATCGCTGACATCGGCGTCCGCGTCGGCAAGGCCCAGTACCGAAGCAGGTGGAGGATCTTCGATCGGATGATCCTGACCCGTGTTGCGAAGACCCCACTGATCAGCGAACGATGGATCAGTGGGGATGACCTCGTTCGCCTCGCGGATCCAGTTCGGCTCGGCAGCGGTGACACCCGGCCGGCGCGACAGTCGTGTTGCAGCCGCAAGTACATTCGCGGTTGGGGAAAGCTCCACGACGCCGAGGTCCAACTCTGGGATTCGACCCAGGAACATCCCGCCGGTCGACGTCGCGAGTCGTTCCTGCGCAGCTGCGGGGACCCCTTGCTGGAATTGAACGATCACCTGCCCCGGGACGTGGGCGGTCAGCATTCCGGGGAATTGCGGGCTCGAGGGCTTCCCGTTCGACTGCACCGAACTTCGCCGTGCGATGCGAGGGTCGCCTGTCTGCAGCCGGGCATCATCGCTCGCAGCTGATGCGACGCTGGCCGATACGAGGACGCCTACCATCAGCCCCGCTGCAACTTGTCGCTTCACCTCTACCCTCCATCGACCGGGCGGTCAACACGCAACCATCGACGAGCGCCTGGTCCCGTGGGAGGGCTCCCGGCGAGCCGCAGGACTTTACTACATCAGGGTGGACGACATTGCGCGAATCCCTCGCACGGAGGATGTTCGCCCGTTCGTGTCGTATCAGGCTCCGGGCATTTGAACGATGCCACCTCGCATCCAGCTATCGCGGGTGGGACGGCCCTGCCGCGAGCCCGAGCAGTCCATCCCGCCGTCGCGCACTGGAGGGCCGCGCCGCACGGCGAGCCTGTGAGGAGATGTCTCCCGATTCGCGACGAATCCGTCGCTCGAGACATCCGGTTGCGGGACTCAAGGGAGCCTCGATAGCCTGAGCCGCGTAGAGTCGGTTGAGCCGTTTGGACAAAACACCTGGGCAACATCGTGGTAGTCCACCCCTGCCCGTGGGTGTTCAATCGGGCACAGTAGCTACGCACGCAAGGCTGGATTAGTGGGGCGTCTAGCCCTCGGACCGCTCGTCCGAGCCCTCGGCCCCTTCGCCCTCGGCGGCCTCGCCCTCCTCGCCCTCGGCGGCCTCGCCCTCGGCGGCTTCGGCCTCGGCGGCTGCGGCCTCCTCCTCCTCGAGCTCGACGGCCATCTGGGGCTGCTGCACCGCGACGACGGACTCCTCGGGGTTGGTCAGGATCGTCGCGCCCTTGGGGGCGACGAGATCGCTCACGCGAAGCGACATCCCGATCTCCAGGGACGTGATGTCGGCGTCGATCGCCTCGGGCACGTCGCCGGGCAGGGACTCGACCTCGAGCTCCCACAGGTGGTGCTCGACGACCCCGCCGGCCTTCACGCCGACGGATTCGCCGACGATGCGCACCGGGATCGACAGGTGGAGCTTCTCGTCACGGCGGACGGCGAGGAAATCGACGTGGATGAAACGACCATGGATGTGATCGCGCTGGACGTCGCGCGGGATGATCAGGTGCTCGGTCCCGTCGACGACGAGGTCGACCAGGACGTTGCTGCCGGCGCCGGTATGCAGGACGTGGAACAGGTCCTTGGCGTCCACGGACAGCGCGGTCGAGTCCATCCCGTGCCCGTACAGCACCCCCGGCACGCGGCCCGCGGCCCGCAGCTTACGGGCGACACCCTTGCCGGTGCCTTCCCTGGGCTCGGCGACGAGCTTGACTTCGGCCATGTTCGGGTCCTTCGAGGCGTCGGGGTCTGGGGCGGGCATGGTACCAACAGGCCGCCGCTATGAGACCGAGGGCTCGCGCGTCTCAAGAGTGATGAGCCAGGACACCGGTATCGTCCGCACCGTCGTGGCGGATCGGACCGATCTCGAGGACCTCTACGTGCGGCACATGTCGGGCGCCGTCCGGGTCGCTTCCCTGATCACGGGCGACGCCGACCTGGCCCAGGACATCGCCCACGACGCCTTCCTGCGCTCGGTGGGCCGCTTCCGGCACCTCCGACAGCCCGAGGCGTTCGAGGCGTACCTCCGCCGCGCGGTCGTGAACGCGTGCACGTCGCACTTCCGCCGCCGCACGGTCGAGGCCGCGTACCTGCGCGGCCAGGCACGGGGTGCGGCGCCGGTCGACGAGCCGAACCACGGCCGCAGAGACGAGCTCAGGGCGGCGCTCGCGGTCCTGCCGGCGCGGCAGCGGGCCGCCGTGGTGCTCCGGTATTACGCCGACCTGTCAGAACACCAAGCGGGCGAGGCGCTCGGGTGCTCCGAGGCCGCCGTTCGGTCGATGGTCGCCCGCGCGATGGAGACGCTCCGCGAACGGATCCCGAGGAGTGAGGACACATGAACGATCTCGAACGCGACCTCCGAGAGGTGCTCCACGAGGACGCCCGGCGTGTGCCGACGCCCGCGACGGCACCGGAGGGTCTTTCCCGTGCGACGCACCGCCGACAGGCGGTATCCGTGGGTCTGATGGGGCTCGCGGCGGCCGCCGTCATCGCGGGGATCGTCGCCGGTGCGACGACGTTGCTGTCCCTGGAGAGCGGCCCCAAGCCGGCCGCCCTGGGGCCGAAGACGAACGGCACCCTGCACGGGATCACGATCACCTATCCGCAGGCGTGGCACCTGATCGACCCCGACGAGGCCGGGCTGAACGGGCCCGATCCAACGACTGTCGACCTTCCCCGGCTGATCCTCGCGCTCTCTCCCACTGAACCCGGCGATGTCTTCGGTTGTCCGGGCCTGGCCGAGGGTCCAACGCCGACGTTCCTGATGACCGTGCAGGAGGAGCCGCTGGCTCTCGCAGGTTCCGGCTCGACGCCGTGGCCGGTGCAGCTCGAACCGATGGGCGTGGGCGGCGGGGAGTCCGGGTGTTACCCGGGGTGGGAGTTCCTGCGTGCCGGGTGGACGGCGTCGGGCCGGACGTTCGAGGCCCGCGTGGGCGTGGCGCTGGATGCGAGTGAAGACGAACGCGATGCCCTGCTCGCGGCCTTCGGCTCGATGACGTTCTCGCCGTCGGATCGCGGGGTCACGGCCGCGGTCCTCGGCGACGGGATCGCCGGCGGCGAGCGGTGGACGCTGTCCGCCCAGCAAACGAAGGGAGGTCTGAGCCTCTCACTGGAAACGGCGACGATCGGAGGCGGCAGCAGCTTCGCGTCGCCGGCGACGAGCGAGCTGCGACCGGCATCGACGGTCCTGGGTCAAGGATCAGAACAACGGCTCGTCGCGTTCGGCGCGATCCCCACCGACGTGGTTCGGGTCGAGGTCACGACTGCCGACGGCTCCGTCGTGCCGGCGGAGGTCTTCGACGTACCGGACGAGCTCGACGCGGACTCGAACGCGTTCGTGCTCGTCGTCGCGCCCGAGGGCAAGATCGAGCTCCGCGGACTCGACGCCGCAGGCAACGTCGTCGCTCACGGTACCGTCGACACCCCGGTACCCGCCCCGCTCCCGGAGACCTCCCTGGATGACGGCCGTCATTTCGGGTACGTTCGCTCCGTCGACACCGCCGCCGACACGATCGAGTTCGACCTCGCGTACTTCCTGTCCGGCGAGGAGGCCGACCGGGCGTACCAGAAGGCCACGGGTGACACGGGTCACGTGCCGAACGATCACTTCGTCGTCAACGACAACCCCATGCTCCGAACCCTCGCGCTCGCGCCCGACGTGCGACTGCGTCTCCTCGACTGGAACCACTGCTGCGAGACCTTCTTCGACGGCGACCTGTCGCTGTTCGCTGAGGCGATCGGGGAGCAGGCGGAAGTCAGCGACGGCGACCTGATCTACCGCGGGCAGAGCCAGTGGTGGATCACGATCGAGAACGGCGTCGTGACCGAGATCGAGGAGCAGTACTCGCCGTAACCTCGGCGGGGAACGCCTACTGGTTCTCGCCGTGGAAGATCTCGGAGACGCTGCTCTCCTCGAACACGGCTCGCAGCGCGTCGGCGATCAGCGGTGCGATCGAGAGCACCTTCAGCTTCCCGAAGCGCTTCTCCTCGGCGATCGGCATCGTGTTCGTCACCACGACCTCCGCGATCGGCGCCTCCTCCAGGTTCTGCACCGCCTTGCCCGAGAGCACCGGGTGGGTCGCGGCCGCGTAGATCGGACCGGCGCCCTGCTGCGCGAGCACGCTCGCGCCCTTGGCGACGGTGCTCGCCGTGTCGATCATGTCGTCGACCAGGATGCACGGACGCCCGTCGACCTCGCCCACCACCTGCATCTCCTCGATCTTGTTGGCCTCGAAGCGTGAGCGACGCTTGTACAGGTAGGCGAGATCGGCATCGAGATACTCGCGGAGACGCTCGGCGGTCTTGATCCGGCCGGCGTCGGGCGCGACGACGACCACGTCCCCGTCGTGCAACCCGAGGTCGTCCCGCAGGTACTGCGTCAGGACCGGGAGCGCCGTCAGGTGATCGAACGGGAAGTCGAAGTACCCCTGGATCTGACCGGCGTGGAGATCGACCGAGACGACCCGGTCCGACCCTGCGGCGCTCAGGAGATCCGCGACGAGCTTCGCGCTGATCGGCTCGCGCGCGAGGACCTTCTTGTCCTGCCGCGCGTAGCCGTAGTACGGGACCACCGCGGTGATCCGCTTGGCCGAGGCACGCTTCATCGCGTCGATCAGGATCAACTGTTCCATGATCGACTCGTTCACCGGGTCGGCGTGGGTCTGGATCACGAACACGTCGGCACCGCGCACCGAATCCTCGGGACGGACGTAGATCTCGCCGGAGCCGAACCGTCGGATCACACACGGCGCGATGGGGATCCCCAGGTGTTCGGCGATCTCCTCGGACAGCGCCCGATGCGTGGTGCCCGAGAACAGCATCATCCGCTTCTTGGTGACGATCTCCACCTCAGTGCGCCCCCTTGCCCTTCCCCCGCGCCTCGGCGTCGCCCGTTCTCCGAACCCTGGTCCCTCGCTTCTTGCCGGTCTCGGCCACGGCGTCCCGCCGCTTGCGGTAGCCCCTGACGACCTGTTGCTCGGAACGCTCCACGGCGAGCGCGCCCGCCGGGACGTCCGCCGTGATCACCGATCCCGCGCCCGTCACCGCCCCCTTGCCGAGCTTCACCGGCGCCACGAGCATGGTATCGGAACCCACCCGCGCATCGTCCCCGATCCGCGTCCGATGCTTCTCGTACCCGTCGTAGTTGACGGTGACGGTCCCGGCTCCGATGTTGGCACGCCGGCCGACCTTGGCGTCCCCGACGTAGGAAAGGTGCGGCACCTTCGCGCCCTCGGCGATCTCGGACGCCTTGATCTCGACGAACGAGCCGACCTTGGCGTCCGGCCCCAGGCGGGTCCCGGGACGGACGTGCGCGTAGGGCCCAACCTGCGCCCGAGCGCCGATCCGCGAGGAGCGCACCACCGAGAACTCGACGACCGCGCCATCCCCCACCGACGTGTCGACGACCCGCGTCGCCGGCCCGATCTCGCACCCCGTCGCGATCCGGGTCTGGCCCGACAGGAACGTCATCGGGTGGATCACCGTGTCGCGTCCGATCCGGACGTCCACGTCGATGTATGTCGTCTCGGGGTCCTCCAGGGTCACGCCGTTCGCGAGGTGGCGCGCGTTGATCCGGTCGCGGAGGACCCGCGTGGTCCTGGCGAGGTCCGCGCGCGAGTTGATACCCATCGCTCCGCCCGTGTCGACCCGAACGACCGAGACGCGCTCACCCTTCTCGATCAGGATCGGGAAGACCTCGTTCAGGTAGTACTCGCCCTGCGCGTTCTCGCGCCCCACGAGCGGCAGCGCCCGGAACAGGTCGTCGCGTCGGAAGACGATCCAGTTGGTGCCCACCTCGCGGATCGATCGCATCGAGGCGGGCGCGTCGCTCCCCTCGACGATCGACGCGAGGCGGTCGCCGTCGCGCACGATGCGCGAGTAACGCCCGGGACGCTCGACCTCGGTCGTGATCATCGTGGCGGCGGCCTTCGTCCGCCGGTGGATCCGGATCAACGTGCGGACGTCCTCCGGGTCGACCGGATCGAAGTCGCCGTTCGCGATCAGCACCTCGGATGCCCGCCCGGCCGCCCGCTCGGCGACGAGGACGGCGTGGCCGGTCCCGAGCGGCTCGCCCTGCTCCACGAACACGGGCTCGGGAACGATGCGCCACGACCGGACGGCCTCGCGGACCTCCTCGGCGCCGTGGTGCACGACGATCACGATCTTCGACGGGCGCGCGGCGCGGACATCCTGCAGCACCCACCACAGGGCGGACCGGCCGCAGATCGGGTGCAGCACCTTGGGCACGGCCGACTTCAGGCGCTTGCCCTTGCCTGCGGCGAGCACGACCGCAACGAGCGAGTTCGTCGGCACGGGTTCCTCTCGGTGGGCGGACTCCCTTTGTACCGGCGCCGCGGTCGGCCTGGCAAGACGGCCGGTCAGAAGGACTGGTTCCGGGGGGAAGACTAGCCAAACTCGCCGCACGCCCTGATCTGCTCGTCAAGTTCCGTGCCCACAGCTTGACAGGCCTCAAGGGCGTCTGCAGCGCCGATCCAGGGTGCGATTTGCTGACCGGTGCTGACTAGCTCCGGCCCCCCTTCCTCGTGGACCCCTCATAAGTCCGATCTGGGGTTGCCGGTCGACTTGAGCGCCGCCCCAAACACGCACTGATGAGGCTGACGGGACTGAGGGAACTAAACCTTGAGTGACGGAGTCGCTCTTTTGACGATGAACCATCCTCGCTGGACTTCGGCATCGATTCTTGCGGCTCTCCTGGCAGCCTCCTGCGCCGATCCAGCGGCGACATCGTCGGGCAACGGTCACGCCACCGGGGCCGACCCCGCCGCCTCCAATTCGTCTCCGACGCCTTCGCCCGAGCCGTTCCGTGCATTCGTCCCACCGACGCGAGCCGAAGGCGAGGTCGTTGTCCTTCCGGTCGTCTTCCCAGACGGGACGACAGCCGAGCTCGTCTACCCACCGGAGATGGACGTTGCTGGGCTGGGTGTTCGACCCTACTGGGCCGCATGCGGACGAGACTTGGGGTTCTACTACCACGACCCGTACGGAACGCTCTACGAGGGCGAGCCAGTACAGAGCTGGACGCGGCCCGATGGACAGACCGTGAGCGTGTGGAACGCCGTGGATAAGGAGCAAGGAGTTGACGGGGTGCCGATCGTGTACCTGATATTCCATTTCGGGGAATGGACAGTCCGTCTCTTCGACTATGGCGGCAGCGCCGCGATGTCTGATGACGAGCGCAGGGCGTGCGCGATGGGGTTGTCGGGTTCCACCACCGAGGACGGGTGGATCATCATGTCTGGCTCGCAGGGGACCCGCGTCGGCGGTGATGAGCCGGAACTGGAGTTCGGAGGTTTAGGGCAGAAGGAGCCGTTCGTGTTGTTCTTCCCGGGCCCCTGCGAGCCGGAGTCGGATGCGAGCGAGGACCTCCCCACGATCGACGGCGTCCCCGTATCACGTGCGCACGGCTTCGCCTCCTGGTGTCACCCGGGCGAAATGATGCGGATCCACGTGTACTTCTCGGGGGAGCCGACGTTCGTCGAACATCTCGTCCGAGAACTGGAAGTCCGCGACGTGCATCTCGCCTCCTAAGAGGGCGCTGCGCCTTTGCCACCGGCGGGAGGGGCAATAGGCCATCGTCAAGCCGAGGGCAGTCGTTTCGTGACTCGATAATGCGTGCGGCGATCGCGGGCCTGGGCCTGACTCCCTTTGTGCTGGCCTCGTGCCTGATTCCGATCTGGTCTGGCGGTCCGGGTGCGCGATCGTCGATGAGGGACGGGACCGGCATCCTCAGCGGGGTCGGTACGCTTTGGTGGTTCCGGGGGGAGGAGTCGAACCTCCACCGAGGGCTCCAAAGGCCCGCGTCCTGCCGTTAGACGACCCCGGACCGGCTCTCGATTATGCCGAATCTAGCGGAGGACCCACGACGGGCTCCGCGCCGTCGAACCCCGCCGCCAGCTCCCGGGCGTGCGCCTCGTTCCGTGTCAGGCCGATCACGGAGGAGCCGCTCCCGCTCATCACCGCGCCGAGCGCACCCGACTCGATCAGGTCCCGCGTCGCCTCCCCGATCTCGGGGTGCCGGGCGACGACGGGCCGCTCGAGGTCGTTGAACAGGAGGGGCCCGAGCGCCTCCGCATCCCCCGCCGTCGCGGCGGCGAGCAGGCGATCGGGGTCGGGGCCGGTCCCGGCACCGTCCTCGTCCCACCAGCGATAGGCGTCTGGTGACCTCACGCCGAACCCGAACCGGACCAGCACCCAGTGGAACGGCGGGACCTCGGCCGGCGCGAGTCGCTCACCCCGCCCGCCCGCCAGGACGGCCCCGCCGGACAGCATCGCGGGGACGTCCGAACCGATCCGCTCGCCGATCTGCTCCAGCGTGGCGGGATCGACCTCGCACCCCCACAGCTCGTTCAGGGCGAGCAACGTGGCGGCCGCGTCGGCGCTCCCGCCGCCGAGACCCCCAGCGACCGGGATCCGCTTGTCGATCTCCACCAGGGCGCCGGCGGCGTCGGCGCACGCGTCGGCGAGCGCGAGCGCGGCGACCAGCGCGAGGTTGAGCCCGCCCGGCGAGAACGCCGGCTCGCCCGCGATCTCGACGCGAAGATCCTCGGCCGGACGGACCACGACGCGGTCGGCCAGGGAGATCGGGACGACCAGGCTCTCGATCTCGTGGTACCCGTCCTCGCGGGTCGAGAGCACCCGCAGGAACAGGTTGATCTTGGCGTGCGCATCGCGCCGGATCGTCCTCCCGGTCACGGCGTCCACCCTCGTTCGAGCATCGCACGCGCGATCGCGGCGAACGCGTCCAGCCCGAGCCGCTCGGCGCGGACGCTCGGGTCCGGGTCGACCGCTCGCAGGATCTCGGCGGCATCCCCGGCGTCGAGGCCGAGTCGTCGGAGCGCGTTCGCCATCGTCTTGCGCCGCTCGGCGAACCCCTCGTCGACGACCGCGAACAGCGCCGCCGGATCCACGTCGACGGCGGGCGGCCGGGGGTCGAGCCGGACGAGCACCGAGTCGACCTTCGGACGCGGCCAGAACACGTCCGCCGGCACCCGACGGAGTACGCGGGCGTCCGCCCCGTAGGCGACCCGAGCGCTCACCGCCCCGTAGGCCTCCTCGCCGGGGCGCGCGACGAGGCGCTCCCCGACCTCGCGCTGCACCATCACGACGTACCGGTCGATCGGCGCCGTCCGCAGGAGCTCCATCAGGAGCGGGACCGAGACGTTGTAGGGCAGGTTCGAGACCATCGACCAGCGGTCGGCGCCGAGCGCCGTCGTCCAGTCGGTGCGCATCGCGTCGGACACCTCGATGCGGACGTTCGGGTAGGACCCGACGACCTCCCGGAGCGCCCGCGACAACCCGTGGTCCACCTCGATCGCCAGGACCCGCGCTCCCGCCTCGGCGAGCGGGATCGTCAGGGACCCGAGACCTGCGCCGACCTCGACGACCCGATCGCCTTCCCGAACGCCGGCATCGGCCACGATCGCGCGGGCGAGGTTCGGGTCGGCGAGGAAGTGCTGGCCCCGGATCCTGGTGGGCCGGATCCCGTGGCGCGCCGCGAGGTCCTTCAGCTGGGAGCGGCCGAGGCCGCCCCCGCGCTCACCAGCTGAGCCGGACCTGACAGACGCCTTGGGGGAGCGGGGCGATCCGGGCGAACGCCTCGTCGGAGAGGTCGATGATCCGTCCGCCGAAGGGTCCCCGATCGTTGATCACCACCTGAACGGACTCGCCGTTCGCGATGTTCGTGACGGTGACCACCGTACCGAACGGGAGCCACGGGTGGGCCGCGGTGAGCCCGCCCCCCGGCGCGAACGAGTACCAACTGGCCTCGCCGACCTGGGTGCCGTCGGTCTCGTGCTCGTCCTCGCCGCTGGTCTCGTGCACGACGCGGCCGACGACGCGCCGGGCGGCGATCGCCTCTTGCAGGACGGTCCTGGAGAGCACGACGGTGGCGACGGCCTCCCCGTTCACGAACTTGATCCGCGTGCGCTCCACCATCAGGCCGTCGACCCCCGCGCGCTCGACGCTGACCGCGCCGGGGCTGACCGTGTCGGAGTAGCTCGTGTACGTGGTGTACGGGATCGGGACGCGGACGCCGCGGGTTCGGTACGCGATCGCGTCGTAACGGACCCGCATCCCTTCTTTGAGGGGGGTCCTGGGTGACGGAAGGACGCGGTCGTCGCGGTCGGGTGTGATCCCCATGGCCGAGAGGAGCTCGCGAACGGTATCGGCGTTGGTGAGAACGTCGTGGTCCTTCCCCTTCACCACCACGTCGGCCGACACCCTCTGCGACCACCCGGCCGGATCTCCCGCGGAGAACCAGTCCTCGCCGGACCGCGACGCGAGCATCAGCTGCGGCGCGGTCGCTCCCTCCATCACCCAGACCCCCACATCGTCGGGCCCGGGACCCGTGATCCCGCCGAGCCAACCCCGCTCCACGATGACGGTCATCCCGTCCGCGAGCGAGGTCTGCGTCGGCGGCGTCACCAGGTCGCCGTACCCAACGAGGATCCCCTGCGCGTCGAGGAGCTCCCCGACGCTCGCGCTCATCGTTCGAACGGCCTCGGGTCGCCCCTGGTCCACCACGAGCGTCACGGTCTTCTGGATCGCGACGTACGTGAGCCCCCCCACGAGCACCACGCTCGCGAGCAGCGCGTTCCCCATCGCCTTGCGGACCCGCAAACGGCGGACCCGCGACGGACGAACCGGCACCCTTCCTCCTCGTGGAAGAAGGCCCCGGGGGGAAGCGGCCGTGGCCGGACCGAAGCCATTTCGACGAGCTAGCGGGGGGACCGTATCAAACCCTCAACCCTTACTGCAAACTTCAATCTCGGGGTTTTTCGAGGGCCTCCCGAAGCCGGGGAAAGGCGATCTTGGCGTTCTCGGCGGTGGTTTCCCTCACGATTTCCACAGGTTCGTCCCGAGCGAGCGCGACCGCCTCGATTACATCGAGGACGTTCGACGGCGCGTTGTCGCGTCCACGGAGCCGTTGGGGCGCGAGGAAGGGGCTGTCGGTCTCGACGAGGATCCGGTCGAGCGTCACCGCCGAGGCGGCCTCGCGGAGGTGAGCGTTCTTCGGATAGGTCACGTTCCCCGCGAACGAGAGGAACCAACCGCGCTCCGAGCACCGCTCGGCGATCTCGGCATCGCCGCTGAAGCAGTGGAGGATCACACCTTCGGCGGAACCCTCATCGAGCACTCGAAGGATCTCGGGCCAGGCGTCCCGGACGTGGATCACGAGTGGAAGGTCGTACGCCTTCGCGAGTTCAACCTGCGAACGCAGCGCGCGCTCTTGGTCCGGTCGAGGGGAGCGCATGCGGAAGAAGTCCAGACCGCACTCGCCGACCGCGACCACGAGTGGGTTCGCGAGCAGTTCCTCGATCTCCGACGACGCCCGGGCGTCGAAGTCGCTCGCGTCGTGGGGGTGCATCCCTGCGGTGGCGACGACGCCGGGGAACGATGCGGCCAGCTCGAACGAGCGACGGCTCGATCCGGGGTCGATACCGACGCAGACGAGGGTGTCGACACCCCGGACCCGAGCCGTCTCGATCGCCTCGGCGGGGTCGTCGTCGAGCAGGAACAGGTGGCAGTGCGTGTCGACGGCGCCGCTCTGCATCGCCGGTTCAGGGTTCGACTCCTTCACGGCCCGACACCCTAGTCGTCGCCACCCATCCTCGACCCCGACTCGAAGATCCGGAGCACAGCCACGCTGCGTGCACAAGCCGCTCTCGATCGGAAGTCGAGGAGGTGAGTGCCACGTGAAACGTGATGGCGCGAACCCTCACTCAGGAGTCGAGCCGGGGGAACAGCGAGTCGCCTTTGACGGTCTTGGTCCCGGGCCGCAACCCCCCCCAGGCGGAAGCCCCCGGGAGCCGCTGCGCTTCCAGCGGCTCCTCGATCCCCAGCTGTTCCCACAACCGAGTCGCGGCCCCCGGCATGATCGGCGCGATCAGGATCGCCAAGATCCGCAGCGTCTCGGCCGACGCGTACAGGATGCCCGCGAGCTCTCCCCGCCGCACCTCATCCTTGGCGAAGGTCCACGGCTGCCGCTCCACCAGGTACACGTTGGCCCTCCCGACGATCTCCCAGACCGCGGCCAGCGCCTGGGTCAGCGCGAGCGCGGCCATGTGCTCGTCGTAGCGCCGGGCGACGTCGGCGGTCAGCGCCGGGAGATCGTCCTCGACGCCGCCGGCCTCCGGTTCGGGAACGACCCCGTCGAAGGACGCGGCGAGCATCGCGAGGATCCGGCTCGCGAGGTTGCCAAGCCCGTTCGCGAGGTCGGCGTTGTGGCGATCGACCATCGACTCCCACGAGAAGCTCCCGTCCTGGCCGAACTGGATCTCCCGCATGAAGTAGTAGCGATACGAGTCCACGCCGAAATGATCGATCAGCTCGAAGGGGTGGATGCCCGTCAGGTTGGTCTTGGACATCTTCTTCCCGCCCACGGTGAGGTACCCGTGCGCCCAGACCTGCGTCGGCGGCTCGATGCCGGCCGCCATCAGCATCGCCGGCCAATAGATGGCATGCTGGCGAAGGATGTCCTTGCCGATCATGTGGATGTTCGCGGGCCACAACGCGGCAAACCGCTGCTCGTCGCTCCCGTATCCGGCCGCGGTGATGTAGTTGGTGAGCGCGTCGAACCAGACGTAGCACACGTGCTTGGGGTCCCACGGCAGCGGGATCCCCCAGTCGAAGTTCGTCCGGCTGATCGAGAAGTCGAGCAGCCCTCGCCTGATCAGACTGAGGACTTCGTTGCGCCGGGTCTCGGGTTCGACCCGCGAGGGGTCGCGCTCGTAGTGCTCGAGCAGGCGATCGGCGTACGCGGACAGTCGGAAGAAGTAGTTCTCCTGCGAGACGCGCTCGACCGGCCGCTCGTGGATCGGGCACTTGCCGTCCACGAGCTCGTCCTCCGTGTAGTACAGCTCGCACGACACGCAGTACAGCCCCTCATACGTCCCGAGATAGATGTCGTCCCGACTGTTGTCGTGGACCGCCGAGAGGAGTCGCTGCACGGCCCGCCGGTGCCGGGGCTCCGTCGTTCGGATGTAGTCGTCGTTGGCAATGTCCAGGCGGGCCCATACCTCACGCCACCTCGGCTCCATCTCGTCCACCCACCGTTGAGGCTCCATGCCGGCCGCCTCCGCCGCCCGTTGGAGCTTGAGGCCGTGCTCGTCGGTCCCGGTCAGGTGGAAGACGCTCTCGCCCCGTAGCCGGTGGTACCGGGCGATGAAGTCCGTCGCGACGGCGTTGTACGCGTGGCCGATGTGCGGGACGTCGTTCGGGTAGTAGATCGGCGTCGTGATGTAGAAGACGTCCTTGCCCATGGTCGGGTCATGGTAGCCGAGCCTCCCGCGGAGTCGGGTCCCTCAGGGGCCCGGGAAGACGGCCGCCTGATACTCGGCGGTCGGGATGTCGAGGCACGGGCCCTCGCCGAGCTCCTCCAGACCCGCGAGGTCTCCCTTTCCCCAGTCGGTCACGACCGGCACCGGGCTCATCAGCTGGAAGGGATCGAGGATGTGGCCGAGTCCGACCACGTGGCCGAGCTCGTGCTGGAGCACCGTCCCGACCGACGGGGCGCGATCGAACCCGTCCTCCAGTCCGGCGCTCGCGTTGATCACGACCGCGGCACTCACGAACTGTTCGGCGTCGAACCGGGTCGTGACGGGGATCGCGACGCCGTAAGCGCCTGCTGCGTCCAACGCCCGCATCGACGAACGCGACCGGAACGCGATCAAGACCGGCGACCAGTGCAGCCCGGCGGTCGTGGTCGTGACGAAGTCCCCCGAACCGACGAGGTCTCCCACCGACATGTGGACGACCCCGTCGAACTCGAACGCGAGTCCGCTCGCCCGGCTGACCCGAAGGACCGCCTCCTTCACGTCGTCGAGGACGTGGTCGTCCATCAGCAGTCCGAGGTCGACCTCGAAGTGGATCGTGGAGCAGGGATCCCACCGATACGGCTCGCCGTCCGGGGAGCGCCCGATGAAGGCGTGCGATCTCGCGCCTCCGAATAGCGGCCGCGGATCCCCCTTCGACGGGTGCGAGGCGATGGTTGGCCCGATCCCGGCGATGAGCACCAGCACGAGCCCGACGGCGACCGATGCCAGCGTGCGCGCCGGCCGGCTGGTCACCGGGTCGGGCGGCCGAGCCGGCGCCGCCCTGGGCACTGGCGGCAACGGGAGGTACGGCGGGTGGAGAGCCGGAGGCGCGGGAAGCTCTGTCCGGTTCATCCGATCCATCCGATCGCAAGTACCCGACGAGGTTCGTTACCCGATCATCGGCTGATCGAACCGGCCGCTTGAACCGTCGGGCGCGCTTCAGTCCGTCTCGATCTCGGAGCCGATCAGCGCTCCGTAGATCTCGTTCGCCGATCCACCGCCTCGTCGGGCGACCGCGACCGCCGCCTCGCGCTTGCGCATCCCGTCCGCGACCAGACGCCGCGCCTCCTCGACCATCTCGTCCAGGTCGGACGCCCGCGCCTCGGCCCCTTCGATCACGACCACCATCTCGCCGCGCGGCTCGCCCTCCAGCAGGGAGGCGATCACCTCGGAGATCCGGCCTCGAACGACCTCCTCGTGGAGCTTGGTGAGCTCGCGGGCCACGACGGCACGGCGGTCGCCGAGCTCCACCAAGGCGTCGCGCAGGAGCGAGATCACGCGCAGCGGGGACTCGAACAGGACGACGGTCCGCGGATCGTGAGCGAGCGCTCGGAGTCGCTCCCGCCGCTCGCTCGGGCGGCGCGGGAGGAAGCCCTCGAACACCCATCGGTCCGTGGGCAGACCCGAGACCACGAGCGCGGCCGTGACGGCCGACGGACCCGGGACCACGCGGATCTGGATCCCCGCATCGGCGGCCGCCCGCAGGAGGCGGAACCCAGGGTCGGAGACGGCGGGCATGCCCGCGTCGGACACGAGCGCGATCCGCTCCCCCTGGCGCAGCCGGTCGAGCAGCTCGTCGATGCGTTGCCGCTCGTTGCCCTCGAACAGGGAGAGCATCCGCGCCTTGACGCCGATGCGCTCGAGCAGGCGCCCCGTCCGGCGCGTGTCCTCGGCGGCAACGAGATCGACGATGCCGAGCGTTTCGCGTGCGCGGTCGGAGAGGTCGGCGAGGTTGCCGATCGGCGTGCCCACCACGTAGAGGCATCCGGCCATGTCTGGATCGTCCCACGCGATCCGCGGAACGGAACCGCCGAACGACGTAGCCCGCCGTCGGACGCCGCTACAGTGCCGGACGTGGCCCCGTCTCGACCGTCGGCCGGACACCGCGACTACTCGGCGACGCCGCTCGCCCGCAAGCTCGGGATCCGCGAGGGCTCCCGCGTCCTGGTCGTCGGCGCACCGGGCGGCTTCTCGCTCGAGCCGGTGCCGGCCGGGGCGTCGTTCGCCCGGTCGGCACGAGGACCCCTCGACGTGGTGCTCCTGTTCACCACGACCCTTGCCGACCTCCGCCGTCGCTTCCCCGCCGCCGTTCGAGCGCTGGACCCGGCCGGCAGGCTCTGGGTGGCCTGGCCCAAGAAGGCCGCGGAGGTCGACACCGACCTCACCTTCGAGATCGTCCAGCGCGTGGGGCTGGACGCGGAGCTGGTCGACAACAAGTCGGCCTCGGTCGACGACGTCTACCAGGGGCTCCAGTTCGTGATCCGGCTGAGGGACCGGGCCAAACGCACGGCCGAGCGGCGTTCGTGAACGGCGTCCCTGCCGTACCATCCCTCGGATGTCCACGCTCACCCGGCCCGCACCGCCGTTCGCGCGTCGCCCCGCGAGCGCGTCGCTGCGGATGCACGCGTGGGTCAGGCGCTTCAACCGGCCGGTCGTCGCGCTCCTGGCCGTGGGGCTGATCGCGGGGTACCTGCGGTTCGTGCACCTCGCGTACCCGGAGCACCGCGTCTTCGACGAGTACTACTACACGAAGTCCGCGTGCATCCTGCTCGGCTACTCGGATCAACGGTGCGACATCAACAGCGCGGACGAGCGGTTCTGGCGCGAGAACGAATGGGACACCGGCGCGTGGGTCCATCCGCCGCTCGGGAAATGGATGATCGCGTTCGGCGAGCTGGCGTTCGGGACGGAGTCGATGGGGTGGCGCGCCGGCGCCGCGGTCACGGGGACCGCGACGGTGATGCTGCTCGCCGTCATCATCCAGCTACTGTGGGCGAGTCCGATCTGGACCTTCACGGGTGGTCTGCTGTTGGCCACCGAGGGCCTGAACCTCGTCCAATCGCGCACCGGAACACTCGACATCTTCGTCGCGTTCTGGGTCGTGCTCGTGTTCGTCTTCCTCTTACTCGATCGACGATGGATCGAGCGTCGGACGCCGCCGCCGCCGGTCCCCGCGACGGACGGCCCGAGCGACGCGGAGGCGGGCGTCCAGCCGAGACGGCGCCTGCCGGCGCCGCTGTGGCGTCCCTACCGGTTCGCCGCCGGCGCGGCCGGGGGCGCCGCGATGGCCACGAAGTGGTCGGGGCTGACCGCCTTCGTCACGGCGATCGCGCTCGGGTTCCTGTGGGAAGTCATGCGGCGCAAGCAGTTCGGCATGTCGAAACCGATCGTCACCACGATCATGACCGAGGGGTTCGGCTTCGTCCTCGCGCTGTTGGTCACGCCGGCCATCGTCTACTTCGTCACCTACATCCCGTGGTTCCTGCACTTCGGGTGGGACCTCCAGCGGTGGGCCACGATGCAGGGCGATGCCGCGCGGTTCCACGCCGACCTGAAGGCGGTGAACGATCAGGGGCAGCCGTGGCACGCCTACTTCGCGCCGGCCTGGAAGTGGATCGTCCTCGCCCGACCCACGTACTACTACGGGGCCTTCGGATCCGAAGGTGTCCGGCAGGTGATCTACGCGCAGGGCAACCCGGCGATCTTCTGGGGCGGCCTGCTCGCGATCCCCTACGTGGCATACGCGTGGTGGCGCACGCGCGATTGGCGGGCGGGGTTCGTGACCGTCACGATCGCCGGGCTCTACCTCCCCTGGTTCCTGGTCTCACGCCCGCAGTTCTTCTTCTACGCGACGCCCCTCACGCCGTTCTTCGTCCTCGCCTGCGTCTACGCGCTCCGAGACCTGTCCGAGCTCCACGTCGCCGGCTCCCGATCGCGTCCGTTCCTCCCCTTCGTCGTCGGCTTCGTCGCCGTATCGGTGATCCTGTTCATCTGGTTCTGGCCCATCCTGACCGCCGCGCCGTTGAGCGACGCCGCCTTCAAGCTCCGTTACTGGTTCACCTCCTGGGCCTGACCGGCCTCGAGATCAGCGACCGGGCGGATCGACCCGCATCCGGAGCGCGAGCGAGCATCGCGTGCCGCGCGGGGGACCGTGCACCGCGTGGTACGGACGACCGTCGCGGACGCCGGCCAGACCCGGCGCGCGCATCAACGTGACCGAGCCGGCACGCGCGTCCCAGCGTTCGAGCAGGTCGCCCTCGCGCGAGGACCGCAGCTCGAACCGCGCCGAACCGACGACCGTGAACACCGCGACGAGCCGCCGGTACCAGCGACCGTCCAGGTGCGAGGTGACGCCGACCGAACCCGATCGGTAGACGGCGATCCCCGCCTCGT